>Ga0307516_10008391_pt1 | contig 11709 bp, 6 predicted proteins | sample 19_EM_MG_FD_203310 | JGI IMG/M metagenome (GOLD analysis project Ga0307516, IMG submission 203310) | Populus trichocarpa ectomycorrhiza microbial communities from riparian zone in the Pacific Northwest, United States - 19_EM | ecosystem: Host-associated > Plants > Roots > Unclassified | place...
ACAGTGCCGCAAGTTATCAAGCCTTTCGCGGCACAAAACTGTCACAACGTACTGCGGTTTGCATTGAAATCATTGAAGAATTGCGCCTTTCAGGCTGGGCTCATAGCCTGAAGGTCAGTTCAAATCCTATCCCCCAACCACCGATACCGACGCTCCCGTAGCGAAAGCTGCGGGAGTTTCGCGTTTCCGAGTCTTTCCAACGGCTTGCGCCTCGATCCAGCCGAGGATCGTGCCTAATCCGCCGTGCAGGGTGGCGTCGATCTCGCCGCGGTTCGGACCAGGGCGCAGCGTAATCTTCTCAACCAGCGCCCGGATCGCATCCGCCGCCTCATTGCGATCCTCGGGGGTATTGAGTGCTTCCGTGACCGTCGAATGCCGCTAGCCGACCAATGCAGCGCACCTGGAAAAGCATCTTAGCATACGCATTCTGACGCCAATCCAGCATTGGGAGGCATTGCGGCCGTGGGCGTCCCTATGGACCTAGCAAGCGTGCCATGCGGCACTCGGGGTTGGTAGGCGCGGCCGATGGATAGGGGATGGCTTGGTTGTAGGTTTTGTTTGAACTTGGAACCCGGCCATATGGCAGCTAAAGTGGTGATGTCGCAGGCGTTCGGCAGACCAATGTCGTCTTCGCTTCGTATGCGGAAGTAACCCCAAATGGTGTCGGGTGACCCTTACGGCGCGCGAGCGCCGTACTGAATCGGTTGGCTGCCAAGTGGGCTGAGTAAGGGCGAAAATGGCAAGCAATGATAACGATTGGGCTGAACGCCCAAGCGGATGGAAGCAGCAGCCGGAGGACCTCCGCAGTCCCTTTGACGTGGACTATGCGCGCATTGTGCACTCAGGCTCGTTTCGGCGCCTCCAAGGCAAGACGCAGATCCTCAACCTTGGCGACAGCGATTTCTACCGGACCCGGCTCACCCATTCGCTCGAAGTCGCGCAAATCGCAGGCAGTATTGCCCGTCAACTTGAGGGCAAATATGAAAGCCATGAGGCACGCGAATACATTCCGCCACTCAGCCTAATTCAGTCGGCAGGTTTCAGCCATGACCTTGGCCACCCGCCCTTCGGTCATGGCGGGGAGGTCGCGCTGAACTACTGCATGCGCGATCTTGGTGGTTTTGAGGGTAACGGTCACACACTTCGCATTCTCGCACGACTTGAAAACTTTTCCGTGGCGCATGGCTCGGACCTCAGCCGTCGCGCGATGCTTGCGGTCCTCAAATATCCGGTTCCTTTCAGCCGGGCAGCCAATCCCAAGATCGTCCCCGCACTGTACGAAACCGCCACCTCCATTCGAACTCTCGACACCAAGGTGTGCAAGCCTCCGAAATGTTATTTTGACTCAGAGAGTGACATTGTCGATTGGATTTTGAAGCCGCTTAGCAAAACCGATCGCGACGAGTTTCAAGCCTGTGATCCCGTGGACGAAAAACACGGTAAGCCGCGACACAAGTCTTTCGACTGCAGCATCATGGATGTGTCGGATGACATCGCTTACGGTGTCCACGATCTGGAAGATGCCATTGCGCTTGGCTTGATACGCGAGAGCCATTTCAGACAGCATGTCTCCGAGGCCGTTTGCGCCCCGTTTCTCGACGCGCTTAAGCAGAAATATCCGGGCGAAGCTGCCAATAATGTTTACGACCGGTTTGTCGCACAGATCTTTGGCTCCGGCAAAGAGCGGAAACACTTCATCAGCCGGCTCGTGCATCACTTCGTTACCAACATTGAGATTGAAAAGGTCGCCGACTTACAAAATCCACTCATCCGCTATCGCGCGGTCTTAAGCGCGCCGCAGCGGCTCTTTCTTTCCGCACTTCAGTCGCTTGTCGTCAAAAAAGTCATCCGGACACCTAACGTCCAACACCTGGAGTTCAAGGGACAGAAGATGGTGGTTTCCGTCTTCGAAGCGCTATGCTCCGATCCGGGTTCGTTGTTGCCGGAAGACGCGCGTCAGACTTACGAAACATCCGGAAAAGATGAGCGCGTGATTTGCGACTACGTCGCCGGTATGACCGACGAGTTTCTGCTTAAGACGTACGACCGCCTCTTCAGTCCACGGATGGGCTCCGTGTTCGATAAACTGTGAGTGGGTACGGTACGCCATGACGAACGCGTTCGCTTATAAAAAGGATTTTGCCTTCAACGCAATTTGTCCCTATTACACCATGTTCCCGCTCGAATATCCGATGAGGATTATTCGAAAGCATCGTGCCGACGCGCCTGTCATTGTGGACCCCTTCTGTGGCCGAGGAACAACGATCTACGCCGCGAGACGGCAGGGTCTTACCTCCTACGGATTTGATACGTCGCCGATCGCGGCTGCGATTGCACAAGCAAAGCTTGCAAGCGCCGGTCTCGATGAGATCGTCGCACTTGGACAGGCGCTTGTCGCCAAGAAACCGAAGCACGTGCCGAAAACTACTTTTTTCAATCGCGCCTTCTCAAATAAAACGTTGACCCAAATTTGCAGTCTTCGCGAAGGATTGCTTGCTGAAGAACGTCCTTCGCACGCGTCGGCGCTCTTGCGTGCGGCTGCGCTGGGCTGCTTGCATGGGCCGCTCATCGCTGGCGACATTCCAAGTTATTTTTCCAATCAGATGCCGCGGACGTTTTCTTCTAAGCCTGCTTATTCGGTCAAATTTTGGAAGGAGCGCGACTTATATCCGCCCGATGTGAACGTCATCGATGTGATAAAAAAGAAGCTCGCGCGCATAACCGACTTGGAGAGCGATCCCTTTGGAAGGCTCACTAACGTCAAGTGTTCGGATGCGCGGATTTCTGATTCCTATCGAAACATCAACAACGCTTCATTGATCATTACGTCGCCTCCTTACTACGGCATGCGAACCTATGTGCAGGATCAGTGGCTCCGAATGTGGTTTCTCGGCGGAAGCGATGACGTCGACTACGAGGTGGATGAGCAAATTTGCCATTCGAGCCATCAAGCCTTCATCCTCGATCTTGCCAAGGTCTGGAAAAATCTTGCGAAGCGATCGGAGGATGGGGCACACCTGTATGTACGATTTGGAACACTTCCGTCTGCAAAGAGCGATGCGAAGGCTCTGCTGCGGGGCTCACTTGAGGAGGCAGGAGATTGGGATTTGATCTCGGTGCGCAATGCCGACACGGCGCATGCGGGAAAGCGTCAAGCAGACCAAATGGGGCAAGACTCCGCGCCTTCCGAAGAATTCGACTTTCATGCCGTCCTAAACTAATGCCAGCGAACCTGGCCCGCCCTAACTATCCCATTGAGTGTGATAGCCACGGTGGACCGATTTCCGCAAAACTCCTCCAGATATGACTTAAGTGCTATCGACGTCTCCGCCGCTTTCTGGTCAGTCGGCAGGTGGTACGCAAGTGATTTCGGCATGAGGAGGATACACTTGGCTCGAGCGCGGGAAACAGCGACGTTCGTCCGCTCCAACTGAAGAAGGAATTGCTCCTCCCCTTCAATAATCTCCGTGTCGCCTACACCGTAAGTGACAATGATCGTGTTGCGTTCGCCTCCTTGGAAACGCTCGACCGTGTCGACCGCGCTGAAAACAGCCTCCGGATTGGCCTTCGGAAACAGCTCCCGCATCTTCCGCAAAACGAGGGCTTTTTGCGCCTTGTGCGGAGTGACGATGCCAATTCCTTCTTTGAAAAAGTCATCATCGGTAAACGCTGTAAAGGTCGCGTTTGCGCCGGTGTCGAGCTCGCTCGCCATCGCGTGGCGGAGCACAAAAGCCAGGCCTGCGACTAATCCCGCCTCAATTTCGTTGGCTTGGGATGACGTGGGATCGTCATGAATAAGGGCTGTAACGCGTCGCTCCGGCAGCAGCAATTCGCCGTATGCCGCAGTTGTTGGTATGCTGGCGGGGAGCGTTGTCACGAAATTGTTGATCGGTTGAAGAATACGCAAATCCTTCTTCGGTGAATGAGCCGAAAGCGTCGCGGGATAGTCGAGGGACCGGGCGTATTCGACGAGGTCTGCGTTTGATCGATAGTTGATCAGCAGCGGCGCCGGAGCGATTTTGAAGCGCTTGATCAGATAGTTTTGAATGCTGTCGACGAGGTATTCCGCGTTTTTGGGCGGCTCCAAGTGATGGATCGGCGGCATTTGCTTATGGTCGCCAGCGACGATGAGCTGGGCATCTGGACGCATGGAAGCGAGCGGACGAAGCGCCAGCGTCAGCGGAATCTGCGAACTTTCGTCCAGCACGACAAGCTGAAACACAGGACCGAGAACCGAGCCGGTTGCGTCGCGCGTAAGCTGATCCACGATGTGCGATGTTGTGGAGACGATCGTCGTGCGCTTGTCATCGTCTAGGCTTTGGAGGAGCTCGTTGTACGCCGCATCATTGCTGTCGCGGTTCGCTGTTTTCAGATTTAGATGAGCTGCGGAAATATCGATGACCTTTGGCGGTCGGGTTCGCGAGTAAAGCCAAAAGAAATCGCAGCTTGCCTTTGCGTCGGTGCTTAGATTCTTGGCGAGGCGACCTGAAAGCTCTTCGACAGCCCGGTAATTCGGCCCAGTCAGCAATATTTTGCGAACTGTTCCTTCTCGCACTACGGCGTGCAGAAAAGCAACCAGGGTTTCCGTTTTCCCGGTGCCGGGCGGTCCCCACACGATTGCGAGTTGGTTTCCGGCGCAGGTGCGGACGGCTTCGACCTGGCTGGCGTTGAGGGGATGTTCATTCGTCGTGCTTGCAAATTTCGATAGCGCTGCGATGGCTTTCGCGTCACGTACGCTGACTTTCGAAAGTTTGTCGCCCTGCCAAAGTACAGAAGCGGCTGGCGTTGTCGCACCGGTTCCCTTCTTCAGCTTCTTCGCGGCAGTAGTCCCGAGGGCATCCAAAGCTTCCTTCGCTGCGACAGCAATCGCTGGATCGCCAACGGCTTTTAAGATTGCGCCCACAATCGGAGAGTCGTCGTATGGTGCTCCCTCAAGTACGTAGAGGGGCCCTTTGCCGATCGGGATCAATCCCGACGCCATCACAGCGTTGAACGAGGATTGCATTTCCTTTCGACGCGCGGCAATCCGAACCGTTATGCGTTTGGCCGCTCGGTCGAATTGCTGGACCAACACAAGGATCACGGTATGCATCGGCGCGTACAGACTGTCATCTTGGATGGTCAAGCCCAACGATGATGCGTTCTGAAGCGGAAAGCCCGGGCGGTCCACGATCCCGAGCGTGCAATAATCGCCCTCTTCGATCTTCGCCTCGGTAGAGTCTTCGCTGACTTCAAATTCGTACAGACCGTTCTGCTGATCCTTGACTAGCTTCGTCAGGATGATGGCCTTGTAGGAAGCTTCAAGCCATTCGGGCCGGGTGAGAAACGCGTTCACCCGTTCAGTGCGAGCGACCGCGGCTGAAACTTTCGACCACCGATCCCACAGCTTGGAATCATAAGCGACGCCTTGCAGTCCTGATGGAATCGAAGTGTTCAGTGGGGGAGCATTTCCTTCGATACTGGCCTTTAGGTCTTCACGGAGGCGCGCGGTGATGCTTGCCAGCGCCCACGTATGAGCTTTGAGGACTGTCTCGTAACGTTGAACCGCTTCCGTCACACTCTTGGCCTGGCCAAAAATGCGAACAGTCCCGGTTGGGGACTTCCAGATTTCGTAGATGCGCTCGCGAGGGATGCCGTTGCCGAGTGGTTCGATATAGTAGTTATCGATGTTACGCGGGGTCATCCTCGAATGGGAATAGTGCTCGGCTGTACCCAGCAGTGTCACGGCGAAGCGCTGAGGCAGGCGCACGGACGCTGTGACAATGTCGCGGATGAAGACAATGTTCGGGCAAATCGCATCCGACTTTTCCATGAGCTCTTCGGGCGGAAAAATCCATGCCAGCGCCCGTTGCGCTCGGCTCGGCAGATTGAGAACTTCCAATAAGTGCCTGCCGAACGCGTTACAAAGCTCTTCGTACTGCCGAAGTTCCCAGAAGCATATCTGCGTTCGAACTCCGCCAAATCCCTGCGCCGTAAAGATCGCTTCGCTGTTCTCCATCCACCCGCCCAACGTCTCGATAAACGACAGGAGAGCGGCCCATTCAGCGATCAGCTGGTCTTTGTTGATAGCGAATGCAGATTCTCCATAGGACTTAAACGAAACCGGGTCGCCACTTTCGACCGGGAATTTCTTTCCAAAGGGAGCGAACAGAATGCCCCTTACTGCGATGCCTGTTAGAAATCCTGAGCCGGCGTCAAAGTTTACGACGATGTCGTACTCGGCGCTCCTGCCTCGGGCCAGCCCGGCCACTTTCGCCTGCTGATCTACCGTAACCGCGTTCTGAGCGATCGAGCTTGCCCTAGCGCCGATCTGAACGCGATCCTTCTTCAGGAAAGCATGTCTGCGAAGGACGTCGGAGCCTGCATTGATGTTGACGACCTTTCCGACCGTTGGGTGTCCGCCATCGTGAAGCACTTTACTCGCGCCGCGGCTCAATGAGGGCATCTTTGATAAATGATCGGAGGTTTCCGCATTGTGTGAACAATAGTGATCGGGATGGGCTTTAAAAATTTCCTTGTCCGCCGTGGACAACCAGAGCGTATTGCCGAGCCAGTCGCACGAACTGCACCGCGGATTGACGTGATAGTCGACTGAATTCCAGCCGGTTTTGTCACCAAGACGCAGAACACGCGGAAGATCTTCAACAAAGAATTTCCGTACGCTTGGCATATAGATCAAATAGGTAATTAGGCCGTCGTTGAGGTCGGCGCGAAGCGCTTCCAGCCGTTTTGCGTGGTCCTGCCCCTCCTTGCTGGCCTTCATTTTTGTAAATTGCGGCATTTCGACATGCCGCCAGAGATAGACGCGGTCCGATACGAAGAACCGCTTTTGTAAATCGCCGCCTAATGTATGGAGCCAGTTTGAGAGAAAAATCGCATAGAGGCATACCTCGGCTGAGTAACTCGCATTTGCTTCCGTAACGTTCTTCAGGTCAATAACGCAAAGCGCCATCCTCGTGTCGTCAGGTGTTAAGCGATGACGCGATCCGTCTGGCAGAATTTCATATTCGTTCGCGCGCCGTTCGTCCGCAAAGATTATGTCGGGACGAAGCCCCTTGAAGGGCGGGATTAGCGGCTGGTCGGCGGCGTCGACTCCGATGTTCTTGAAGAATGCATCGCGAAATTGCTCCGGCTCAAAGGCTGGCTGGAGTATAAGTGTTGGACTTTTGACGGCCGCAATCGAAGCCTTGAGTGGGACGGATTTTTTGCCGTTGTCTGCGTGCGCTACGTGTCCCGGCAGCGCAGTGGCCAGAATGTCGTATTGCTCGTTCTCAAAGGCAACGCCAGAGGCGGTGATGAACTGTACTCCGGGACGGGATTTCAGTGGGATCGGAATTCCCGCCGCCGCGAGCTCTTTTGGGCTATTCGAAAACAACGAAAGATAGAGCTCGCGATCGCATAGCGTTCGCAAGAACATCGAGAAAGCGCTCTTGGAAACCATGCGTTCGGGCAGCGTCTGGGGCATCACTGTCTCTTTGTAAATCGCAAGCGGCGCGACGGTCTTTGGGGCGGCCGAATCCCGTATTATTATACTATTGACCCACCCTACAACTTGTTGAAAACGCTTAAAAGCTCGCTTATTACGGGCCGAGACATGAATATTTGCCCGATCGGGCGGCTAGCTGTCACCCGGGACGCTTGTTACCTGTCAATCGCGGTAGACATACTCGATCAAGTCGCGGGTATCGATGTGATCATGCAACGCATGCAACCTGTTCATCGGCATTCCACGATCCGCAACAATACCTTGGACGCGCGCGGCTCGGAAATCGTCATCGGCGATTTGCGGAGACCTCAGATCGGTAGACCAAGTTGCGGCTCTGCCTGGTCGCCTTGTAGTGACGAAAGTGAGATCCCCAACAGCCGGACTGGCTTGAAAAAGGGCATCTCGTTTTGAAGCAATGTAGCCGATAGGTGTTCGAGTTCCGCGCGACTCGAAACCGCGATAGGCACGGACCTGCTGCGCGTGATTATCTCGAAGTCGTTGAATTTAACCTTCAGGGTTACTGTCCGGCCTCGCGTGCCCTTATCCTCGCAATGGCGCCAGACCTTGTCGATGAGCGGCTCGAGTTCGACGACCATGGCGTCGAAGTCGGTGAGGTCAGTGGAGAACGTGTTTTCGGCGCCGACGGATTTTCGGATCCGGTCGGCGCGGACCTCACGGTTGTCGACGCCCCGCGAGATCCAGTAGTAGTAGCTTCCGGCCTTGCCGAAGTTTGCCTGCATGAATTCGAGTAACTGGTTGCGCATGTCGAGGCCGGTGTAGAGGCCGAGGGCGTTCATCTTGGTGCTGGTTGCCGGTCCGATGCCATGGAATTTGCCGACGGGGAGGGCTTCGACGAACGCCGGCCCCATGTCCGGCGTGATGACGTACTGGCCGTTCGGTTTTCTGTGGTCGGAGGCGAGCTTGGCCAGAAACTTGTTGTAGGAGATGCCGGCCGAAGCGTTGAGGTCGGTCTCCTGCTTGATTTTGGCACGGATCGCTAACGCGACGTCCCGTGCCAGCGGAATGCCTTGCAGATTTTCGGTCACGTCGAGGTAGGCCTCGTCCAGCGACAGCGGCTCGATGATCGCGGTGTGCTCGGCGAAAATCTCACGGATCTGCTGAGAGACCGCCTTGTAGACCTCGAAGCGTGGCTTCACGAAGATCAGATCTGGACACTGCCGCTTGGCGGTTACCGAGGGCATGGCCGACCGCACCCCGAACTTGCGGGCTTCATAGCTGGCTGCCGCCACGACGCCCCGCTCCTGGGATCCGCCGACGGCGACCGGCTTGCCACGGAGATCCGGATTGTCCCGTTGCTCGACGGACGCGTAGAAGGCGTCCATGTCGACGTGGATGATTTTGCGCTGGCGGCCCGTGGGAACTGCCTGGTCCTCATCGTCCTTGACGATCACGTTGGCTGCCCGGCTGGATCTTCCTTGACGCCGCGGGCGACGATCCGCAGTGATCCGTCCGGCAGCGGCCGCTGCAGCTTCAAGACCTCGTCCGGAGGGGCCGTCATCCAGGCTTCGACCTCGTCCGGCGTTGTCAGGATCACCGGCATCGCCTTCGGGTGGATGGTGGCGACCTCGGCGTTAGGCTCCGTCGTAAGAAAAGCGAAGAGGTCGTTGTTACTCTCGCCTTCCTTGACCTTCCGGACGGACGTCCAGTTGGTCCAGATGCCGGCGAAGCAGGCGAGGGGGCGCGTCTCGTCGAGCGCGAACCAGATATCGCCGCCTTCGACCTTGTTGAACTCGCTAAAAGAGTTAAACGGCACCACGCAACGGTTCTCGACGCCGAGCCAGCGGGTCCAGTGCTTGCTATTTACATTACGGATGTTGGTCGTGCCGCCGTCCGGCTCCATTCTAAGCAATTCCTTGAAGTCGACCGGCGTGCCCTTGGCTTGCAGCTTTTCGGCTCGTTTTTTGGTGGCGTCCATCAACGCCTTTGATGACGATGGCATGCCCCACCGCGCCGTGGCGAGTTCGCGGCCTCCGGGTCGGTTGCGCACGATCGGTGCCTTGTAATCGGGAAATACGCCGGGCATCGGCGCCAGATTGCCGACATATCGGTTGATCACCCGAAACAGCGCGATGATGGCGGCTTGGTTAGTGGTGATCGAGTAGAGATTGCACACGGGGTGTCTCGTCTGCTTTGGCGGCCGCACGAACGGGCCTTGAACGGCGTCGAATCCTATTTGCGCGAGCAGGTGGTGTCGCTGATCTTGTACCTGCCGCCGGAGAATTTGGCCCAGTCGCACGCGGTGCCGGACCTGGTCATCTGTTCCGCGATGTCGACCTTGTCGAGGAAGCACTGTGCCACGATGCGGTCCCGACTGGTAGGTCGGGACCGGCCGTCGCAGACGGTGCCTTCACCCACTTGCAGGCAATGGACCGTCTTGCCCTCGATCATGCTCGACAGAACGCCGGCGGCCTGTCCGTAACCAGCTTGCCCGCGTTCGGGTGCGTCGATTCCGCAGATCCTCACGCGTACCTTGGCGCCATCGGCTTCCATTGTGAAGGTGTCTCCGTCCGACACGGCTAGAACCTTTCCCAGGTAGTCCGCCGCTATTGCCGGCGAGCAAACGGATGCGGCGACGATGGCGATGACCAATCTCATTTCGAGATCTCCCCGGCTACCGCCACATTCCCCGCATGCGGGCGCCAATATCCACCTTGGGACCTTGGGTGGCGGTGCGTGCAGCGGTACCGGCCGGCACAAGTGGCCAAGCCGTACGCTCGAACAGACCCAGCAGCTTCTCGGGGATGAAGCGCGTCCTGGAGGCATAGAGATGGCGGTCGCCCTGCGCGTGCTGGCCGTGGACGAAGAAGCGCTGGGGCACGACCAGATGGAGGTCGTCTTTTGCGCGGGTCATGGCGACGTAGAGCAGGCGACGTTCCTCCTCAATCTCGGCCGAGGTCCCGGCACCGAGGTCAGACGGCATGCAGCCGTCGACGACGTTGAGCAGATAGACCGATTTCCACTCTTGTCCTTTGGCGGAGTGGATCGTGGACAGGATCAGGTAGTCCTCGTCGAGCAGCGGCACGCCGGCCTGGTCGCTGGTCGCGTCGGGCGGATCCAGCGTGAGCTCGGTCAGGAAGCGTTCGCGAGAAGGATATCCGGAAGCGATCTGCTCGAGCTGGAGCAAATCAGCCCGCCGCGTCTCGGCATCTTCGTGGATGCGGTCGAGATGCGGTTCGTACCAGAGCCGCGCACGCTCGAGATCGACGGGCCACTCTGAATATCGGAGATTGCCCAAGGTCTCGACGAAGCCCTTCCAGTCGTCGCCGGCGCGCGGTGGCGTCGGTATGCCCGCGAGCGCCGCAATCGGGTCGGCGGCCTCCGCCATGCGGTCGAGCACGCGCTGCGCGGTCGCGGAGCCGATGCCAGGCAGCAGATGCAGCAGACGAAACCCCGCGACACGATCGCGCGGATTTTCGACGAACCCCAGCAGCGCCAGCATGTCCTTGATGTGGGCGGCGTCGAGAAACTTCAGTCCGCCGAACTTCACGAATGGGATGTTCCGGCGCGTCAGCTCGATTTCAAGCGGACCGCTGTGGCTGGATGTCCGGAACAGAACAGCCTGCTCCTTGAGGAGCGTACCGGACTCGCGGTTCTCCAGGATGCGCTCGACGATGAAGCGGGCCTGGTCGGCCTCGTCGCGGACGCTGACGAGTTGCGGCTTCGCTCCGGACGTCCGATCGGTCCAGAGGTTCTTGGTAAAACGCTCCTTGGCGAGACCGATAACGCCGTTGGCGGCGGCGAGAATTGTCTGCGTCGAGCGATAGTTGCGGTCGAGCGTGATGATGTTCGCGGGCGGCGAGAACTGGTCGGGAAAGTCGAGGATGTTGCGCACGGTCGCGGCGCGAAACGAGTAGATCGATTGGGCGTCGTCGCCGACGACCGTCAGGCCGCGGCCGCCGGGCTTGAGCGCCAGCAGGATCGAGGACTGCAGGCGGTTCGTGTCCTGATACTCATCGACCAGGACGTGATCGAAGCGCCCGCCGATGTCGTCGGCCAGCCCGGCGTCGCCGACCATCTGGGCCCAATAGAGCAGGAGGTCGTCGTAATCGAGAACGTTCTGCTTCTGCTTGGCTTCTACGTAGGCCGCGAACAGTTCCTTAAGCTCCGCCGCCCATCCGGCGCACCATGGATACGAGGTGCCAATGACCTGCTCGATCGGCATCTCGGCATTGACGCAGCGCGAATAGATGGAAAGGCAGGTG
>Ga0307516_10008392_pt1 | contig 11708 bp, 18 predicted proteins | sample 19_EM_MG_FD_203310 | JGI IMG/M metagenome (GOLD analysis project Ga0307516, IMG submission 203310) | Populus trichocarpa ectomycorrhiza microbial communities from riparian zone in the Pacific Northwest, United States - 19_EM | ecosystem: Host-associated > Plants > Roots > Unclassified | place...
ATACCTTTTTCTCTAGGTCCCCGCCCCCCGTTTTTATACGAATACCACACGTTTTGGTTGGGTTTGGCCCTTCCATTCTTCCGTTGAAGAATCCCTCACAGCGCCCATTCTCTTGGCTCCTCAACACCGTGACCGGTGCTGCGACCATCCCTCCCCAGAACAACGAGCCCACGCAAGGCATGTGAGAAAAGCCGTGAAGAGACCACGCCGGGCGTGACGGATACCGCGAGAACAACGAGCCCACGCAAGGCGTGTGAGAAAAGCCGCGAAGAGACCACGCCGGGCGTGACGGATACCGCGAGAACAACGAGCCCACGCAAGGCGTGTGAGAAGAGCCGTGAAGAGACCACGCCGGGCGTGACGGATACCGTGAGAACAACGAGACCACGCAAGGCGTGTGAGAAAAGCCGCGAAGAGACCACGCCGGGCGTGACGGATACCGCGAGAACAACAAACCCACGCAAGGCATGTGAGAAGAGCCGTGAAGAGACCACGGCGGGCGTGACGGATACCGCGAGAACAACAAGCCCACGCAAGGCATGTGAGAAGAGCCGCGAAGAGACCACGCCGGGCGTGACGGATACCGCGAGAACAATGAGCCCACGCCAGACGTGTGAATACGCCGGAAGTGTGAGTAGGAGCGCTCGCTCCGCAGACCCATGCCTACATTGCCTGTCGAGCCAGAAAGGAGAAGTCGAGGCAGGATCTTGACATAGAAAACCTCGGCTAGTAACTTCATCTGCGCGGCGGTAAGATGCGTGATGCAGTTGAGCACATTTTCGGAGCAACGCATGCGTGGGATAACCACAATGAGGATCTGTCGATGGGGGTGGGACAGTTGGTCTGCATACTCAACGGCTTGAACAGCGGTGTCCGCAAGGGCTGAGGAGCATCGGGCAGGGAGATAGTGGTTTCCGAGAATGCTCTGCGAGGTGGTGGTTGCCATACCACCCTGCGACGCGTCGATTTAAAGTGAAGGCGAGAGACCTAATATACAATGTAGATAATGTGAAGGGGCAGATAGTTTAGGAAGACGTTAGTTGTTTGGTTTTGACGTGTGGAGACGTCCGGTGTCAGAATACGGTGACGTCCGGTAGTTGGTTGGCGGTGGAGTGTGGTTGTCACATGATTTTAATTGGCACGCGATCGACGCCACGGCACTTGCTGCGCCACAGTTACGCCTCCCGATGGCGGCAATGCCGTTATGCACAATCTAGCCTGGACGCCTCCGCTGGCTTGGGTCAGAAGGGACTCTCACCGGCCAACTGCCCGAAGTTATGACGGCTTCCATCCAGTCTGTTGCAATGTTCGGATTGCAGCTCCGATGGCACCATCGGAATGGCCACCGACATCCAAAAGCTGGTCTAGATACCAACCAGCCTGGCACTTGCAAAGGATTCAGCTATGTAGAGATGTAGAGTCCAGGCTGTGGCCAAGCTCAGCTGTTACAGTCTCACCGCCCCGCGGCCCCACTCAGCCTGGCCTTGGGTTGCCAGCAATGCGTAATCACGTACCGAAAATGCGTAACGCCACTACTCTAAGTTGTGGCGCATGCTAGTGCTCATAGGGTTAGCGCACCGAGCGTTTTTCAGACATCAGGTGATCAGGTGAAATTTTGTCAAGCGTGATTTAATATTGCGCTAGTTCTTAAGCTCCCTAGCACGCGCTAGTATGCACTAGTGTCCATAACAGTGGTGTTTATAGTGGGACCCCTTAAGTGAGATAGTACCGTAGTTTTGGATTCATCATACATAGTCGAAGGCAGAACATTTCTCAATACAAAGGGCCCCAAGGACTCGTCAGTGTGAAACGACAGGAGACTCTCTCTCGAGCCGGTGCTCGGAGACTCGAACAGCCATCATCTTCCGACCTGTCGTCTCCAGTCTATTTCTTGAGCGTCTAGTGCATTCTATTTGTTGGAAAGAAAGCCAGAGTTTGTGCCTTGATTCCTACGATCGCCTTGCCGAGCCCATCAAATCTGCCTTGTATCTAGCCCCCGCTGCGACCGGCCCCCGCCACCCCCTCCGGCAACCACCCCCTTTAAAGAGAATTGGCGTGCGTATAATGAATCCCCACATGCTATTCCCCACATCTGGAGAGGCGCTCGGCTGGATATGGGGAGAAGTCTATCTATCTATCAAGTTGGATTCTGGGCTGCAGGCATTGGTTGCCAAAAAGGCAAACTATCCTACCAGTCCTGGAGGGCAAGATACGCTGAATACATACGGGAGCGAAAATCTCGTTTCACACGCGATGCTCTCGCTCACTTACATCACTTTTTGTTAGCGGGAGAACTCTATATATCTATGCACCGTCTTCAATCGCGTCGCAAAGGGCATTGCGCTTTGACACGGACGCTCCTGTACTAGTACATGGAGTACGTATCTACCTGTGGTAGTTATAATCCCAGCACAGTTAGATATTCCACCACCGCCAACGGCCCTACAAAATACCCAATTTTCAACCTCTTGTTGGCCGCCCCAACCGCCTTTATCCTCTATTTGGATTCGTAGAAATGCTATACACATACTTATATATCGTTCTACAGATCTAGAATTAATTCTTTTTATCGTGGTTTGACGGAATAGTGGCCGACGGATAAGGGGGATTTTTCCACGTCATCTCGAGTAATATGGTTGGCTACTGGTCTCCGCTTAGCTCTCGGGTAGCACAGGGACTAACTTATTCCTGCCCCCTCTTCTTTCTTGCCTCTTCACATCACTTAACTCACTTCGTTGCATCCTCACCTTCGGCCTGCAGCCCTTCAACACATCTCGCTATGGATACCGATTCCAACGACATTCTCGGGCCAACTGGGCAACTACGCAGGCAGATTCAACTGGCAGAAGATGATTACAAGGAGAAACCTTTGCAGGATGTCTGGAATGCACTCGGCATCGATGTGGACACGCTGGGTGATGACGAAGTCGTAGAGCTGCGGCCTTCTGGGGCCAAGATACCGAAAGTCTATTGTATAAAATAACCTTCCTCCTGGCAAGTATTTGGCTGACTATCCTAGTGGATCTTGTTCTTCAATTTCGCGAATATGACGATAAGGAACCCGACGCTGACACCTTTAAGTGGGAGCTATCGGATGTGGATACCGTGGAAAAGAACCTTATCAAAGCAATCGAGCTTGCAACCTCTCAGACCCTCGTCACCAAGCCCCCCGGATGGTTGTTTTCACGGATTGCTGGCATTCTCTGCACCGACTACGAAATCCCAAATCCGGGGCTGTCTGCCAGGGAGGCGAAACCCACCAAAATGTGGCCCAAGGGAGGCATCCAGAAACGCTCGGCACGTAGCAAGGTTTTCAATTGCATGCCCCCCCTCCCCGCATGGCCCTTACGAAGAATCTCTCAAGCTAACATAACTGTCAGGTGCGAGGGCTATCTTGCGCGACAACGGGGTTACCGCTAACAGAGCATGGAACCAGGTCGAGGAGGTAACGAAGTTGAGAATGTCTGGCGAACTGAAAGAAGCGTTGAGATTGCCCATCGTGTTCTGCGACAACTTCTTTTACGAGTGGGTGTTGTTGAAATGCAGGAGAAACCAAAACATGCCGAAACAGCCGCAAAAGCCGGCCGAGGCTGCATAGCGTGTTCGGCCGGGATGGTGGTCTTGTGTACTGTTTTTTTCTTTTGACCGTCAATGAAGCGTCTTCCGTCTTCTACCTGGACAATGTGTTATATAAGGGTCAGCAGAAGTAATTGGTTAGTGGTATATCATCTCTAATTCACAGGAGGAGTACCTGGCTCCGCCCACTGGGACGGACAGGAGCTAATCGAAGTCACTACCGGGGAGAAAACATTACAATGTCTAGCCTCTACGATGTGTTTCTCGGGTTGCAACTGCATCGTAAAATTTCGACTTATTTATTACTCGCATGCTGAAGACCACCACTCCAGGGAGGGCGGCGGAGGCCGATCGAAGTGGGGCGACGAGACAGTTACAGCACCTCCTGCTACTTGTCCTCCTCATCGTCCTCCTACTCGTCCACCTCCTCCGTCTCGTCCTCCTCCTCGTCGTCCGACTTGTCCTTCTCCTGTGATGTGCTGTGTGTATACCAATGCAGGTGGAAAGACAAAATGTATAAAAATAAAATAATCGTACTGAGGGCTTCCACCTTCAGTTGGATAACATCCTCGCCGGCCTTCCCCGTTCCAGCTTTTACTGCGCATTATTACCGGCTTGAAAATCGATTCACTTATACGACGTCGTAATTGACCGCAACAGGGGAGCCATGGTGGACAAGAAGGAAACGAATAACTGGTATTGCTCCGCGATTCCGTCTTTCCTCGATCAAGGCTCCCACGTTGTCTGATATATCATCAGTCATCTGTCTCGGATGGCGGGCTGCTCTTCGTTGTACTGTATACAGCGTTCCACAATGTCTCGGAATTTCCCTACGTTAGGGAATTAGGTAAAATAATAACGTCTGAATGAATGATGACTGACCATGGATTTTGACGCGGTCAAGACGTGAGATGATCCATGCGGAGATGTCGATGATGAATAGTGGCTCCAGGGGCAGGCAGTTTCCCGGGGTGAACGGCTTCTCGAGCGCAGACGGTTTTGCGAGGGTGAACGGTTTCGGGGGTGAACGGTTTCTCGCACACGGGCGATTTTTCGAGTGCAGAAGGATTCTCGGATCCTCTCAGGGGGGAGCGGCTCCTGGATGACCAACTGGAGGTGCTGGGACTGCTTGGATTGAAAGCACGCCTGAGAAGAAATCCTTTGTATTAGAGATAGGGAATTACTGTCTCGTCTCCCCGTTTCAACCGGCCCCCGTCGCCCCCTATCCTACAACGCCACACCACGATAGACTCACCACCAGTGTGAACCCTAGGACACTGTCCAACGCGAAAGCGGCTTGTTGTAGCTCCCCTTACTCTCCACCCTGGTCTGCCCTGCGGGATGATAGTTCGTGACCGCAGTTTGAGCCACGACGGACCGAGTATCCGCCATGATTTAACACTCTTCCACTCGCTACCCATCTATTTTCCTCTCGCCACACACTGCAAACTTTGAAGGGGGAGATCGAGGACGGGCGAGGAATGTAAGGAAGGAGAAGAGGACCACGAGGGGTACGAGGCTGGCGAGGATAGGGGGGAGGACAAGGACGACGATGGGATGAGGAGGACGAGGACAGCGAGGACAGCGAGGACAGCGAGGACAGCGAGGACAGCGAGGACAGCGAGGGGTACAGGTGGCGGCCGGTCGAAGCGGGGTTACGAGACAATGACCGCGGGATTGGGAGGGCGAGGACTGCGAGGTGACAACGTTTCGGTGGGCTTCGGGACGGGCGGGTGGAGCTGCTCCGGGCTAGCTCCAAAGTACCGCGGGGGTTCGGATACGTGCGAGGTTTGACGTTCGGTACAGGGGTCACGGGTCCAAGGTACCCGGGAAGAAAATACCGCACGCGATGAGCATGGTTTCGATGAGGAGGATATTGGTGGGGATACCGTCAGTGAGTCGAGGCGAGTAAGACACGACAAGTATGTTCTCTGAGTGTTGGCGACTATGGGGGTGAGGACGCTGGCGGCGAGTACGATAAGGAGTCTGACGTGACGAATGTGATGGTGATGGCGGCGGGGAGAATGACGACGATTATAGGGAGAATAGAATGGCGAGTAGATTGATGACGAGTAGGATGGCGACTGGGGTGGTGCCAAGAAAAAAAGGGGGTAACGCCCGATACACTTTACCCGGCTACTTTCTACCCCTCGGTCGAAGGATTGGCTAATGACTATTGCTAACTCCTCATCAGTGATTCATCACCCACTGCATCATTCTTACTCACTTGTCTCCAGATGCGTACACCCTCGAGGCAATATCGAGGTTTTGCTGTGCTGTGCGTGCATAATTCACCACAGCAACGGCGCTTGACAGGGGCTTCTGTAGGGATTAATTCTCTGCACAACTTCAGAGCGGAGCATAATAAGCACGAGCAAAGAGCTGAGCGTGCACTCTTTGCCAAGATGAAAACACACCACCTGATTGGCTGACAGCAAAAAGCGGGTAGTGACTGCCATCGTCATCACCAAATATGTATGCATAATTATCCGCAAGAAAAATCGACTTGCTTCTGCTTTCCCTATCCTTTGACGCTGGTGCATTCTGGTACTAGATGTCAATTCTAAATTTTTCCTTCGATTCGGCGTGTTTGTGCCGTTGACTGGTTTTTGATAGATACATGTATGTAGACGGTCATATGCTCTGCCAAGACCTTGTGCATGCTCAAACCAGCAAAACCTCGCGGCGTGCGGGTGTGAGGGAACTGCACGGATTTGTGCACGCACAGCCCAGCAAAACCTAGATAATCAAGTCGCATAGATAGCCTTAATTGACATAGGTGGGGACATTGATAGGCCAGACGTGCGGTGGGAATTGGTGCAGTGAATTTTCGTTGATACGCGATTGTTGAGGTGCCGGAAACTTACACCGTTCACTACTGTATGGAGGCCTTCAGTTGCGCTCAAATCACGCAAGGATGTACGGTCAGCAACCGTCACAAAACCAGCACCCTGCACGTATGCACAATCCCCACACTACATACCTCTCTTGGCCAGCTCGTCTGAATTATCCTCGACTCTACTTTCGACCGGCTCTTCAGCTTTGTGGCGCGCTAGTTCCCACCTTCCGCCGAACAGCGTCATACTCGTTCCTCCTATCGTCACCACCACTTCCACCTCTTACCGCCGCTACCCATCCTCCCGCCGCACGTCGGCCTGCAAGAGTCTATTCCACAAACCACCAAGCTGCATTGCGGATCTCTTGACAGGCACAGCAAGTACTACGTGCGACCAGATTAGCATTACGCATTCCCCATAGGCTACCTGTTGGCACGAGGGTGATGACCGCGAGCATGCAAACGCCATCGGTGGCAGCTAGGTTTTCGCGAGCCTGGAAGTTGACTACGGCGTCGAAATTCAAGTGGAATGGCCGTACATGTGGATCTGCGTGCGATGTAGGGGGTTATGGGCTGCAGGCGGAAAAATTGAACCGGAGGTAGATAAACTGCTGCCCTGGCTTCATAGATGAATGACGATATACTGATTCAGAGCTCGCCGCTCACCGTTCATCAGCAGCTCACCCCAACGCACGCGATGCACAGCATCCGGTCTTACACCCCCGTACTTTGTAACACGTCGATTATACTCCGCGGCAACCATCGCCACTCAGCTACCCACTTCCAGGCCTCGCAATAGTCCGTCCTGCCCGGCCGGGCACCACTAATATAAAAAATTCGGTTTAGGGTGAAAACTTTACTCCGGCGGGGTACGCAAGACCCCGCTCACCAATCACTATGTATTCCTACCGCCGTCTCGACCCGACGCGCCTGACATTGAGCCCACCGGCACCACCCAACTCACCAGTACTGATGCCTATTCTGAAGACGAAGCACTTTATGCTAACCGCCCGCCCCGCGGATTCGGCTTCCCGGCAACAACTCCTTGTCAATCCCGAATTACTCCCCCAACCAATGGGCGACAGCGAGTCATGGACATCCGAAGAGATGGTAAATCCTAGCAGCTCTGAGATTGCTGTGACTGAGCAGAATTGACAAAGCATGTGGAGGAGACAGAGGCAGGTGGGGATGGGCGATATATAAAACCACAAAGGTCGCAGAAATGAGCGCACGATTTCTCCTCTCTACCATCTTTTGTCCGATCACCGTGACAATTACATCTTCCCCCACCCGCTTCGTGCTTCTCGGTAGCTACTCATCCCCTTTATATCCGTACTATGTAGTTGTTGGAATATAGGGTTCGATAGAGATGAAAATAGTGAATTGATTGATACGTAGTCGAAGGCAGAACATTTTCTCTACCTCGGGGACTTGCCAGGGGAATGGACGGAAGACTGTCTTCCGACCCGGTTCTCGGACTCAGGCAGCTGTCATCTCCGGACGCCCATTATTCTGACAGTAGTTGTGGCACGCTGTGGCTCCACGCAAATGCAACGGAATCAACAGCGCACCCACCCCGAGACCGGAGACCGGAGTGGGGCAGGGGGGGCCGGGCCCGGCCGGGCCCGGCAGTCCGTCCAGTCCTCGCTGAAAAATGTCTACGGGACGGCCGTCTTTAGGCTGCCAGGACTAGCGGCCGTAGTCCAGTCCCGGGCAGGCCCCAAGACAGACGGGACGGAAGACTGCGAGGCCTGCCCACCTCTTCAATCCCGATCCGCCCCTTGAAGGTGGAAAATGCAACTTCCATGGCCAACACCCATGCAAGGAGATAGGAAATGAAGGGAGGAAGCCGGGTGGCTGGGAGATGGTCCGGGCTGTGTCGAGCGCGATTGGGACGCATCTATTATGCTGCGGACGTCTCAGCTGGCTGTTATCGTCCTCACGCTGGCTCTGACAACTGAAGACTTGTATTGCCACTGCTAACACCCCTAATGCGCCCGAACAGCACCCATGGCAACAGTAGCAGTTGGCGCCAACGATGTCCCGTTCAACAAGGAGGCGACCCGGTGGCTGGAAAACTGGCTCGACACCCAGCTCTCGCTCAAAGAACACCATGCCACCCGGATGAAGGAAGGCAGCCTGGAAGGCAATGACTAGACTCCAGCGGCTCACAGGGCAGATGGGACTCTCGCTGGCCAACTGCAGAAAAGTTATGACCGCGTGTGTTCAGTCAACCACCATGTTCGGGGCAGAGCTGTGGTGGAAAGGGGACTACGCCACGGCAACCCACGGACGAACGGAGGAGAATCAGCGGCTGGCCAACCAGGAGGCCCGAGCAACAACAGGCTGCTTCCGAACAACCAACCTGGGAGCCCTCTCGATGGAGTCCGGCATCAGAGCAGCGGCGGCTCAGCTAGAGAACAGACAGCGGCGCTTTGGACAGAGGCTGCTTAGCCTACCGCAGGGAGACCAGGTACGGGAGGTGGTGGGAGCCCCAACACAAATCGGGCACCGGCTCACAAACGCGCTGACGCACAGTGGACGAACAGAGGGCACGGTGTTGCTAGAGGAGACGGAGACCTTTGACACGGAACTGCTGTAAGAGGAGGAGGCCGAGGTTAAGGCTGAGGCAGAGAGGGCCTGGTCTGGGCTGACAATATTCACCGATGGGCCACGGATGGAGGAAGGTGCTACCGGATACACAGCGGTGTGGAAGAACTGACAGACCTGGGAGGGCATAAGTGCCACATGGGCCACAACCATCAGGCGTACATCGCGGAGTGCACCGCTCTTGCCCGCGCACTGGAATCGGTATCAGGAGGATATGTTCCGGACAGGGTGACGATCTTCACTAACGCACAAGCAGCCATCAGACGCATGGCATCGGAGGAACCTGGTCCTGGACAGCAATATGCAATCCAGGCGCGGAAACACATCACCGCGCTGATCAGGGCCAGGCCGGGCATAGCCGGAAACGAGAAGGCCGACGAGTGGGCGAAGAATTTAGCGGCGAAGCCCGGCACCCGCGGGGTGGAGAACCCAGGGCCGCTCCAACGATCCCTTGCAAGCCTCAAGCGGGAAATCTCAGAGAAGAAGTGGGCTAAGACGCGGTCATGGTCGGGGAGGCGCATCTCCAAGGCAAAGTACTGCATGCCGAAGAGCCAGAAGCCCGATAGCGTGGTAGCCGACGGCACCAAGAGGCTCGCCTCAAGGTTCTACCAGCTGAAGACGGGCCATGCCCGGACCGGACAGTACCTACACTGGGCTAAGGTTCACCCCGGCGCCCAGTGCTGGTGGTGCAAGTGCCCCTAGCAAACGAGAGACCACCTCTTCAAGGTGTGCATGGAATAGAAGTTGCAGCAAAAGGTGCTGTGGCCGGAGGTGCAAAAGGAGACGGGAAGGTGGAAGAGCCGGTGGAAGATCCGGGACCTACTTGCCGACAAGAGGTGCGGAAAGGCAGTGCTGGACTTCCTCACCGCAACGGATGTGGGATGGCTGGTGCCACCTGTGGAAGAGGAGGACGCCGGGAGCCAGGTGTCAGAGTGGGAGCTCCGGGAACGGCGGGAGTGGAAAGAGGAATGGGAGGCGGAGGTGGAGGAGCTGGGTGCCGCGGGGGAACTGGGGTGCTGGGGAGGAACTGCCGCTGTTCCTACCCACCCCCCTTCATGGCATCAGCGGGCGTGGAGTAGGGGGTGGGCGCCCGTTTTCGTTCGTTACTTTCCTTTGTGATTCCCTTGGTACGCACCGTTATTTCTCTTGGAACAGGCCTGGGCGGAGGGCGAAGGGGGAGCTTGCAACTTGCCGCTACTGCGCGGACTGCGGACAGGAACAGCGGGCAAAATGCATGCCGCCATGATCTATATAGGTCGAATGCGAGTATGAATAAACAAAAAACAAACCCCCCAATGCGCCGCCGAACCTGATTTCGAGCATGCGTGTCGATGACGACTAATCATCAGGACGTGGGGGACATGCGGAAGGTTAAGATAGTGTGGCAAAGCAGAAAATACGGGAGATGAGGAAGATTGGGAGGCGTACCAGGGCTGCGGCGCGCGACGGATGGCCGAGGCAGCCAATTATCTGTCACCAACGGTCCATGACAGACTCTATGTCGCCGCCATAGCCACAGCCGGTCTATTGTTCATCTCATATTATCCTTCACTTCCCCCCAACTCACCGCCCGCGGGTACCATACCTCTTCCCACGGCAATCACTGGAGTCTAGCTCTAATGGCCGCGGGCGCAACCCTCTCTTCGTAGTGTTCGCGCTCTATAACCCCCAGTTTCTTTTGTCCTAATGTTCTTGTTAGGCGTCGACTAGAATGGGTACCACGTGTCACGAACCTGGCGTGACAGGCTACTGAGCGCTGCTGCCGGCGCCTCCCTCACCATAGCTGTCCTATGGTTCCCCCTGATAACTGTTGGCGCTGCCACCCTCGTCCTCCGCGCCTATAGGCGCCCCGCCCACAGCCGTTCCCTCGATGAGTGACGCTTCCGGAAGTGTCATCGGAAAACGAGCCTCGACCAGACTGCCGATCAGTCCATGTTTCCTTCCGTTACGACCGTGTGTGTCCTTTGTTCTCCCCCTGCAGCTGTTGTCTAAGTTTCATTGGGATACGAGCCATTGCGTTGGTAAAAGTCTACCTGTCTTTCTGTTACGTTCTTCCTAAGAAGCTGTATTTTTCTTTATATTTTACTCCAGTTTTGGAGAAACAAACTGTATATGAAGTACAGCCGCGTTAATACGTCCTCATACCAGATATATAAATCTTTATTCAAAAGTTATCCGGATTTAACGGCGCAATTTTATCCACCTCAGCATAGCAATTTGCGCAACTTTCGTCAACCACAGGGATCTGCGGTTAGGGTCTTAGCCGCTGACTCATTGCCAAGCTAGGGCACGTGATGTATTGTGGGGCCTTTGTTAGCGCGACCCCGCAGTTACTCAAAAAGAACCCGAAACCGAAGACGCCGCTCCTCCCACATCGCCCGTAATCAACCCTACTGAAGAAATGAGCAGGAGTGACTGTAACTACCCCATCCGCCGCCACCGCGAGGAGGCCCTTTGCGGAGAGCCAGGAGGAGCGTGAGCAGGCCATTATGTGAGCGCACTTTCCCAAGGCACCCCCCAGCAACTTCGAACCCAGAGAGGGAGGCACGGCGTTCAAATGGGTTGATGCACACCTGGTCGGCAGCCTCCTGGCAAAGGCGGCCAACACCTCGGCCCCGGGAGATGACCGCATTTCGGCCGGCATTGTCAAAGTCTTTTGGCAGTGGGACAAGGAGAGGATCGTGCA
>Ga0307516_10008393_pt1 | contig 11707 bp, 14 predicted proteins | sample 19_EM_MG_FD_203310 | JGI IMG/M metagenome (GOLD analysis project Ga0307516, IMG submission 203310) | Populus trichocarpa ectomycorrhiza microbial communities from riparian zone in the Pacific Northwest, United States - 19_EM | ecosystem: Host-associated > Plants > Roots > Unclassified | place...
TTACTGACAATGGAAGGAATGTGAAATCAGCGATTGCGCAGTTGAAGGCGATGCACACCGAGTCCGTGGTTACAATGTGAAAGAACACCGTGTGAAATCGATTCAGAGTGATAGAGAATTGATCCCCCCGCAGAAAGCCACCGTTTACTTGCAACATCATCATCATCATCATCATGTCGACTGTGAGTCCTCAATATCTTTTGTAGCCCTTACGATTGACTCGTTTCAGAACGAAGATCAGGATGAATTAGCCCCCACTACCACTCCAGGTGATGTTGAGATCATAGACCTCTTTCGGCACGACTGATGATAATCGCGTCTGCCAAGGATACAAAGTGGCCGCGGCTAAGTCAGCAGATGAATACGCCCAACTTGACGCGAACGATGAGAGTTTGAATCGCTGGAAGGCATCACTGGGTATCGTACCCGGTGCAGCCACTGCTGCCTCGGGACCCAAGGTAAGCAGCAAATGATTGATCAACCGTCATCACCATACTACAACAGCCATAACCGTTCAGGTCTCTGTTCTAACCCTTGAGCTCGCCTCCCCTACATTACCGCCCGGCAGAAAGATCGTGGTCAATATACAGAATCCGGCTGAAGTAGCCGAACTGAAGAAAAATCCGATCATCATCAAGGAGGGAGTGGAGTACAAGTAAGCCCTTGAAACCATCAGACTTGTCAAAGCATGTTAAATAAAATCATGCAGTGTCCGTATCACCTTCAAAGTTAATCATTCAATCATATCGGTGGGTCCTTGTTTCACCCCTGCTCCCAAGTATTGGTCCGAAAGTACTTTGTATCCATAATCAGGGTGTGCGTTACATCCAAGTGGTCAAGCGGGCTGGCCTAAAGGGTAGGGTTACTTCTTTCGAAATAATGAATAACCGTTCACCTTTGCGTCCGATTTTACAGTGGACAAGCTCGAACAGATGCTTGGATCCTATGGCCCAAACCCCACGGGTGAGCCATATGTAAAGAACTTTGACCCTGAGGAATCGCCCTCTGGCTTGATGGCCCGTTCTGGTTCATACGCCGTTAGGAGTCGCGTGGTCGATGACGACGGGGAGGTCTACGCAGGTGTGTTGCGTTTTCCTCTGCTTTCATAATCTTTTGATCATGGCGGACAGACTGGGAATGGTCTTTCAAACTGGCGAAAGAGTGGTGAACAAAACGATTTGAGTCCTCGTATATCACCTATTTGTTGTTGGGTTTTTGTATGTTATACCTTCACTACCCTAAGGACGTGTGAATCCTGGGTCATTTGACTGTCACGCGAGCATGAATCTAGGAGGAAGATGCCTCCGACTCCGTCCCATCCTACAGCATTGCAAGCGGTCCACGTCTACTACCAACCCATGGCGACTCCATGACACGCTTTACGCGTTCCGTACCACTGCCACACATCGCTTTTCATCAACGACCGGCCCCGGAGCCAAAACATGGGTAGACCGCCTGCCTCCAAAAATTCGACCGTATCTCTCGCTGACGCGTATCGACAAACCCATTGGAACCCTCCTACTCTTCTATCCTTGTGGTATGCACAGTCCTCCTGCCCTCATGATCTTCACAATTTGACATGAGGCGTTCAGCCTGGGCAATCACCATGGCATCATACGCTCTAGAAGTTCCCTATACCACTCCTCTTACATATCTGAGTCTCTTTGGACTTGGTGCCATCGTAATGCGCGGCGCAGGCTGCACCATCAACGATATGTGGGACAAGAACCTGGACAAGGCTGTTGGTGAGCTGCAGAATCTGTTTTTTACGGCTAGCACATATGCAAGATAATTCCAGCGAGGACGAAAGAAAGGCCATTGGCAAATGGTGACATCACATACCAGAAAACATTCGTCTTCCTCGCTGCTCAGCTGACGGCGGGGTTGGGCGTCCTAACGCAGCTAAATTGGTATAGGTAGGCTGGGAGTTTTCCATGGAAACAAACCAATTGTTGACCCCCTTCCCTCGACAAAACTAATTTTTGCTGTTAGCATCTGCTTGGGCGCGTCGTCCATGTCTCTCGTAACCATATACCCATTCATGAAACGAGTGACGTATTGGCCACAGGCCGTTCTTGGTCTGTCTGTGTCTTTCCAAGTTGTCGACATCCTCTCATTCGGCATGATCAAACCAGGCCTTGCTTTCAATTGGGGGGCCCTTTTGGGTTGGTCTGCTGTCGCAGGGGCGGTCAATTGGAGTGTCTGTCTTCCTTTATATGCCGGAGGCGTATGCTGGACCCTAGTCTACGATAGCATCTATGCCCATCAGGTTTGAGACAAGTCCATTTCAGCTGCCGTCCATCGCTTTGACAGCTCCGAGACAGGACAAAATGGATGATGTCCATGCGGGAATTCGATCGACGGCTCTTTTATTCGGGGAGCACTCGAGAACTGTTCTCAACGGGTTCTCGCTTGCCAGTGTCTCTTTGATATCATACGCTGGATACCTCAATGCACATGGCGCACCCTTCTATCTGGGCGTTGGATTGGCATCGATACAATTGTTTCGTGTCATTCATGTCACCGATTTTGATAGCCGTCCAAGTTGCTGGAAGGGTTTTGTTGGCTGCGGCTGGGCTGGCTTTTGGATATGGATGGGAGCATTGGCTGACTATATAATACTCGTCTCCTCGGTTTGAATTGAAAAAAAAATAAGAGGACCGCTCTCGCGAGTGGCTACTTCGTATCAATTACAAGAGTAGTATAACCATAATCCAGACCAACTATGTAATTACAAGTCAAGGGCGTAACAGCAAGTTAGTAGAAACATATAAGGAGAAGGAGAGTACAGTGAATGAAGACATTGATACATCATCGAAAAAGATATGTTCAAGTTATGGGACGTGACCGCTGATGGGCCGCTTCTGAGATTTTAGCCAACCTTTGAACCCGACGACAGAGAGGGTCCAGCAGAAAGCAAAACATGTAATTGCGACTGCGACATTGAGGAACATCATGACATCTGGGGAAATAACCTATCAACATTTTTACTATATCAACAGTAGATCATTGACGCACCGTCTCGACCACGACGCATGGCAGCAATTGTGACTTCCTCGGTGGATAACATAAATACCAAACCTCCGCACGCCAAAAATAAACTGCCAAGGGCTTCCGTTGGTGGACGTGAAGGTAGGATTGACCGTGGCGGACCAAGCCATAAAAAGAAGTACGTGAAACACCGTAGCACTGAAAAGGCGACAAGCAGGTTTCCCCAAAGTTGATGGATCTGAACCTTGTTCACAGAAGAAGCGATTCACAAGACTGGGTAGAAGGTAACAAAATAAACTTACCTGGAAGAGATACGTTTGTGCATGAGCTGCCATTGCAGCTCCCGTTACCCCAATTACCAGAGCTGGGAAAGGATTAAAGCTCGCGATGTAAGTGGGGGGTTCAGCTGTAGTGTCTGGTTCCACGCGATGAGACGTGACTGAGGTGAAAGTTGCGGAAGCCAGCCAATCGCGAATTCTCTTCGACTCGACCCCCATACCTTCGTAGCAGTCAGCGATATTATCGAGACACGTGGACACAGTTATTCATCTCACCAACAAGTCCCGCAAAACAGAACATTACGGCAATGCTGATATGTTGGATTTGCTTAGTGGTAAACGGATCACCATGATTTGCACCGAATCTCTCCATCCACGTGTTGGTGGCGCCGTAGAAGAAAATAACAAAACATTCGACGAATTCGCCAGATACAGCGTTTCGATTCGGCGCCCGATTCCAGGCCCAACCCGATTCGGAACATGTCCCAAGAAAACGGGCGAAAGAGAATAGGCCATATGACCAAAATATACCGCCCTCTGCCATATTGAGTGAGAAAGTTAGCAAGAGATGATACGAGTAGAAACGAACTTATAAGATGGGCTAAGCACCCATTCTCATAGGTTCCTCTACAACCCCCTGTATGGGCGTGAATATCCGTAATATGGCGCGTGGCCAACGACGTACCGGTATATGTGACGATTCCCGTCAGCAGTTGAGTTAGGCCGGCAAAAACCAGGAATCTCTCCAAGACAGCATAACATATTCCATACAACCGGCGCGTGAGTGAAGGCGTTGAATCCTCTCTTGTTTGTTGAAGCTTATCGAAGGAACGCATAGAAGAAGAATTGCCATACAACGTTCCTTCAGACATCGTGGATTGATGTCGATAGTGATGGCGTTCAAATTCATTATGTGGTGGTGGGGGTTGGTGGACATTGTTTGCCCACTGAGCGGTCCTACCGTTATATGCTTCCCGGAGATCTGAAGATTCGCGAACTGGGGAAAGCGGAATATGCTCTTCAACCTCCTCTGGTGGTACTCCCGCATACAGTGGTTCCGAGAGATCTACGTGTTCTTCCAAATCCCGGCCTAAGATAGCCCGCTTCCAAAAAGTCTTTATCGTGAATTTCTCATCGCCTCTGCAAAATCGAAAGATACGACGGAAAAGGGTAAGGATGTCCGTTGTCGATAACGACATCGCGAGAAGGATGACCAGATACCCCTGACGATCATGGACAGCTCCTTCATACCTAAATCAAACAGGTAAGTTGTTTCGCTAAACACTCGGGGAAGTTTGCGCACATGTTGGGAGTGAGTTTCCGATAAAGAGCACTTGTGGCACAACCAAGCGCACATAGAGCGTAGAATCCCATGACAGCAAGGCTCCATCCCGCATGCTTGACAGATCGTAATGCGATACCTTGATGGGTTGATGACCATAAGCTTAGCGAACGGAAGTTGATGTACTTACTGATGGGAAGGGCAACAAAGAACGCTAGACACATGAAAGTGACGTGCATCAATATCAAGCCAGGATGCCGTGTGCCCTCGCCTGCCAGTGCGCCCTCCCAGTCAATAGTGTAGTAAGACTCGGGCGTCGGGGCATGATACATCATCACCTCGGTTTCATTCAACTCGAGAAGGGGGGCATTGTGATGGCCATGGTCACCATGCATCCCGTCCCTTCGTAAAAGATCAGCTGTGTAGCCATCGCCTGTTGTGAGCGAGACGCAAACATTTGCTGTGAGAAAAATCAGGACTAAGGTCAGCAGAAGAGAGCTCGACGATGCGCAGTGGGGACGCGTCATGTCGATAAAAGGGTCGGCCTAGCGTCGAATCCCAGTCCGATATATATGGCCGGATCGATTTGTGATACTCAGACCCGACCTACGGAACATGACGAGGCAGTGAGGTAAAATGATTCACATCATCTGATGATTTCTAATCGTCTAATTTGGGTCAATGATAGAGTGTCGAACCATCTTCGGACCGTGCACTAGGCTCACATAAGCACCGTGGACCGACTTGGTTGGGAGCGAGGTTATTTAACTCGGGACCCTCCCTGGTGAGCAAGGAGGAAAAGACTTTACTGCTCAAGTTGGACTGCTTCATTCTGTCGTACTGCTGCCTGATGGTAAGTATGTCCGTGGACCGTGCGATCGACATTCTGATGACATACCCACGACAGTACTTCACCAATTGTCTTCGGTTGAACCCTTGAGACCATAGTTCCAGATTTGGATCATTCAATGACTATGTTTCGGGGATGAATGAAGAGCTCAGAGCTCGGCATGGCTGGGAAAGAGTTCAATGTCTTGCCAAGTCCAAATCTGTCAACCTCCGGTATTTTCGCTGGCAGCCCCGCAGAAAATCAACACGATTTTCACCTGTGGCTACCTTGTTGGAATGATACCACTATGATACCCAGTACGATCAAAATCGGCCGATGAGTCGACTTAACGAATTGATCGGATTGTAGAAGGACTGATGTTGCGCGTCGTGTCTCCAAGGATTTGGCTCCGAAGTATGCAAATTATATGGGGCATCTTGACTTTTGGGTATTAACTTGATTCGGGCATGCCCTCTGCCCTTGACTAAAATGAACCTGCTAGCACCAGCGCGGTCCATAATGTGCAGCAGGTCGAATTCTACAAAATGCTGATATTTGTGGCCTCGTTAACGTCCCGTCTGGTCTAGATTTATCCCATCCGATTTTTCCAGGGAATGGCCGAATCGTCGACCTTCGTGGGGACTCGTTCTATCCTCGGGTCGTGAGCACTCCAGGAGTCCTGCATTTCTACACCTCTTCACATATGAGGCCTTGTCAGGTGGTACAAACCAAAGGAATTGAGAAAACGCTCAGCAATGCTCTGGACTCGTAGGGACCCTGTAAGTCCTATCGACAGATTCTGCGGCCCGCCCTCGTCGGACTCTTAGATTTTCTGGTCTTCTCCAAGCAGCAGTATACAAGTATGCATGGCCCCTATTGTGCGATTGTATTGATCATAATTGACCCAGGAATCTGGACAACCATGTTGGCAGGAGCGGATGGCGTTGGCTGTACGTGGCCCGCTTTTTCATGTCGTCCCATGATCAATTTTTAGTACGATTCATGATCAAGGTTCATCATCGATGGCGTTATCACCCTTCCGATAGCACTTTGCGGTTTCATCATTTTCCCTGATTTGGCAGGTACGACGAAACATTTTATCTCTCGGATCCTGCTGTTTTCGACTCGAGCCAATGTGCGCTCCTGAAGGGGTAATTGTTAACACCTTCAGTCAAAAACTGACTCATAAAATTCAAGTAGCTCGGCAGCCCCTATCGTGGGGTGTCGCACGTAGGGTTCTTGGACGGTGGCGTTGGTATGGGTGCAGTTCACTCGTTGGTATCCTTGCCATTCTAGCTCTGCTTTGCATCGTCTCAACAGGCTCCCAGTTCGCGATTTCTGGCGAGACGGAAAGCTTTGGCTCAAATAATTTGATGGGACAGTGGTTGAAAGCCATTGGGGGCTTTACCGTCGAACGGATAGGTACGTTCTACCTTCGGAATGGAATGGTTTGGTTTGATGCTCACTATTTTCAAGACTATTATCCCAGGTGACTGCTGTCGCCATTGCTTTGACTCTTGTGTGTGCTATTTGGACGGACCAAACGACCGCCTGATGGCCTGTTCCTGTGTAGATGTCCGTCGCGTGCATCATTGCACCCATCTGCCTTCTTGTTCGGAGTAGTCCCATCTGACTCAAAATTTCGCGTACTGTGGGCTGTCGATATCTTGAAGGCTGCCTGATGAAATAACTGAATCTTCGGAAACAGACATCGCAGGTGCTTCATATGCAGGTCAAGCCACTACTTTCGCGTCTGTCTCTCTTCTCTTATGAGACCCTGGAATCTTGTGGCCTCCATTAGTTGGGCGAACCAAATTGCGCAGATGATGACCAAGAACGCGCGATTGTTTTAGCATCAATGAAGTGAGTTTCATCTAGACCTCGTGCGGGTATCTCTGGTCTTAAGGGACGGTTACTTGATAGTATGTGGAACAACATCGTCAATGCTTAGTGGCCGCTTTTCTTCTACCCTGCCACCGACGCACCCAACTTTCGGAATGGGATGATTGCGATGATATGTGTATGCGTTGCGACGTTGATCATAACCCGTGTCGTACATGATTTAGAGAGGCGAGAATGGAGATTGAAGACAGGCTAGAGGCACCGAAGAAATAACATGAACATCCGGTCGGGATCAGAGAAAGCTCGCGAGATCAATTGAGTAACTGGGTAGCGACCGACATTTTAGAAGCCATGGTACATCGAGTACTAGCAATGTACTACATACACAACATTGAAGACAAAGAGGAAAGATGGGAGAGGTTGAACAATACACGATGATGACATCTGCTCTGCAGAGAAAGGGGCAAAAGTTGGTGCGATTACCCTACGGAGAGATGACATCGACGTCAGATTGACTTTAACTTGGGTTGTTTTACTGGACGAACCTCAGAAGCTCTAAACATATGCGCGCTCGTGAGATGGATATTCAATAACGTGGGGCAAAGCGTTGAGAGTTTCCCGATCGAACAGGAGGCATGTCATTAGCATGAGGGGCAAATGCTCGGGAAGGTATATGAGGGAGCTGGACCGCGACTGCGCCGTTCTGTAGGGATGGTTGATCATAACCCCCAGGCCCGGGATAATATCCATAGTCGTCTTTGCTTCTAAAGCTAGGAGAGCGCCGTCCAAATGACCCACTTTCCTTCTCGTCGCCGTAACGAAGTTCAGAGTCGAAAGTGGTAGCGGGATCAAATGAAATCGCCTCTTTGAAGAGTTGGCCACGGCGCCTTCGCCTGATGCCACACGTTACAATGCTGATTATCACGAAGAGTCCAATGAGACCGAGTAGTCCAAAAATGGACCCCGACAAGGGTTTGTTCTGAAGAAAGCCTTGGGTGACAGCGGGAGGGCTTGGTGTGGCTGAAGGGGGTACATTCACGAATTCGGTGACCGTATGCACCGTTCCACTAGAAGTTATCACGTAAACAGAAGTGGCAGGTGATGGTGTCGGCGTGGTCGGCGTCGGGTTCGAATGGCTACTGCTTGACGAGGAGGAGCTTGTGGTTGATGGAGGTGGAGGCGTTGGCGACGTAGAGGAAGCGGGCGCTGACGAATTGGAACTGGGGGTTCTTGACAAGGTGTCAATATAGATGCATGACGGCGAAGGGGATCACGTACGCCGAAAAAGACGAGCTCGAGCTTTCATAAAACGGTCAGTGGCGTTAATAAGATTTGGAAATAGCAATGACTGTACTTGGTGAGAATACTCGGAAGAGGAGGTGTAGTGGTGGTATTAGTAAGAATTGGGGAAGGGAGTGGATTTACTGACGACTATGAGCATCTTGGGGTAACAGTGTATATGTGGTTCACTCACGATCTGGTAATGGAAGGAGGCCCTGCCTCTTGGCATGCCTAACCTGTCGCATCCTGGGCATTGTTAATAGCGATAAGGGAAAGAGCGTGCGGCGCCGACTGTCGTGGCAGAGGTTCTATAAGTAACAGGGACCGGAAAAGGGTTGGAAAAGGGAGGGCCGGAGGCCCCAGCATAGCTCTAATACTTCCCACTCCAATGTGGAGCCTATCATATCAAACGAAGGGATCTGACGGCCATCCGACCGGAATGCACGACGGAAGCTTACCTAGAGAATGGAACGGGTCAAGCTTCAAGCTTCAGCGACGAGCACCTGTGCTCTAGACAAGGGGGTTGAAGAACAAATTGAGAACGTTTGGCATGTCAAAAACTCGTGCCAGCCAAATTTCGTAGAGATGGCTTGGCTAGCGCTGATCGACGAGGTCGTCATCACAACCGACGTGATGATAGATGTATGTCTGAAGTGCAATTACAGCGGGATTATCGTTGCCAACGAAACATTCCCGAAAAGAAAACAGGGGACCAAGACTATTCTCCAGAATTTATCAATAACTTTCTCCAGCCCTCCGCTCCATAATCTCCCGGAGTGGGCCTAACAAGCGAGTAAAAGCAGGCGCATCAAGGGCGGCGACTTTGAGTTTGGGCAGTGTAGGACTGGCCCGGTTTACTGCGCTGACCGTGGCCGCGCGCGGCGCGCGACGTAAGAGGGAGAGTTCTATTGAGTCGACATCTCGTTGTGAGCTCGATTCCAACCAAAACAAAGTAAAATCACTCACCACCAAAATAGTCACCCTTAACGAGACGCCCTACAGTGATCTCTTGAAAAAGTCCATCATCATTTTGTTGTATCTTCGTCACCACCGCCTCACCCTCTTCAACGAAGAAGAAAGTATCACCCATCTCTCCCTGCTTCACGACTGCCTCTCCATCATGGTACAGCTTGCTCACCAAGGCATCGGCAATTTTGCTCCGCTCTGCAGCATCCAGAGAGGACAAAAGTGTCACCGACGATAAGAAATGTTCGTACATGGTCCTTCGCCTGTGGGCTGCCTTCAAAATAATGGTGCGGAAAGTGATGCGATCCAACGACCACAAAGTAGAAGGTTCGATGGATAGCACCGTAGCAGCCCTGGGATGACCATACATAAGGGCCAATTCACCAAAAGAGGTGCCAGGGTTGCATTCTGCGACTTGTCTTCCAAATTCCGGGTGATAACCAGGTTGGACAAACATGTCTTCAGGCTTGGTCTTTGTAGATGATTGGCTATCCGTGAACCATGTCGGGGGAAGCGGCTCAGGCCGAATGTAACAGTGCAAAAGCCCTGACTCGACGACATAAAAATACTCTCCAACGTCTCCTTGGCGGATGACCACTTCGTTCCGACCCACCTTGAGTTCTTGCATGGCATTTAAGACTCCCCTCTCTTGCTCATCGTCTAGATCCCGGAAGATAAAGTTCTTCGCGATCGAGTCTTTGATGCGACGGACTTGATCATCCGTTTTGTGGTATACCGGAAGATGCTCATCGGTGCTGCTGTCGACAACGATTGACTCTGCAGACACAGATATCCGGCGCGCAAAAATCGCGGACGTAGGTGGATGGAGGTAATCTCCAGCGCTATGGGAGGTAGGCGTGGCAGCGTCAAAAGTGGCGAATGGGTTAGCGAGTGAGAGGGGTGAAGTGGGAGGTAGATCATTCCGGCCGAAATTGAACGGCGTCCGCGAATCTTCTTCGGAGAGTAACGCATTTCCGGCGACGTTCAAGGTACCGAATGGGCTCTGTGCAATACTAGCCCTCAAAGAGGGTCGTTGCGTGGCGTTAGTGTAGAATGAAGAGGAAGTTGCGGCCTCTGGCGCGTTCATGGAGATATCAGCATATATATCGGAAAGGTCCACCCCAAACGAGGTACGCTGGCTGGCTAGAGCATCGCGCGACCGTGCTCTCTGTTCCTCCAAACGTTGTTGAAACCAATTAGCACAGAATTGAAGGGCATCTCGAGGCTGCACACGATGCGCGTCCCTCGTTAGGTCCTTGATGAGGCTATCGAACGTTGACATCTTGCACTCTCGAGGGGAGTGGTTAAGATATAAAAGGAACGACAGATTGGGAATCTAAGTACTTGTATTGCCAGACCACGTGATTATACTCAATCTTTTCACGATGCATTGTGACATTGAGAGTGCAGGTCATATACATTTATTGTTCGGTTTAACCGATTAAGCTAGTCCAAATCGTCAACCCAGTCTCCGACAACCACGCGTTCCATGTATCCGCGGACCCAGTGGGGACGACGGGAATGCTGTGTGCGAAGTTCTGCGCGCATCTCGGCTCTGTTCGCATCCTCATTCTCCGTGTCAGCTGGGGGAGCGTTCCGCATGTTGGCTTCTGTCCTAATCCTGCCTTCCCTTCGACCAAGAGCAACTCTCCTCAAATTCCATACCGCTGGATGTATCGTCGTGACCAGTAAGGTAAAAAGTGTCGCGAGTTTGTGCCTTGTACTGGGCTCGGGTGGGTTTGATCCTCGAGTGTCATTTATGATCTCCTCCTCTGCCGGGATATTCTGATTTGCCACCATATCTAGGAATGCTTGTGCCTGTCTGCCAACCTCATTTTGCACAACATTATCACCGAGTGGCGCGTCTTGTGGCGGCCGGGGCACATCAACTGGAGGGTTCTGAGCAGGTGGGGCGGGAAAGTTTGGTCGTTCCTGGTCATTATGAGCCAAATGTTGCAAATTACGGAGCAGAGCGTTTCGGATAGGCCTCCAAATTTCGTAGACCATCCAAGCCAAGATAAGGATGCCAAATATAGGCTTTCTGGCTGGGGCGACAAAATACAATAAGAGCAATGTTCGGAATAGAAGTAGCATCAATGGCGCAAAAAGCAGTCGTAGCGGCATGTCTCGGAGGGCCGGAACAACTTGATTCGGAGGGGGGTTCTGAGCCGCGTTCCGTACTGCGAGTCCCTCGGGGAGACCCAATTGTTGCAGCATTTGATTGACGTTAGGTGGCAT
>Ga0307516_10008394_pt1 | contig 11705 bp, 7 predicted proteins | sample 19_EM_MG_FD_203310 | JGI IMG/M metagenome (GOLD analysis project Ga0307516, IMG submission 203310) | Populus trichocarpa ectomycorrhiza microbial communities from riparian zone in the Pacific Northwest, United States - 19_EM | ecosystem: Host-associated > Plants > Roots > Unclassified | place...
CTCCCTCGAAGCCACCCAAACTCACCGGGATCCTCAACTTGTGGACGTTTGCGAGGACCCGCCCCGTCGCGCGTAGATCTGTCGACCCCCACTTCACCGGGATCATGCGGAGTTCTTCGATCACGATTCCCGGGACTTACAGTACCGGGTCTTAGTGACTTTTTTCGCATTCCCATGCGCCAAAAACCTTATTTTTCACCAGTCCGTTACATGTCACACTGTGATGTCCCCTTGCCCACGTGTTTTCCATTTTCTCCTGTCCCGCATGTTGATGATAAAATTTTACAAACGGGTGCACCCGCACCCATTCATTCCCCCCCATCGCCTCTATGACCACCGCACCTCTTCGAGCACATATTGGACGGTCCCCCGTGGCGATCCTCCTCGATCCTTCTTCCAGCGACTCTCGTGTCTCCCCAGTTCTCGTTCAAAGACTCGATATCCCATGTTCATTTGGGAAATCCGGTGTCCAACTCGCCACCGCCGACCTACATGTCCCCACCGATGATGGCGGGTATGACTCCCGCCTCTCTTTCTTAGTTTCCTACGGCCTTGCCTCCGATATTGTTTTGGGTAATGACTGGCTCACCCCCTGTGAACCCATTCTGGCTGAAGACCGGTCTCACTTCTTGAGACCGCTTCCAAGCACCGTGGACCACCTCCCATTTCCCCATTCATGGCACCCGGCAACGCGTTCGTCTTCTTCCTTCAATCTTGTGCTCACTTCCACTCACAATCCACCTAGCTTCCACCCGGCTTGCTGAAAGCCTCCGCAATGACATTGAAGCGCGGGAGGCGCTGGCATCCCTGGTAAAGGGATGTTGCACTACTGTTCTGTTCTGTTCTGAAGCCGTTGTCGATCACAACATTTCGATCTCAGACCGAGAGCCGTGCGATGCGATTCTGCACCACTTGTTCAGTGGGCTGTGTGCTACGCAACCAAACGTGCCCGCTTGCCATGCGATTGCTCGTGGGTATACAACGCACATGCAAGTCGCTTATAGACTAGGTAGTATACTTTCTTCTGCATTTGTCCATAACAATATATTGCTTGACACTTTCCGTCTGTGTTGCGCATCCATCGGATTGGATCCGAGGGATTATGGACGCGAGTTGGTGGCAAAGCTCAATTCGAAACTAAAGGCAAGGGAGCCGCTCAGCCGCTGTCAAGATTTGTCTGATATCCTAAATTCCGTCGAAGGACTGGGCCACCGGTCACTCACTGAGCTTGCCTCTCTCCATGGGCTCCGCCTCCGCTCAACCCCGACCCCCGATCGGAACGATGCGCAGGATATTATCACAAATCATTTTCTCTCAGGCGAATGTACCAAAGCGAACGGTATTTTTTGTGACCCGTTCTCATCTGTCTCATCACCTCGTCCTTCAGCGGGTGTTCCTTTAAATGACCTACCGACACAAGTCCTAGAAGGCGTGCTACAAACAGCAACAAAGAAAACCATGCGTCGTGTCCTACGGTTGATTGGCGTCCCGCATTGCTCCACCGACTCGATTTCTACACATCGTAAGCTGTTGCGCGCACGAATCGTCAAACTCCGTGCAGATAGACGCCCTTCTCGGGATCACGCTCGAAATGTGATGCGGCAAGTTGCATACGAGACTGACGTGGGTAACGAAGCCCTCGCTGAAGTTACACGGGACTGGCCCCAGCGGATATCTCACATTCAGAAAGCCGCGGTCGTTCATGATTTCCGTTCTGCAACGTCCACCCACGCTATGAAGTCCTTCACATGCGCTTCCTGCGCCGAGAGGGTTCGCCTTGACAAACGGTGCGAGAGGCTTGTATCGGATGTTGATATTGATATCCTCCGTAATCCTACAGTGACGGATTCGCATGTCCTAACCGCTGTCCCTGCCGCCCCATATACGGATGGCCCTCTCGCTGGAGTGTTGGTTGACCCCGCTGGCGTGTGTCAAAATGAAGATGGGTCTTTGTCCCTCTCACTCTGCCCTCCGTGTGGAAGTGCCTTATCAAGGAAGAAACTCCCGAGGTTCGCACTGGCTAACCTAAACTTCATTGGCAACGTTCCCCCCGAATTGCAAGATCTCACGCTGGTTGAGGAAAGCCTCGTGGCTAGGTGCCGGGCGAAAATGTGCATCGTGAAACTTCAGGATCATCGTGACGACGTCGAGTTGCCGACAGTCCAGCGTGGTGTCAAGGGCCACGTCATCGTTTTTCCCCAACACCCCGAGAGTATCTCCAATATCATGCCCCCTCCGATCGGTGATGTTATCACCCCTATTTGCATCCTCTTTTGTGGGTCCACCCCGGTGACTTCCAAATGGTTGAAAGAGAAAGCACGTCCGCTGGTTGTACGTCGTGAAGTTGTCCTGAGAGCCCTACAATGGTTGTGTGTGCACAACCATTTATACAAAGACGTCACCATCGATGCTGATCGCATTTCTATGTTGCCCGAAGAGGACGTCCTTCCCTACAATATTGAACATGTCCCTATATCTGCGGCTGCACGCGTCCTGGTCTCCCGCTACGACAGCTCCGGCGATGAGCGCCTCCCCCAAAATGCAACGTCTGAGTTGCCATCAGATTCACCAGTGCAATTCGAGAGCGTCACGATTACGGACGTTGATGCCAACGCCCCCTCGTACCAGCTCAAGGCGGCCGCGCTTCGACACGCAAAACGAGGTGGCTCGTTCATTCAAGTTCCACACGACGCAGAACCGCTGAACGAGTTCTTCAACCCGACGATGTTCCCAATGCTGTACCCTTCCCTATTTCCATATGGCACTGGTGGTTTCGAGGATAGGCGCAGAGCGGTTCCAATCGGTCTTGAAAATCACGTCAAACACATGCTGGTGCTGGCTGACAAGCGATTCCAAGAGCACTACTCCTTCATGTTCGTGGTTTTCAACGTGATCCAGCGAAGGAAGCTTTTACTGCACACGAGCCTTCGCGTGAAGCGGAACAACTTTGACTCATGGGCTCGGAGATTTACAGATGTTTCGATGGAGGCAATACGAGCCCTTTCCGACCGAACCGCCGCTGGCGCTCCACCAAAAGCAACGACCGACGAAGAACGGAAGGTGCTTGAGTTGATGAAGGAGGTTAAACTGATTTCTGCCAACATCCCTGGTTCTGCGGCGTCACGCCTGACCATGCGGAATGAAATTCGTGCGAACATCCTCTCATTGGGAGTCCCCAGCTTCTACATCACCGTGAATCCTGCCGACGTTTACAACCCGATCGTCAGGTATCTTTCCGGTCACGATATTGACATTGATAACCTGATGTCACACGAGGTTCCTACATACTGGGAGCAGGCAAAAGCGATCGCTCGCAATCCATGCATAGCGGCCGACTTTTTCAATATGTACCTCAATGCGTTTTTTTCCGCCATACTTCGGTACGATCCAAAGCAGCGATCAACAGAGCCTGGTGTCGTTGGCGTGGTCAAAGCGTACTACGGCTGCGTCGAAGCCCAAGGCCGGGGCTCTCTGCATTGCCACATGGTAGTGTGGGTCCACGGTGGCTTGAACTCAGACGAGATACGAGAGAAAGCCATGGCTGATGATGAATGGAGGGACCGCCTCATTGACTTCTTGGATGAGACCATCTGTAACGTCATCCCGGCCGATCCTGACCCGGATCTTTGTGTGCAGTCATCCCAGCACCATGCGTGTTCTGTTCGCGGGGTTAGCATGGATCTTGATCCCGGCTCGGAAAACACTTTGAAAGCCCGAGTAAAAGATCTGCGGAATGTGATCCAAGAGTGTCAATCTCACTCCCACACCGGTACGTGTTACAAGTACTGCAAACCGGGGGAACCCAAGGAATGCCGTTTTGAGCTGGATGAGAATAAGTTTGTACCCACCTCGCACTTCAGTGAGGCGGGATCCATCGTGCTGCGTCACCTTGACGGCATGGTGAACAACTATTGTCCAACAATCGCCGAAGCTTGTCGTTGTAATTCCGATATCAAATTCATGGCGTCAGGGGATGCCGCAAAATCTGTTTTGTTCTATATAACAGACTACATTTCGAAAGCGCAGCAGAAATCGCACGTTTCATTTGGAGCTCTCGAAGCCGCGCTGAAGAAATTGGGTGACTATGACCCAACGGACACAGATTTGGGGACGAGAGGGAAACAGACCCTCCAAAAGTGTGCGTTTTCGGTCATATCCCAGCAGGAGCTATCGGGTCAACAGGTGGCTGCCTATCTGAAGGGGTATGGCGATCACTACAGTAGCCAGATCTACCGGAGCCTGTACTGGACTGCATTTGAGAGGAGCGTGAACGCGGACGCACCATCACCAGAATGTTATGAAAAGGAGCGTAGCCCTATCAACCGAGTTGGCGCAGGCGCTACGTCAGACCTTTGGATTGACGAACCAGACCCGGTTGACACCGGTAGTTTGACCGAACAGGGGGACGAACACATGACTGAGAATATGGGCATGTTGACCAAGCAGCACGACAAGCAGGGTGGCGAACTGGAAGTGTCAGCTGAGCTACATGACGAGCAGAATGATGACACGGACGTGTTGTCTGAGCTGCACGATGAGCAGGATAATGATGTGGACGTGCAGAATGAGCTTCACGATGATGAGGGTGACGACGTAGCTATTACAACCACGGGAGAAGGAAATGTGGTTCAGTGCAGCACGCAAGTTCATGATTACCGTTTCCGTGCACCTCAGCTGAGTCATTTATCGGTATGGGACTTTGTATCCCGTGTGGACAAGGTCGCCAGATCGAGTTCCAGCGGAAGTAGTGGTGACGAGACCTCCGAGGGTGAATCCGGGGGAGCCGAAAGTGACAATGGTTCCGAGAACTCGGGAGATGATGAGGACGTAGGTAACCATGTGCACCCACACAGATCCAAACGAGGCAGAAAATGTCAGACCTTCCCGCTTCACCCTGATCACACCCAGAGTAATAGGAAGGCACACAGATTGCGCTCTGACGCCGCCAAATACTACATCCCCGTCCCGATCGGGCCAGCATTTCCCCGTCGAGACAGAGAACACCTGTATGCCAGGTACTGCCGGTTGATGCTGATTCTGTTCAAGCCTTGGCGAGTAGTCGATGACCTGCGCGATGATGGCCAGGCTTGGCCTTCCGCATTTGAGACATTTTTGGAGACATGCGACCAGAACGTCAAGCGGGTTCTCGATAATATGCAAGTGATGCACGAGTGCAAGGATGCAAAAGACGTCGAGGACCGGCGTAGGAGATCTAAACGCCATCAGTCTGATCGTTCTCAGTGGTCCAAACGCAACGAAACCGAACAGTTCGCAGGGGATGTCGTTGAAGACGATCTGTTGGATCACCTCGATTCCGTCGTCAACTACGCATCCGATCGCCAAGCGAAATCAAACGCCGACGTTCTGGAATGTCTAAATGAACTTCAGCAGTCTGGTATTCTTCTACCTCCTGCAGGCGCACATCAACCGGGTTCAGGTTCGCCACCTCTGACCGACGAGTTTGAGCTCCCCCAAGAAATGGATTTAGAGGACATGTGGAAGACAGCATACACAAACCGGAAGAACGCGTGGAAGCGGAAACTCTGTGAGCCCGCCCCCCCACCGCCGGTCACGGAACCCCAGTGCAATCCTCCCCAGATATCCAGTTTCACCGCCGCACCCGAACCGTCCGTCGCGAGCATTACAGCCCCAGAGCAGCCTGCGCGCATTTCAGTTAGCGAGATCATAGCGAAGTGGACATTGAATTCCGAACAAGCACGCGCCTTTTCAACAATCGCAACCCACTCTCGACAAACATCAGGGAATGTGGAGCCATTGAGGATGTACCTTGGCGGGCCTGGTGGAACGGGGAAATCAAGAGTAATTGCCGCCCTCACTGACTACTTCGCACTCAATGGGGAATCCAGACGTTTACGTCTTGCTTCGTTCACGGGTATTGCGTCAAAGAACATCAACGGTACGACCCTACACACCGCTCTGGCATTGAACCAGCATCAGAAGAAGTCTGGGAACGGGAAGACCAAGACGGACCTGATCGCCATGTGGACTGGTGTAGATTACCTATTTATCGACGAGGTTTCAATGATCGGTTGCGTCCTCCTCCTCCAGATTCACAAGGCGCTGGTGGATGCTAAAGGGTGTACGGAACCATTCGGGGGGATAAACATCATATTTGCTGGGGATTTCGCCCAGCTGCCACCCGTGGGTCAGACCAAGCTGTTTAGTAGAGTCAAGTCGTCGAAGGAGTCCATTGTTTTCGGTCAGCTTTTATGGAGGTCGGTAACGACAGTCGTGATGCTCACTGAACAGATGCGGCAGGCTGGGGTGGAAAACCAACGATTCGTTGAGATGTTGTCCAGGCTCCGCGATGGGAGGTGCTCGGGAGAAGATTACGACCTCTTGAACACGCGTATGTTGAGCACCGCGCTGGATGCGGATGACCTGAGTGAATGGAGGGATGTTCGAATCATTGTCTATTCAAATGCGATCAAGGACGCCATCAACCTCCAGGCGACGCTCGCGTTTGCAAGGCGTACTGGTCAACAGGTACATTGGTATCACGCTCTCGATACGTACAAGGGGCTTCCAATAAATGACAATGCAGTTGTTGAGCTCCTGGACACGTTGCCCTCCAACAAAACAGGCAATCGAATCGGGGCACTGCCACTGGTGCTGGGGATGCCCGTGGTTATCACGGAGAACTTTGATATTGCAAGTGGTGTTGTGAATGGAAGCGTCGGGAACCTCCGCCATGTCCGCTATCGTCTAGGTGACGATGGCAAGAGGTACCTTACCTCTTGCATCGTCGAACTCCCCGACTTCCTGGGGGAGGCGCTTCCACACTTGCCGCCAAAATATGTCCCCATCATACCCAACGAGGTCGAAATGAAGTCATTTCGCCACCCCAAGTCGGGGCGCAGCTGCACCCTCCGCCGCCACCAAATCCCACTCGACGCCGCTTTCGCAACCACCGCCCACAAAGCGCAAGGGCAGACAATGAACAAAGTCATCATCGACTTGAACAGTTGCGTCGGGACGGAAGCGGCATACGTCATGATTTCCCGCTGCACGCGTCTCGACGGGTTGTTGATCCTTCGTCCTTTCCCGATCTCCAAGATCACAGTACGAAGATCTCAAGACGCGCGAGAGGAATTTCATCGCCTAGAACGCCTTGGAAAACATACCGTGGAAACTGGCGGGGGTGCCCAGGAGGGTGGGGACCCAGGGGATGAAACCATGGCTATATCCGCCATATTCACCTTGGACACCACTGCAGATACCCGGGCGGCAGGCCAGCTGCTAAGTCGTTTGTGGGATGGCCGATCGGTGAAATGTATGTAAAGGGCTCAGGCCGCCATTTTTTTATCTCACCTGCATCCCGCAGCACCCCAAAAGAAGAGGTTGTCGGACACGCTGAACACGGACACCCCCACAACCAAACGACAGCGGCTGTATTTATAAACGAACAGCCACTTCGAACCTCCTCACCTACCGTTCATTGTTCCCTTCTGTTCGCCGGTTTCGAACAGTCTCCACCTTCCTTCATCACCTTTTTCCACCTTTCACTGCGCCTTCTCCTATTACCCTTCACCTCACACCCTTGCAATCATGCCTGCTCTCTCTTTCGAAGAACGCCTTGAGTCCGGTCGCTACGATGCTCTCGCGTCGGTTTTCGTGGACGATTCTGAAGCGCTGGCCGCCGTCGATCTTGGCGCTCACTTTACCCCTGAATCCAAGCCATGGCCAAGCAATCCCAAGAACTACTCTACGACGTTCTCTCTCGTCGGAGAGTCCCGCCAGGAGCTGGTGGCAACGCTTATTGGCGAGGTCACCAAGGAGGGTACTGAACTTGGTCCTCGTGGCAACGCATGGATCAAAGCCGGCGGGGTGATCATGGACAAGACTCCCGCAAAGGATGTCCTGGTCCTCAAGCTCCCAACCCTAGCCCCTCACGCGCTCAAGGTTGTCTTTTCCAACCAAGTGCAGACGCTGGAGGCGATCCATGAGGCGGAGTTGCCGGTGCCTCTCGTGTGTATCCTTTCTTGCCCGGTCTCACCACACCACTAACACTCCTACCTTCAGGCAGACAAAGTAACCAATTGGGTTCGCCCACTCGAAGGTGGAGTCAACGGGGTCGTCGTCACACTTCCGCCCAAGTACCGAGTAAGCACGGAGAATTGTTTTTGATACCACCCCGCACTAACACCTGCACCAGGTTCCTGATGACTACTTCCATGTCGTGAAGCCGAAGCTCAAACGCAAGATCGAGGCCGCCGGCAACACCGATGCCAACACACGTGAGTGAAACACTGGTTTCTTCCCTCACTCCATGCTGATCAGCTTCGTAGGCCCCGCTCTTGAACTCGGGGGGCTCTATGACCCTTCCCTCTTGCCCGAGTTCGATCCAAGTCTGTTCGGGCTTGTATCTGCAAAGTTGGCCCAACAAGAGGTACATGCGAAGGACGGCAGCCTGGTTGCACCATGGGAGATGAAAGATTCCCTCCGCCCCGGAACTCTCGTCGCCGTCGAGGCCGCCCTCATAATCTACCATTTCTGCGGCGCCTCCCCTTCCACGGTTTGTGATCTCTTGGTTGTTTTTTTCTTCCCAGAGCGAAACGTGCTCATATCCACTCAACAGGTGTTCCAAATCCAGGCTCGGAGGGTCCAAATCCTAGAGGCCTCCCCTTTGGATATCGAACCAGCTGCCCCGCCGGTCGTCTCGACGGGTCCCGCGAAGAGGACGCCATCAAAGCTTTTCGCCTCACTCGCCTCACCCCCCCTCCTTCCTGCCGAGCCTTCGTCTGATTCCTCCGCCTCAGCCAAGACATCCACTCCAACAAAGACATCTGAGCCAACGAAGACGTCCGAGCCATCAGCTGGTTCCTCGAAGCGCCGAAAATGAAAAACCCGATCCTACTCCCCTTCCCTTCTCGATAGTCGCTGTTGCGACCACATTTTACTTTCCGTTGCCGCACTTCCCTTCTCTCCCTGCAGTCTGTGACTGATCGAGCCCCATATATTTTTGCCACATACTTTTTTGACAAAAACGTGTCGCACTTGTACCTCCTTTGTTGCTAGGTCAACAATAAACTTTGTTGAATGTCATCAGGATTGTCTGACCAACGCGGTTGTGCTCGCGCCGATCTCTTTGGGTAGGAAAGCGGTCGTTCCAATCTTGCAAAGCGTGCCATCGGGGAGTGACTCCTGGGGATACCCGGTAGCGTTTTCCCATCGGTCTCCAGCCATATCCCCAAATCACTAAGCTCCCGGATAGGCTCGGCTGGGTTCATTTAGGTGTACACAACCACGTCGTACCAAAAAAACGTACCCCCGTCGCAAGGGTGACAAAGTCGGGTGAGTTCGTGCATCCGCTCCTGCCCCTCTGGCGAGCACATGAGTCTCAAGAAAATCTAAATACACAGATCGTTTGTAGATCGACAGAGCATGAAGCCCCGCGAACAAAACTGCTTCACACGGCGATATCGAGGGATCCCGTGTGCGTTGTGCTGGGGCGCCGTGGTGAAGCGGTCCGATCATTTGTCTTGCAAGATATGTATATACCGGTCTTTCCACGACTTGCTGATGCTCGATTTCAGATATCACACCCGATTACTTGCGCGCTCGAGGAATTCCGCAATCGGTCGCGTACTAGTTACCAAGAGTTTCTATGCCGCCCGGACAAGGTACTCCAGCGCGGCGGTACCAGGTACGGTTGCTTCTTCCACATCCGCGTCTAGCAACTCCGGCATTTCTTCATCGTCCTCCTCGTCGCCGTCGTGGTCAACCCCATTGCGATTGCTCGCTTTGCCATCCCCACCTTCAACGTGGCCAGCCTCGTTGACGTCCGTTCCGTCGCTCTGCTCATCTGGGTTTCCATCCTCGTGCTCCTCGGCCTCTGGCAACATCACGATCTGTACCCCTAGTCAGTCTCTGCGGATCTCTTTTTTCCAGTGGTGGATACGTACTCCCACGGTATTGCGTGTGGATCTCGTTGGAGTGCATATCAGGATGTGCGTGTGATCGTCACCTCTCCCCACACGCTCCACGAGTACGGATACGGTCGCAGTAGCCATTGCTATCGCGTTGGGTGAGCCAGCTGACCTGCTTGCCGTTCACAGGACCCACCAATAGATTGGCCGCCAAACAGAATAACTTGGGATCAATGCCAGGGAAAGATATGTGGAGTCGCGGCGGGTTGCTTGTCTTTTTGGGTTTTCCGCCTGGATTCTATGTGGCGGAACGAGTCGTTGGAAACCTTTCGTTCTCACACCAAAGCTGGTCGACCCCGCCTTCTCCTCACCCAGAACCACGGTCTCGACCCCCAATTTGACATCCAATGTCGTGCTTGGCCCCCGGCAGCTGTTTGCCCGCTGTAGACAACCCGATGCCGATCGCTCCGCGAGGCGCGGGTAGCAAACAAACTATGAAAACGCTCCCTCCCTCCCAGTAGGACCGTTCCGTGCGCGAGACGGGTAGCGGGGCCGCGGGTCGAGTTGGAAATGTAAAGTACGTAGCAACGGCGGACACGGTGTCCGAAAAATGAAATGAGATGGGAAATGCCACGCGGTAAAAAAACAAAACAAAACACTACGACGCTGCGAACTATTTAAGCCCTCTCTCTGGCGAGTGGGTTCTCCCAAAACTATGCATTCGGACCGTGTCCACTATTTTTGTTCCCCCCGTACCTCGCGTCTCCTGGGTATGTGTGCTGTCCGATCGCCCTTCTGCTGGAGTTGACCGTCCTCCGCTGTAGCCGAGACGCGTGCATTGCCGCACGAACGCTGGACGGAAGCGGACATTCCACAAATTGTTGCCGCAGAACTTCTTGCGTCTGAAGGGCCGGTCCCTGCTTCCCTTCTACCCCTTGCAATGTGCTTGCAGGTGAGTTTTACCCGCTGTGGCATCCCCTCATTTACCATCCCTTGACTCGTCCTGACTCACAGGTTGACGAACGAGAGTTCCCCATTGGAGAGACTGTCGTAGACCTCGAGCGGTCCCCCTACCCGTACCTCGCATACTGGTACTGGGACCTGCGACCCGCAATAGGGGGCGTGGGCAAGGTTGATCTTGACCATCGCTTCTCTGCTCACTTCCTGCTCTCCATCGAAGACGGCAATCACAACGTGCCCGAAAATATCGCCCTCTTCGTCCACACCCTCTGCTGCAAGGTTCGCAAACGTTCCGATTACGCCGTTGAGCTTGACGACATCGGCTTCATCATCAACGATTCCTTCGTCTGCGGTTACATTCAGTTCAAGACAGGTTGGCTCCGCTCCGTGTTTGAGTGGTCCAGGTCCGTTTCAGATCTTTGGTTGACTGACTTATATGGACCGGTCTTCTACGAGACCAATGCGTTGATCCTCAACGGTGACATGCTGAAGGCATGGCATAAGCTTATCGTTGCCGCTCACGCGTGAGTACTCCCCTTCTCCCCGATAGAATCTTAGATCAACCACTCACGCCGTTCTTTAAGATACTTGACCACGCCGGCCTGATTGGCTAACATATTTTACTCTTATCCATATGTAGTTGACTACATACGCTCATTGTGTACCCTATTTTCCGAGAATACTACGAAGGCAGTCCCGGGCTTTGCCGCTTGCCGGCCCTACGCCTTATGCCGGGTTGGTGACGGATTTGGTGTCGAGGTGTTCTGGAACCTTGGAGGGTCTCACCATCACTTGCAAAGGTCTACTTTCGATTCAGCTTCTGTTATCGGACAGTACCTCACCGCCGCCCGCAGA
>Ga0307516_10008396_pt1 | contig 11705 bp, 8 predicted proteins | sample 19_EM_MG_FD_203310 | JGI IMG/M metagenome (GOLD analysis project Ga0307516, IMG submission 203310) | Populus trichocarpa ectomycorrhiza microbial communities from riparian zone in the Pacific Northwest, United States - 19_EM | ecosystem: Host-associated > Plants > Roots > Unclassified | place...
CGGACGCTGCCATGGTCGGTGGCCAGGACAATATTGATCTTTTTATCGGCGATTTTTTTGAGAGCCTGATGGAGCGGAGAATGTTCGAACCAACTGGCAGTAAGACTGCGATAGCTGATCTCATCGCTGGCGAGTTCCTTCAGCACTTCCATTTCCGTACGGGCATGGCTAAGCATATCCACGAAATTATAAACGATGACATTGATGTCGTTGCTCAGCAGGTTGTGGATATTGTTTACAAGGTCCTGACCCGCCTGGTGGTTCAACACCTTGGTATAGGAGAATTTTAGGTTCTCCTTTTTCAATCTTTTCAACTGCGCGCGGAAAAATTCTTCTTCATACAGGTTCTTGCCGCCTTCGTCCTCGTCGTTCTTCCATTGCGAAGGAAATTGCTTCTCGATATCTATCGGCATCAGCCCGGCAAAAATGGCGTTGCGGCTGTATTGGGTAGCCGTGGGGAGGATGCTGTAGATACTATCTTCCTCCGCTATGCGAAAACTTTCCGCGAAGATGGGCTGGATCGCCTTCCACTGATCGATCCGCAAGTTATCCAGGAGGATGAAGAAGGTGGAGGTCCCTTTCTCGACATGCGGCAGTACTTTGAACTGGAAAAGACTGTGCGACATGATCGGGGCCGCTTCAGAACGCGGATTTACCCAGCGGGCATAGTTCTTCGATACGAATTTGAAGAACTCGGTATTGGCTTCCTGCTTTTGGGATTGCAGGACCTCCCGCATTTCAGGACTGTCGCTTTTTTCCATTTCCAGCTCCCAGTATACCAATCTCCGGTAGATATCCATCCATTCGTTATAGTCGGGGTTGCTGTTCAGCGCCATGAACAAATTGCGGAACTGCTGCTGATAGGCCGTGGTGGTTTTTTCCGCCACTAGTCTTTTATTGTCGATGATCTTTTTAAGGCTCAGAAGGACCTGGTTGGGGTTCACTGGCTTGATGAGGTAGTCGGCGATCTGGCTGCCGATGGCCTCATCCATAAGATTTTCCGTCTCATTTTTCGTGATCAGGACCACGGGGATCTGCTGGTTGGCCTCCTTGATCCTGGCCAGGGTCTCCAGGCCGGTGATGCCGGGCATCGTTTCATCCATCAACACGACGTCGACAGGATGTTCCTTTACATAATCGATCGCATCGAATCCATTGGTCATCGCCTTCACCTCATACCCCTTATTTTCAAGGAAGAGGATCTGCGATTGCAAACTGTCTATTTCGTCGTCCACCCAAAGTATTTTTCCCAGCGCCATTTATATATGCCTTTAGACGTACAATGTACGGTGTTGTTTGTAGATTTGCCCGTTCTTTCAGGACGTTTTAACAAAATCAAAACAGGAATGCCTCAGTCATCCCGCAAAATCATCAACGATCCGGTATATGGTTTTATTACCCTGGATGACCCTCTTTTACTGGGGATCATCGCCCATCCTTATTATCAGCGGCTGCGACGCATTCACCAGATGGCGTTTGCACACCTGGTATACCCCGGGGCCGTTCACACCCGGTTGCATCATTCCCTGGGCGCCTATCACCTGATGTGCAGCGCATTGGCCGAATTAAAGAACAAGGGCTTCCCGATCACACAGGAAGAGGAATTGGGCGCGAAAATAGCGATCCTCCTCCACGATGCCGGTCATGGTCCTTTTTCGCATGCCCTGGAGAACACACTGGTTCGGGGCAGGAGCCATGAAGAGATCTCCCTCCTGATCATGCAGGTCCTCAATGAAGAATTCAAGGGCGCATTGACGGAAGCCATCGCCATCTTCACGAATAAGCATCCTAAAAAGTTCCTGCACCAACTGGTATCCGGTCAATTGGATACGGACCGGATGGATTATCTTACGCGGGACAGTTTTTTTACAGGCGTTTCCGAAGGGGTGATCGGTTATGACCGCATCCTGAAAATGCTCACCGTACACAATGGGGAGCTGATGGTGGAAGAAAAAGCGATCTACACCATTGAAAAGTTCCTCGTATCGCGTCGCCTGATGTATTGGCAGGTCTACCTGCATAAGACAGTGGTGAGCGCAGAAAAAATGCTGATCAGGATCATTGAACGGGCCAAGGAACTGATCGCGAAAGGGATTGCGGCGCCCTGTTCCTCCCCCACCCTGGATCTTTTTTTACAGGAAAGCATCGGATCGGACCCCATAGAAAAACACCTCGATAAATTCTGCCTGCTGGATGATTATGACGTAACGGGTACGATCAAGAACTGGATGTTCCACCCGGACAAGATCTTATCTCATTTATGCCGGTTCCTGATCGACCGTCGTTTGTTAAAAGTTCGACTGCAGGCCAACCCTGTTGAGGAAAAGACCGTAGTTGAATTAAAAGAAAGGGTGAGCAGGGAATTATCCGTCACCATGGAGGAAGCCGGATATTTTGTATTCACTGGGGAGACCATGAACACCACGTATGATCCTTCCGATGAAAAGATCAATATCCTGTTCAAAGACGGGTCCGTCAGGGATATCTCCCAGGTGGATAATGCTCTGATCCAGCAAACTCTCTCAAGGCCCGTGAAAAAATTTTATATTTGCTACATGCTAAACTAAACGTATGACATTCACCGCCGCACAGATAGCGTACATAATACAAGGAAAGATAGAAGGAGACCCGGATGCCGTAGTCGGATCATTCGGAAAGATAGAAGAAGCCGTGGCTGGCCAACTGGCTTTTCTGGCCAATCCCAAATACGAGGAACATTTATACAGCACCGCCGCCTCCATTATCATTGTCAACGAAGCCCAGGAATTAAAACAATCCGTCGGAGCCACCCTCATCCGTGTCCCGGATGCCTATACCGCCTTTGCAAGTTTACTTACAAAATACCAGGAAATAGCGTCGAGCCAACTGACGGGCATCCAGGAACCCGCACATATCTCCGGGACGGCCAAACTGGGCAACGAAGTTTTCATAGGTGCATTTGCCTACCTCGGTGAGAATGTCGTGATCGGGAATAACGTGAAAGTACATCCGCAGGTGTATATCGGCAACAATGTCCGGATCGGGGATCATTCCATCCTGCATCCCGGCGTGAAGATCTACCATGATTGCGTCATCGGCCGGCAGGTGACCATTCATGCGGGCACCGTCATCGGCAGCGATGGGTTCGGATTTGCACCACAGGCAGATGGCAGTTTCAAGAAAGTACCCCAGATCGGGAATGTCGTCATCGAAGACCAGGTGGAGATCGGCGCCAATGCGACCATCGACCGGGCTACCATCGGCTCTACGATCGTCCGGGCAGGCGCCAAGCTGGACAACCTGATCCAGATCGCGCATAATGTAGAAATAGGTCATAATACCGTGATCGCCGCCCAGGCCGGGGTCAGCGGCAGTACGAAGATCGGAAGCCATGTCATGATCGGCGGGCAGGCCGGCATCGTAGGTCATATCCAGATAGCCGATGGCTCCAAGATCAACGCACAAAGCGGGGTCAGCAAATCGATGAAGACGCCGGGAGGAGCAGTCACCGGCACTCCCGCATTCGATTATACCAGCGCCCTGCGCAGCCAGGCCGTCAGCCGCAATCTCCCCGAGATGGAAAAAAGGCTGAAAGAGCTGGAAAGCCTCGTCAAACAACTCCTGTCGGAACGGGTGTAAAGAACAGATAACACCCACATAATCAGAAACTGTAATATATTGCACTAAATCCCGTTTATGGCAAATTCCGACAATTTCTTGCAGGCCATCAAGGATGGCTACGCGTTCAAAGGCGAGTCGATCCGGCTCGGCGTAGGGTTGCTGGACGGTCAGCCGGTGACAGGCGCCGCTATCGATCTCCCGCTCAAGACGATGAACCGCCACGGGCTCATCGCAGGCGCCACCGGCACGGGAAAGACGAAGACCCTGCAGGTGATCAGCGAAGCCCTCAGCGATGCCAGCGTGCCTGTCCTGCTGATGGACATTAAAGGCGACCTCAGCGGCATCGGCGCTGCCGGAACGGCCAATGACAAGATCACGGAACGTTGCAAGGAGATCGGCATCGACTATAAGCCCGCCGCCTATCCCGTCGAGTTCCTCACCCTCAGCAATGAGAAAGGCGCCCGCCTCCGGGCCACCGTGAGCGAGTTCGGTCCTATCCTCTTAGCCAAGATCCTCGGGCTCAACGATACGCAGGAAGGGGTCGTGGCCATGATCTTTAAATATTGCGATGACAATAAGCTGCCCCTGCTGGACCTGAAGGATTTCATCAAGGTATTGCAATACGTAAGCAATGAAGGAAAGGCCGAGATAGAAAAGGCCTATGGCAAGATCGCCACTACTTCCACCGGCACGATCCTGCGGAAAGTGATCGAATTGCAGCAGCAGGGCGCGGATACTTTCTTCGGAGAAAAAAGTTTCGAGGTCGACGATCTTATGCGGATCAGCGACGATGGAAGGGGCATGATCAGCATCCTGCGCGTTACCGACCTGCAGGACAAGCCGAAATTGTTCTCCACCTTCATGCTGCAACTGCTGGCCGAACTATATGCCACCTGCCCGGAAGAAGGTGATCCCGACAAGCCCAGGCTGGTGCTGTTCATCGACGAGGCGCACCTCGTCTTCCAGGAAGCCGGCGACGCTCTCTTACAACAGATCCTCACCGTTATCAAACTGATCCGCTCCAAGGGCGTAGGCGTCTTCTTCTGTACGCAGAACCCTACCGATATCCCCGCCGGCGTCCTCGCACAATTGGGACTGAAAGTGCAGCATGCCCTGCGCGCTTTCACGGCCGCAGACCGGAAGGCCATCAAGCAGACGGCCGAGAACTATCCTACTTCCACTTTCTATAAGACGGAGGACCTGATCACCCAGATGGGGATCGGCGAAGCCTTCGTCACGCTGCTGAATGAGAAAGGCGTTCCCACGCCGCTCGCACATTGCCGGCTATGCCCCCCGCGCAGCCGCATGGATATCCTCAGCCCGGCCGAGATCGATACCATTACCGGAAAATCTAAGATCGCCGCGAAATACAACCAGGTCATCGACAACGAAAGCGCCTACGAGATCCTCACGGCCAAACTGGAAGAGGCTGCCAAGAACGGTGACGGTGGCGCCACCACCACTCCCGGCAAGCCCGCCAAGGCGGAAAAGTCCACATTGGAGAAGATCCTCGACAGCCCCGCCGCGCGCCAGGTGGAAAGGACGGCAGCCGGTATGATCACCCGTACCTTGCTTGGAGCATTGGGCCTGGGAGGGAAAGGGAAGAAGAGCCTGTTCTGAGGTAGCCCCCACTGCCCTAACACGACCTCCGCAAACACTGATCACAGATACCGCAATCCCGGGCATCCTTGTCCCCGAAATAATTCGCAAGGAAGCGGCTCCTGCAATCTCCCGCTCCTTCCAGGTAAGTAGTCATTTTACGGAGCCGGGCGGCATACTGCTCTTTTCTTTTTTTATAGCTGAGGGGATCGATATAGAGTTCTTCCGCCCGGGGCCTATCACGGAGAAAATACAATTGAGGGCCTTCCTTCTGCGGACTGTATTCGACGATATGAAAGGCCTGCAACCGACGCAGCTCCCTGACGATCTCCTGCCTGTCCTTACGGAGGTTCCAGGCAAGCTGCCGTTCATAAATGGCTGCCGGCTGATCGAAAATGCCTTCATGGTTGCGCAGCAGGCTATCGATGAGGGGCGACAGTTCCCCGTGTGCTTCTTCAAACTCATGGAGGGTCTGCCTGCCCGTGGTAAATCGCAGACGGGAGGGTAAAAATGTCTGTTGCTGGATGGTGAGCAGCCCTTCCTGTTCCAGCGCTTTGATCGAGCCGGTCACTATACGGCTATCCAACCCGAAGCGTTCCGTGAAGATCCCCGGATCGAAATCATAATAGTTGCCCTCGCCGGTCCCCGCCGGGATCTGCAGGTAGTTGAGCAGGTGTTGGTAGACCGCCCGCACTTTTTCGGGGGAAGGGTAGCGTATCTCCGCCAGGACTTCCGCGTCTGCCGGCTCCTGCGACCCGTAGAGCAATACCGCATAGGACTTCCTCCCATCGCGTCCGGCACGGCCGGCTTCCTGGTAATAATTTTCTATCGCGTCCGGCACGCCGGCATGGATCACCGTTCGTACATTGGATTTATCGATACCCATCCCGAAGGCATTGGTGCATACGATCACCCGAAGCTTGTCCTTTATCCAGTCCTCCTGTCGCTGCGTCCTCTCTTCCTGCGGAAGCCCCGCATGATAGACCCCTGCCGCAATGCCCCGGGTGTTGAGCAAGGCGCCCGTCTCCTCCGCTGCTTTGCGGGTCTTGCAATAGACAATGCTGCTGCCGGGAACCCCTTGCAGGATCTCCAGGATCTTTTCGGTCTTCGACTCGACTTTGAAAGCGCTATAGGAAAGCGCGGGCCGCGTGAAGGATCCGCGGAACAGGGACGGGCTTGCAAGACCCAGCTTATCCCCTATATCGTCCAGGACATCCGGGGTAGCCGAGGCCGTTAGGGCCAGCAAGGGCACGCCGGGCAGTTCCTTCCGCAGGTCGGCGATCCGCAGGTAGCTGGGCCTGAAATCATAGCCCCATTGGGAAACACAGTGCGCTTCATCCACAGCGATCAGGCTGACGGGCAGAGAGGGCAGGTATTCCAAAAAGAGCTTTGATTCCAATCGTTCCGGGGATACATAGAGGAATTTGCAGTTACTCTCCGTCACCACTTTCAGCGTATTGCCGATATCCTTATAACTCATACCGGAGTATAGAGCAAAAGCCGTAATATTCTTCCGGCGCAACTCGTCTACCTGGTCTTTCATCAGCGCGATCAGGGGGCTGATCACCAGGCATAATCCGGGCCGCGCCAGGGCAGGCACCTGGAAGCAAACGGATTTTCCGCCGCCCGTAGGCAGAAGGGCCAGGGTGTCCCTCCCTCCCAGCACGGACAGGATGATCTCTTCCTGCAAAGGGCGGAAGGCATCGTAATGCCAGTATTGCTTCAGTATATCGATCGGCCTTGCGTCCATTCGCGGTGAACTAAATTAAACAACCTTTTTTACAAACAGCCTCACGGAATTGATCGCCAGGACCACATCGCTGAATCCCATTACCAGCGCGGCGAACGCGGGGATCAGCAGACCGAAGGCAGCGACGGGAATGGCGACGATATTATAAAAAAAGGCCCAGAAAAGATTTTGCCGGATCGTTTGAAAAGTATGTTTACCCAATCCCAGGGCCATGGGCAGTTGTTTGAGCCCATGGTTGATAAGGACTACATCGGCCGTTTGCAGGGCGATCTGCGAAGCATCGCTCATGGATATGCCAATGGTAGCTTTGGCAAGGGCCGGAGCATCGTTGATCCCGTCCCCTACCATGGCAGTCGGCGCCTCAGCGGTGAGGGCGGCGATCTTTTCCAGTTTTTGCTGCGGCGTCTGTTCCGAAAAGATCTCGGTGATCCCTACCTGCTCAGCGAGTTGCACACAGACAGCCTCCCTGTCTCCGCTTAATAAAAAGGTCTTTATGCCCTTTGCATGGAGGGCCCGGACGATTTCCGCTGCCTCGGGGCGTACCGTATCGAGGGTGTCTATCCAGCCAAGGAGCCGATCGTTACGGACAATATACACATGATGGGAATCGTCCTTGGTGAGCGTTGCCGCAATTTTATAAGAACCCGCCCGATAAACATCCCCTGTTTTCGTTTCGGCCTGCATACCCATTCCTTTGATCTCTTCTATTTTGCTCCACCGCAGGTCCGTCGGTTGTTTCCATTCCTTCGTAATGCATTTTGCAACGGGGTGGTTGGAATATTTTTCCAGGGAGAAAGCGATCTTTTTAAAGGTATCCGCTGTGATCACCGCATGGCCGGACAGATCTCCTGATCCGGTAGTAGGAAGCATCGGCGCGTCCGTAAATACCTGCCAGTTGCTGATGTGGAATTCTCCGGTCGTGAGGGTTCCCGTCTTATCGAACACCACCTGTCGAATATCTTTAAAGGATTGGAGGCTTTTCGCATTCCGGAACAGGATGCCCTGCCGGGCAGCGCGACCCAGTCCTACGGCGATGGCTGCGGGGGTCGCTAGTCCCATAGCGCAGGGACAGGCAATGACAAGCACGGCGATACTTCGCATCAGCGAAGGGGTCAACTCATGGAGGAAAAGGAAATTGGCGATAAAAGTGACGGCGGCAATAGCCAGTACCACGGGTACAAAAATAGCGCTGATCTTATCGGCCAGTAATTGGACGGGCGGCTTTTCTCCCTGTGCCCGTTTTACGAGCTGGATGATCCCTGCCAGCACGGAATCCTTCGAGGCGGCCGTCACCTGGGCTTTCACCGTGCCGGATACCAGGATGCTGCCGCCGATCAGCAGGTCTTTGGCTTTGCGGTCAACGGGCATACTTTCCCCGGTAATGATGGCTTCATTGACGCCGGCCTCTCCCCAGAGGATCTTGCAGTCTGCCGGCACCTGTTCTCCGGACTTTACGAGGATCAGGTCCCCGCTTCGCAGCAGGGTGTTCTCAACAGGGAAGATCACTTCCTGGTGCGCTTCATCAAAAGCGATCATATTCGCCATGATCTTTTGCGAACGGGCCAGGTCATTCAGGGCTTTTTGGGTCGTCCGAAGGGAAGCATCCTCCAGGTAGTAACCCAGGAACACAAGGGTGATGATGGTAGCGGTCGTCTCATAGAAGAGATAATCCGGTCCTAGTCCGAAAAGGGTGCCTGCCAGGCTATACAAGAAAGAGGCCGTGGCGCCGATAGCGATCAGCACATTCATATTGGGCATGCCATTGAGGATACTGTTCACCGCGCTGCGACCGAAAAATTCCATTCCCGTTAGGTAGACAGGCAGGCAGAGGAGCAGTTGCACCCAGGGCATCATCAGCCAGTGAAGAGGTAGGGCATCTCCGGCCATATGCAGGAGCAGGACTGCCGTAAAAGGGAGGCAGATCAGCAGGTAGCGCAGGTGCTTGTTCATGGGTGGCTTTGTGGTTCCGTCCCCGGGCGTTTCTGCTGCAACGGAATATCCCAGGCCCTGTATCCCTTTCTGGATCTGCTGCTCGTCCACCTGTTCAGGGGTATCAAAACTGATATCCCCGCTCATAAAGCTGACTTTTATATTGCTCAGACCTTCTTTTTCCAGGTATTTGCTGATGGTGAGTGCACAGTTGGAACAACTCATCCCCTCTATTTTCCAATTAATTGTCTGCATAGTGTGGTTTGCAAAATTAGTAACAATCGCTCTGGCAGAAAGTTATCTAAATAGCTTCAAGTTTTTAGCCTCAGGCTGCAAGCCGGGAATAGATATAAGTTTCAAGCTACAAGATACTTATAAGTAGCAGCTTGCTGCTTGTAACTATTTATAAGCTAACACAGAACATAAAAAATGGCAGCTTGCAGCTTATAGCTTGGGGCTTGTAGCTATATTTGCCGCATGGAAATCTGTTTTAATTTACAGGATATTCGGTCAGCCGCCGAAAAATTCTGGCAGTATTATCCCCGGCAAAAAGTGTTTGCCTTCCATGGCAGTATGGGAGCTGGAAAAACAACCTTCGTTCATGCTTTATGCGATGTAAAAGGAGTGTTGGATACGGTGGGAAGCCCGACTTTTTCGATCATCAATGAATACGCCTGGCCAGGTGGGAAAATTTTTCATATTGATCTTTACCGGCTTAAGAATGAAGAAGATGCGCTGAGGGCCGGAGTGGAGGATACGCTGTACAGCGGCGAGATCTGCCTCGTGGAATGGCCGGACAGGGCCCCGGGTATTTTTCCGCCTCAGACGGTCTCTCTGCAACTCGAGGCATTGAATTCCCAAACTCGGAAAATTACAGGTCCTGATTCAATATAAAATTGTAATTTGACTCTTCATCCCTTTATGTGTAACATCCCTGATAAGTTCTGAAACATGTCCCAGCAAAAACCATTCATCAGCACCTCCTTCAGTTACGAAACATTGGAAGAAACCCTGGACGTAAAACCCAAGGGCGAGCAATTGCATATCGGTATTCCAAGGGAAACGGCTTTCCAGGAGAATCGTATCGCTCTGACCCCGGATGCGGTGGGTGTACTGGTCAGCAATGGTCATGAGGTCGTCATAGAACATGATGCGGGCGAAGCGGCCCATTACCGGGACAAGGATTACAGCGAGGCCGGGGCCAGGATCGTTTATGAGAAGGCCGAGGTCTTTAAGGCGCCCATCCTCGTAAAGAGCGCCCCCGTCATCGAAGAAGACCTTTCCCTGCTGCAGCTCAACCAACTCGTTATATCTCCCATCCACCTTTCTGCCATGAAGGCGGAGCTCTTGCAAAAAATGATGGACAAGCGCATCACGGGCATCTCTTTCGAGAACCTGAAAGATGATAGCGGCACCTATCCGATCGTACGCAGCATGAGCGAGATCGCGGGCAGCGCCGTCATGCTGATCGCGGGGCAATACCTGGGTTCGGCCAATCATGGGAAAGGGGTATTGCTGGGAGGGATCTCCGGCATCCCGCCTACCAAGGTCATTATCCTGGGAGCCGGCATCGTGGGAGAATTTGCTGCCAGGGCGGCCCTCGCCCTCGGAGCTTCCGTAAAAGTGTTCGACAACAGCGTATACCGGCTGAAGCGATTGCAGAATAATATCGGGCAGCGTATGTGGACCTCCGTCATGGAGCCCCGTATCCTGGCCAAGCAGCTCAAGACCTGTGAAATTGCCGTAGGCGCCCTGTCCTCTCAGACCGGTCGTACACCGGTGGTCGTCACGGATGAAATGGTGAGCAACATGCGGCCGGGCAGCGTCGTCATCGATGTGAGCATCGACCGGGGTGGCTGCTTTGAAACTTCCGAGATCACTACGCACGAACATCCGATCTTCATGAAATACGGAGTGATCCACTATTGCGTACCGAATATCCCTTCCGGATTTGCCCGCACGGCTTCCCATGCGATCAGCAATGTACTGATGCCTTTATTGCTGGAGGCGGGAGAGGAAGGCGGATTCGAGAACCTCGTGTGGCATAAGATCCATCTGCGGGGCGGTATTTATCTCTTTAAGGGGGCCCTTACCAATTTTCATCTCAGTCAGCGATTCGACCTCAAGTATACCGACCTGAACTTGCTGATCGCCAGTCAACGATAAAGAAGTTGGTACATGGAAATGAATCACTATGGGTAAAGCAACAAGAGGAGACTTATACACCTTAATTTTTCTTTATTGCACGATTTTAGGCTGTTCCCATTACAAAGCAGGGAATCTTAAATTGCTTGATTATACTATTGATACAAAGTTAAGTTATTCAATACGCAAGCAATATTTGGATAGCTTAGCAAGCTCACATGAATTTAAAGTGCCCAAAAAATGGGAGCAGTATAATAAATTAATCGATATCAATCCTCATGACACGTGGAGAGTATATTTCAAGAATGAACCTGAAGAGATGTACTTAGTAACTATAAATACAAATTTTGTTTTAGAGGATGTGTTTAATTCAAAAATCGTCGACTTCGACTGGGTTTCAGATCGAACACGTATGCCTCAAAATGAAAAAGAGCGTGTTTTAAAAAGAGCAAAAGATGAAATACTGAATAGGATTGAACAAATGGCAAAAAAAGATGGCTGTCCCGACTCCATTCTATATTTTAAGCCTAGATACGTAGATGGAAAATGGACGGAAGCTCCCAAATGGGAAAAACAAAATAGGTAGTATTTAGTTCTTTGTGTAAATAGTTTTAAGTAACTGTATCAAGGGTTTAACCACCCGGTCAGGTGGAGCGAAGTGAGGCGGAGCGTAGCGGAGCCG
>Ga0307516_10008397_pt1 | contig 11705 bp, 14 predicted proteins | sample 19_EM_MG_FD_203310 | JGI IMG/M metagenome (GOLD analysis project Ga0307516, IMG submission 203310) | Populus trichocarpa ectomycorrhiza microbial communities from riparian zone in the Pacific Northwest, United States - 19_EM | ecosystem: Host-associated > Plants > Roots > Unclassified | place...
GCCCGCCCCCCCCCCCCCCCCCCCCCCCCCCCCCCCCCCCCCCCCCCCCCCCCCCCCCCCCCCCCCCCCCCCCCCCCCCCCCCCCGGCTGCATATTGGGTGAGAGAAGGAGGGAGGGGAGGCCGGATTTATACGCTGATCCCAAAACCCGTGAATGCGCGGATCTGCTGGAACTCGCTGGAAGTGCAGCCGCCGTCCCGACACTGGACGGGTACATATATCCGCGGTCGTGGCGGAAGCAGGTCCGCACTGTTGCAATATCTCATTCGTCCTGCCCTAGTCATGTAGAAATGCACGTCGTATACGTGTTTTTCAGCCCTTTCACGCTTCAGCCTTTCTCTCCAAGACAATACACACATTCTGGTCTCGCTGTTTCCATCTGTATTCCACCCAACACGCGCTGATGAGTGGGGGTTGAGTGAGAACTTGTGTATGCGACGGCGAGTAATAAGTAAGGTGGTGCATGGGACTGGACAATGGCTGTGCGTGATGGCGATACTTCGATACGACTTCAGGTCACGGCGCGAGAACGGCATATGTGCTTGGCTCGGCTTGCGCAGCTCTGGTCTGCGAACACGTACACACGATACACGACGAGACAGCTGACTACAAACAACAGAGCAGGATGCCTCCAGAAGCAAAGAAAACTCCCCACATCGTCGCAGGATACGGTCGCCCCAACGGACCCCCTGCCCGCTACATCTTCTCGCTCGCCCTCTCGACCTCGGTGGCGTGAGTGCCGCGGGCTTTCTTGGTCTCGAGCTCGTGGATGCGCTCGTCGAGCTTCGAGGTGACGTTGGCCGACTTCCAGGCGGGGATACCTTCCTCGAAGAGCACGTCGACCTCCTCGAGCGCCTTGCCGCACGTCTCCGGGAACATGAAGAAGGCGTGGACGACGCCGCAAAAGCAGAAGACGCCGAAGATGATGTACGTGCGCCAGATGATGTTCTTGAACGCCGGCGGCACGAAGTAGGCGAGCGCGAAGTTGAAGATCCAGTTAGCCGACGTCGCGAGGCCGACGCCCTTGGCGCGGTACTGCAGCGGGAAGATCTCCGAGACGTAGATCCACGTGCACGGCGCCCACGTGAAGCCGTACACGGCGACAAAGAGATACGTGCACGCGATGATGCCCTTCGCCGGAGGCCCAGTCACCTGCCAGACGATGTTCTTGTTTCCGTCGACTTCCGCCATGGAGTGCTACTTCCGGGGTCAGCATGAGACTTTCTCGGAGGTAGTTGAGATGGGACGGGTGGGAACGCACGCCGTAGCCGCCCATCAATCCAGCGACGAGGAAGTTGAGGATGCCCATCAGGATGCCGCCGTAGATGAACAGCGGCCTCCGTCCGATACGGTCGATCAGCGCGAGAGTAACAACGGTGGTGACGAGGAAGATGATGTACTGGATCGACGAGGAGACGAGGTTGACGTTTCCGGTGAGTCCGGCCATCTGGAAGACGTAGACGATGTAGTACATCATCACGTTCCCGCCGAGCATCTGCTGCCAGACCTGCGCGAACACGCCGACGGTCGTGCGTCGCCACATCGTCTTGCCGAAGAGCCCCATCCAGGTCATGTTGGCGGCTTGGGCAGCGATCGCCTGGGCTTCGCGGACCTCCTCGTACTCGCTGGAAGTGTCAGGATGGGGGGAAACCCTTGCACGCCTCACGTGCGGACGCGGTGTGATGGAAGGGGGGATTGCTTACGCGATCACAGCAGGGTCACTGTGGTTCCCACCGGCGTGCAGGCGAGCCAGCACGTCGAGGGTCTCCTCCCAGCGGTCCTTGGAAGCCAGCCATCGGGGGGACTCGGGGAAGAAGAACAGAGAGACGAAGAGGACGCCGCCGGGGACGGCCTGCAGACCCCACGCCAGGCGGAAGGCGGACGGGCTCTCGATGAACGAGCAGCCGTAGGAGATGAAGTACATGATCAGGATGCCCCACTCGATGGCCCATTGCTGGATCCCGACGATGCGGCCACGGGTGTTCTTTGGCGCCAGTTCGGCGAGGTAGACGGGTGTCTGGGACGACGTTATGCCGACGCAGAAGCCGTTGATCACACGGCCGACGATGAGATGGCCGACGTTCTGCGCGCTGCAGCAGATCACACTGCCCACGATCCAGACCAGGGATGCGAGCTGCGGCGAAAAGGCGTCAGCACTGGGGGTGAGTCCCAGAGGGCGAGCGAAGCAGCACAGGACATACCATCAACGCCTTCCTGCGCCCGTAGCGATCGGATAGGAAACCAGCAGCCAGTGCGCCAAGCCACGAACCGGCGGACATAGAGGCGGTGATCTAAACAACCATCAGTGACATATCTCCCCCCCGCCCCCCACCCTGCGCCGAGCTCACTCACCCCTCCCTGCAGGTCCTCGTCGGGACTGTCGAAGTAGTCCATGTAGGTAGACGTACCGATCCATGCGCTCATGGAGCTGATATCGAAGCCGAAGAGGCCGCCTCCGATGGTGCCGAAGGCGGCCAAAACTGATTCGCCCGCCCTCCCGTCAGCACGCCATTCTTCTCATTCTTCTCCTTCTTCTTCCCCTTCTTCATTTTCGCCGTCGTTGTTCTCGTCCTCGTTGGGGTGGAGGTGGTGGAATGCGCACCGACAACGTACCATATATGTTGTAGATGGTATACATGGGTGCCGATATGTGCACGCAGGATTGCGTCGGATCCGTACTCTGTCGATCCGGCCGGGGGAGGGGTGTCGAATGCTACCTATGCGCTTCTCTGGAGCTCGGGGGGGGGGAATGGAGGGGAGGTTTTTTCACGACGAAGGGGGGACTTCCTCGCACACTTTATGTGCCCCTCCGGACAAGGCGACGACGAACCCCAGTCCCTCCCCTCACGGAGTTATATAACTACCAGGTGTGCAGAGGATCCGATCCCTACGGGTCTTGTACGGTGCATGCAGTACATGCTCGTTGCGACGACAACGGCGGGGGGTGGAAAGAAGAAGAAGGAAGGATCAAGGGAAACCGGTCGGTCCCCAGCGGCCCATGCAGATTGGGCCATTATTCGCCGTCCTGCGCCCGCCCGCCCGGCCGCATCGCGAAGGAAGCACCAGGCTGGATGACAAAAAGCTTGATCGTCAGCGGTTAGCATCCGAGGTGGCGCACTTCCACCACCTCCTCCACCACCCACGCCCGCGCGTCAAGACTCGAACACAAAAGAGCTGGAGACTTTCCGCTGGCGAAACGTATGTAGCCGAAATGCAAGCCTGCCCCGCACTCCGGCGGGGTGTTTAGGCTAGATATGCAGACATCTCCGCTCGTGCAGTAATTAGTGTCCGGTGTGGACGATCAGCGGCCCGCCATCCAAAGGCGTACACATACGATCAATGAACCATCATCACCTAAAGTCGTAGATAGTTGCGCAGCTTTGTACGTTCACAAGCCAGCCCATGAAACCCTCTTGCCCCGCGTGCGAGCCGGTGCGGCACGGCATCCACGCTACTCACACGTTGGCCATACACATTCACCCGCAGGGACTTGAGAGAAAAAAAAGAGAGTGATGTGTATGTACCGGCAGAATGGCGGTCCCTTTCAAGCACACGAAACGCCCTGCGAGCCGCCACACCGCCCGATATGTCCGGCCGGCTGGAAAGAGCCATTGCCGCGGATTTAGCTTGATTCCGGGGCAGCCGCCCCAACACTACGCCGAGATGCGAGGAGGGGACGGCGAGCGCATCCACCGGAGCGAACGCCCTCTCTCCGCTCGCCGGACACAGCTATCGGCGGTCGGCTCAGATGCGATCGCCAAGTGGCCGCGAGGGCGGTGCGCCTCGTATGCCGGTGGTGGTGGCGGCGCAGATACCGGACGCCTGCTGAGGTGGAGCAGCCCCGCTGCCAGATACGCATCCGCCCCATGCGGAGGTGCACCGAGAGCTCGTCTCGCTGGCCGCACGCCACTGGTGCGAGAGGGCTTTCTCCCAGGACTCTGCAGCCAGAGCAGGTAGGTCGGCGTGTCCGACTGTCGGCACATGTCGGCGGGCCGGCTGCGTGCGGGTGCTGCGCGCCACACGTCTGCCGGTGGCTGCTGGCTCTCTCCGTCTCCGTCTCGCGGCCGCAGTGTTGCCGTGCATCTGCAACTGCGTTCTGTGCGGTGGTGGGGATGGCCGGCAGAAGCAGAGGACCGAACGCCGAAGCACAGATCAGCCGGCCATGCAGCTGGCGAGCACACACCACCACAAATGCTCCGGGGGGGGGCAGGTCGGCACTGGGAGGCCGAACAGGACTGTCCGAATGCGGTGGCGGTCCTCAGCGCCGTAACGTGACGGAACGGGGCAGGACCGAACACCGCGCCCCGTGGAGGGGGGCCGGACCCACGGCAGCAGGACTACGGCAGCCCCGCCACGCATTCCAGGTCAGCGCGATCACACTGGCGTACCCCGCCGTGCTCGGAGCTCGGAGTTCGGAACTCGGAGCGGCGTTGCGCGCCCGGCTCCCGATGACGACCCACGAGAGAAGAGAGCGACTTTGTCTCGACCGGAATCCGGCTCGCGGATCGAACGTGCGGCAGCCACAGATAGACACCTGCTAGTCGTGGGTCTCTGCTGTGCGGAGTGGAGATCATCCGAGCGGACGGATGTCCGGCCTCCGCCTGCATCTTCGCGCCGTGCAGCAGGATGTCGCCCCCCCCCCCGGACAGGAGGTGGAGGCGCATGGCGGCTGCCGTCCGCATCCGTTCCCGCATGGCCTGGACGCCCAGCTTGATGGTATGTCGTCCGTCCGCTTCTGCGAACGACTGCAGTCGAGTTCGTCGTCTCGCCCCGGGGCGCCGCGCGTCTCCCTCGCCGGGCGGGTCCGCGGGCATCGGAAGAAGCCGCAAGCACATCTGGGGGACGGAGCCGTCCCCGAGTCGAGAGCATGTGCGGACGCCAAAGCCGGACGACCGTTTCCGAGAGTGTGTGTGCGAAGAGACGCATAGATAAGTCGACGCAGAGTGGTGCGGAATTTGCATACGACTGAGGCTTGGCCCACTTGGTTGTGGCGATAGTATGTCGAACCGCAGATCGGGCGCCACACGGGGTGGCTGTTGGGTGTTGTGTGCAGTGCACGGAGCACCACCACAACTACAACCTGTCCGCGAGAATATCTTTGGTTTGTTCATCACTCGTGTGCAGCCCTTATTGACTAGAGAGTGGGAGAACACTGGGCGACAGACTCGGGTGAATGCCCTCCGAACCATTACTGACATGAAGACAAAGAAAGATAGTTACTGTCGATAGAGAGGAACTTGGTTGCCAAAGGAATGCTGTTTTCTCTGACAGAATGCTGTATCAAGCCAAGAAGGAATCCATTCTGATCCATACTATAACCATAGGTACGACAGATGCTACGGGGCTTGTCCTTCAACTCCTGAATCGTTTGCCTCGATCTTCGAAAGTACTCGCGGATGATGGTTCAATGATTGTTTAATGCGCGCGGCATTGACAAGGGGCTTACTGTCCATCACCCTGTTTTAGTTCCGATAGTTCAGTCTTCTAGACGATAACAAGACATCATACTTTCAGACTTCTTGTTTGAGCACTCGACGGACCGTTGAGTGGCGTTGGGCGGTGACGAGCGCTGGCCCGTGGAGCGGAGGGGAGCGGATGTATGTAGCGAACGGGGCTTGGAAGCGGAAATGACAGCTGCCTTTTTTTTTTGCGATTGTGGTGCGCGAATAGGCCAAACACGTGTCCCAAATCCTCTCATGCACACAACACGGACACGGCCTGTCAATGGGAGAGTGATGTGAAGATGTGATGATTGTCTTGTGACGATGTGACGCCACTGCCTATATCAACAGCAGCGGTAGCCACGAGGACCGACTAAGCATACAGAAGACATGCCACAACAACACTTTCCCCCCTCTTCTGCGTTCGCGCTGCACCCGAAATCCAATAAAACAGCGGAAACCACCTATACAACCGTATCCGCAATACGAAACCACGTCCCCGGTCGGCCTCGTCAAACCCTACGCAGTAAAACCCAGTGGGAGAAAAACCGCTAGGAAAGAGCACCCACACGCTTGAACGCCAAAGCAAAACCCAAAATATTCAGCAACTCCTTCGCAGACCCACATTTTGATACGAGACGCTGATGGCGTTCTGGCGCGAGTGCCTTCGTCATAATATCGGCTAAATTGCCGTCGGTAGAAACGTAGTCGAATTTGACAATTCCTTGAGCATGGAGCTCTCAGCTATCGTGGAACCGAATATCTATGTGCTTCGTCTTTGCACTTGAGACGCCGGAGCAGATGTTCTTCAATGCGCCGTTGTTGTCGCAGTATACCGGTGGTACAACTGATTCGCCGGTAACGTCTTTATGGAGTTGTACCAGGCATCGGGCCTTTCGTGTGGCTTCAGAGCAAGCTACATATTCGGCTTCAGTAGTCGAGGTTGCGACAGGTAACTGGCTTCTTCGATTGCCAGTCTATCGGTGCACCGTTCGCTCGGCCGCCCTGAGATTTGCGGTCTGCTCTATCACCAGCAAAGTCCGAATCTGTATAGCCATGTAGGGCGCTTGTGCTGCTTGATACTGATGAACCGGGAAAGACTAAACCGATCATAAGGGCGCCGGATTTGCGTCTTGCATACCGAACCGCTTGAAGATCGAATCGATGGAGGTCTTCTGGCTAAGAACGATCGAGCCATCGGGTAATCGAGTAATATCTAGGCCTAAGAACCGTTTTTCAGAACCGAGATTCGACATCTGATTACTGCTTCATGAGAGCATTTCTGACCTCCATCGCTCTTTCGGAAGAACCGTCGGCATAGGCAACCAGCATATCGTCGACGTAAAGGAGTAGTAATACACCATCTGCGCGTATATAAAGATTCGAGTTGGCATTCGATCGATGAAATCCGGTCGAGAGGAGAAAGCCGTCGATTGTTTAATTATGGAATAGTCGGTTATCATTAGATATACGTATGATGTGTCCCGAATCGATGATCCATAGATGGGATGTCGCTTGTTACCAGTGCAAAACATGTAAGCGCTGAATATCCGAGTATCACCAGTTGCAGTCAATCCAGTCCCGGTCATGATCGGCTAGTCAATCGATAAGACCAGTGCCATCATTGGGCTGTCGGCTAGTTTCATCCGTAGCAACCAACACTTATGATCCAGTAGATTGGGATTGGGTCCGTCGGCGCTTAACCGCTCTGATCGCTTCGTCCACTTCGTACTTTAATGGACAATCGCGTCTGTAGTGGCCCAGTTTACCACATTGGTAGCATACTACCTCGGCGAGATTCTGACGATTTGACTGCTCTCTGCCACGTCTTCGTCCACGATCTGTATTGCTTCCGTGCGTGTATAGTGCTACTCCTCCACTGGACGATCTATTCTGACGTTCTTCTTCATCGAGGGAAAGTCTAGCGATTATCATTTCGATAGTAATGCCTGGTGTCTCTCGTAGGATGGCGACGAGGCTTTCGAATTCTGACGGAACGGTGTTGTAAATGTGAGCTGTAAGTAATCCGTCTGATATCGCTTCATTTGTACCGTGAAGTTGGGCCTGGTAGGTCTGCAACCGTGTAATATAATCGCCGACTTTCTCTCCTGGCGCTGGATGGGTATGGAGGAATCTGGTAAGAATGGTCGCCCTTCTGGTTTGAGAGGCAGTAAAGTCAAGCCGTCTGAGTAGGGTATCCCAGATTTCTTTAGGGTCGACGAGGTCGCGAACGTGGATTTGAACGTTTGGCATGCATGCTTGCTTCAGAAGGTGTGCAGCTAACGCGCGTCGTTTGCGATAGCTGTCAGTCGCCGCTTTCGCCGTTGCACTGTTTGCTGCTGGTGGCTGTTGCTCGTCTCCGGTGACAATCTCGAACGCATCGACTACCGTAAGAGCCGATTGGACACTTCGCTTCCAGTCTTCGTAATTGGTTCCGTCAAGCTTCTTGATAGCACCGTATTTCCATTGGTACCAAGTATCGTTATCAAAATTGGACGACTGCATGGTGTACGATTTGGGTGGCAAATTGAGAGAGAAAAAAAATGTCGCAAAAGTTCTTCGATTTGACAAAATATCTTGAGTAGGAGGATAAGGGACTTCTTTTTGACTAGATTTTATCGAAGTTGCGACGAGGGCTCATAACCTGTCAATGGGAGTGATGTGAAGATGTGATGATTGTCTTGTGACGATGTGACGCCACTGCCTATATCAATAGCAGTGGTAGTCACGAGGACTGACTAAGCATACAGAAGACATGCCACAACAACACACCGAGTGACGCCCGTGACCACGTGCGACATCGCGACATCTCAACGCATTATCACTCACTCGTCTTGCTGTATACGGTTTGGTATATATGCAACACACAAAAAACCGGTTTTCGCACTTGGACAACACGCAACCGCAACCCCCCCCCCCCCCCCTTCCCCGGTGCGAGAAACGAAACGCGTCCATCACGTCCGTCGAATAGCTACATACTGGTCAGGGGCGACAGGTGGGAGGTGGGGTGATAACTATTTTCCTCCTACTCCATCCAGTACTCCAATGCTGGGATCGATGAGTGCGGTTGCTCGCCGCTCAGTACAACGCCACCCGCCACCCGCCACCTATATACGCAGCTATGTAGCTACGGCGACGATCGGGTGGCGGCGGCGTCATTCGTCCGTTCCGTTTTGCTGCGATCCGGCCAGGCCAGACCATCTACACATATCTATCTAGATATCCACCACGTATCCACGTGTGCACGCGGCCCCGCCACCCGGGCAAGGCGAGGGTGTGTTTGGCGAACGGCGGAACGCGGGGCGATAACGGCTTTCCATGTAACTAGAGTACATTGTATCATGCTCTAGATAGATACATCCATCATAGAGCTTGCCGACGCAGCTGCTAGCGAGCAATGTACTTATGCAGATAGTCTATGTACATGCGTGATCCGCCGGCCCCCCTGTTTGATCAAACAAAAAACAAAAAGATCCGCCCCCGTGTCTTCCGCACACCTTACGTGCAGGTGTCGTGCATATCTGTATGTAGAGATATCTCTGATGTTGTGCATGTGCAGCCCCTCCGTCTCGGCGCGACCGACGCGGCTCTGCTCAGGGGCGGCGGGGCGTTCGAAACATAGATAATTTCGACATCCACACATACATGCCCACGCCTAGTGGGGGGCGTGGGGCGCGTAAAGCATCTCGTCAGCCTTGGGTCATTGAGGCGCGTTGCTCAGAGGAGTCACACGTCTCGCACACGTTACAACGTTGCGCCTCTCCTCCTCCTCCTCCTCCTCCTCCTTCGGGCACGGAGATGTTGTGTCCGCAAACACGCACGGAGCGGCGGGCGGTGGCGGTGGCGAAGAAGATACATATGGACATGGCGCCAAGGTAGGTAGCTGCAACCTGCTGCCTTCCGCGACACAGCGCACCCGCCATCCTCTCGACTCCGGAACACGGTCCCTCCGCCGTCGTCCGTGCATCGCCCCGCAAACACCACAGCCCGCCACTCAGCCGTCGCGGCCCCCGAGGCCCTCCCATCGCGCAGCACGCGCCAACTCACGTGACGGATAAGCTCGATGCGTCACAACACAGCCCTCTGCGGCTGCTGGAGGCGCAATCTGCCAGGTACGGAAGTCAGCACAGTTAAAGCGGGATGCAGATGCGTTGCAAAGTCTATATCTATCCGTGTGTGTGTGGCAAGCGCGTGCGAGATGATGCGTTGTCCGCTCCCGGATGCGTGTCATGCGTGTCCTTTGTCATTGCGCAGAAGTGTAGATAGATATGTAGGGTGTATGTAGGGCGGGGGCGGGGCGGGAGGGCAGCCACAAAGGGATGAGCGTCGGGGATACTCACACAAAGCGTTGAATGCGGTGGCAAGTACCGGAGCGAGCAGACAGCCGTTCGAGAACAAGGAAAGAAAGAAAGAAGGCGAGTTTTTTCCCTCCGCGACCAGCGACGCTTGCCGCCCGTGATTTGCCATCCGGCCCATCGCAGTCCCGCAGCGGTGTTTGCTGCACGGGAGGCGAGCTGTGGTTGGCTGGCGCAATCTCCCGTCGGGGGGAGGGGGGCGCGTGGCAGGGTTGTGGTTGGTCGAGACGAGACAGGATGGCTGGGCGCGAATCGAAAGCAGGGCTTCTACTATCTGTGTATCTATCAGTGTTATTTCTTTGAATACAAAACTGCGCCGGCCGCCCCCCTCGCTCGCACAGCACATCAACAAAGCTCACAAGCTCGAAAGCGATCCACCATTCTTCTTCGCATTCTTCCCCCGCCGTCCTTCTTCGCATTCTTCCACGCACTTTCGGTCGCGCACCTCCCACACACACACACACACACACACGACACAGTCCCGCCGCCCAACCCAACGCCCGCAGCCACGAAGATGTTCTCGCTCCCGTCACCGCCCAGCTCGCCCAAGCCGCCCGCGTCGCAGCGGCGGACAGCCTACAGCCACACGCGAGTGATACCCACGCTGCAGCGCCACGAAACGCAGCTGTGCGATCGCCGGCGCGGCGGCGCAAACACGCTTTCGTTCGAGGAGCTCGCCGCGCGCGAGGAGCTGTGGGCCAGCGAGGCCAGCCAGGAGAGCGACGGATGGAGGAGCGACGCCTCGTATTCGTCGGCGGCCAGCGCGAAATAGAGACGGAGAGCGAGCGCGAGGGGCGTGGTCGTCTTGCTTGCGGCGCATGAGAGGGGTAAACAGCAGGGGGGAAGGGGGGGGGGGGCTGGAACGGAGGGGGGCGGCAACGACGACACGAGAGCAGCAGGGGATACCCTCAGCTGGGAACCAGACTTCCCCCTTGCCACGCGACCCGACGGCCGACTGCCGGACGACCGCCGATCGAGGAGTCATCCCGCCAGCGGATCGGAGCCCGTTCCCCCTGACAACGGCAGTCTTCTTCGTCATGGGGGCGGGGGGTGGAGAACTGCGCCACGGCTCCACGGAAATATCCCCCCACCCCAACCAACCTCGGCCACACACACACATTCTCTCTCGCCACCGCGCCACCATGACGCCATACTTCGCTATTTTTCTTTTCTTTTCTTTTCTTTTCTTTTCTTTCTTTTCTTCCGGGTTTCTCGGTGTCTCCTTGCTGCGAGTTTTTCCCGCTTCGTTTCGTTTCGGCGTTTTGTGCGCAGGGTGGAGTCGTGTTGTCACCTATCTACATTACATCTCTTTTGTCTCTTTCCTTGTCGGTGTTTTTTTTCCTGTTTTTCCTCTTTGTGTTTTCGAATCCGGTGTTCCGGGGGAGGGGGGGGGCGGTTTGTGCGATCATCTGTACCACTTTATTACACTGTAACTGTACTACTTGCGGGGGGGTTTCCCTTTCCCTTCCGTGTCCGTATCGGCTGTATTTATATCTCTGCTTTCCCCGCGTTCCTGTGTCTCCGGAGGAGCTGAACTGTACCGTACACACACATGCATATTACCCATCCGGTATCTACGCACGGCGGGGTGCCTGAAGAGCTGAGACGGATGACTAAGGCTCGGCCCTGTGTGCGCCGCGTGATGGCTTGTGACGACCGGTCGTAGGAAACTAAAATAATATCTAGTGTCTATTCAAAAGTCTATGTCCCCATGTCTATGACCGTGCGTGAAGACAGAACGCCCTGGTTCAGCAGTCCCCAACGAAAAAAAAAGAAGAAAAAAGTCCGAGCAAAACAGGGCGGGGGGGGGGGGGGGGGGGGGGGGGGGGGGGGGGGGGGGGGGGGGGGGCGGGGGGGGGGGGGGGGGGGGGGGGGGGGGGGGGGGGGGGGGGCCGGGCGGCGGGGGGCGC
>Ga0307516_10008398_pt1 | contig 11704 bp, 17 predicted proteins | sample 19_EM_MG_FD_203310 | JGI IMG/M metagenome (GOLD analysis project Ga0307516, IMG submission 203310) | Populus trichocarpa ectomycorrhiza microbial communities from riparian zone in the Pacific Northwest, United States - 19_EM | ecosystem: Host-associated > Plants > Roots > Unclassified | place...
TCTGAAGAAGGCCCAACTGTTCCACACTCCCTGGATTCCTGTTTCCCTTGCGAAGGGTGTCCATCTCCAATTTCAAACGGACATACTCGGCGTCGGGATCGTCGCCTGCATAGAGTCCACCAACATCTGGAGTTACTATCCCTGGTTCCCAACCATCGAACTTTTCAACCTGCACTTCCTCGCGAAGTTGTGATGGCCCTCTCGCAAACGAAGGAAGAAAGACAGGGGCGCTCGCGTCCAACCTTGAGGGTGGGCACAGGAGCGGGGTTCTCGCTGAAACGGGGGAAACGGAGCGTTGTCGGGGGATCGGGGTGCGGGGTGTCTGGGGGGTGTATAATGGTGTGGTCGAGCCAGTTATGGATGATCTTGGCGTTCCAGGATCTCCCACTCCATCTGATACAGGCGGTAAGTTTCGAATCTCGAGCCGCAAGGTGTGTACGCACATGGGCTTTGACTGAATTCTTCGGCGCAATGAAGGTGAAGCTGCAATAGGGATGAGTATCATGGGGGTAAAAGCGTGATAATCGTATCGCATACCCAGTCAAACGCCTCTTCAAGTTCAACCCCGTTGATCGCCCGGAGGCATTCCTCGACTGTTTCCTCGGTAAAGCCCAACCTTCGGAGTACACCGTAAGTGATTCCGAGTCGACTGAGCACCTTCTCTTCGTTTTCTTCACTGAATTTTCGATCTGGTCATGCCTGAGTTGACGGAATGCCTAACAATCCCGGCTGCGCGTGCTCACCTTCGAGCTTTTCTCCTTCTAATGCCAACTCAAGAATCCGGTCTGTGACTACAGGATCCAGGTTCAGCATGGGCAACGTCTGAGCGAGTCTTCGCTCCTGCTCTATTGCCTATCCGGGATCGGAGAGTTTCAGGGGACTTTTCCGTTCAGTCGAGGGAGAAGCCTACCTTCACACTACGCACGGTGTCTTTCTCCGTCTTGTCTTGGAACTTCTCCACGATAACCTGCAGGGCACTCTCCTCCAGAGCTGCCAGGTCTGTCTCCGGGGAGGCAACCGACGCGGCGGGCGTGTCAGGGCTTTGCGCGCCAGGTGCATCCACGGTATCCGCTGCTGTATCTAGGGGCTGTTCCGGGGGCGGGGGTTTCTTGGGGACGGAAACTGTGGCAAACCCTCTAGCGACGGGCTTCAAGGCCTTCTTCTTTTTTGGCATGGAGAGGATGGCGCAGCACGAACGCTGGGCAAAACGGTGAATAAGCTGTTGGGTTCACGCCCGACGACTGCCAGAAGCCGTTGAGAGGTAAGTTTGGGAGCAGGAGGTTTCTAAACTGATGGGAGGACGCGCGGGCCGGGTATATGGGAGATATATGCGTTCGGATATGGGCATGGGAGGCTTGGGTGGATGCAAACGTGAATCAAAGCTCAAGCGCTCGAGACGGAGCCGTCGATCAAAATGTCTGCGGCAACGCTCATTCGGAGTCACCGGAGAATCGAACGCGACCGGGGGCGACTGAGGAAATTATGGATGTAGTGTAGCCATTGTGATTACAGGAGAGGGGATACAGTAAGACAACAGAGCCAAAAATCGTGGAGCAAAATATAAACAGTACGGTGGTGTGGGATAATGTGCCCCGTCGCGTGGAGACGAGAACTAACGGTTGCGTTCTACGAATAAATAACTCTAGCTCTCCGCGGGGGTAGACGTAGCAGCCGCGGCCGCGGCCTTCTTCGACCTGCGAGGTTTGGGAGTAGCGTCACCGGTCTGCTTTGCACGGGGCTTCCGTGGCTTCGCCCGTTTCTTCTTCGTACCATTTCCGGTCCCAGCCTCGTCCTCGATGACATCCAAAGGGGTCCCCCCAGCATTTCCTGGTGCATTACCGGTAGCACTGGTGAAGAAATCATCCCCTTCTTCATTCCAGAGTTCCCGGGAGACAGGCATAGATCCATTCGTAATTGGCTGACCGCTGAGACTTTGGGAAGGGTCCACATTCCCAGAGTCCAGGTTCGCCAGCTGATCTTCGTTCAGCAGTAGTTGAACAATCTCGCTCGGCTTGGTAAGGTCGGTGAAGTTCTTGTTGCCAACGACCATGTCTTGGACCTACATCGAAGTAACGTGAGTCGGGGAGAGAGATGCCAAGGGTCTCCACTTACGTCTTTCTTCACACGAGCCAGCTGTACGATGCGCTCGTCGATGGTGCCTTTGGTAATCAAGCGGTACACCGTGACTTGTCGAGTTTGTCCCAGTCGATGAGCGCGGTCCATTGCTTGCGCATCGTTGGATGGATTCCAGTCATGATCATAGAAGACAACAGTGTCTGCGGCGGTCAGGTTGATGCCCAAACCACCTGCACGGGTACTAAGCAAGAAAATGAAGATATCCGACCTACAACCACGTTAAGGATAGGCCAAAACAGACGAGAGGTAGAGGACAAACCGGGTTTGCCAGTCCATGACCATATCCCTCCTGTCCTCCAACTTCGATGAACCATCCAAGCGGATGTACTTGTACTGGCGGTAGATCAAATACTCCTCCATCAGATCCATCATTCTTGTCATCTGGAAGTACACCAAAACCCTGTGGTCGCCAGCCTTTAACTCTTGTAACAGGGTATCCAGGCGAGCGAGCTTTGCAGAGTCGTATATCAACCGCTTTCCATCCGGAACCTGCATCATTGAGAGTGGTAACTGGTCAAGGCCAGAATTTCCGAGCAAGCCGCGGGGAGGGACCGATGGAAGTCTTGATTCGTATTGTGCGTATGCGATAGGTGAATCCCGAAGGTTTGTGGGGAGACCATATAAGGCCAGTGACTCTAGCGGACCATCCAGGAGTGTTTCTCGATGTTCCAAGAATGTTCGACTCCTACAATACATCTGGATCGGTGGAGCAACCGCACCGGGGATATACCACTTGAACGCGGGACGTGAGAGGCACGAAGCAGCCCAAGCTGACTTTCCAATGTCTCGTAACTCGGGTAACCCATATGCGCGTTCTAGCAGCCGGAAGCTCGGCCGTGTGATGATTCTCCGCGGGTTTTTTGTACCGTAAGCCGCGAAGTCTTCCTCCCTATTTGAGAGCATGAGGGTCTCCCAGCTCGGTGTCAGGTGGCTGAACTTACAGAGAATAAGGCTCGTGTTCGGCAACCCCCGTGCGGTCATCTAAAGCCATCAACCTCCGACGAATAAGGGGGGAAACGTGAATCCTGTGGGCCTCGGAAGGTGATGTATCCAAGAAACGGAGGAACGAAAATGAAGAATATTCTATAAATATGCTCAGCGCCGCGTCCGACGGTTATCAGTGAAAAAGCCGTACCCTCTTGCAAGGAACGGTATATCCAATCCGTTGACCAAATGTTCATGAGCTTTGTCAAACAGCCGCTATCGCCCCTGAATTTGTCACTTTCACGAGGGACATCAAGAAGTCCTCCGTCCTCCCAGAAAAGTTCCGGAATCCTGAACTCGATCGGGTTTCTAGAGGAGTTAGGAAGGTCTACCGGTTCGACCTCGCGGCTGTTGGGAAGGGTCCGGCCAAAACGAGAAAACGAGAATGGCGCAACAACATCGGCACGTTCGAACAGTTCTGGGTGGTTGCAGACCTTCCGGAATTGCATCACCAGGTTCATGAGTGAGCGAGCAGAATCGGCATCACTGAGGTTCGCCGCCTTGGCAAGTAAGTCGGCAACAGAGACGTTAGCAGCAAGGACCTTGTACAACTTCCGTTGTCGGGCACTGAGATCGATGTAAATGTCAATCTCAATCTAAAACTGCGTGAGCTCCAGGAAACGGATGACTGTGATGGTAGCCACCTTCTCGCTCAGCTCGTTTTGGACGTGTTTCTTGATACGGCGCAACATGAACGGTTTCAGGATCATATGCAATCGGCGAAGTTGGTGTTCGTTGAGTTTGTTACCCTTGTTCTCCGCGGCATTCTCGATGTCCTTCGAGAACCACTCGTTGAACTCGTCATGAGAATCGAACAGACTAGGCATGATGAAATGCAATAGTGCCCAAAGTTCTGTGCAAGAGGTGTACCGGTCAGGCCCAGTGGCTCCCTGAACAAAAATTAACATACCTTGCATGTTGTTCTGAATCGGAGTCCCAGTCAGCAGCAGCCGATTCCGGCAATGGAACCCAAGCAACGTCTTCCAGCGCACACTGGACGCGTTCTTGATATTCTGAGCCTCATCGAGAATCATATACTGCCACTTGACACGCTGGAAGTACTGCTGATCCTGGGTGACGAGCTGGTAGCTAGTGATCAAGACGTGGAAAGGAGCATCCTTGTTGTAGCTGATCTCCTTCTTGCTCCAGAACTTTCGTAGGGTCGCCCGGTCTTTGACATTACCCCAGTATGGGAGGGCTTTCAAGGTTGGGACAAAGCGGGTAAGCTCTTGCTGCCAGTTGTGAAGGGTCGACAGGGGAGCTACGACAAGGAAAGGACCCCAGATATCGTGGGTTTCTGCGAGGTAAGCCAGGAGTGAAATAGACTGGACGGTCTTCCCGAGACCCATTTCGTCTGCAAGGATACCATTAATCCCCTGCTCGTACAGTGTGGCCAACCAGTTCAGCCCTTTGAGCTGGTACTCCTTCAACTGGGCCATAAGCATGTGGGGTTGGCCAACCGTCAGGGGACCGCTGAGTGAGCTCGGGTTCTGGAAGTTCAATTCCTCCGAGTCCACTGTGATTGCTGTGAGCCACACCGCTTGGTATGAAGAGAGCAAGCACTCACAGTCAACCAGAGGAGCACCCTCGGTTTGTTCGTCCTCGTCCTCACGGAGGTGGGCCTGTCCCTTGGCGAGTCGGAGAGCTTCGTTTGTCTTCCGTTCGAGTGCCGCCCGTGCGTCAAAGTCCTGCGCTCGCTGTCTGGCGAGAGCGATAGCTTCTTGTGCGTTATGCCGAGCGTGCTGATGTAAGTTGGTTTGGTCCTCTGAACCCGTCGTGAGTTCAGTGTACAGGTTGTACGGAAGATAGTGACCTACCATCGTCGAAGTTGATCTCTTGTAATACACTGGGATCAACGTCCTCCAGATGAGCACCGGCTGGCACATCGGTGGACGCATCCTCTCCCTCCATTTCGGATGCTAGGAAGGTGTCAGCCACGTCCGAGAGGATCAGAGGGCTTGACTTACTCTTGAGTTTGTTTCCGACGAAATGGCTGTACAATTCTGTCTGACTGATCAAGAACTCCAGCTTCCTCGCCTGCCTAGCTGCCTCCCTCTTCTCCTCCTCTACTTTGGCCCTGTCAAGGGCCTCCTTGTGCTCCCTCTTCCTCACGTCCCTCTCCTCCTTTTCGTTCTTCTTCCAAAACACCATCATTTCCCTCATCAGTTTCTTCGCCTTCATCTGGATCTCCTTCCCGACCTTAACCGTCCGGATGAACGGCCGTTTGCCTTGAACGGAACAAAGCATGGAGATGCGTTTGTGTTGACTCTGTCTCGATTGGTAACCAGAAACCTGGTACTTGTAGACCTATGATATCCATTTAACGGTAAGTTTGGGCGACGCTGATGCGAGGAAAGCTTACTTTGGGTATATCCCTCCTGGCGATTGTAGTCCAGACCTTCTTTTGTGTCTCCTCTAGCCCCCTGACGCGCTTCAACATCGTCGCGTCGTCGACCTTTTTCGCCTTCTTCAACTGTGGAACATGCTCGTCAAGTTCAAACACCGTAGCATTCAACCTGTCCGACATGGCGGTCAGAGCAGGAGATGAGGGTCTTGAAGTCCCAGGTGTCAAATCACCACCCGCGGAGAGCGAAGGTGCGACGCTGAGCAGGTCTGGGTTTTGGAGTGTCCCAGCTTCCAGTTTCTTCTTACCTCTTCGTCTCGGTTGTTTGACGCCGGAGGTGCTATCGGCACTACCCTCCCGAGTGCCTTGCTTGCCCTTCCTCTTTCCAGCTGAGGCACGGAGAGACGTGACAACATCCATCGCTCCTGTCTCTCCTGTCTTTCGCTTTTTGGCTGCAGGTTGTTTGACCTTGGTCGAGACGGTCTCTAGCTCACTGCTAGCATCGGACAAGACCTGGTCTGCGGACCGCTTCTTAGCCTCAGCCCTGTTCGTGGCCGCGGTAACCGCATCTTCAAACTCTTGTGCAGTCTCTTGAGCGCTGATGTCATCGTACGCATCGTTCGTCGCGCCAAAGTCATCGTGGGAGGGGGTGTGAAAGGAGTCGTTGATGTGGATCTCATGGACAGGAGGCGGGGTAGGGGGTGATGGCGAAACTGGAGGTGGCATGCGCCTGAGGATAGTGTTGTAGCGGTGCGCCAAAGCATAAGCGGCGTTGGAATCTCTTTCCTGTGGAAGGGGTTAGTGGTATTGCGCGCTTATGTGAACGAGGGGCATACGATGACCGTGAGCTTGTAGAAGGCTTCCACCTCTCGGTGCCGTTTCCGTGTCTCTAGAACGTAATCGCCAAGCTCGGCCATCCAAATCTCCTTACAGTCTTCCAAGTCCGAAGACTGCAAACGCAAATCCTCTTCCGTCAACGGGTTCTCGTCTGGAAGGGAGTCGTCATCGATGACAGAGGCGGAACGATGTTGCGAACGAGACCCTCGTGGAGGGTTCCTCCGTAGACCGTTCTATAAGATGCGCGGTCATGAGTATGAAAAGTGAGGGGCAAAATAAGGCTGTGGCGTACGCGTCTGGCTGACCGGGGGTTGTATTCCGCGTCGTCGTCATCAAGAGCTTTCCTCTTACGGCTCCTCCCGTTGACCTCGGGGGTACCATCGCTGTCGTCGTCGTTTCCACGAGGGGCGGGCGGCTGGGGATGTCCATTCCCATTTGGGAAGTAGGGTTGTTGGTTCGTCGGCGCGGAGGGTGGGATCTGGGGTTCAGGCTGGTGGTTCCATTCGGTACCGTTGTACGGCTCGCGAGCACCGGCGGACGCTGGAGGGGGAAGTCGTTCATATGGAGTAGGATTGGTGGGGTCGGGTGGATATTGACGGAATGAGAGTGATTGCTGGCCGGGAATTGGGGTGAGAGGGGAAATGGCGGGAGGGCTGTAAGTGGGTTGGTTCCGCGACGACCTCCTCGTTGAAGCAGCCTGGGCTCTACGAGAGGCACCGTTCGGTTGGGGGTGAGAGAGCTCTGCCAGGGCGGGGTCGATCACGGGCTGAGGAGAGGCCAGCTGGGTGACTGAAAGACCTCTGACGGAGGGAGAGCCTTGGCCGTCGTTGTTGAGGATTCTTTGGAGGGACATGGTGTAGAATCAGAAGAGAGATCTGTTTTACACGTCGCCCACTCTCGGACGGTAGACACGCGGCGTGGAAGTTTTGCAGCTATGACGGAATTGAGGCAGAGAGATTAATTAGAGGATACGGAAAGTGGGTCGTGGACGAAAAGAACGGGGAGAAGAGAAAGGGAAAGGGGAGTTGTGGGCGAGGCGCGAGGAGGAGGGGGAGGTGCGGTGGGAGAGCACTAGGCACTCGTTTTATATTTCATGCCGCAACGCTAACTTTGGCAATCTTCGTTGAGCCCGAAAGGCGGTTCGTGGTTTTCGCGGCAAGGAACTTGGTTATAAACGCGTTATTATTTCTACCAATCCCCGACATTTATCGCCCACCCCAGGTCCTCCAAAACGCCGCTGTAACGGTCGTCTGCGGCACCCGCTGGCGTCGCGGGGACTGATCTCGAGTGCGTTCGTCGGCTGTGCTCCGCGCTCTACAGGCTCTTGCCTTTTTAGGTATGCAAAGCGATCAGAGGATGTGAGGTCGCCACCCGACGCAGGCGAACAAACGGTTTATTATCCAAAGCAGGGTAAAGGTAAACAGAAGGAATCCAACGCGTCTCTCATGGTTCATCGGGGTATAACATCAACTCCGGTCGCACTTTTTTGTCAAACTCCTCTGGCGTCAGGAAACCCAGAGCGACGGTCGCTTCCTTCAATGTAGTACCCTCTCTATGGGCCTTCTTTGCGCACTTGGCCACATCTGTTACAAAACAGTAGCCATGAGGTCTCACCATTTTCACCGAAATCGGTACACTTACTATCGTAACCCAAGTGACTGTTCAAGATGGTAGCCAACATCAGGGACTCGTTCAACAACGTGTTGATCCTCTTCTCATTGGCCTCGATACCAACAACACAATTCTTCGTGAACGATCGCGAAGCGTCGGCCAACAACCTGATGCTCTGCAAGACATTCTTGATGATGACCGGTTTGAACACATTCAGTTCAAAATGACCGTTGGACCCGGCGACGGAGACGGTGGTGTTGTTGCCCATAACTTGAGCGGCGACCATAGTCATAGCCTCACACTGGGTGGGGTTGACCTTTCCTGGCATTATGCTGCTACCAGGTTCGTTTTCTGGCAAGCTCAGCTCTCCCAGACCACATCGAGGGCCAGAACCGAGGAAACGGATATCGTTGGCGATCTTCATCAATGAGACGGCAACAACGTTGAGGGCACCGTGAGCTTCGACCAGAGCATCGTGAGAGGCGAGGGCTTCGAACTGAGGGCAACTCGTTAGCCCCGCACATCACGGTGCCCGAATCCATACCTTGTTTGGCGCCGTCTTAAATTCGATGCCAGTGATGTTGGTAATTTCCTCAGCGACCTTGACATCGAAACCACGCTTAGTGTTCAAGCCCTGGGTATACACAATTAACGTAGCCGAGTTTGGCGGTCGGAGTGGGAGACCTCACCGTTCCTACAGCAGTTCCACCCTGTGCAAGGAAGCTCAGCCGGGGAAGAGCATCCTCAACACGGGAGATCCCGTTCGTGAGTTGCTGCACGTATCCACTAAACTCCTGACCAAGGGTCAGAGGAGTGGCATCCTGCAAGTGCGTACGACCGATCTTGATGATCTTGTCGAAAGCCTGCGCCTTGGCGTCGAGGGTATCTCGCAACTGAGTCAGGGCAGGTACGAGATTTTGACGAATCTCGAGGACGGCAGCAACGTGCATGGCGGTAGGGAAAGTGTCATTGGAGCTCTGGCTCATGTTAACGTGATCATTGGGGTGGACTGGCTTCTTAGAGCCCAGTTCGCCGCCCAGGATCTCGATTGCCCTGTTAGAGACGACCTACCTAACTCGTGAGTAACATGCTCTGCGGCGAACGAGGGGCAACGTACCTCGTTGACGTTCATGTTTGACTGGGTCCCACTGCCAGTTTGGAAAACAACCAAGGGGAAGTGGTCGATGAGTTTTCCGGAGATGACCTATAGGAATCACCTCAGAGACCACAAAGTGTGCCGAAGTTACCAACATACATCATCAGCAGCCTTCTGGATGGCCTCTCCGATCTTAGGGTCCATACCATAGCTGACGTTAACGATCGAAGCGGCCTTTTTGAGGATACCGAATGCCTTGATGAGCGGTGGTGGCAGGCGCTCAGTTGGCCCGCCAATATCGAAGTTCTGGAGTGACCTGTGGATACCTGGTGAACAGATGAGTGGATCAGATAAGGATATGTACAAACCTCTGGGTCTGTGCACCCCAGTACCGGTCCGCCGGGACTTGGAGGTCACCAAACGTGTCCTTCTCTGTTCGGAACTCTTGTCCTGACTGGAAACAAAGAGGCACTCAACAACGGTGTCGATCTATAGAATACCACACAGACCCACCATGAGCGCAGCGGATGCAGAAAGCGACCTAGCCTTCGGAATCAGGCGCGTTCGGAGTCGGACCTGACCAGTCGGGTGCATTGAATCACATGTCCGCTAGGCCCAACGGGGGAATCACGACCGCCGGAGCCTGGAGGGACTCACTGTGGGGTATCGAGTGAGATAGCGCGTAGCCATGCCCTGCAAACCGCGCTCCGAGTTGTAAAAGAAAGTTGCCTGTATGGCGGGGCGTTAGGAGTCCGTTCCGACATTTTGACGCGGTTTGCTCCGTATACAAGACTGCGACACGTCCGAATTATCCCGTCATTAGGTCATCTTTCAACTCCGTCGATCACGATCATGCCATCCCGCGCCCAGCGGCGGCGATGCGGGCAAGCCGTCCGACCCCACTGAGCACTTGTCGAGCGTTCCAGGCATCAACCACTCTCGAAGAATTCGACGGTGTGCTACGACCGAAGATGTCTTGAACAACATATCTAGGTCCTGAGCGGCCTATACAGGCGGCAACGACACCTTTGGCCCAACAAAGCCAGAAACAGAAACAGGTAGGAGAAATCAGCTATTCCCCCATACTCGCTGGTACCGTCAATAATGGGACGCAAAATCCGGACTCGGAAAACAATATCCTTTTGTCCCCAAAGCCCGCCCATCGAGCACACTGCACGATCCGCTACGACCTCATCCCGGTCTCATCGCATCCGGCGCATTGAAATCCAGGTAAGCGTGCCCACTCAACAACGCTAAATAACTTCCAGGGTGAACAGAGATATACAGACTATCGTGCTCTCGAGACAATACACTTGCACCAGCAAAGATGAAAGGCGGCGCGGTGTTCTTCTGAGGGTTTGCAGGAGCAGACTTTGGGATCCTTCATCCTTCTAGCTCTCCATGCTTGAGTTTCCACTGCCCAGCGGCACTCGTCAACAAGGCTAGGACATGGTCGGCTGTGGGTCGCTCGCCATGATTATCCTCCCCGCGAGATGACATCTCCTCATCTCCCGCAACTCATTGGTGTAGCCACGGGTGGCGATAGGGATTGGTTTCCTGGACGGTCGCCATCAAGGATCTTTGCCACTGCTACGTAATCTCCCTGCTTGTATAATGGGACCTCGTCCGTTAGAACCTAGGTTACACTGGTTAATGTATCTGGGAGAGCTTACTTCGTAAGTGGTCATCCCTATCGAATTTATGTCGCCCTGCTGGGGTCAACCACATGGGATCCAACCCTGCCCAGATCCTGCTCTGCCCGAGGGGTAGCACCAGGGGATATTGTCGCATCGGTTGCGGCGACAATGCCACCCTGGTGATCCTCATGAGTCAAACATGCGCGAGACAAGCGCAGCCGTCCTCGGAGGTGAGAATATTCCTCCACAACCGTCAGGTAGCGAAGTGCGCGAACGGCGTCCGCTAACCACGACCGAACTCAGTCAAGAGATGCACGAAGCGGAACACACTACGTGCCAGTTTCAGCGGGTTTTTTATCATCCATCATGGCCCCGATACACTCCAATACGTTCGGGTGAGGCAGACGCTCCCACGTTATGACCTCCTGGCCGAAAATTTTGCAGGCGATCAGGCTCGGTCGTGACGAGAACAGGTCAAAGAATTATCTCCTGACTCGTAAAACTGTATGGTTTTTATTGCGATGGACTGGTCCTCCCCATACACCCTCGAACCCCGGAGGGATGGGAGATTTACCCAGCCAGCTCCCGGAGCTTGGATTCAGAGGTGATATACGAGTCGGGGAGGTTCACTGCAAATCATTACGAATCCCTAGAAATATCGGCTCCTTGCACACAGGCTGATTCGGATATTGGGCTGCGATATCTGTCGACGGTTGGATGCGCCGGTATGTGGACAGAAGGTGTTCCTTACTGACCTTTTCAACCGTTTCAACCAGTTTCCGCACCTCCTTCTCCTCCAACTGTGACTTTGTCCTGTCCAGAATTCGATCCACCTTCTCGTCAGGGATCAGTTGGCCTCGGGGGCTGTTGAGAGTCGGGTAGGTTGTCCGTGGATACGTCAGAGGTCACGGATGCTCGGAATGGTAGCTGGAGAGAGATTGGACCCTATCAGACGGCAATATATGGGATCGCGCCTGAACTGCAAGGCAAAGGTCTGGACCTTGTATGTATGGTTTGGGGCATAGCGATAAGCACTACGCACTCAATACATTGATGTGC
>Ga0307516_10008399_pt1 | contig 11704 bp, 7 predicted proteins | sample 19_EM_MG_FD_203310 | JGI IMG/M metagenome (GOLD analysis project Ga0307516, IMG submission 203310) | Populus trichocarpa ectomycorrhiza microbial communities from riparian zone in the Pacific Northwest, United States - 19_EM | ecosystem: Host-associated > Plants > Roots > Unclassified | place...
AGAGTGCGCACGAACACACGCTGGTCGGCCGGGCGGGTCCCGAGGCCGTAGCCCGTGGTCAGCAGCAGTTCGCCGCCCTTGAGCAGTGAGGCGATGTGGGGCACCTCGCCCGCGTGCACCCAGCGGATGGTCCGGTGCAGCCGGTCGGCGCCCGCGAGGACCTCGGGCAGACCGCTGCGCAGGCCCGGCAGCTCCAGAGCGCGCTGGACGGTGATCCCGGCCTCCCGGGTCTCGAATGGGTGGTCCGTGCGGCTGTCCATGCAGCGGACGCTACCCGCGTACTCGTTCCGGTGACATCTCCGGGCGGTCACGGGGGCGAGCCGCACGGTCACGGGGACGGTCACCGGATGTCGCCGGCGCCGTCGCGGGCCTGTGGTCGCGGTGATCGTCTCGGTGGCGGAGCGGACGCTGACGGCTGTCAGACCGGCGCAAGGACGCCGAGGGTTCTCAGTCCGGCTTGATGTTGTGGTTGAAGCGGAAGACGTTGTCGGGGTCGTACCGCCGCTTCACCTCCGCCAGCCGCCTGCCGTTCTCGGCGCCCATCCCCGCCACGACCCGGTCGCCGCCCTCGTCGCCGATGAAGTTGAGATAGACCGCGCCGGTGCTCCACGGCCGGACATCGGCGCGGACGTCCCGGACCCACTGGACGCATCGCTCGTCGTCCGCGGGGTCCTCCCAGAGTCCGAAGGGATGCACACCCCACGGCGCGTCCCGGTAGGGCACGGGATATTCGTGCGGGCCGGTGCCGATCGCGCCACCCTGCGGGAACAACGCGTGCATGGTGCCGGTCGGCACGGGCAGAGCCTCCCCGCGGGCGCAGAAGGCGGCCACCAAGTCGTCGGGCGCGCCCGTCAGGTACTCGGCCGACCAGTAGTTCCGCATTCCGGGCGGGTCGTCGATCATGCACTGGACGTCGGCGTAGGGCATCGCCCCGACGACCTCCGACTCGTGCGGCAGCGCCAGCAGCGGCTCGGCCACCTTGCGCATGTCCGCCTCGGATCCGGCGTACGTCAGCAGCATCCCGCACAGCAGCGTGCCGACCAGGTGCGGTGGTACGAACTCCTCGGGTGGGCCGGTGAGGTAGATGATGGCGCCGCTCGCCTCGTCGGGACCGGCCGTGATCACGTCGCGGTAGGTGCGCACGACCTCGGGACCGTGCTCCGGGAGGTACAGCAGCAGCGCGATGGAGAACTCGGGCAGTTTGTGCAGCTTCAGGGTGATCGCGGTCGCGACGCCGAAGTTGCCGCCGCCGCCGTGCAGGGCCCAGAACAGGTCCGGGTTGTCGTCGGCGCTCGCGTGGAGCCGTCTGCCGTCGGCTGTGACCAGTTCCACGCCCAGGAGATTGTCGACGGCCAGTCCGAAGCACCGGTCCAGCCAGCCGGTGCCGCCGCCCAGGACGAAGCCGCCGACACCGGTCGTCGACGCCCGGCCGCCGGTGGTGGCCAGACCGTGGGGCTGGGTGGCCCGGTCCATGTCGCTCATCGTGGCGCCGCCCGCGACCCGTACCGCCTCGGCCGTGGGATCGACGGTGACAGCCCGCATGTGACGCAGGTCGACCACCACTCCGCCGTCGCCCAGCGCCATGCCCGCCACGCTGTGCCCGCCGCCGCGCACCGCGATCGGCAGATCGAGATCCCGGGCGAAGCGCACCGAACGCACCACATCGGTCTCGTCCACACACTGCGCGATCACGGCGGGCCGCCGGTCGATCATGGCGTTGAAGACGGCCCGGGCGTTGTCGTACCCCGGATCGTCCGGGGCGATCACGTCGCCCAGGAGATCCTCGCGCAACGCGGTGAGAGCCGCGCCCGCCTTCGAGGGGGAAGCCATGGCCGCTCCCTTCCGAGAAGGGGCAATTGTCTGCTTCCAGCCTAGGCGGGCACGGCCCGGAGAGCTCGCTCAGCCGCCGTACGCCCCCGACGCCGTCAGACGCAGGGCCGTGTCGATGAGGGGCACGTGGCTGAAGGCCTGCGGGAAGTTGCCGACCTGGCGTTGCAGGCGCGGGTCCCACTCCTCGGCCAGGAGACCGAGGTCGTTGCGCAGGGACAGGAGCTTCTCGAACAGCTTGCGGGCCTCGTCCACCCGGCCGATCATCGCGAGGTCGTCCGCCATCCAGAACGAGCAGGCCAGGAAGGCTCCTTCGTCGCCGGGCAGGCCGTCGACGCCCTCGTTGTCGCCCGAGGTCGGGTAGCGCAGGATGAAGCCGTCCGAGGTGGACAGCTCCCGCTGGATCGCCTCGATCGTGCCGATCACTCGCTTGTCGTCCGGAGGCAGGAAGCCCATCTGCGGAATCAGCAGCAGGGAGGCGTCCAACTCCTTCGAGCCGTACGACTGCGTGAAGGTGTTGCGCTCCTTGTCGTACCCCCGCTCGCACACGTCCCGGTGGATGTCGTCGCGCAGTTCACGCCACTTCTCCAGCGGGCCGTCCGCGTCCCCGGACTCGATCAGCTTGATCGTGCGGTCGACGGCGACCCAGGCCATCACCTTGGAGTGCACGAAGTGGCGGCGCGGGCCCCGCACCTCCCAGATGCCCTCGTCCGGCTCGTCCCAGTGCTGCTCCAGGTAGCGGATCAGCTTCAGCTGGAGCAGCGAGGCGTAGTCGTTGCGGGCCAGGCCCGTCATATGGGCCAGGTGCAGGGCCTCGGTGACCTCGCCGTACACGTCCAGCTGGAGCTGGTGCGCGGCGCCGTTGCCGACCCGGACCGGCCCGGAGTTCTCGTAGCCCGGCAGCCAGTCCAGCTCGGCCTCGCCCAACTCGCGCTCGCCCGCGATGCCGTACATGATCTGCAGGTTCTCCGGGTCGCCGGCGACGGCCCGCAGCAGCCACTCGCGCCAGGCGCGGGCCTCCTCGCGATAGCCGGTGCGCAGCAGCGAGGAGAGGGTGATGGCCGCGTCCCGCAGCCAGGTGTAGCGGTAGTCCCAGTTGCGGACGCCGCCGATCTCCTCCGGCAGGGAGGTGGTGGGCGCGGCGACGATGCCGCCCGTCGGGCCGTACGTCAGCGCCTTCAGCGTGATCAGCGAGCGGACCACGGCCTCACGGTAGGGGCCGTGGTACGTGCAGTGCTCGACCCAGTCGCGCCAGAAGTCCTCCGTCGCCTCCAGCGACTGCTCCGGCTCCGGCAGCGGCGGCGGCTGCTTGTGCGAGGGCTCCCAGGAGATGGTGAACGCGATCCGGTCGCCGGGGGCGACCGTGAAGTCCGCGTACGTCGTCAGTGACTTTCCGTACGTCTCGGCCTCTGTGTCGAACCACACGGAGTCCGGGCCGGCGACGGCCACCGTACGGCCCTCGTGCTTGTGCACCCACGGCACGATCCGGCCGTAGGAGAAACGCATCCGGAGCGCCGAGCGCATCGGGACCCGGCCCGAGACGCCCTCCACGATCCTGATCAGCTGCGGAGCGCCGTCACGCGGAGGCATGAAGTCGATCACCCGGACCGTGCCGCGTGGGGTGTCCCACTCGGACTCCAGGATCAGGGAGTCGCCGCGGTAGCTGCGCCGGGCCGCGGTGGGCGGCTCGGCACCGGACGGGTGCGCCGGGCCGATCCGCCAGAAGCCGTGTTCCTCCGTGCCGAGCAGACCGGCGAAGATGGCGTGTGAGTCGAAGCGGGGCAGGCACAGCCAGTCCACTGTGCCGTCCCGGCAGACCAGGGCAGCGGTCTGCATGTCTCCGATGAGTGCGTAATCTTCGATGCGCCCGGCCACGTGCAACTCCAGTCGAACGGCCACGTCACCCCCCGGAACAGGGGGCTGTCGCTGGTGCGGTCAAGGGGGTTTTGGTAATGCGTCGTTGAGCGGTGAATCAAAACAGTCGTGCCGCTGTGAGGCAAAACGACAACTGTTGCTCAACGAACTGACGAGCTCTCGTTGTTCCGGTGCTTACGGGCGGGGGTGGTGCCGTGTTGCCGGCCGGACTCCGCAGCGAGTGTCCGAGCAGGATACGACGCACGTAGATGATCTGCGTGCCGCCCCGGGTAACGCGGGTGAGCCGAACGGGTGGGCAAGGGGCGGGAAACCCGCGACCGCGTGCGCGTCTGTGGCGGCCCGTGCGCGGAGGGTGGCCGGAAGCCACCTCGTCCGGTCGCTGATACCCTGGTAGCCCGTGGACCGGTGGGCACGAAACCCCCGAACCGCAGCGACGGCACCCCCGGAAAGCCTCCGGTTCGGCAGCCGCACCGCACCCCCAGACCGCGACCACGGGAGCCCCGCCTTGGCCATGCCGCCCAAATCCACGACGACCAAGCACATCTTCGTCACCGGGGGTGTCGCCTCCTCGCTCGGCAAGGGCCTGACGGCCTCCAGCCTCGGCATGCTGCTCAAGGCGCGGGGCCTGCGCGTCGTGATGCAGAAGCTCGACCCGTACCTGAACGTCGACCCGGGCACGATGAACCCCTTCCAGCACGGTGAGGTGTTCGTCACCAACGACGGCGCCGAGACCGACCTGGACATCGGCCATTACGAGCGTTTCCTCGACCGTGACCTGGACGGCTCCGCCAACGTCACCACCGGCCAGGTGTACAACACCGTGATCGCCAAGGAGCGGCGCGGCGAGTACCTCGGCGACACGGTCCAGGTCATCCCGCACATCACCAACGAGATCAAGCATCGCATCCGCCGCATGGCGACCGACGAGGTCGACGTCGTGATCACGGAGGTCGGCGGCACGGTCGGCGACATCGAGTCGCTGCCGTTCCTGGAGACGGTCCGCCAGGTCCGGCACGAGGTCGGCCGTGACAACGTCTTCGTCGTCCATATCTCGCTCCTGCCGTACATCGGTCCCTCGGGTGAGCTCAAGACGAAGCCGACCCAGCACTCGGTCGCGGCCCTCAGGAACATCGGTATCCAGCCAGACGCGATCGTGCTGCGCTCCGACCGTGAGGTGCCGGCCGCGATCAAGCGCAAGATCTCGCTGATGTGCGACGTCGACGAGGACGCCGTGGTCGCCTGCCCCGACGCCCGCTCGATCTACGACATCCCGAAGACCGTGCACGGCGAGGGTCTGGACGCCTATGTCGTCCGCAAGTTGGACCTTCCGTTCCGTGATGTGGACTGGCGTACCTGGGACGACCTGCTCGACCGCGTCCACAACCCCGACCACGAGATCACCCTCGCCCTGGTCGGCAAGTACATCGATCTGCCCGACGCCTACCTCTCGGTCACCGAGGCGCTGCGCGCGGGCGGCTTCGCCAACAGGGCCCGCGTGAAGATCAAGTGGGTCACCTCGGACGACTGCAAGACCCCGGCCGGCGCCGCGGAACAGCTTGCGGACGTGGACGGTGTCTGCATCCCCGGCGGCTTCGGCGACCGCGGTGTGCTCGGCAAGGTCGGCGCCATCCGCTACGCCCGCGAGCACAAGATCCCGCTGCTCGGCCTGTGTCTGGGTCTCCAGTGCATCGTGATCGAGGCCGCGCGCAGCCTCGCCGACATCCCGGACGCCAACTCCACCGAGTTCGACGCGGCCACCTCGCACCCGGTCATCTCCACCATGGCCGAGCAGCTCGACATCGTCGCCGGCGACGGCGACATGGGCGGCACGATGCGGCTGGGCATGTATCCGGCCAAGCTCGCCGAGGGGTCGATCGTGCGTGAGGTGTACGACGGCAAGGAGTACGTCGAGGAGCGCCACCGGCACCGCTACGAGGTGAACAACGCCTACCGCGCGGAGCTGGAGAAGAGGGCGGGCATCCTGTTCTCCGGCACCTCGCCGGACGGCAAGCTCGTCGAGTACGTCGAGTACCCGCGCGAGGTCCACCCCTATCTGGTCGCCACCCAGGCGCACCCGGAGCTGCGCTCGCGTCCGACGCGTCCGCACCCGCTGTTCGCCGGGCTCGTGAAGGCGGCCGTCCAAAGGACAGTGGCCGCGCGGCAGAATTCGAAGTGACACACCAGTTGTACGGTGGCCGGGGTGCAATCCTTCAAAAGGTGAGCACCCCGGCTGCTTTTTCGCACGTGGCCGCTCTGCGTCAGATGGCTGCCGGCTGCTGTACATCGCGTGGCTTCCGTACGTCTGGAAGGACAGGGCATGACGATCAAGGACACCCTCGAGGAGTGGCGGATCCGGTCGACGGATACCCCCTTCGTGGGCAATAAGACCTCCGTTCGCAGGGACGAGGTGTTCATGCCCGACGGCTCGGTGGTCGGCCGCGACTACCAGGTCCACCCCGGTTCGGTCGCCGTTCTCGCCCTCGACGACGAGGACCGGGTCCTGCTCATCAAGCAGTACCGCCACCCGGTGCGGCGAAAGCTGTGGGAGATCCCGGCCGGCCTGCTGGACGTGCCCGGCGAGAACCCGCTGCACGCCGCCCAGCGCGAGCTGTACGAGGAGGCGCACGTCAAGGCCGAGGACTGGCGGGTGTTGACCGACGTCTACACCACGCCCGGCGGTTGTGACGAAGCCGTACGGATCTTCCTCGCCCGCAACCTGTCCGAGGCCGACGGAGACCGCTTCGAGGTGGAGGACGAGGAGGCCGACATGGAGCACGCGCGCGTGCCGGTCGGCGAACTGGTCCGGGGTGTACTCGCGGGGGACCTGCACAACAACTGCCTCGTGCTGGGTGTGCTCTCCCTGGTCGCCGCGCGGGGCGGCGACGGGCTCGACGCACTGCGCCCGGCGGATGCGCCGTGGCCCGCGCGTCCCTTCGACTCCTGAACGCCCACGCCCCATTCTGGAACATTCACACATTCCACCCGGTGTGACCATCGGCTGATCCGATCGAGGGATATGTCCGCCGCGCTCCGCCCGGAACGTAGCAGAGCGTGAACTAGGCTCTGGAAACGCCCGAACCGGAGTCCCGGCGGGCTTGCGCGTGCGGTGGGACGGGAGTGTGGCCCGTGACGGATCAGGCGGTGGACGCAGACGGTGCACGGCTGTCGGCACAGGCTTCCGCGGACGATCAATTCCTCGGCCGCACACGGGAATTGAAGGAACTGCGCGCCGACATCGAGCGTGCGGGACTGGACACGATCTCCGGCCGCAAGGCTCCCCGCGCGCGCGTGCTCCTCATCGCGGGAAGGCCCGGTTCGGGACGCACCGCCCTCGCCGCGGAACTCGCCCGGCAGGTCGCGGACCGTTACCGGGACGGGGTACTGCGGGCCCGGCTCGCCGAGCCCGACGGCACGCCCGTCCCGGTCGAGCGCACCGCCCGCGAACTGCTCGCCGCCCTTGAGGTGCCGGCCCCGGCCGGAGCCGCCGAGGACGACCTCACGGCGCTCCTTCGCGAGACCCTCGCCGACCGCCGGATGCTGCTCCTGCTCGACGACGCGGCCACCGCCGAACAGGTCGACGCCCTGCTGCCGGACACCCCGGAGTGCCTGGTCGTCGCCGTGTCCGGAGGTCCGTTGACCGGGATCGCGGACGTCCGCCCCTGCACCCTGGGCGGCCTCGACACCAAGTCGGCGGTGGAGTTGCTGTCCCGGCACACCGGGTCGGTCCGCATCACCGTCGATCCGCGGGCCGCCGAGGGCCTGGTCGTGGCGTGCCAGGCCCAGCCCGCCGCGCTGGCCCTGGCCGGTGGCTGGCTCGCCGCCCGCCCCAAGGCGGCCGTCTCCGACCTCGCCAAGCAACTGTGCGCGGAGGGCGACGAGGGCACTCCGCTCAGCCGGGTCTTCCGGCTCGTGTACACGTCCCTGCCCGGATCCGCCGCCCGGATACTGCGGCTGCTCGCCCTCGCCCCGGCCGGCCTGGTCGACCCGCACACCGCGTCCGCGCTGGCCGGCTGCTCGGTGAACGGCGCCCGCACCACCCTGGACGACTTCGTCGCCCTCGGCCTGCTCCAGGCGGTGGACTCGCCACTTCCGCAGTACGAGGTCCCCGGCTGTCTGCACCCTCTGCTGAAGGCCCTCACGGAGACCCAGGACCGGCCCGCCGAGCTGCAACTGGCCCGGGCCCGCATGCTGGAGCGGACCGTACGGCTGCTGCAGTCCTGCCGGGCGATCACCGAGACCGACAGCCCCGAGGCCCGCGGGAAGCTCCTGGGTATGCCCCGCGCCCTGCGCTTCCCGACCCCCCGGGCGGCCGCCGAGTGGCTGACCCTCCGCAAGCCCGCCCTGCTCGCCGCGGCCCGCCTTGCGGTCGCCGACGGGGAGCTGGACACCCTTGCCCGGCGTCTGATGTCCCAGCTTGTGCGGGCCCTGGTGGCCCATTGCGGCACCCGGGCGGTCGCACCCGACCTGTACGGCGTCCACGCCCTCGTGCTCGACGTGGCCGAGCGCCGGAAGCTGCCCCGCGAGAAGGCGGCCGCGCTGCTGAACCTCGCCGACCTGGACGCCAGGACCGGCCGCACGAACGCGGCGCTGACGCGTTACCGGGCGGCATTGGACGCCGGACGGGAGGCGAACGACCCGTACGCGATCGGCCGCGCGATGGAATCCGTAGGCGGCGCCCATCAGGAGCTCGGGGACTACGACCGGGCCGCCGACTGGTTCGGTCGTGCCCTCGCCCAGCGGCTGGCCCGGGACGAGCGCGCGGACGCCGCCCGGCTGTACGGCCGTATCGCCGCCGCGCACACGTTCGCGGGCCGTTACGGCGAGGCCTTGCGGGGCTGGCGGGCGGCGGCGGCCGGACACCGCAAGAGCGGCGACGTGGCCGCCCACGCGCGGGCGTTGAGCGAACTCGCACGCGTCCAGGAGTACGCCGGACGCCCCGAGGAGTCGCTGCGCACCTGCCACGACGCGCTGGAGTGGGCGCGCCGCGCCGACGACGTCCGTCTCCAGGCCGCGCTCCAGCTTCGGCTCGCCGACACGCTGGAGCGTCTCGGCGATCCGGTGGCGGCCTCGCTGCACCGGGGTACGGCCGAGCGGCTGCTGGGTGAGGAGCTTCAGGAGCCCGAAAAGGCGGCCGGGGCGGAGCCTGAGCAGGCCAAGCAGTTGGAACAAGACGCTAACGCCTGCGAAATCCGCAGTACATCCGCTGAAGATTGATGCAATGAAAGGCTAGACAGCGGGAACGCCTTCATTAGACTGGCTCTGCCGCGCCTTCTCCTGCGGTGCATCCTGGTGTGCCCGAGCATGCCTGGGTATGTCTTGTAATGCCCCCGTTTCCCCTGAGGCAAGGACCGTGATCGACGTGAAGGTCGGCATCCCCCGCGAGGTCAAGAACAACGAGTTCCGGGTGGCCATCACCCCCGCCGGTGTGCACGAGCTGGTGCGCCACGGCCACCAGGTCGTCGTCGAGCGGGGTGCCGGTGTCGGCTCCTCGATCACGGACGGGGAGTACGTCGCCGCCGGCGCCCTGATCCTGGAGTCCGCCGACGAGGTGTGGGCCACCGCCGACCTGCTGCTCAAGGTCAAGGAGCCCATCGCCGAGGAGTATCACCGCCTCCGCAAGGACCAGACACTCTTCACGTACCTGCACCTGGCCGCCTCCAAGGAGTGCACCGACGCCCTCGTCGAGTCCGGCACCACCGCGATCGCATACGAGACGGTCGAACTGCCCAGCCGCGCGCTCCCGCTGCTGGCCCCCATGTCCGAGGTCGCGGGCCGCCTCGCCCCCCAGGTCGGCGCCTACCACCTGATGCGCGCCAACGGCGGCCGCGGAGTACTGCCCGGGGGTGTCCCCGGCGTGCTGGCCGCACGGGCCGTCGTCATCGGCGGCGGTGTCTCCGGCTGGAACGCGGCGCAGATCGCCATCGGCATGGGCTTCCACGTGACCCTGCTCGACAAGGACATCAACAAGCTCAAGGAGGCCGACAAGGTCTTCGGTACGAAGATCCAGACCGTCGTCTCCAACACCTTCGAGCTGGAGAAGGCCTGCCTGGAGGCGGACCTCGTGATCGGCGCCGTGCTGATCCCGGGCGCCAAGGCCCCGAAGCTGGTCACCAACGAGCTCGTGTCACGCATGAAGCCGGGAAGTGTCCTTGTCGACATCGCGATCGATCAGGGCGGCTGCTTCGAGGACTCCCGTCCGACCACCCACGCCGAGCCGACCTTCCCGGTCCACAACTCGGTCTTCTACTGCGTCGCCAACATGCCCGGCGCGGTGCCCAACACCTCCACCTACGCGCTCACCAACGCGACGCTGCCGTACATCGTCGAACTCGCCGACCACGGCTGGGCGGCGGCGCTGCGCCGGGATCCCGCGCTCGCCAAGGGGCTGAACGCCCATGACGGCAAGGTCGTTCACCGCGAGGTCGCGGAGGCGCACGGCCTGGAGCATGTGGAGCTCGACGCGTTGATCGGCTGAGCGGCGACCTTAAGTCTCCTTTTGGTAAAGGTCGATACGTCAACAGAGGTCGTCAACACCGCGCGCCCGGCCGGACCTTGCCCGACATGGTCCGGCCAGGTGTGTGTATGGTCACTTTGACCCTCTCGGTCAACTCGCCTCGAACGTAACCCTTGAACCGATTCGTACACCGGTGAAACCCACCGTGCGACGGCCGTACGCCCTTGACAGAGGGATGTTTCATTGCCGACACATCCTGCCGGGTCCGGCGGATTGTGTTGCTGCGGACGCCCGACACGCCATAGAGTCGCCAACCGTCGGCATGGTGCCACGCCGACCTGTCTAGAAGTTTCCTGGTCACCAAGGAGGTAAGACGACTTGTGAATGAGTCGACATTTTCTCCCGGGGGTGGTCAACCAGGAATGCCTGCAGGGGCTCAGGGCCCCGCGGGGTTCGAGGCTGTCGGCTCCGTCGCGGTGCGCACCCACGCAGCCCACCAGAGTCCGCAGGTGACTCGGACACACCAGAGCATGGATGGCCATCACGTGAACGCCATGGCCGGCGACGGAAGTGGCGCGCCCCACAACCACTTCGCCGACTACGACGAACTGCCCGACGGGCACTTCTACGACCCCGACGCCGAGTACGAGCCTGATCCCGAGTACGCGGCCACGCTCGCGCCCGATGCTGCCCGGCAGCGCCGTGAGCGCGTCGGTCCGACCGGACGCCCGCTGCCGTACTTCCCGATCCCGGGCCCGCTGACCAGTCACGGCCCCGCGACGATCATCGCGATGTGCAACCAGAAGGGCGGCGTCGGCAAGACGACGTCGACCATCAACCTGGGTGCCGCCCTCGCGGAGTACGGCCGTCGTGTGCTGCTCGTGGACTTCGACCCGCAGGGCGCGCTGTCGGTGGGTCTCGGTGTCAACCCGATGGAGCTCGACCTCACCGTCTACAACCTGCTCATGGAGCGGGGCATGGCGGCTGACGAGGTGCTCCTGAAGACAGCGGTCCCCAACATGGACCTGCTGCCCAGCAACATCGACCTGTCCGCCGCCGAGGTCCAGCTGGTCTCCGAGGTCGCGCGCGAGTCGACGCTGCAACGCGCCCTGAAGCCGCTCCTGGCCGACTACGACTACATCGTGATCGACTGTCAGCCCTCGCTCGGCCTGCTCACGGTGAACGCCCTGACGGCCGCGCACAAGGTGATAGTGCCCCTGGAGTGCGAGTTCTTCGCCCTCCGCGGTGTCGCCCTGCTGACGGAGACCATCGAGAAGGTCCAGGAGCGGCTCAATCCGGAACTGGAGCTCGACGGGATCCTCGCCACGATGTACGACTCGCGCACCGTGCACAGCCGTGAGGTGCTCGCGCGGGTCGTCGAGGCCTTCGACGACCACGTCTACCACACGGTCATCGGGCGCACGGTCCGCTTCCCGGAGACCACGGTCGCCGGTGAGCCGATCACCACGTACGCGTCCAACTCCGTCGGTGCCGCCGCCTATCGCCAGCTCGCCAGGGAGGTGCTCGCCCGGTGTCACGCCGAGTGAG
>Ga0307516_10008400_pt1 | contig 11703 bp, 16 predicted proteins | sample 19_EM_MG_FD_203310 | JGI IMG/M metagenome (GOLD analysis project Ga0307516, IMG submission 203310) | Populus trichocarpa ectomycorrhiza microbial communities from riparian zone in the Pacific Northwest, United States - 19_EM | ecosystem: Host-associated > Plants > Roots > Unclassified | place...
TCAAGGGCAAGGGTTATGTCAAAAACGGAGACCCGATCTTAGTTGAATGGGACACACTCAAGCAAGAAGAGGATGTACCCAGGAAGGGCAACAAGAAGAAACCACAGAAAAAGAAGGGCAAACAACTGACTATCACCGCTCTCATGAAACCTCGGCAGGACAACTTCAAGAAAAAGAAGCAGAATGACATCGTTCGCCTTACCAACAAGGGTGGTTTTGGTGAGCGCATATAAGCGGGTACCCTGTAGTTGTAGCTGACGTTTCACAGAGATTGCACGGTTACCCCAGAACGTCGCCAATTGGGCCGCCAGATTATTGGAAACAGGTTTGCTCTACGCCATTGGCCAGTGACCCGGGATTTACAATGCATATATCCAGGTATAATCGAGTTCAGGGGCAGCACTGTCGTCGACGTCCCGCACGACCTCAAGACCGGACTGGATATCGTCGTTTCCCTCTCAGTGTACATGCTCGCGAAAGCATTCAAGTCTCCAAACACTCGTCAAGAGGCCGATTACAAGAAGCCTATGTTTGACGAAGGCGCAGAAACAGCCGAAGAACGAGAGCTTCGGGAACGGAAACAGTCCCTACTCAAACTCTTCGATGCGGTCAACTTACGTCCCGTGCGGGGTAGTGGTGTTCTCGGGAAAAAGAAAGATACGGAATTAAGCCACGATGAGGTCCTGAAGATGGCAGAAGTCTTGACCCAGTCACAGTCTCCTCCACCCAAAGCCCAAGGCGTGAGGAAGGAAATTGTCGGAGATGGGGAGGAAGTCGAGGTTGAACCTGGTGCGGACCTCGACGACAACCAACTGGCGATGATCTACAACCGGTACATCAACTTCGTGTTTTTTCTTCTTCGGGGGAAACTGACGTCGATACAGGGCTCAGCAGCACGACAAAACCATCGCAGAGATGGACCCCGCCGAAACGTTTGACTTGACGTTACGCCCATACCAGAAACAGGGCCTAATGTGGGTGGTAAAATCTCGTAGCTGAATGTTCCTCGCTGATGAGGTCCAGGTGGATGTCGTCAATGGAAAACGGAGACCAAAACGCTCGAGAGGCAACTGCGATCCACCCATTATGGCAGGAGTAAGTCGCCGATCATCTACTCATTTGCCCCCCCCCCCCCCAACACTTGCGTAGGTTCACATTCCCCGCTGAACCGTCGGAGGATGTCATCGACCTTACGATGATCGAGCAGCCACGGTCATTCTACTTCAACCCTTATTCGGGCGAACTGAGTTTAGAATTCCCGAAGGCGGAGGTCAAGTGTCCGGGAGGTATCTTAGCGTGAGTCTATCTCATGTTTCAGGCTGAAACGAAGTATTAACAAATGGTCTTTCAATCTTTAGCGATGGTAGGAGGAATGCATACGATGCGCTTACATTACTGATTATTTATTTCACTTTGGTTCTTCCTGCCAGAGAGTAAGTACAGAAATCTGATCCCGTGTGCGTCCCACTGATGTTTCCTCCATCGCAGTGGGAATGGGCAAGACGATTATGATTGCCAGTCTCATACATACCAACCGCTTGCTTCTGGAACCGCCGTCCTCATCCCTGCCTCCCCCCTCCTTCAAACCCAACATCCAGCTCCTCCCAGGTGGGCCAAAAGAGAAATCTAAACCCCGCCAGGTCCGGCTACAAGCCGCATTCAAAAACCATTCAAATACCAAGTCTACCGTCAACGATACCCCGAGACCACAACAAGGTGGCCCCAGGCGGATACCAAGCGCGACCTTGGTCGTTGCCCCTACATCGCTCCTCAACCAATGGGCAGAGGAGTTGGGGAGATGCAGCAAGGAGGGCACAATGGAGGTCAACATTTGGCACGGCCAGAATCGGTTCAGCTTGTACGAGGCATTATACCCCGATGAGGTTGAGTACATCGATGTCGATGACGAGGAAGAGGAGATCGAATCTCATTCGGACGAAGACGTGGTGATGCTAGAATCCGAAATCGAGGGGGACGATGACGAATGGAAACCGAAGGGGAAACCAAGGAAGGTAACGAAGTCCAAGCCCAAGAAGGACGCTCGGAAAAAGATCCAGGTCGTGGTGACATCGTATGGCGTGTTAGCCTCTGAGCACGCCAAGTACGAAAAGTCCGTACGGAAATCGGAATCGTCCGTTTTTGGGAGTGCGTCCGCGATCCCCACGTGAATACCCCACATCGCTGATAGTCACCACCAGTCGAATGGCTCCGAGTTGTCCTAGATGAAGCCCACCACTGTAAGTCCCGCGCTAGCAAGACCGCCAAAGCGGTCTGCGCGTTAAAGGCAAGAAGAAGGTGGGCCGTCACGGGCACGCCGATCGTGAACCGGTTGGAGGACTTGTATTCCCTTCTGTATGTCTTTCTCCAGCTCTCCACGCCGGGAGGAGCTGATGATATGCGTTTATACAGGAAGTTCCTAGACTTTGTTCCTTGGTCAAGTTACTCTTTTTTCCGATCGTGCGTCCGACCAAGTCCAACAACCAGCCTTCCTCGAAGCTTGCTGACGGGTGAACTAGGTTTATCACCTTACCTTTCATCGCGCAGGATCCCAAGGCCATCGAAATCGTTCAGGTGAGGAATTTTGCGAGACCCGGATCTTTCGCTCTCAACGCATTCCTCGCGCAGGTCATCCTCGAAAGTATTCTCCTCAGGCGGCAAAAGAACACGAAGGACCATACCGGGAAGCCAATTGTCGAGCTCCCGCCAAAAATAGTAGGGGGTGGAAGTGATATCTCAGTCTTTGTGTTGCTAAGCCATAACCCCTGCCAGGTTGAGGTAGAAACCCTCGAGTTCTCGACCTCGGAGAGGAAGTTGTACGATTCGATCTATATCGATGTTCGGAAGAAGTTCGAGAGGTTGAATGAGAAGGGTTTAATCAACAAGAACTATACCAGCATCCTTGCGATGCTTATGAGGTATGACTTACCACTTCGGTATCTGCTCGCTCCGATCGTGACACCCGAGAAACCCAGGCTACGTCGGGCAGTTCTCCACCCTCACCTTGTCATGACCCAAGAGGAACTCGAAGAACTTGAAAACTCGTGGACTTCCACCAGCGCGGCGGTCAAACTCGAAGACCTGGTTAAACACGAATCCGACGGGGTCACAGTTTCAAAGACTAACGCTGCCTTCGTGGAAGAGACCTTGAAATCTCTGAACGCGGGGTCGGGGGATCAAGGTGAAGGAGACGAATGTCCTCTGTGTTTGGATATGATGGAAACTCCTGTTTTGATTCCCCCATGCATGCATAAATGGTGCGCCAATAGACTCAACCGTGTGGACTCGAGTTACTGACCGGGGTCGGGCCCACAGTTGTAAGGACTGCGTCGTAAATTTCCTCGAGACGTGCCAGGAACAAGGGAGGGATGGTGTATGCCCGATCTGTTCGAGCGGCCCTGTGAAGGAGGGTGACCTATTAGAAGTCATTTTGAAGGAGAGTGATGCGACGGAGGAGGAAAGCACGCCCAAGGTGGTAATTCGGAAAAACGATTTTGTTTCCTCGACGAAAATCGACGCCCTGATAAGGAATCTTCGTGAGTCTTGGGACTTCTTCCCAACATCCCCGTCTGACACCCAAGGGTCAACGTAGGCCGGATCCGAGAACAAGACCCCAACTTCCGGGCGGTGGTGTTCTCCCAATTCACGACGTTCCTTGACATAATTCAAGCCGCGCTGGGTCGGGAGTCGCTAATGTACGCCAGGTTCGACGGTACGATGGACCTGAAGAAACGTCAGGCCGCCATCAATACCTTCAAGGATCCGAATGGACCAGATGGGAGGCCGAGACCGATGGTGTTGTTGATCTCGTTGAAGGCGGGAGGCGTGGGTTTGAACTTGACGAATGCGAATCACGCCTTTATGGTGAGTGGTTCCCGCACCTTCCGTGGGAACTTTGATTTTCACCGATTGGATTCCCAGATGGACTGCTGGTGGAACGCAGCGGTTGAGAATCAAGGTAAGCCATTGGGAATCTGTCGTGTCCTTTGCTCGCGCTTACCCAATGACTACCCTAGCCATTGACCGGCTGCACCGAGTTACCCAGGAACGGACCGTCTACGTCAAGCATTTCATCGTAAGACGCTCCCCGCTTCTACTTCAAGAAGTTGGCCACTGAGCTTGTCACTCCCCAGATCGAGAACACAATCGAGGCTAGGATCCTTCAAATCCAGAAACGCAAAACCGCAATCGTCAAAGAAGCGTTCAAAGGGAAAGGAAAGGGCGAAAAGCACGACCCAGAGAGCATGGAGAATCTGAAGATCATGTTTGGTATGGATGCTGAAGAAGTGCTGGCGATTGCTCCCACTCAACGGACACAAAGGCGGTGATCCGCGAGCGCACCTTGTAGATTGCGTGACGGTATGTAGACTACTTCCTGCTATATATTTCACGAGCCTACTTACTTGTACAGCTAATCTTGAATATACATATACGAACAACAGTACGCGTGATCTACGGGCGGGGCCCGATGATTGTTTACCCGTCCCTGAAGAGTTCATACGGGGTGCAACGTGGCGGGAGAAGGAAGCGAGAAGCTCACGACGAGATCAGATGATAGGTTCCCCCCCAATTGTGAAATGTACGTGATCGCCCTCTCCAAGAGTGAGTTTCACGGGCAACCGTGGGTCAATCCTGACAGGACCACTGTTCCCGACGAAGAAATCGCCTCTGGTCCAATTCCTTGTTATCGCGGCGGTCTCTTCCTCGGTGAGGATCCTTGGGCGTTTATTCGGCCTGAAGTTCGGAGTTCCGCCCGCGGTTGCTGTGGTGCTGGATGTGGTGCTTGCGGAAGGTGGTGGAGGGGGAGGGGGAGGTTGTGGAGGGGGGCCGGCGAAGGCGTTGTAGTCGTAGTACGGAGGTTGTGAGAGAGGGTGGATGGGAGGGTACGGCAGTGGAGGAGCAAATTGGCCTATTGACTGCGGGGGGACGATCCCTATTCGAATTGTCAATGAGCTGGCCATTGGAAGAGGCCAGTGAGGACTCACCTGGCGGTTGTTCGCCGCCGTCGGGCTCGGGGTAGGCGCAAGTTGCACCTAGACCGCGTTTCAGGCAACTCTGGGGTAGCAACCGTTCAGGATTCAATGAACAATATATAGAGGAGGGCCGCAGACCTGACAGGGTAGAACCTCACTGCACCTCGTCTTGCCTGCATGACACGTTGCGCAAGCTCTCCTCACGGATGGACCCTCTACGCGAGTGGGTTAGAAGATAAGATTAAGCCCAGTGGGAAGAAATGACGGACTTTTCCTTCCGCCAGCAGAAGCGCTATCTGGCTGCTGTTGACTGGGTTGGCCGTTCTGCTGTTGCTGAGGAGTCTGAGGCTGCTGTTGCTGTTGTTGACCTTGTTGCTGCTGGTCGGAAATGGATTGGAGGTGGTCGAACTCGGTCTCTTCGGACGCCATCGACGGCGGTGTCGGTCGGGGGCGACGGCGAGTTTGCTCGGCCTTGTCCGGACCTTCTCGGACCTACTTCACCCCACAACCGTGACCATGGAATCTCCCCCGGTCCCGTTTGCTGACTTCGAGTTCAACTTCGACCCTGTTCTACACCATCTCTTCCCTTCTCCACCCCCGTTGCCACCCGCCGCAGACCTATTCACCCAGTCGGAGACAACAGACATCCTCGGCTTCCTCGATAACTTCAACTGGGAGTTCGATGAATCGGAACAAGCCACCACCGCGACAGAAGACCGGGTCACCTCCATCGCACCGGTCAACACCATGAACCTCAGCACAAACCTTCTGAACAACGCAATTCCCTTATCAAATCCCCCGCTCATCCCACCGCCACTCCCGGTCACTACGATCATCGCTTCTCCTGTCGTGACGAGACAGAACGGCATCTTTACCGGGAAAGTCACTACGAACAGACAAAAGGGCCAACTCTCAGCCCCACAGAAACGTCTCAATCATATCATGTCTGAGCAGAAGCGGAGGAACGCCATCCGGGACGGCTATGTCCAGCTTACGGCACTTCTCGCTCCAGCCGGAGCTCCTCCCGGAACAGGGATGCCGACCCGTGGTCGCCCTAAAGGCAGCGGAAACCGCGGGAAGGGAAAGTGTCAGGGGAAGAGTGGGATCCTGTTCAGGGCGGTTGACTACTGTCGCTTCATGGAGGAGAACATCCAGGCACTCCGGGACGAGGTGGCCAGGGTGGAAGCAGCGGCTATGGGGAATCACCAGGTCCTCCCTCCAGCTTGAAGCCAGGGTAATGTCAGTGGATTGTTATTTCTGCTCTCTAAAACTCACTAGATTTTCGCAGAGCAATCTACCTGGTTGGCCCGCGGACCTTACGGCTCTTCCATACCATGATCGGCCATCGCACTTGTACGATATCTCCGGGCTTCACGATAATAACAACTACAATGTTGTATTTTACCTTTTCGCGGCCGTCCCCGTCGTATCATTCCCGACCGGGTACTCCACCTCTGGAGGTGTAGTGTCTGGGTGTCAACCACGTAGTCCAGGGCCTCACGCGTGGCAGAGCATGATGGGTTATGGCGACACGAGGAGCCGTGACCCATAACATTAGATCCAAGTCCTACATTGCCTCTGCTCGCTTGGTACTTCTCTTCACCTTGGTGGGGTACGTGTTCTCCTTTCGAACGGCCTTCCTTCCTATTACGAAATAGACTTTTCGGGTCCTCCGTACGCGCCGTTGGAAGCTACCCCCTGGGGTCGTAATCCTCAGGATTACAGCCGTTCCCATTACGACAAGGTTTCCCGATAATTTTTGTACAAACTTACAGCGGTTCCCGAAAACCTTGTCCCTCTCTCTTTTTTTTTTCCTTACGATCGATCGGCGCGTACTCAGCCGACGTCAAGGTCTGTAGACGACGTCACGGTAGCAGAGCGAACCGTTCCCCTGAACACCCAAGCTCTGTCGAAAGGTTAGCACAGAAACGAAGGAGAGGGCACTCTCCCTCTACTTCCAGGGCCTCCCTCCAAAGGGCAGGCCTCTGTTGTGCCTTCGTATTCCCTGAAAGAGTCTCAGGATGTGGAAGGAGTGCTATCATGACTGGCACCGAGGGCCGCCTGCAAAGGCAACCCAATAAGCGAATAGCCACCGCTTTGCTCGACTCAGAGCTGAGGCAGCACCGGTGTGGACATCTCTCTGTCATCCCCCACACCCGTTACTCTGTCCACCACACTCTTTGCTTTATTTCCTATGTAATATCATGAATAATTCCTTCACCCCGTACCATTGAAGGACCACAAGCAGTTGGGTGTTCAGGAGAAGGGACGAAAAGTTCGCTCTGCCACCACGACGTCGCTACACATTTTGACGTCGGCTAAGTACGCGCCGACCGATCGTAAGGAAAAAAAAAACGAGCTGAGGGACAAGGTTTTCGGGAACCGCTGTAAGGGACCTGATGCCGTCCCCCTGCCACATCACCTGTCCACCGGGTTTGGCCAACTTCGCAGTTGGGGTTTTGACTGTACCAAGGCCTCGGCCAGTCCAAAACAGTTCTTCCCACGGTTGCTACCCCCCTGGGATTTGATCCAAACATTTCCTCCCGCGCTCGTGCCCGAATACGGAGGGAGCTCTAAATGATAGTTCGTAATACACACTGCGGATAAAACTGGAGCGAAAAGCAGCTTTCTCCTATTTTTTATACCTACACCCGACCTCTCACACGTGGCTTCCCATCAACGTGATACTCGTCCCTCTTGGGCCTTCTTGGACCCTCCAGGTACAAGGAACCAAGTGAATAGCATCAGGGACACCATTCCAATCACCCTTGAAACAATTCTGGTCAATTGACAAGTCGTGGACGGACAGAGTCCAAGCGCTCACAGAGGATTCAGGGTCCAAATACCTGCTTTTTCGGCCAGTGCGCCAGCAGCCAGCGGCACTACCGCTGAACCTGTTTGCCCAAACCCAGTGATCCATCCAATCGAGCCTAATGTCAGCGGTCAGACGTTTCGCGAAGATTTCTTATGTGGGTAACGTACCCGTAAGGAGCCAATGAGGGAGAATCCTGGATGCGTGGTTGACGACGATGGGGAAGATGGGGCCCAACTTCGGGGACCAGGTCACGACCAGACAACATCGTGAGGTCAGATGCATGACTTACAAACAAGCCGACAAAAGAAACTGCCACGGCATTGCCAACCAACGAAGGCACTTTCCAAACAACGATTTCCAGCCTTAACAGACGTGGCACATCAGTACCCGATTGAAGAAGGAGGTCCAATTTTTGTACACAATAGTAAGGGCGCAATAGAGGAAGACTGCCCTCCGTTCGCCAACGAGTTTGTTGACCCAGAGCAGCCCAACACGACCTAGGGTGAGACCACCCCAATATCCAGAAGAAATGTAACCTGAAGACGGTCCTCCGCCGCGAACTTTAATGATGTAGGTGACAACCCAACCGCCCAAGGTAATTTCGACACTGCAGACACAAAATGAGAATGGAACATGTCGAGTTACTGGAGGGAACCCAGGCAACTTCTTACCCAGTATAAATCAGAATGAAGAAAGCCATCGCGTGAACTGCACCTTGGCCTATGATCTGGCGGTAGTAATTTTGTCTGCTAGTACTGAGCTCCCTCGGTGGTTGACCGATCTCTTCCAAAATATCTGATTTCGAAATGCGGTCGGAAATGTGTGGCCATACAACTTGAACAACGTGCGCACCATCCTGCCCTTTGAACCGGAATGCCAAGGAAGAGGTAACAATACAGGCAAAGGCGACTCCGACGGACGTAAGGTAGTGGAAAGACCAGTGGGTGTACTGTGCGAACTTGGTCGAGACCAATGGTGCGGCAAACGCACCCAAACCTGCCAGCGTTCATCAACCATGAGCGAATCGCAAGAACGATGTTGACTGGACCACGCTCACCGAAACAGGCATGGATGATACCCATCCGGGTCTCTTTGTGGTCTTCAAGAGCTGCAACGAAACCGTTCAATTGCGAATCCTGGGTCGCAGCATTAGACCACGGCCTTCGATTCAGTAGCGGTAAAAACCACCTGCGTAGCGAACCCGAACCCTCCGAAGAAGAACGAGAGAGCGAACAAGGGAAAGGGCGGAGCAGGAGCTTGGATTATCCAAGAAACGAGCTGGGAGACGTGTCCTATCGCGAGGGTGGGTTTTCTCGCGATTTCTCCCAAAGCACGGTTTCTTACCGAGCACGACCAACTGTCCGAATCTAAAATTCATGTAGGTGGAGTAAACGTTCAACATCGCACCAGTGATGAAACCCTAGACCCGTGAAATCGTTCGCCGGCGTACAGCTTACGGTCAATGGCCATTGCGATGTATGAAGAATGACCCACACACAATATATTGGGCCAGGAAAATCATCGAGACGAGAGAGTAATTTACCTGTCCCAAGCCGGACCGTCAGAAGACTGCTTGAGCCGGGGACCGCAAGCCTACGTTATAATGTTTTTGGATGGCTGGAATGAGAGGTCCAGTTGCTCCCAGACCCCATCCTTCCAAGAACAAAGCGAAACAGATAGCAGCAAATTTGATGTTGAGTTTCCTGACGTTCAGACTGTAGGCCCTCGTCGCGATCGGTGACTCGTTCTGAGTCGTAGTCGAAACCTTCTCGGCGTCCAGGTTCTCTACACTGATAACGTCCAGTTTTGATGCCTTCTCAGATTCGAACGAAGGCCGAGTGGTGGGATCAGCAGGTTGGCCAGCCTGGCAGATGATGGCAGAATCGGGGGGCGAGGCCGGCACCTCGATGCTGGGTTTGAGGGCCATTGGTGAGAGAGGGAAAGAGAGGCAACAGGCGTCTACAAGTTCCGTAGATGACGGACGTACACCCCAGATTCCGACGTAAAGATACTGGACCTGTCACCCATGATGATTAATCGATAATCGGTGAAACGTACAACTTAGGTTCGCCGGGGTCGTGGGATCGCGGGTCCGGAAAGGCCCCGCAGACGGTTTGGTCAAGCCGAGATTACGAGAGGCCGACCAAGGCATAAAGATTCTGGATACAAAGACCTGGGGCAGGCGTATTGTATCTGGGTTTTTGAGAGTTTTCGGCTCTCTCCAGATCCCGACGCGACACTTCTTGATCCCCGTTTTTCGAGCACCCGCCAAATCTCGCCAGTTACCTGGCTACCTGACCTCACCCGTGGAGTAAGCGTTCCATCGCCGGTCCGAAAGGTGTAGTGGATCCATAGGTCCATCACCGGGCTCGCGCTCGATTTGGAAGCATGGCTCAGCGCCCCAAGCACCTGACCATCGGTCACGAAAGCCGCTGGATCTTGTCCGTCTGGTACGACAATCCACGACACCCTCACCGGTGGTGGGACGTTCGCCAGAGTCCACCCGGTGGGTCACCGGGATCGACGTGAACATGCTACAGGTCCATATCACGGACGTCACGGTGTTTAAAACACGAGTTTCCGGTAACTAAATCTCGATCCCCTAACAGGTACCGTGCCCCTTCACACCATTGCTGAGCCCCACCGAGGTGCCGGACTCCGGGAAAACATCAGCTGGCCTCTGTTTCATCGGCGGCAGGTGCCATTCTGCTAGCTTCAGATCCCCATCAACCCCGTGGAGGATAACACCGTTCATCTGGAAAATTGACGCTCCAGAGACCGCTGAGTCGGAAGACCTCTTACTCCGTGGATATACCAAAATGAGCGTTCTATGTAACCTTCTGGGGGGCCCTACTTCCACCCTGACGCGACGTCCGGGGTCCGGCAGGTGATGTCCCTCGGTGTAGGCTAGCAGGTCGGTTCCCACCGCCCAGTATCACCCCGGGGTCGCACCCACCGCTGTACGATGGGTTAGTATTAAGTTGATAACCGTTTCGATATCAGAATGGTGCAGGATTCTGGCACAGTTGTAAACCTCAGGATCGCCAATAAGTACTGTGGCAAGCGCCGCGGTTTGACCTCCGTGATCATCGAATCCGTCGTGGCACCGAGCCTCCCGTAGACATGTCATGAACTCGAATGCCCCCCCCCCCCAGCCTTCCTCACCGAATGGAGACCTCCCCACAGACCGTGGTCCTCGTTTGCGATTGCTCATCCTGATAATTTCCCCCCGACCATCATGTCGATCTCCGTAGGCTGGAATCTAGCCTCGACTTCGGGGGGAGCAGCAAGCCGGTAAGCGCGACGTGAGTGATATTTTGAAGGAAGGAAGTACAACGTGGGGGCGTTGGAGAAAAATATCAAACCAAATCCATGGTGGTCGGAGGAATGAGAGAGAGCGAACGTTCGCGATCACATCTGGAGCAACGGTGGATGACACCATGAGGCCGAAGAACCCCAGAATCCACCTCTGCTGATTGGTGTAGGTGGCTATCATGGCGGCGCTGCGCTTCGGGGTGTGGTCTCCTGCGCTTTCTGCACACAGTGAGAGTGTCGAAAGCCGAGACTATATTTGCCCCTGTCCGGGTGGCGTTTCCTCACTGACGATTTCTGAGAAAAACATAGATTTCTACCGCTTCACGTAATTCCTTAGCGCATTGACCTTCACCCCATCCTCTCATGATATATGGACTCAAGCAATGTGTGGCACGGTGGGAAAATCCGGGCGCGATCACTTTTTGTTGCCGGTCCCCAGAGAAGGAACTGATCGTCTCGGCTGTTACCGTATACCACTACGCTTTGTTTCCCTTCGCTCTCGTCGAATGTCCCGCAACTCACCATACCCCACAACACCCCGAAGTGCACGCCCAATCGCGGATTATGGCGAACCTCAACCCACGAAACCTCTCGAAATTGGTC
>Ga0307516_10008401_pt1 | contig 11701 bp, 6 predicted proteins | sample 19_EM_MG_FD_203310 | JGI IMG/M metagenome (GOLD analysis project Ga0307516, IMG submission 203310) | Populus trichocarpa ectomycorrhiza microbial communities from riparian zone in the Pacific Northwest, United States - 19_EM | ecosystem: Host-associated > Plants > Roots > Unclassified | place...
CATTTTAGACTATTAATAAATCTTGAATTTCCCACAAGCTCAATTGACCGAAGAGGTCAAAAGCACAAATTAGTCTACGCAATGAATAAATAAAAAAGTATATAATATCTAAATCATATTACCACATTTGTCGTGAGAATACCTATGTTTGTTGAACCGTAGGACTCTTTTTTTTAATTATTTTTTTATATATAAATGAAAACGAGTTTATATATATATATATATATTAGTTGCTTGGCAACCCAAATGTGTGTTGATATTTGGGTTACTAGGTATCTAAAACATGAGTTAAATTTATAGTTACTAAAATAAGCTTGATTCGGTGTGTTTAATAACTCGATTAACCTATCTAAATATTATAAATAATATTTTAAAAAATAATATTATTTTAATAAAAATAATTAATATTAATTAGCTCGTAATTCCAATTATCTAATATTTGTTTTATCTGTAATAATTGTATTTCTCAGTTGTTGTTATAATCTCTAAGAACATTTCCTGTTTTCCTCTTTTTTTTTTCTTTTTTTTTTTCTAAAAGTGGTCAAATCAAAGAAGGTAAGACCTCGTTTGTTTGTTTGACGGAAACTATTTTCCATACTTTTCTATGTTTATTTGCCTTTAGAAAAGTTGGTCAACAGAAAACATTTTCCAGTCAAAGGAAAATTTAGCTTGGTTTTCAGAAAAGTGTTTAGAGATGTTATATTATTTGCTGATTATATCAAATTTGGTCCTCAAACTTTTGATTGCTATAAATATATTTTTTTGAATATTTTTTTTTCAATTTCATCCTTTAGAATTTGATTTTTATATTAACTTTAATCTTTATTTTTATGATTGTTATTTGCTTTTCTCTTATCGTTTTTTAATTAAAATTTTTTATCTATCAAATTTGGTCCTCATTCTTTTGATTGTTACTTATTTTATTTGAAATAATTTATGAAATTGTAATTATTATTATTTTAATTTCATCATCTTTTAATTTTTTTATTTGTTAGATTTGATCTCTATTATTTTGATTATTATTTATTTTATTTGAGATAATTTATGAAATTATAATTTTTTTTTCAATTTCATTCTTATTCAACTTTTTAATTTGTAAGATTTATTCCTCGTTATTTTAATAAAATTGAAAATAAAATAAAATATTAATAAGTTATTTCCAGCTCATTTTGATGACATAACTAAACACTGAAAAGTGTTTTCCAATTTATTTTTCATGACACTACCAAACATCGGAAAATAATTTACTTTCCCGAAAATTACTTAAAAAAAAAAAATTACTTTCCAACAAACAAACAAAATCTAAATAAAAAAATGATATTTTCAAACTTGTCTTGAGTTCATGGCGGAAGCCCTTTGAATGCCAAGTTGAGCCCATCATAACTTGGACCTTCTCATTATGATCCAATGATGAAACTGTCCACTTACGTTTATTATATGGCATTAGGTTTCTAGTTCCAACCTTTTCGTCAGTTTGCCCGCACTCTGCCAGGACAGCTGGATCCAAAATATTTGTAACACAAAAAAAATGTGTTGTAAATATTTTTAAGTATATTTTGTTTTATTTATGAATTAAAAGGTTTATATATATATATATAATTAAATAAATTAACAATGAGATTTACCCATAAATATTAAAAAATATTAATATTAACTAAAGACTAAGTTAAAAATTATGAAATATATACATATTATGATATTTAATTTTAATTATTGAGATCTTTCCAAAAAAAATTACATTTTACATGTGGTCCTCTTTTTTTTTTTTTGTGGAAAATTACATCAAACCTTTTATATTTTGATTGTTTTTTGTTTTTTACTTTGCATTCGTGTTTTGAAAAATTACATTTTACATCCTATACTTTAATAACTTTACAATGCTTTACTTCCTAAAAAAAAAATCAACAAAAAATGCTAGATTATTTACAATATTGTTATTATATTTTATTTAATAACTTAAAAACCCTTACAATATTAATACCAATTTTACTATTAAACTAAAAAAACCCTACTCATTATTGTTTTAATTTTTTTTTCTTTCCTTTTCTTTTCAATTGCACAAAAAGCTTTGTCCATAAGAACAAGCATCATCCAATAGTTCTTTGGAATTCAAGTGAATAAGAAGTTTGTGAAGAGAAGGCAAGAATGCTTGCTAGGAAAGTTCCCATCTCCTAGCCATGCCTTGAAAATCAAGCACAAGAGATGCACGATCAAAATACGCAAAATCGGCAATTGAATCAATGCCTTCCAAAATCCACCTTGCATAATTAATAATAATAATAAAAAGTTTGAAAATTTCGAAGTTCCAATCAAGGTTTCAGCTCCACCCTTCTTTGAAAAACCAAGTTCCAATTGAAAATTTCAAAGTTCTAGAGGAATTACACAATGATTGTGAAAGAGATATTAATGAACACCTTGAAGTGTCCGGGATCAAAATCAAGACAAAGAAAATCAAATATAGAGCAACCAAATGTCGAGGAGCCAAAAAAATTCAATTTTGTGTTTGTGGAGAAGGAGAGAAGAAATCGTACAAAGGGAGAATCCAAATCTGTGTACGTTGGATTGACATATAGTTTGGGTATTTGTGTTGTTTTATTATATATGGGAGTAAATTTATTATTTTATCTATTAAGAATGGAAAGTGTAATTTTTTAAAACACATAGGTAAATTAAAAAATAATTAAATTATAAAAAGATCAATATAATTATTTATTTTAAAAAAAACATATAAAGCATCATTTACTGTACGAATTCCAACCACTAAAGAGGTGGTTAGAAAATTAAGTTGGCTTTATGGATAGAAAAAGTCATTTTTTAACATATTTTCACTAAAAATACTTTATAAGCACCCTTAGAATATTAATAAACCAATCTATCTACTGAAAATAAAAAAACCTATATCGGTCCAAAACACAAAATTAAACCAGAATTTTTTTTCTCTCAACCCTGATTTACTTTTTTTCAGCAAGATAAAGGCTAAAAAAAACCTCAACGAAACTTTTATTCTCAAATAAAACTTGTTGATACCAAAATTGATATTTGTTTTATCTCTGAAACGTGGTTAACTAATAACTTTCTCTCTCATTCACAATTTTTCGATGACTTTCTCAATCGTCTCTTAAATCAATAGATCGAAAAATGAACAAATAAAGTTTTGGACTAAAATTAAAATTCCTAAAACTAAGGGATTGTAAAAGGAAAAATTAAAATAGGTGAATCAATAAGTACTTTTTCATGCATATTTGGGATTGGCTACGCAGTTTTTTTCTATTTTTCAATTTGGTTTTTTTTTTTATCTCCTAATTATGCCTTTACACCACATATTCAAACCAAATCATATTAAATTAGCCAGCAAGTGAGAGGCGTCCGTGCCTTTTAGGCGACACGTGCAATGCCTCCTAGTGGCTGTTAGTAGCTTTTCAAGGTGGTGTCTGAAGCAGCATGCCACCCTCTACACGGTGGGGCGGTGCGTGTTGACATGTATGGCATGAAGGAGCTCTGATAATAATTTTTCTCCTCCCATCTCTTTTCTCTCTCTTCCACCTCAAAAGGTGAGTTAGACTTGTAACATTGCAAAGTGATCCTCAATCTTTTAATTGTATCGCATTTGATTTATTTGTTTTTCAATTTCATCCTTCAGTGTTTTATTTTTTATGTTTTTTTTAATCAAATTGGATCCTCATTCTTTTAATTCCTATTTATTTTGCTTTTAATCTTTTTCTAATTGGATTTTATTTTTCGATTTAATCCCTAATCATTTGATTTTAATTCTTTCATTTGTTGAATTTGATTATCATTCTTATGACTGCAATTCCTTTTATTTTGAGTTTTCTTCTTTATTAATTGTTTTGTGGCAATTTTATCTATCACTGTTTAATTTCATTGATTTTTCATATCATACTTGGTGCTTACTTTTTTTATCATATTTTTAAAACTCGGACCGAGAGTCGACAATTGTCATGTTCTGGGTCACAAGTTGGGTTGAATAACCAGGGTTATCGAGGTTAATCAAATTTTTTATTGTGCAGGAAGTAAAAATAACATTATTTTGATAAAAAAAAAACAATGGCAAAAACAATTCAATGGGTGTTGACATGATTTTCTCCTAGCTAATCATTTGATTTTTTATTCAGTTAAAAATAAAAATGGTATTATTTTGATAAAAAAATAATAGAGAAAAAAAACTCATTCTCTTGATTTTTTTATCCTTTTCTTGGTTTTTTTTTTGTTTCATTTCTTTTTTGTCCAGATTTAGTTCTTATTTTTTATCATTTTCTTAATTTGTTTTTTCTTTCAATTTTGTCCATCGACATTTTATTTCATTGTTTATCTAATTTTGGTTATCATTCTTTTAATTACTTTTTTATCCTTTTTTTAATAATTTTATTTTTCGATTAAGTCCCTCATTATTTTTTTTCATTAGTTTTTATACCAGATTTGGTCCTCATTATTTTGATTGCTATTTGTTTTATTTTTTGATTGTTAAGAATTTTGTTCAAGATTTGTTTTTGATTTTCTGTATGGTCATCTTGGTTTCATGACCAAAGTTGTTGGTTTGAAAGGTTAACCCAATTTAACTTCAGTTTTTTTTTTTGTTTTTTTATTTCTTCATTTGACTTTAGACTATTAGACCTTAAACTTTTTATTTTCTTTTTCCATTTCTTTTCTCTGGGGTTATCTCGGATCGTGGGTTATCACCATTTCCAAGTTCACCCAAGTTATCACCATTTGCATATCTTTTTTTTGTTAGAAAAAAATTGACTCGCCCCGCGGCGTAGCTCATACAAAAAAATCTACTATTACTACTATTTAAGGAGCCTTGCACTATCTTTTTCTTTTTTTCCCCTTGAACAAAAAACACCTAGAAATTCTTGGCATGCTCAAAGGGGAAACTTGAATTTAAGACGTGGACTAATAGTATATAAAGTATATAACATTGTTGGCAATCACCCAAATATTCAACAAATTAATGCAATAGCTTATTTCAAATTGATTGTGATCACTGAAAGAAAATAATTTATTTTCTTATATATTAATAATATGCATCAATTTTCTATTAATCAAAGCAGAATTTATTTTCTAATAGCCTCGGTACTCGCACTTTGCTGCGAGGATGGATTATTTTTTGTGCAAAAATAATGTTCAGGTTCTGAAATGAGATAAAAAAAAAATGACATACAAAATTAACTGGTTATGACAAACTTGTAACCACGCAAATTAGCCAACCCGAGATATCAAGTCAAAATTGTAGCTTAGATCATGTGATTGGGATAACGCAATAAAAAAAATAAAGAGAATTATAAAGCCTTTTTCTAAAAACAATCGTGTTAACTTTTCATATCCGTGACCCAAGTCATCAGATCCAAAGCATTCAATCTAGAAAAACCATGAAATTCAATTCTTAATCATATATTGAAGGATAAAATTGAAAAAAGACTTTCAATTATACAAAAGAGTTTTAAAAATAGTAATTAAAAAAATAAGAATCAAAATTAAAATACAAGATAAATTCTATATTTAATTAAATGGTAAATTGAAAAAAAAATAGCAAAAGAACAAAAAAAAATAGAAATCAAAACAATAAGGACCAAATTGTAAAACATAATACCATTAATTTGAATTGAAGGATGACATTAAAAACCAATAAATCTTTTACAAAAAGCTAAGGCAAAAAATTAGAAATCCAAAGAATGAGGACCAAATTGAAAATATAATATTTGGTAAAATGGGATTTAAGGATAACATTAAAAACAAATAAAACATCTAAAAAAAGACTAAGACTAAAAATGAGAAATCAAAAGAATAGGGACTAAATTTGAAATACCAATAACCAAGAGGGTCATGCTATAATTTTCGAGGGAGGAGAGAGAGAAGAAGGAAAAAAGAAAAAACAGCCCATTAACGACAAACTAGAAAACCACTGGAGAGTTGCACCAACAGAAAGAGGATACGACAACATTTCTAATAACACGATATAAGGGCAATTTTGGATGTCGGGAGGCACCACACGCACTGTTCAAATTGTCCCTCAATATAAATCATAATAACAAAAAAACCATTGTAAAAATACAAAAACACCCCTTGACTTTTTTTCTTCCAATGATATTCTAGTCATTTCACTATGCAATCAAAATGAAAAAAAATAATTATTTATCCCTTGGTCAATTTGGGAATGACAAATGGGCCATGTGAAAAACTTTAATACTTTTGGAAGCTAATGCAAAGTTATTTGAGTAGAGATTGTTCTAGTGAACAATGCCACTGGGTCTGGAGCTATAGTAATTTTCCAAGGACAATTCTTAGCTCCCTCTCGTTCGTAGTGTGTGTGTGTGTCTATATATATATATAGAGAGAGAGAGAGGGGGGGGAGAAAAAAGTGTAAATGAAACTTAAATAGTAGAACTTGAAATCAATTGTTAGTGTAAGTGGAATTTGAAACAACTTGGAATTTGGTGAGAGATTTATAAAAAGCTTTAGAGTGAAGGTTTAAATCTTAAGTTTTAGAAAAAGATTTGGTTGTAAAAGGTGAGGCCTCACACGTGAAGAAGATTGTGAATGATAGTAAAAGCCCAAGTTTACTGTTTAAAGAGTGGAGTAGATGGTTAGTGCCGAGCCATTATAAAATTTATTGTGCATCTCTCTTCTCTTACCTTTTTACTTTGTTTATTATTTGATTGTGTTAGTGTGTGTTGCTTTTAGTTGTCTAGAAAGGGTTAAATGGTGTTTGATTCTGTGTTTCGTTTAAAAAAAAAACCCAAAACAATTATATCAAATCCACGACTCGGGTCATGAGACTATGACAACCCCATATAAGGCAAATGTAAATAAATTATGAAGCCTAATTCTCAATCAACCTAATGTTGAAGGATGAAATTAAAAAAAATAACAAAAAAAGGTCCCCGAATAAACCTGGGTTAACCTGTCAAACCTGTGACCCAGGTCATGAGATTGGAATAACTCCATAGAATGAAAATCAAAACAAATTATGAAGCACAAGTCCTAGTAAATCCATTATTGAATAATGAAATTGGAAAACAAATCAATCTAAAAAAAGACACAATAAAATAACTTGATCCTACTCGGGTTAACCCATAAAACTCATGACCATTGTCATGAGAATCAAATAACCTTATAGAAAACAAATCAAAACAAATCAGAAAGTTTAATTCTTAATCAATCCAATGTTGAATGATGAAATTAAGAAAAAAATTAAAAATTAAAAATTAAAAGAAAAAATTTGAGTCAACCATGTAAACCCGCTATATGGGTTATGAGACCGAGATAACCACATAGAAAACAAACTACAACAAATCATAAAGTTCAATCTCCAATCAAACATATTATTTTAATGACATTATAGTAAAAAACATTCACTTAAAAGAATTGAACTGTGTTTATTAGATAACATTATAGATAATCATTGGATATCCTACTTTTCAGTTTAAATACTTGTATGCATGTTTTGATTGAAAAGTATAAGAGAACATCTAGAATTTAATTAAGATTAATGTATAATAGGTGTAAGAAAATGTGGAACATATCTTTTTCAATAATTCCACTTGTACATTACCCCAATTAACAAACCACTAACTCGCGCCATATCACCGGTATCTAAAGGTCAAGAAATAAAGTGTGATATAAACCTAAAAATGAAAAAGCTCGACTCGTCTTTGTGTTAAAACTATCATATGGCAACTAAATCACTAATTATGAAGCTCTAATAATTACAGATTGGAATGAGCAAAATTAAACATACTATAAAACAAAATGCACTAATTAAATGGTTTAAATTGTGATAAGAAAAAGATGAAGGATCACTTCATACTTTTTAGATAGACTCAAACATTGTGCCAACAACTCTAGTCATTAAGACAAAGTCAAGGTCTGTTGATGAATATACTGATGACTTTTGTCAACTAGCGGTTAGGAATTATCTGGAAAAAATAGAGGAATAGCTAGTGGCCAAGTACCCGAGTGGATTAAGACAACCCATTCAAGACTTACTTTGCTTACAATCTTTGTGGATGGTCTTATAAACCTATTAGATGGATCTAACTATGGAGAAATAGCAGGTTAGGAGAGCTAAAAGAGGCATTTAAACTTACCAATATACTAGGAGGTATTTACCAGTAATCAAAGAATGACCACTCAGCTTAAACTCGCTCGTCAATAAACCATAGGTCGAGGTTCTAGTTATAGTTATAAAATTTGATGTTACAGGTGTGGTTAGAAGGGATATTGATTATTTTAGTGTCATAAGCTAAAAAGTTATCTAGGCAAGAATATATTGATAAAAAGGTTTATGAAGAAGAATGAAGTTATAAAAGATCTTACTTATGATTATTCAAATAATAATAAAGAGATTTTGTGTGAAGATGGAATGATGGTGTTATCTTAGTCATCCAAAATAGTTTGTTGACTTCAAAGGGTGGTTTATATGAAAATTAGCCATGTACTAGCCTTTTCTATTTGACGTACTCCATTAAAGATAAAGTGTGCATCCTAATCATCGATGATGGTAGTTTTGAGAAAGTAGTATTGATATAGGTGGTAAAGAAGTTATAGCTTAAAATCAACAACCACCTTAAGCCTTATAAATTGACTTGGTTAAAGTAAGACAATAAGGTAATCGTGGATAAACTGTCTTATTCAGTTTTTATAGGGAAAATAAATATTATGATGGTGTTTTATACAATATAGTATATATAGACATGTGTTATATATTATTAGACATATCTTGGAAATATGATATGAATATAATGCATGACAAGTAATGCAACACGTACACCCTTGGTATAAAAAGGAAACGTGTGGTATTAACGTCCAAAAGAGAGAAAGTAGTGGCTAAAACTGAACCATAAAAAGGTAAGAATTTGTTGCAATGATAAGTAATAGAGTTATTAAAGAAGGGGTATATTTTAGAGAATATGAGTCCATGTATAACTCAATGCCCTATGATCCTGAAAAAGGATGGCACATGGTGCATTTAAATGGATAACAAAGCCATCAACTAGATTATTATAAACTATAGGTACCCTATATCATGGTTGGATGATATATTGAATTAAATAATCAATTATAAGGTTTTCTCCAAAATCAATCTTAAAAGATCTACCATTAAATTAAGATGAAATTTAAGACACAACATAGATTATATGAGTGGATGATGATGTCACTTGGACTTTCTAATATATTTAGTACCTTCATGAGGTTCATACACCAGGTTTTCAAGCCATTAATGAGCATGTTTGTAGTGGTCTACTATAATAATATCCTGATTTATAACCCATTTATAGAGTCGTACTTGGAGTGATTACGGGTTATCTTGATACATCAAGGTATGTGCATTTATTTGTAAATCATAAAAAGTGCATGCTCTACTAATATTATTACTTTTCTAGGATTTTTTATATATATTAATGGTGTGTAGTCCAAGATAGCATCAATTATGGAGTGGTCCACTCCTAAAAGCATTCATAATGTTAGGAGCTTCCATGGGCTAGCATTTTTTTATAGGTGATTTATCCGTAATTTTCACTACACTGGTTACACTCATTATAGAGTGCTTTGAAAGACTTATTTTTTAGTGGATAGAAAAAGCATAAGCCAACTTCTTATTGGTGAAGCAAAAGATGATAAAAGTTTATGTCTCGCTCACTTGACTTTAACAAGCTATTTGAGGTGAATTGTGATGCCTCATGTTAAGGGACCAAAGGCTTCTTAGTCAAGATGGGTACCTCATTGTATTTTTAGTGAGAAGCTAATAAGATCTAGGAAGAACTATTCCATATATGACCTATGTCATCATTCAAACAGTAAAATTTTATACTCATCACTAATCATAATGCATTAAAGTACATCAATAGACAATAGAAGTTGAGTCATTGGTATGCCAAATGATTTTCCTTCCTCTAGGAGATCACCTTCTCTTTAAGGCACTAATTGGTATTCTCAATAAGATAACTAATATATTCAGTAAACATATTGTTCTTCTCAAAACTATATGCACTAAGGTGGTAAGTTATGTAGACACTTTTAGGAGTTTTACACAAGAGACCCATCCTTTAGACATATTTATTATAAGCTAGCTAATAGTGGTAAGAGAGGTGATTATATATTTGTTAATAGGTATTTATTTCATGGTATATAGTTGTGTATTCCTGATTGTTCCCTACAAGAAAATATTATTCATTAGCTGCATTTTGAGGGTTATTTCAGGCTTGAAAAGACACTAGTGTTGGTTTGATGGTTTCATTAGATATTTATTAGCCTAAACTATCAGTTTAATATTAGGATTTATAAAAATATATGTCACCTACCAGTGTGCAAAGGGATCTTTAACCAATACTGGTTTATACGCTTCTTTTCTTATACCATATGGTTCTTGGTTAGATGTTAATATGGATTTTGGTTTAGACTTACCTTACACCTAACGGGCTATGAACACAATTCTTGTGGTGGTTGAAATGTTCTCTAAGATGGCCCACTTTATTGCTTATAGGAAGACCATGAATGATTCTTAGATTGTTCATCTTTACTTCAAGAAAGTGGTTCATTTATATAAGATCCCTAGATTTGTTACCTCTTACCATGATACCAAGTTCATGAATAACATTTGGAAGAGCCTGTGGGGTAAGTTAGGAACTCAGTTAAACTTTAATAGTGTGCTTGTCATTCTCAAATCAATGGACAAATAAAAACAATGAATCATAGGTTATCGAATTTATTATGAAGCTTAACAAGAAATAAGTCGAATAAATGGAATTTGGCCTTGCACTAAAATGTGTTTGCCTTTAATGGGTTAAGGAACCAGAATACGTAGTCGAGTCCTTTCAAAATTGTTTATTTATATAATCCATCATATATGCTTGAGTTGACACATGTTCCTAATGTTGGACTTAAGAGTGTTCAAGACGAAGATATAGAAAAATAACTTAATGGGGTGCATGATCAAGTCAAGAAATAATTTTTTATAATAATGTCAAATATAAAACCTGAAAAGATAGCCAACAAAAAAGAATCACTATTAAGTTTAGTGACTTGGTATGGGCAAGGCTTACTTATGATGGGTATCACATGGGAGAGTATAATAAGCGTTGAGAGAGGAAGATTGGTTTTTGTAAGGTGCTATAAACGATAATGCCTATTGACTTCATATTCCTAGCCATTTAAAGACTTGTGATGTTTTAATGTTCAATTCATCATATATCTTCTTGCCTATTGGATGACCACAACTCAAGGACGAGTTCTCTCAAACACGAGAAGACTAATGCATAACATCATGATTAATTGGATGCATATCTATTATATTTGGAATGCATGGAAAGCTTGGCGAATACATTTTAGACTAGATGAATAGGTTAAAGTCTAAGAATAGGTTCGGTCATGCCAAACGACCTATTTGATTAAAATGGATATAGCTTCTGATATGATAGTTGGACCAGGCTCAGATTTTTCTAAGTGATTCTACAAGCCTAATTCTATAATAAGTCAACTCGCTATAATCAGTTGAGGTTGGAAAGACCTTTAAATTAGGCTAAATGATGTTATTTTTATCACTTTTAATATTTTCCTGTTTGATTTTGGATTTTCAGCCTTAATTTTGGAATTTATTTTTATTTATCCTATTTTTTTAGGAATTATATTTTTTCTTCATTGTAAAGGTCGATCTCAAACCAATATAAAATGTTGTAATTTTTTT
>Ga0307516_10008402_pt1 | contig 11701 bp, 11 predicted proteins | sample 19_EM_MG_FD_203310 | JGI IMG/M metagenome (GOLD analysis project Ga0307516, IMG submission 203310) | Populus trichocarpa ectomycorrhiza microbial communities from riparian zone in the Pacific Northwest, United States - 19_EM | ecosystem: Host-associated > Plants > Roots > Unclassified | place...
CCTCGCGCAGTTGTCGGCGTGGATCCCTGCCGCGTCGAGGGCCTGAGAGCTCGTTACCGCGGCGGACCTCTTCCCGATGATCAAAGTGGCCATGGCCAGGACGGATGAGATTTTCGGCACCCGCACGGGTACCACCCAGGTTTACCCGTTCTTCGACCCTGGGTTCATAGCCCTCTGGCAACCTCAACAAACCAAGATCAGCGGTTAGATTGACAGTCTTCGCTAAAGTAGCGTGGCGTGAATTCCGTTGGCGCGCCATTGACCGTTGCGGTTCTGGGACCCTTTGCGGTGTCAGTCGCGGCCCGACCGGCGAGGGTGACGTCCGACCGGCTGCGCAGTGTGCTGGCGGTGTTGGCGTTGTCTGCGGGTGAGGCTGTCTCGGTCGATCGGCTAGCCACGGCGATCTGGGGTGAGAGCCAACCCGCCAATGCCCGCCGGGCGGTGCAACTCTACGTGACCCGGTTGCGGGCCGTGTTCGGGCATGCGGTGATCCGGAGTGCCTCGGGCGGCTACCTGCTGGATATTGCACCGGAGCACGTCGATGCGCTGCGGTTCGTGCGGTTGCTCGACTCGGCCGGGCAAACGTCCGATCGCGTGATGGAGCGGGCGTGGTTGACGGAGGCGCTGGCGCTGTGGCGGGGCACGCCCTTTACGGACTTCAGGTCGGCCTGGTTGGCCGACGTGGAGTCGGCCCAACTGACGGAGCGGTACCTGGCCGGCATGGAACGACTCATCGATATCGATCTCGATGGCGGGTTTTTCAGTGAGGTGGTTGCGCAGCTGTGGGTGCTGACGGCAAGTTACCGGTTGCGAGAGCGGTTCTGGGGTCAGCTCATGCTGGCGTTGTCTCGGGCGGGCCGGCAGGCCGAAGCGTTGGAGGCGTACCGGCGGCTGCACCGGCTGCTTGCCGACGAACTGGGCGTTGAACCCGACCACGCCGTACAGCAGTTGCACCGGCAAATCCTTACTGACTCGGCCCTGGCCACCGGGAATCCTCAGTCAGCCTCGCCTTCACCAGAAGCTGAGAGGCGAGGTCCTCTCTCCAGCTCCGCAATATCTGCCCGGCGAGGCCCACGCGCATCCCGCACGGCTGAGTCCCACACTACGAGCCGTTCGGCGTCGATGGCTGCGCTGCCGGCTTTCGCTGCTTTGCCACGCCAACTACCTTTGGAAACACGTGACTTCGTGGGGCGAATATCGGAGCTGGCATACCTCGATGCGAAACTCGGAAGCGAGACGCCCGCCGTCGGCCAACCCCGTGTCGTCGTGGTCTCAGGAATGGCCGGCGCAGGAAAGACTGGGCTTGCTCTGCATTGGGCTCATCGGGCAGCGGCACACTTCCCGGACGGGCAACTGTTTGCCGATCTCAACGGCTACGCCACCACCTCGCCAGTGCAGCCGGGTCGTGTACTCGGCTCGTTTCTTCGAGCATTCGGAGTTTCGCCGGATACGGTTCCCTCCGACGTTACGGAAGCGGCCAGTCTGTACCGCACCATTTTGGCTCACCGCCGTGTACTTATCGTCCTTGACAACGCTCGTACCGCCGACCAGGTGCGGGTGCTGTTGCCAGGCAACTCGGACAGCGCGGTCGTGGTTACCTCTCGCCATCAGTTGGGAGGACTCCAAGCCCGCGACGGGGCCCATCTCCTGAACGTGAACCGGCTCAGCGCAGCGGAAGCGGTCACACTATTGGTTAGCCTTTTGCCGGCCGAGCGTGCCGAGGCCGAGCGGAAGGCGCTGGTGGGCCTGGCCGAGCGTTGTGCCGGTCTTCCTCTGGCAATACGGATCTGCGCCGCCAACCTGGTGAGTCGTCCCCACACAACGGTCGATAATTTGGTCGCTGAGATGAATGAGGATGGGCGGCTTGCGAGCCTTGCCTCCGACGGCGATGAAACCCACGCTGTCATGTCTGCGTTCGCGATATCTCATCGACTCTTGAGCGCGGACGCCCAACAGGCGTTCGACCTGCTTGGTCTGGTGCCGTTGGGTGACTACACCGTGGACACGACTGCCGCCTTGGTCGGATGTTCACCGGTACATGCCAGACGGATCATGCGAGAACTCTTCGCCGCGAACCTGCTCGAGCAACGCGGCCATGACCGGTATACGTTCCACGACCTCGTCCGAGAGTTCGCCGAGACCCGAGCCGATTCGCTAGCCAAACATCCCGGCGTGGAACGCCTCCTGTACTGGTATCTGCACGCCGCCTATCAGGCTTACCGGAACATATACCCGCCCGGTAGGCTTGCCGAGCCCGACCGGTCGAATATTCCTGAATACCCACTATGTTTCGGTGGTCTCAACAATGCGGTGGCCTGGTGCGACGCGGAACGCATCAATCTTCTGACCGTTATCAGCTACGCCGCCAGCCACGAGCTGCACCACATCGCCGCGCAACTGAGTAGTATGCTTACAAGCTACTATGATCTGACAAAGCAATGGGATGACTGGATCGGTAGCCATACCATCGGGGCGCAAAGCGCCGCCGCGATCGGCGACAAAGTACTGCAAGCCCGACTGATCAACTTCATCGGCGTTGCCGTTGGGCAGAAGGGGGACCAGGACCAGGCGTTCTTCTTGCACCAAAAGGCTCTGAGAATCAGCCGATCGATTGGTGATCAGATACACGAGGCGGCCATCCTTAATAGTCTAGGGGTCACGACTCATGAGCTTGGAAGAATCCGTCAGGCCATCGAATTCCACACCGAGGCGCTGACCCTTCGCCGCCGACTCGAGGATGCGGACGGGATCGGTATCAGCCTGAACAATCTCGCGCATGCCTTCCGTGACGTCGGTGAGTACGACACTGCAATTGATCATTTCCGAGAAGCGCTACTGCTGCAAGACCGTCTCGGTAGTGGGCAAACGATGCTAGACATCCTTGACGGGCTCGCGATCGCGTACTTTGAGTCAGGGGACACGCGTGCAGCGGAACAAACCCTGATTCAGGCGATCGAGCTAGGTAGAAGTCTTGACTATCGATGGGGCGTCGCTACCGTACTGAGCACTTTCGGTTATTTGAGAAGTTCTGAAGGACGTGTTGAAGACGCGCGTGACTGCTGGACCGAAGCCCTCGCCATATTCGACAACCTCGGCGACCCGCGCACTAAAGAAATACACCAGCTAATCATCGATCTACCTCAGACAGCATAGAATCCGCCGACACCCGAGTGGCCGGAGGGAGCCTCGCCCTCCGGCCTCACAGATCCGTACGTGACAGTCTCACATCATACGGCTCTTGTCGTTCTGGTCGTGAGAAGGTGTTGATCCATGCCCAGTGGGCGAAGATTCTCGGGTACTGATTGGTGATGCGCTGCCAACCCGCTTTTGCGTTCTTGAAGGATCGGACCGTTTGAACTTGTGACGCACGAAACGCATCAAGTAGGCGTTGATACGTTGCAGGAACGGATACAAGGCGGGTAGCGGATCATCACCTGCGCGCCGCCGGCGGCTGCGTTTCTCCCGCCGCCCGGTGCGGTTGATCGCCCGGGCTCGGAAATCAGCCGAAAACCTGCTCGGTCGTGCCATGACTCCATCTCCTCACGGGATGGAGCCTCCACCAAACCCATTGCGCGTCACATCCCCAACGTCTATTTACCCCCATAAATAAGACAAACTACCCGCTAGAGACCTTTTGTGATCAAGGTCTGGCGTGAAGTCAGCGTGAAGCCTGCATGAAGCTGCGACCGGCTACGGTGCCGAATTGACGAGTTCCAGACCATTGCATTGGCGGCCTTCTTCTGCGGGCAACAACGATTTCCGGGTTCAACTCAACGGCATTAGTCACGGCAATCTCACTGTCATCTCGGCGTAGGGCAGCCGCCTAACCGTCACGCCGCCTGTTGCCTTTTCTGTTGGCGGTGTCATCGAAGGGACGAAGCTATGCAACTACCCATCGCACCGCGGCTCTACCGCGACGATGGCCGATCGGCAAGGGTCGCATTCCTGTTGGCCCTGCTGGTGCTGTGCGGCCTCTTGACGGTCCCCGCGTCGGCGGCGGCGGCACCCGCGTGCGGCGTACTCGCGCCCGGCGCGGCTCCGGAGGCGGCAAGGGCGGTTGCCAATACGTGCGAGCAAGTCGGGACGCCGTACTCCTGGGGCGGCGGGCACGGCCCCACACCGGGGCCGACGTACGGGCTCTGTGATCCGGCGAACGGAGCGCCCAACGACTGCCACGTGATCGGCTTTGACTGCTCCGGCCTGGTGCGGTACGGCTACTACCTGGGGGTCGGCGCGGACATCCTCGACAAGGGCAACACCAGTTCCCAGTACAACTCACCGGCAGTCAAACAGCGGCTGACGGACCCGAGCCAGTTCCTGCCCGGCGACCTGCTCTACTACAGCAAAAACGGAGCTCCCAGCGGCATCCATCACGTCGCCATGTATCTCGGCGGCGGATACATCGTCGAAGCAGCCAACTCGGGAACGCTCGTGGGCGTCGCCAGCCTCAGCTCGCACAACGATTTTCTCGGCGCCACCCGGCTCTATCTTCCGCTCGCTGACGACGGTGGGAGTGTGAATCATCGGTTGCGGCGTGCCGACGGTACCTGGACGGTGTTCGGAGACCTCGGCATGCCTTCGGCGACCCGGGTTGCGGCTGCGGCTGATCCTTCAGGTAACACCCATGCCCTGGCGATCACCGGTGGCCAGATCTCCCACCGGATCCGCAACACCGACGGCACCTGGACCGCCTGGGGCCTCGTGGCGAACCCCGGCACCGCCACCGCCGTCACCGCCGCCACCGACAGCGGTGGAAACCTTCAACTCGCCGCAGTGATCGACGGTCAAGTCCAGCACCGAATCCGCAACGCCAACGGCATCTGGACGCCCTGGGGTGCCGTCGGTGCCGCAGGCGGCACGTTCACCGCAGTCGCCGGCGCAATCGACAACACCGCCACGGTGTTCCACCTCACCGCAGTCTTCAACGGACAGATCTACCACCGGATCCGCAACACCGACGGCACCTGGACCCCCTGGGCCCTAGCAGGCAACCCCGGTACCGCAATCGCACTCGGCGCCACCATCGACCCCGACCGCAACCTCCACCTGATCACCGCCTACTAAAGCCTTAAAGCCCGTAGGCAGAAGCTCGGTACGTAAGTCACGGGCTGTACGCAGACACGCTCAATAAGAGGGATATACCAACGCAAAGACCTCGTCGTGGGGTCGGGTCAAGCTTCCACACAAGACTCGATCCACGACGAGGTCACAGCCAATATGCGCCCGCGCACGTCTTCGCCAGCATGTCGCGGTTGGGGAGGCGTCCCAGCAGGGCGGGAGCGTGGTTGGTGCCCACGACCGATGGGGTTGGAAGTCGATGTGGCGGCCGTCGAATAGAAGCGACCGGCTTCGATTGTCGGGATGAGGCGCTCACCAGCCTTACGGGTGTGTACCGCTTTCTGCTTCGGTCCAGTAGGCCGGGTGCCCGATGCGTTCGGCCAGTTCGTCTTTGTCTTTCCATGACCAGGTCCGGTCCGGCTTGACCAGGATGTCGAGCGCGTGGTCTTGGATGTCCAGACCGTGCGACCAGCGACGGCTCGGCGATTCGATGTTGACGTACCAGCCCTCGAACCGGCTGTCGAGATCGAAAAACCACCACACCGAGTGGTCGGCGTCGGGCGGTGTCCACATCAGCACGTTGGAGCCGTCCCAGGTGCGCGGCCACAGCATCGAGAGCGTGCGATCGCGCTCGGCGAGCGTCGTCTTGCGAATGGATTTGCCTTGAAGTGTGGCCCGCTGCATGCACTCTGAGAGGGCTATAAGTGCGCCTATGTCTGTTTAGTGGGTTGGGATAGTTTCTGAGGTTTTCGATGCGTCGCGTCTTGATGCTATCGAGGTTGTTCGATGATGTCGCTGATCGCGACGGGTTCGTCGCAGTGGGGGCATAGGCCGCCGAGGTCGAGGCGGGTGCAGGGGGTGTGGCAGTCGTGGCACCACTGCTGGCCGAGGTAGCGGGTGTCGCAGTGTGGGCATTGGTAGACGGTGTTGGCTCGCCGGTTGGTGGCCGGCGCGATGATGGTGGTGGCGGGTCGGGGTTGTGGGTGGCGGGCGCGCCAGGCGGCTTGGCGGCAGGCCGGGGTGCAGTAGGTCTGGCGGCGGATCGGGGTGAACGACTGCCGGCAGGTGGGGCAGGTCGCGCTCCGGTCGCCGTTGTCGTTACGGATGTCGTTACGCGACGGTGGCATCGGCGGGGCCGGCCGTGGCCGGGGCGAGCGCGAACAGGCCGGGTTGGTCCTCGGTGAGCACGCCTCGGGTGACCAGGCGTTTGAGTTTGGCGCGCAGGCTTTCGGTGTGGTTGGCGGTGGTGCCGATGCCGAGAGCTTGGCAGATGTCCTTGGCGCGCACCGGATGTTCAGCGGTGCCGAAGACGGCGAGGATCTGCTGGTAGCCGGGATTGCCCGGCGCGGTCTCGACGCTTCGGCCGTCGTCGGGATGACCACCGAGGCGCAGCAGGGTCGATCTACTCCGCGCCCGCTCCCGAGCAGGTGCTTTTCGACGCGACGACTGAGCGCTGCATCGTAGGCTCCCCGGCCGGCAACACCTGCTCGGACAAGCAGTTCACCGTCGACCACCCCGAATACTGGCCGGACACTCCGGTCGACCTGAACTGCACGTCGGACTCCACGAACTGCACCAACCACGGCCCCAGCTTCTGGTCCCGTAAGCGCCTCACCACGATCCTGACCCAGGTGCGCGTCGGTGGCGTCGTCAAGCCGGTCGACAAGTACACGCTGGTCCAGACGTTCCCCGACGGCGGCGACCACGCGCCGAAGCTGTGGCTCGACTCGATCCAGCACACGGGCCTGGACCGGCTGGGCGGCGCCACGGCCGACGCCAGCACGCCCCCGGTGACCTTCGACTGGACGCAGATCGCCAACCGGGTCGGCACCCTGCCTGGTCTGCCGAGGATGTACCACAACCGGATCGGCACCGTGATCAGCGAGACCGGTGCCGAGACCGATATCGTCTACGACACCCCGACCAACTGCACCGACCTGCCGGCCAGTGACCCCAGCGACGCCGACGACACCGCCGCGCAGACGTTCGCCTCGAAGAACACCACGGGCTGCTTCCCGGTCTATTGGACGCCAGAGGGCCAGCCACGGCCGCTGATGGACTGGTTCTACACCCACCCGGTCAGCAAGGTCACCACGATGACAACAACAACAGCTACCAAGACGGCACTCAGCCGAAGATCGTCACGGAGTACAAGTACCAGGGCAAGCCGGGCTGGCACTACGACGACAACGAGGTCGTCAAGGCGAAGAACCGCACCTGGGGCCAGTTCCGCGGGTATCCCGAGGTCGACATCTACAGCGGCGACCCGACGGTGTTCCACTACACCAACAAGGCCAAGGTCTTCGACCAGAAGACCCTCACCAAGACGTTCTACTTCCTCGGCATGGACGAGGACCGGCTGCCCGGCGGAGGCAAACGGGACGCTCCGGCCATCGTCAGCCAGGACAAGACTGTCACCGTCACGGACGACGACGCCTACTCCGGCCAGCTTTTCGAAACCGTGAAATACACCACCGCCGACGGCACCACCATCGACAACGACACGATTACCGTGCCGATGATCATCGGCCCGACAGCGTCGCGTGCGCGCAGCGGCCTGCCGACCCTGACCGCGCAGATGGTGCGCACGGCCAAGACCATGACCAAACGGGCTGTCTCGTACGGCTGGCGCAAGGCAGAGAAGGACTACTTCTACAACACGGCTCTGGGGCAAAGCACCACCGGCATGGAGGTGCAGAACGACGACCGCGGTGAGGTCGGCGCCGCCGGCAACATCGCCAAGTGCACCTTCACCCGGTACGTGACGAGCGCCGACGGCACCCAGGCGCTACCCGCCGACGTCGTCTCGACCGCCCAGGACTGCACGACGGCGGGTCAGCAGCCCGCCGGCGACCTGATCGGGGAGGCCCGCAACTCGTATGACGGGAACGGCTTCGTCTACGACGGTGACGGTCAGTCCAGCCCGGCACTGCCTACCGCCGGTAACCTCACGCAGACCCAGCAAGCCTCCGCGTCGACCGGTCCGACCGCGACCGCGTTCGTCATCACGGATACCACGACGTATGACGACTACGGCCGCCCGCTCACCTCGACTCGGACGCCGAAGTCGGTGGCCGTGGACGGCAAGACCAGCCTCGCCCAGCAGACGTCCTTCCGGCGTACGCCGAGCGCTGGTGCACTGCCCAGCACGATCACGACGATCACCCAGGTCACGCCCGGTGCCGACTGCTCGAAGGTCACCGCGTCCAGCGGGGACTGCCACGTCGTCAGCGCGGTCATGGACGAGGCACGACAGGTGCCGACCACCACGACCGGAGCGACCGGCGGTGTGACCTCACAGACCTACGACGCCTTCGGCGACGCGATCGAGTCCGCGGTGGGGTCGCGGGCGAAGCTGCGTACGGCGATGGAGGCGGTGCAGGAGTTCCTGCCGCCCACCGACGCCACCCCGGACGGGGAATGGCGGGCGCAGGTGGTGGAGCGGTTCAACACGGTCCGCGGGTTCGTGCGGCTGTTGTGCCATCAGTTTCGGGGCGACGGCTGAGGCGGTGCGGGTGGTCAACGCGATGCGGGAGCTGCCGAAGCTGATCGACGCCAAGGAGTCCGTCCGGGTGCCGAAGGGCTGGCTGGACGCCCGGAAGATCGACATCGGTCTGGTGCCGCGGGGCTGGTGGAACCAGCTGGTGTTCCCGAAGGACCGGCCCGAGGGGTGTGTGGACCGCAACGCCTACGTGTTCTGCGTGCTGGAGCTGTTCCACACCGGGCTGAAACGCCGCGACATCTTCGCCCGGGTGTCCGACCGGTTCGCCGGGCCCGGCTGTTGGCCGACGACGCCTGGGACGCGGTGAAAGGCCCGGTGTTGTCGACGCTGCTGCCAGAGGACCCCGCCGAACTGCTGGAGACTCACGCCGCAGAGCTGGACGAGGCGTGGCGGGCCACCGCGGCGGGCCTGGACGGCAACGCCAGCCTCACCGTGGACACCGACGGGCGGCTGCACTTGAGCAAGGACGACGCACTGGAAGACCCGCCGAGCCTGACCGACCTGCGCAAACGCCTCGACGGCATGATCCCCCGGGTAGATCTGTCCGAGCAGATTTTGGAGGTGATGAGCTGGCACCCGGACTTCCCGGCGGCGTTCACCTCGGTGACCGGCGGCCGGGCGAGGCTGGCCGACCTGCACGTCTCGGTGGCGGCACTGCTGACGGCGCACTCGCTCAACGTCGGCCTGTCCCCGGTGATCGACGACGAGATCCCGGCGCTGACCCGGTGCCGGCTGGCCCACGTCGACCAGCACTACCTGCGCCCGGACACCTACGCCGTAGCCAACGCGGTCCTCATCGACGCCCAGGCCGGCATTACCCTGGCGCAGGCGTGGGGTGGCGGGCTAGTCGCCGCGGTCGACGGGGTCCGGTTCGTAGTGCCGGTCCGCAGCATCGACGCCCGGCCGAACCCGAAGTACTTCGCCCGAAAGAAGGGTGTGACCTGGCTCAACATGATCTCCGATCAGCGGATCGGCCTGGCCGGGCGGGTCATCTCCGGCACGCCGAAGGACACGCTGCACTTCGTGGACCTCGTGTTCAACCCCGACAGCGACCGCCGGCCGGAGGTCCTGATCGACCAGGGGTCGTACTCCGACATCGTGTTCGCCATCGTCACCCTGCTCGGGTTCGACTACCGGCCGGTGCTGGCCGACCTGCCCGACACGAAGCTGTGGCGCATCAACCGGGGCGCCGACTACGTCGTGTTGAACAAGGCTGCCCGCGGGCAGGTCGACCTGGAGAAGATCACCCGGCATTGGCCGGACATCCTCCGTGTGGTCTGCTCGATCCACACCCGCACAGTCTCGGCGCACGATGTGATCCGGATGCTGCAGCGCGACGGCCGGCCCACCCAGCTCGGTGAGGCGTTCGGCATGTACGGGCGGATCTTCAAGACCCGGCACGTGCTCACCCTCGTCGACGACCCCGCGTACCGCCGCGAGATGAAGGGGATGCGCAACCTCAACGAGGGCCGCCACGACCTGGCCAGGCACCTGTTTCACGGCCGCAAGGGCGAACTGCACCGGGCATACCGCGACGGGCAGGAGAACCAGCTCGGCGCGCTCGGCCTCGTGCTCAACTGCGTCACGCTGTGGAATACCGCCTACCTGGACCGGGCGCTGACCGAGCTGCACGCTCAGGGCTACCCGGTCCTCGATGAGGATGTGGCCCGGCTGTCGGCGTACACACGACGACACATCAACGTTCACGGCCACTACTCGTTCCGGCTGCCCGACCTCGGCGGCGCCTGGCGACCACTGAGAGATCCCGACCAGAGTGACCCTGATGAGTAGGACTGATCGATCCGGTCGGGACGGCTGGCCACGGACGGATCGTCCTGAGCCGCCGACGGCCGGCGCGAGGTCGCGACCCGAGATGCTGTCGTCGGTTACCGCGCTGTCAGTGCGTCAGCCATCCGGTGGACCGCTTGGTTGATCAGGGCGGGTGAGGTTCCGAGGTTGAGCCGGGCGTGCCCGGCGCCGCCGGTGCCGAAGACGGGTCCGGAGCTGAGGGCGACTCGCCCGTGTTCGAGGAAGGTCGCTGCGGGGTCGTCGCCGAGGCCGAGGGCGCGGCAGTCGAGCCAGGCGAGGTAGGTGGCTTCGCCCGGCCGGTAGCGGATCTGGGGCAGGTGGTCGGTGAGCAGGTCGGTGAGCAGGCGGCGATTGTCGTCGATGCCGGCGAGTAGGGCGTCGAGCCAGTCGCCTCCGTCGCGCAGGGCTGCGGTGTGGGCGATGACGCCGACGTGGCTGGGGCTTTCCTTGGCCCACCAGGGGATGCGGGCCAGGTCGTCGACGGCGTCCTGGCCGGCGACGACGAGGGCGGCTTTGAGGCCGGCGAGGTTGAACGCCTTCGACGCCGACAGCACGGCGAAGGCGTTCTCGGTGCCGGCGACGCTCAGGTATGGCGTGAACACCGCGCCGGGCAGCATCAGCGGGGCGTGGATCTCGTCGGCGACGACGCGGACGCCGTGCCGGGCCGCCAGGGCGGCGACGGCGGCGAGTTCGTCGGCGGTGTGCACGGCGCCGGTCGGGTTGTGCGGGCTGCACAGCAGGTAGGCGGGTCGGGGACCGTGGGCCGCGGCGCGGCGGAAAGCGTCGTCCAGCATGGTCGGGTCGATGCGGCCATCGGTGCCGAGCGGGGCTTCCTCGATGGTTCGGCCGGTGTGCCGGACGAATTCGTAGAACGGCATGTAGACCGGGCAGTTGATCACCACGGCGTCGGTGCGGCCGCAGGTGACGTCGAGGACCTCCAGGATGCCGTGCATGACGTCCGGGACCATAGTGGTGCGCTCGACGGCGAGCCCGTGCCAGTTCCACCGTTTGCGGGCGAAGTCGGCGAACGCCTCGGCGTAGTCCACGCCGGCTGGGTAGCCGGTGTCGCCGCTGCGGACCGCGGCGGCGATCGCGGCGGCGACCGGTTCGGCGAGCAGCACGTCCATCTCGGCGACGAACATCGGCAGCACGTCGCTCGAGTACGTCCGCCACTTCTCGCTCGTACGGGTACGCAGCTGGTCGAGCGAGAGCTGACGCAACGGGTTCGCAGCATGGGTCACAGGACACATGGTAGGTGGTTTAACCTGCCCAAACTTTGCCTCCTTCGCTGTTACGGCAGGTAATGATGCGAAGATTTTGGCTGTGGACGGG
>Ga0307516_10008403_pt1 | contig 11700 bp, 10 predicted proteins | sample 19_EM_MG_FD_203310 | JGI IMG/M metagenome (GOLD analysis project Ga0307516, IMG submission 203310) | Populus trichocarpa ectomycorrhiza microbial communities from riparian zone in the Pacific Northwest, United States - 19_EM | ecosystem: Host-associated > Plants > Roots > Unclassified | place...
CCTCCTACTCATACCCGCGCAACTCACATATGTACTCATACTCACATATGTGCTCATAACCACGCAACTCATACAACCTTCTCTTATGCAACCGGGGCCCGTAACCGACACCCTTTCCAAGATCGATACATCCGGAGCGAGGTGACGACACTCTTTCCAAGATCGAGACATCCGGAGCGAGGTGCCGGCATCAACAACGAAATCAAACAACCAAACCCAAATCGAGCGCCGCGACCTACGCCGTGACACTGAGTGTGTTCCGTCATCCTTTCGTACCCTTCTCTAGCTCACCTACGTACTCAAGATATTTTCAGGTCTAACACTACCTCCCCTCTCCCTTAGCCTCGTCCCGAGTGCTAACACTTTTCCTTCTATCTTGGTAGCCCGTCTCTTTCTGGATGTGTGTCTTTTGTGTGGTAGCCTCTGTGATGTAGTTACCGTGACTGTAGTCCTCCTCCCCTACAGCCCTCCCAGCCTCCGGATCAGGGCATCTTTCTTCTGTAATCCGTCGGAATGGCTGGGCCCTCTGAGTAGGCCGGTACGTACTCATACTGTTGGTTTGTTGTTAGGCCTTTGGTGGGGCCGCGCCATGTCCCAACCAGGATTTGATTCTTCAAGAGAGCGAGTAGGGATTTGGTAGGCTGAGGGCTGAAACCAGGATTCAGATAGAGGCAAGAACACTCGTTTCAAGCGACGCAATACGTGTCAAGAAGTGCCCACGCCTTCTCGGTGTTCATCCCGTATCTCCCTTCGGGTCCTCGCGAGTCCTCGTTACCGGGTTGTTTGGTACCTGTCGCGGGGTCCCTGCTTGAGAGGCCTCCGGGGTTGATCCTGGTTTCGAACTTCAGTTCCGGGGCCGTCTCGAACTGATCTCTTTTATGCAGGGAGAGCCTATGGTGCCCTTCGTGCTGGTAACCGGGATCCGGGTAGCAGCCTCCTGGGGGCGTGCCAAGAAGTGCCCGCGCTTTCGGGGTCGGGATGCACCCGCGGCCCTGGATCCAAGCTGCCGCTTCCTTATTCCGAAAGGCGGTCAACCGGTTCCCGTGATTGCCCGAGAAGCGGGTCTTTTCGTCGATTGCAATGCTTTTTGGGACTGAAGTCCTCCGCCTCTTCAGCCCACTACCGCCAGGTCCTTGGTGGAACTGGTTTAGCCCTCGGTGAGCCGGTAGTCCCTCGGCGCATCTGGATTTCATCGGTGAAACTCTCGGAGTTTCACCAAACCACCTACTGAGAAGTTGTCGAATGGTTCTTCCGTCCAGTCCTTGCGTTACGGAGAGTTGAGCCATTTAACGAGGTATAAGATTTGCTTGTTATTTCCACGGCTGCGTTCGACCGAGTACATCACTTTTTCGACGTCGTATTCCTCCGACTGTTCGATGTCGTCAGCCTCCCGTAGTACTTTTGAATGGTCCGTTGGTGCCCGGTGTTCGCTGGTTCGGTAGGGTTCGAGCAGCGAGACGTGGAAGAGGTTGTGGATCTTCCATTTCCAGGGCAGCGTGAGGCAGACGGCTAGCGGGGAAACGATTTTCTCGATCTGGAAGGGACCATGATTCTTGTGGTCCAGTTTCCTCGATGGGCGGCGCGTTTTGATGATGCGGCCGTTGAGCATCACCATGTCTCCTACTTGATATGCTGGGGGTTCTTTTCGCGTTGGATCGGTGTACTGGCGCATTCGCTCCTGCGCATCTTCCAGCCCTTTCCGGGACTTGTCGTGCACAGTGTGCATCCAGTGGGCGTAGGCCTGGCTTGCCGTGTTGAGGGGTTCCGTTGACGTGGGGTTCATTGCTGCTGGGTGGAAGCCATAGTTAGCGTAAAACGGAGTCATACCATTTCCCATGGTGGTCGAGTTGTTGTAGGCGAACTCGGCCATCGGTAGCCGGCGTACCCAGTCGTCTTGTTCCTTGCTGACGAACGCTCGGAGGTAGGCTTCGATCGTTTGGTTGAGCCGTTCCGTTTGGCCGTCGGTCTGTGGATGGAATGCTGTAGACATTCAAGGCCGAATTCCCGAGTGTCGTAGGAACTCCTTCCAGGTTTCCGAGGTAAACCTGGAGTCGCGGTATGACACAATATCAGTGGGGAGGCCATGATACTTCCATACTTCTCGGGCAAAGATGACGGCTAGGTCTGCCACCGTCTTTCCTTCCTTCCTTAAAGGAAGGAAATGCGCCACCTTGGTGAACCGATCGATGATTATCCATAGTTGGTCACAGTTGTCCGAGATTGGGAGTTCCGTGATGAAGTCCATTGCTATGGATTGCCATAGGGCGTAAGGCAGTTCTAGCGGGGAGGACAGCCAATAGGGTTGGTGCCGGGACGCCTTGTGCTGTTGGCATTCGGGGCAGCTTTTGACAAAGTCGATGATTCGTTCGTTCATCTTTGGCCACCAGAAGTTTCGTCGGATTAGTTCGATGGTTTTGTCCTGCCCCATGTGTCCTGCCACCTTCGTGTTGTGCTCTGATTCCAGGATCCTTTGTAGCAGTCCTTTCGGAACCCAGAGCAGGTTCTTCCGGTACAGCACCCCGTTTTCGTTTTCTAGTTCCTCGACCTTTCGGTCTTTCGACGGCAGTTCATCCACCGCCGATTCCTGTTTCTTGGTCTGTTCGTAGGCTTTGTCCTTCTTTCCTTCCGTTGTGATGTCTGCTAAGAGTTCTTCTGCCTATCTTCTTGCGGTGAGCGTCGTTATTCTAGCCGATGAGCAAATGAAGGAGGGTCCTAGTCGTTCTTCGAAGTGGTTTACTCTCAAAACCGTTGTTATCGGCTGGTTTTCTACCCGCCCCTTTTCACGGCGGTACTCCGAACGCCTTGACAACGCGTCTGGCTTCCCGTTTTGAGTGCCTGGTCGGTAATAGATTCTGAAATCGATGCCGTCCAGCTCCTGTGCCCACCTCGCTTGTCGCTGGTTTAATACATTAGTTGTCGTAAAGTATTCCAGATTTTGGTGGTCCGAATATACCTGGACCTGGTTCGTTGCTCCCGCGCAGTAACGTCTCCAATGTTTGAAGGCGTCTACCACTGCTAAGACTTCCTTGTTGTGGATTTCGTAATTGATTTCCACGGGCTGGAACTTTCTTGAGTGGAACGACACCGAGTGCAGCCGATTTTCGTCGTCTCTTTGTCATAGGGCGGCTCCCAACGCGAAGTCCAAGGCATCATTTTCGATCACGACTGGTCGCTGGGCGTCGAAATGGGCAAGGATGGGTGCTGTCGTGAACCAACACTTTAGTTCCTTAAAGGCTTTTCCTGCCTCGGGGTTTCATGACCATTTTTCCGTTTTCTTTGTTAGTTCCATTAGGGGTCGCACTATCTTCGAGTAGTCTTTGATGAAGCATCTGTAGAAGTTGGCAAATCCCAGGAAGGACTGGGTTTCGCTCACCTACCTGGGCTCTTCCCAATTCAGTACCGCTTCCACCTTTCCTCGAGACATCGCTATCCCGTTTCTTCCGATGACGTATCCCAGGAATTCCACTTCCTGGGTATTCCAGACGCATTTCTCCGGGGAGTTCGCTAATCCGTTGGCATGGAGTCTTTCCAGGACTTCCTTGACCAAGCAGTCGTGTTCTTTCTCAGTTTTAGCATATACTAGTATGTTGTCCATGTATGCTAAAACTCCGACATCCTGTAGGTCCGAGAAAACATGATTCATCATGTCTTGGAAGGTGGATGGCGCATTGGTTAGGCCAAAAGTCATCACTTGGAACTCGAACAACCCGTACCGGGTTCTGAAAGCTGTTTTCCATTCGTCTGCTTCTCTGAGTCGAATGAGGTGGAATCCATTCTTTAAGTCCAGCTTCGTGAACCATTGCGCCCCCTGGACGCGGTCCTGTAGTTCCTGCATGAGTGGCAGTGGGTATCGGTTCGGGATTGTTATTTTGTAGAGCGCTCGGTAATCGACCCACAGGCATAGACCTCTTCCGTGGGGTTTCGGCACGAAGAGTATTGGCGAACTGACAGGGGATGTCGAGCGCCGGATTTTCCCTGTTCGCTCTATTTCCTTCAGCCATTCTCTGAGTGTTTGGAGTTCCACCTGCGATACCGGGTAGATGGGTCCCCAAGGCGCTGTTTCTCCTTCCTTGAGGTTGATTTTGCAGTCGTAGGGGCGGTGTTCTAGAAGGGCATCTGCCGCTTCTTTCCCCATGATTCCAAGGTACTGGCGGAATTCCATTGGGATGGCTTTTAGTGGGTCTTCTTCTGCGGCCGCTACTACGTACCTGATAATTCGGGCATTGGGATCGGTTGCGACCGACTCGTCCCAGGTTAGTGAGTATGGGCTTGCTTCGTACCTTGTGCATTTTTCCACGCATTCCACGCCGTTAAACCGGATTTCTTCATTTGTCCAGGCTCCCTGAGGGGGGTGCACTGTTATCCAATCAAAAGGGAGGAAGGCGTCGATTTCTGGTTCCATTGGTGAGATTTCGAATCTTTTCCTGGAGTAATGTTTCCACTGTTGGAGGAGCATTGGTTCTGTATAAAATTGCCCCGCTCCTTTGGCACTTTCCCCGCTGTAATTCTCTATGCTGTGAGGTTGCCGGTGCGCTTTCTTCTTAATCCCAAGCTTCACCACGGTCTGTTGATTGAGGAGTGCAACGGAGCAACCAGTGTCCAGTAGTACCCGGATCTGGTGTTTCTTTATACCTATGTGTAGTATCATAGTGATAACTGGGCATGCGCCGCTGGGGACTGTCCTTGTCTTCTTTGACGGGGTTCCAGCACTTGGTTCCGCGCTCCTTCGTTTCCTTGACAGTCCGCATATTATCGTCGAGGTCCTAGGCTGCGGCTGTTCCCGACCTTTCAAAAATCCGAGTCGGATTCCTCCCACAGCGGGGCTACCGCATCTGTTTCCATGGTTTCCGCTGCTGCGACCTTTTGTTGTTTGGTCGCAGGGGCCTTCTCATCCTCCTTGTTTTCTGTTCCTACTTTTTGCCCGGCTGCCGCCGCCTTCCACGGGGCCATGGAGAGTGGTGTTCCTTTTACCGTGCTGAAGGAGAAGCATTCGTAGGTCCGATGTCCGCTTCTTGCGCACCTCCAGCAGTCGTCACGCTTCTGTCCGTATTCCTCTTGTTCTTTCGCTGAAACTCCTCTCATTGCCTCACCCTTAGAGGCCCAGTGGTTATTACCTCCCCACCAGGGGCATTTGTCCGCTCGGGACTCCGTCCTTTCTTGGCGAGGTTTGTCCGTCTCCTTTTCCCGCTTGTTACTGTCGGGGTTTCTCTCATCCTGTCCTTCCTTTTTCCGTTCGTTGTGTCTTCTGCTCGTTCCCGAGGAGCTGGTGCCCTTCATCTGTTCTCGGGCCTGTTTCAGCGCCTTTTTCTTTTCTACCAGCAGGCCCGCTTGGTGGGTGGCCTGTAGGAAGCCTTTGTCGTCCGCGAAATCTTCCAGGTAGTGGGCGTACCGCATGTTGAGTATCGCGTCGGGCATCGCGAGGTCAACTTTTTCGCACAGGGCTTCGCCGGTTGCTCAGGCAAAGTTGTTGAGCGCTCGGAACTCCGTGAGATACGCGGGAATGGACCCTTGGTACTTGAGTTGCCCTAGCTTGAGCTAGGCGTCCGCTGCTTCGCGTTCGTTTCAATATTCCGTCCGGATCGCCACGGTGTAATTGACCCAGGCGTTGTTTTCTCCCAATTGTCGGTACCGGTGAAGGTGCCATACCAGGGCGGTGTCGGTTAGAAGGGTTCCAACCCAGGCGATCTTCTGGCGGTTCACCGTTTCTGGGTAGAATCCCAGATACATCGTGACAGACTCCCACCACTGGTTGAAGGTGGATGAGCTTTTCCCGTCGAATTTCTCCGGGACTTCCATTTTTAGCCTCCAGGTGTGTATCCGGGCTCCGTTTGCTGGTTGTTCGGGCTGGCGTGCCGCCGCAAACCCTGCGCCCACAAGCCTTGCTATTTCTTCCGACATAAGCATCATGGCTAGCTGGCCCTCGGTTGGTTCCTTCGTGCCTGGTAGGGGTCTTCCTGTGGGCAGCTTTTGTTCGTATAGGTCTTCCCATATTTGGCGGGTGAACGTCTGGTATGCGTTAGGGGCTGCGGTGAGCTCCTTCCTTACTCATGCTTCCGCTATTTCCTCCTTTGCTTCCATTCTTTCGTAGATGTACTGCGTTCCTTGTAACAGTTTGTAGTACGCCTTTTCGACTTCCTGGATTCGTCGGTCCGTTCGGTCCACTGTGTTGCCGCATACTTCCATAAGCTGCCATAGGTCTTGCTCGGCCTGGCATTGTTGGTTGATGATCGCTCTCATCCAGTCCACTGGGTTGGCTATTTCCACAGTTTGGGTTTCTTCGTTGTTCTTAATTTGCAGCATGTCCCGGGGGGCTTCCCGGCAAAGCATGTTGAAGTCGGAAGAGGTTGACATCTTCTCGTATTGGTCTAGGAAATCTCCACTGTATATGGTTGTATTGTAGTCGAAGTGGTAATCGAACAGGTCAAAGAGTTCGTCTTCGTCAAAATTGGCTGGTTGGGATAGTAGCGCACAGTTCCACCACCGCTGTGTATACCAATGGTATGGGGTGCACTCAATTGTTTCGTGGATCGGCTTAGGTCCGTCGAAGAATTCTTCCCATTGCTTGTACTTTGAGATTTCGTCGTCAATTGACTGAAAGGTGTAGTCGAAGGAGTATTGAGACTAAGGCTCTAAGAAGGTAGATAATTCGGATAGGTAAAGGTGGTCTTCGAAGTAGGTGTCGTCGAAGCAAGTCATGAAAGTAGGGTGATTTTGAGATTAAGATTATAGTGCGACACTGGCGTCGTATCGTAACCGGAGTGTAAAGAGAATGAAAGGTAATCAGGCTACTTTCGATAATTCACAGCGGAATAATCTTAGATCTTGTCTGTGGGTTCGGTGGTAGTGTTTTTCTGGTGAGGATGTTTCATGCTGGTTTCCTCCATGGGGGCGGAAAACCTCTGTCTTATATCTGAGAGAAGCCAGCGTGAGAAATGGTGACTCGGATTTGGATTCCCCTGAGGTGCATGGACCCCATGGGCAACTCATTGTTCCTGACAGGGTGTAGATAAGGGGAGATGAGGTTTCATGCAAGCGGGCGGGGTGCTTTCCTACCGGACTCTCTTCCGTGTGCCATCAGCAGGCGACGTGGCATCCCCTCCTTTCGGGGGAGGGGTCATAGCCCAAGTCCGGCGGTACATACGCCATCAGCAGGTGACGTGGCATCCCCTGGGGAGGGGTCATAGCCCAAGCAACTCGTCATTTGCAATCTTCCCCTCCTCTCCGGAGATATGTGTCTTAGGTCTGTCTCGGCCGTAAGCTCATCTCTGGACCTTATCTCCCTCCTAGACTCTCTGAGTGCGTTCCGTCATCCTTTCATACCCTTCTCTAGCTCAGCTACGCACTCGAGATATTTTCAGGTGTAACAACCTCCATACACGCAGCATAAAAATGGGGTCTCCGAAAGGATGATTCAGACACACAATGCAAAGGCCCGCGCAATGCTACTGGACTGTACTCTCCCACCAAGCATGTGGGCAGAAGCCATTTCCACAGCCAACTACTTGCACGCTTGGAGCCCAACCTCATCGAACAATGGCATGACTCCTTATGAAAAGCTCTTTGAAAGAAAACCGGAAGTTAGCCATCTACGACGTTTTGGATGCAAAGCTTTCAAATCACTCCCAGCCTCCCACCGCAGCAAGTTCGGCATACGTGCTCACCCTCTGTTTATGCTCGGCTATGTCCATGACACCACCACTATCTGGCGCTTTTGGGATCCCCACCGGAGGCAGGTAATCCAGGCATCAAACGTCACTTTCTTAGAATGGAGCGCACTCAATTCCTCGGGTGGACTCGGACTCGACGTCGCAGTGGTCGGGCTCGGTCTCGGCGCCTCGAGTGAACTCAATTCCTCTGGCGGACTAGGACTCAACGCCTCAGCAGTCGGACTCGGACTCGGCACCTCGAGCGAACTCAATTCCTTGATCGGACTCGGACTCGGCACCTCAAGCGAACTCAATTCCTCGCGCGGACTCGGACTCAACGCCTCGGTGGTCGGACTCGGACTCGGCGCCTCGAGCGAACTCAATTCCTCGGGTGGACTTGGACTCGATGCCTCGACGGTCGGACTCGGACTCGGCGCCTCGAGCGAACTCAATTCCTCGGGCGGACTCGGACTCGACGTCTCTGCGGTCGGACTCGGACTCGGCCCCTCGAGCGTACTCAATTCCTCAGGCGGACTCGGACTCCACACCTTGGCGGTCGGACTCGGACGCGTCGTCTCAAGTGAAAGTCTCAGCAATTTGGAAGGAAAGACTGATCAGCAAAAAATTTAATTCTTACCGGAGCTACGGGAGCTAGCGAAGCTTACGGGAGCACCGGGAGTAAAATATAACTTTGTCCTTCGCTAAGCTAGCAAAGCTAGGGACGTAACCACCACCTTACCGACGCAACCACCACATTAGGAAAGCTAGGAAAGCTAGAAAAGCTAGAAAAGCTAGCAAAGCTACGGAGGCACCACCAATCTAACCGACGCAACCACCAACCTTACCACCGCAACCACCAACCTTACCGACGTAACCACAACCTTACAGGAGCTTGGGAAGCTAGAAAAGCTAGGAAAGCTAGGGAAGCTTATGGGAGCAATGAGTGTGCACTGCGAGCAGTTTCATTACTAGTTATAATGCTACTACACGCAGTTGGCTATGCTCTTCGATCGCACAGAAAATCAATTATTGTATTTCAAACCTATATATACATTATGGTACAAAGTCCTACGTCCCAAATCTCATCGCGAAGTACAGAGCACCTACAGCGGCGCATAAGGGCAGGCGAGCAACGCGTATTACAACAGGTAGGAGAGCGAGGAGAATGAGGCCGGCATGGAGAATGATAGCAGACGAGCAACTGGTACGAGCGGTAGGCCAGCGAGTAGAATGAGGCAAGACGAGCAACGCGTACAAGATGAAATTCAGTGAGAAGAATGAGGCAAGACGAGCAACGCGTACGAGATGTAGGCCAGCGAGGTGAATAACGGCAGACGAGGAACGCCTACGAGACGTACGTCATCGAGGAGAATGAGCCCAGACGCGCAACGCGTACGAGATGTAGGCCAGTGATGCCTAACACGGCATTTCTAGCACACGTACGAACGTAGGTCAGCGGTAATGAGGTCAAACGAGCAACGCGTAGTAGCAGTGGCCAGCAAGGAGAATGAGGACAGACAGGCAGTGCGTACGAGATGTAGGCCAGCGTGAAGAATAAGGGCAGAAGAGCAACCCGTACGTGATGTTGGCCAGCGAGGAGAATGACGGCGGACGAGGAATGCCTACGAGATGTAAGTCAGCGAGGAGAATTACGGCAGACGAGCAACGCGAACGAGATGTAGGCCAGCTAGGAGAATGACAGCAGACGAGCAACGCGTACGAGAAGTAGGCCAGTGATGCCTAACACGGTGTTTCTAGCACACGTCCGAATGTAGGTCAGTGGTAATGAGGTCAAACGAGCAACGGGTAGTAGCAGTGGCCAGCAAGGAGAATGAGGCCAGACGGGCAACGCGTACGAGATAGTGTCCGGCGAGGAGAATGTCGGCAGACGAGGAACGCCTACGAGATGTAAGTCAGCGAGGAGCATGACGCCAGATGAGCAACGCCTACGAGATGTAAGCCAGCGAGGAGAATGAGGCCAGACGAGCAACGCGTACGAAATGTAGGCCAGCGAAGAGAATGACAGCAGACGAGCAACGCGTACGAGATGTAAGTCAGCGAGGAATGAGGCCAGATGCGCAACGCATACGAGATGTAGGCTAGTGAGGAGGATGAGGCCAGACGCGCAACGCGTACGAGATGTAGGCCAGTGATGCCTAACACGGCGTTTCTAGCACACGTCTGAACGTAGGTCAGCGGTAATGAGCTCAAACGAGCAACACGTAGTAGCAGTGGCCAGCAAGGAGAATGAGGCCAGACGCGGAACGCGTACGAGATGTAGGCCAGTGAGGAGAATGACGGCGGTCAAGGAATGCCTACGAGATGTAGGCCAGCGAGGAGAATGACAGCAAACGACACGTCCGAACGGAGGTCAGCGGTAATGAGGTCAAACGAGCAACGCGTAGTAGCAGTGGCCAGCAAGGAGAATGAGGCCAGACGCGCAACGCGTACAAGATGTAGGCCAGCGAGGAGAATAACAGCAGGCGAGCAACGCATACAAAAAGTAGGCCAGCGATTCGTGACAGCGGGTTTCTGTAACGTGTACGACGATAGGTGAGCGGTGCGTAGGTTGGTTGTGTGTATTATTTCAACTCGTAATGACTTGGACGGTGTGTGTTGCAAAAAAGGGAAGCTATGGGTAAGTGGCAGCTGTCGCCGCACTTAGGAGATGAATGAACTGATGGGGGGTTTAACCGCCACAAAAAAACCGGTCAAGTGATTAGCGCTACCAACAATGCCGATTGCGCCCCCCCGTCAGTTCATTTATCTCCTAAGTGCGGCCACAGCTGCCACTTACCCATAACTTCGATTTTTTGCAACACACGCCGTCCAAGTCATTACGAGTTGAAATAATACACACCCCCAACCTACGCACCGCTCACCTATCGTCGTACACGTTACAGAAACCCCCTGTTACGTATCACTCGCCTACTTCTTGTACATGTTCCTCGTCTGCCTCCATTCTCCTCGCCAGACAACATCTCCTACATGTTGCGCATCTGGCCTCATCCTCCTCGCTAGCCTACATCTCGTACGCGCTGCACGTCTGGCCTCATTCCTCGCTGACTTGAATCTCGTACGCGTTGCTCATCTTCTATCATTCTCCTCGCTGGCCTACATCTCGTACGCGTTGCGCGTCTGGCCTCATTCTCCTCGCTGACTTAAATCTCCTAGGCAGTGTTCTACATAGACCAGTCCGGAATAATTTTGGCAAAGGTCAGGACTGGTCGGGATATATGCCGACCAATAAATTTTCGGTCAGGACTGGTCGGGATATATCCAGACCGACCAAGCGTAGTTCGGGTCTGTCGGCCGACGTCGGGATAGGTCTGGTTAAAAACATTGATTTTGTAGAAAATTCATTACACCTGTATGGGGATACTACAAGCTTCCGTACCATCACCAGTGATTTGAAGTAACTCATCAATTCTTTGGCGTGCGCTATGGCTACACTACACCAGATCCTCCTCACAAAGGGCAGCCAACATCTGCTCAATCGCTTTAACATCCTCCTTCGTAGCCGCGATCATCCCATCCCTCTGCCAGCTTTTCAAACATTCGACAGCCTCAAGCAAGTCATCTCCCATACGGCAACGGCGATCTGAGAGCGTTATCTTTGCGCTGCTGAACACACGTTCCGGCTCAGCACTCATTGCAGGGAGAGTGAGATATGTCAAAGCCATCCGAGCAAGATCCTTCCAGTGCGGATCATGCAACCTATCAAACCACCAACCAACCACGTCTCATACAGGGTGGATCTGTGCCTCCTGTTGAAAGCAGTGCAGCATATCGAGATTGGCTGGCAGCTGCGTGACAGCAAGACGTTTGCGCTCCCAGTGGGTGAGGTTCCCCACTGCGCTGGGGTCAGCCTCCAGTGGACGTCCCTGACCGGCCACTCCATGTGCAGTGCTACTTCCCTTGTATGAGGACTCCCAGACCGTCTGCACTATCGCTTCAGCAGAAACGATCCATTCAGGCCTGTTCTTCCACTCCTCTTGGAAGTAATTGAACTTCATATTGGGATGTAGAGCCACGGCAATCGCATACGCTGGTG
>Ga0307516_10008404_pt1 | contig 11700 bp, 9 predicted proteins | sample 19_EM_MG_FD_203310 | JGI IMG/M metagenome (GOLD analysis project Ga0307516, IMG submission 203310) | Populus trichocarpa ectomycorrhiza microbial communities from riparian zone in the Pacific Northwest, United States - 19_EM | ecosystem: Host-associated > Plants > Roots > Unclassified | place...
CCATAATCTCACTTTTTCAATTCATCATTTTGACGTAGGTTTGACGCATGTCTTTAGAACCTGAAAATGAGTCTGCAACCGAACAATTTCTGGCGATCATCCAGTCGGAAGATGTATTGCAGATCCAGGAATTTCTGAACAATCAAAATATCAGCGAGGTCGCCGAACTCATCGACGAATTCCCCGAATATGAAGCGCAGATCATCGGGAATATGAGCATACACCGGGCTTCCAGCACCTTCAAGATCCTGGATTTCTCGGCACAAAAAAGGATCATACAGGAATTGCCGGCCCTGAAGACAGCCGAGCTATTGAACGACCTCTCCGCGGATGACCGGACCTCTTTCCTGGAAGAGCTGCCCAGTGCCGTGGTCAAAGAACTTATCAAGGCCCTGGATCCCGAAGAAAGGAAGATCACCCTTGCCCTGCTTGGCTATCCCGAGAGCAGCGTGGGAAGGCTGATGACGCCGGATTATATAGCCGTGCAAAAGGATTGGACGATCAGGGAAGTGATCGAACATATCCGGGAAGAAGGAAAGGACAGCGAGACCATCGACGTGATCTATGTCGTGGATGACGAAGGATTATTTATCGATGATATACGTATCCGGGAGATCATCCTGGCCAGCCCGGAAAAAAAGGTAGAAGATGTCATAGACAATCGCTATATCGCCCTGAACGTACACGACGACCAGGAGACGGCCAGCGAGGCATTTAAGATGAACAACCGTGTGGCCCTGCCCGTATTGGACGACCATAACGTCCTGCTGGGGATCGTCACCATCGATGACGTACTCTGGGTGGCACAGGAAGAATTTACGGAAGATATCCAGAAGATCGGGGGTACGGAAGCTCTCGATGAACCCTATCTCGAGATCCCCCTGCTGAAACTTTTCAGGAAGAGGATCGTATGGCTGATCGTTCTCTTCCTCAGTGAAATGCTCACCGCCACGGCCATGGGTTATTTCGAGGAAGAAATAGCCAAAGCCACCGTCCTGGCCCTCTTCATACCCCTTATTATTTCCAGCGGCGGTAACAGCGGTTCCCAGGCCTCCACCCTCATCATCCAGGCAATGGCCCTGGGTGAGATCACGCTGACAGAGTGGTGGCGGGTCATGAAAAGGGAGATCATTTCCGGCTTACTGCTGGGAACGGTCCTGGGTATGATCGGCTTCACCCGCGTCATGCTGTGGAACCAAATCTTCCATACCTATGGAGAGCATTCCATGCTCGTAGCCTGTACCATCGGCTTCTCCCTCGTAGGCGTCGTACTCTGGGGCACTATCGCCGGCAGCATGCTGCCCATCATATTAAAAAAATTCGGCGCGGATCCCGCTACCTCCTCCGCACCCTTTGTCGCCACGCTCGTAGACGTCACCGGTCTCGTGATCTATTTCTCCGTGGCCTTCATATTTATGCACGGTACGCTTTTATGACCGACCCCAGGATCCCTCCCCCGCAGGAATTGTTAATAGTTTGCAATCTGCCGCCCCGGGCTTCTTTTCCCCTTGTTTTTTGCTTAAATTTATAAGTGTAAAACCAAGTGCCATGAACCCGAAAACGATCACCACTCCATCCGGCAGATCCACCCGGTCCGCCAAATTCATCCTTTCCTTTGCCCTTCTGTTCCTGTTAGCCCTCTCCGGCTCTGCCCAGCGACACTTCGGAGGAGGAGGAGGATACCGCCGCGGCGGCGGAGGCTTCTATGGCGGGGGTTATCGTGGCTACGGAGGCTATGGTTACGGGGGTTACTCCCGGCTTGGGTTCGGCCTAGGATTGGGCCTTGGATTTGCCAGCCCCTATTATTATGGGTATCCCGGCTATGGCCCTGGCTACGCGCCTTATTCACCCTATTATAATCCCTATTATGGATATCCGCCCGTGATCGTACAACCTCCTTACCAGGGGCAGCAGCCTCCTACCTATGACGATCCCGCCGATCCCTACGAGGAAGCGCCCAGGAAGCAGAACGCTCCCCAGTCCCCACGTAGGAACGACAACGACCCTAACTATAACAACCCCGACTCGCTCTCCAACAGGCCCGGCACCCAGCTCCATCCTACCTCCCATTCCAACGAGGAAGCCACCGGCAGGGTATGGGTGAAGTCCCATTGGAAGAACACCCCGGAAGGATGGGTTAAGATCGAGGGTTATTGGAAGAATAATTACAATTGATCTTACAAGAGCTTTTTTATTGATTATCCGCCTTCTATTTGGGCTTCTTGCTACCTTCTCTGAGAATATTTTTATAATATTGCCAGTCAATTACTATAAAAAGATCCTCTATGTGTGGAATTGTCGCTTATATCGGTCCCCGTGAAGCTTACCCCCTTATTTTAAAAGGATTGAAACGCCTGGAATACCGGGGATATGATAGTTCGGGAGTAGCCCTGCTGAACGATGATCTGCGTGTCTACAAGAAAAAAGGAAAGGTAGCCGAACTGGAAGAGAGCCTCATCGGAAAGAACCTCCACGCGCATGCCGGTATGGGCCACACCCGCTGGGCCACGCATGGAGAACCCAGCGACCGCAACGCACATCCTCATAGTTCGGCCAGCGGCAAACTGGCGATGATCCATAATGGCATCATCGAGAACTACTCTCAGCTTAAAAATGAGCTCCTCAAAAAAGGCTACCAGTTCCACAGCGATACCGATACCGAAGTCCTGCTCAATTTCATAGAAGACATCAAGGAAAATAACAACTGCGGATTGGAAGAAGCCGTCCGTATCGCACTCAAAAGAGTCGTGGGCGCCTATGTCATTATCCTCCTCGACAAGGATCAGCCCGATATGATCATTGCCGCCCGAAAAGGCAGCCCCCTGGTGATCGGCATCGGTAAAGGCGAACACTTCCTCGCATCCGATGCATCTCCCATTATCGAATACACCAAGGAAGTGGTCTATGTCAACGACTATGAACTGGCCATCATCAAAGCCGATGAACTGGTGCTGAAGAATCTCGGAAATGAAAAGATAACCCCCTTTATCCAAAAGCTCGACCTGGAACTCGCGGCGATCGAAAAAGGCGGCTATGAACATTTCATGAAAAAAGAGATCTTCGAACAACCCGATACCATCTTCGATTGCCTCCGCGGACGCCTGGACATTGCAAAGAACACCATCACCATGGCAGGCATCCAGAATAATATCGAAAAACTGAAAAATGCCAACCGCATCATCATGATCGGCTGCGGCACCAGTTGGCATGCCGGCCTTGTCGCCGAATATATCTTCGAAGAACTCTGCCGTATTCCCGTGGAAGTAGAATACGCTTCTGAATTCCGTTACCGCAATCCCGTTGTCCACAAAGGAGATGTCATCATCGCCATCTCCCAGAGCGGCGAGACGGCCGATACCCTGGTAGCCATTGAAAAAGCGAAAGAGAACGGAGCCTTCATCCTCGGGGTCGTCAACGTTGTCGGATCGTCCATCGCCCGTCTCTCCCATGCCGGCGCCTATACCCATGCAGGACCCGAGATCGGGGTGGCCAGTACAAAAGCCTTCACCGCCCAATTGACCGTCCTCACGATGATCGCCCTGAAGATCGCCAGAGAAAAGAACAGCATCGACGAAGCCCGTTACACGCATTTAATGGGCGAACTGCATGCGATCCCCGAAAAAGTAAAAGAAATACTCAAGCTCGACGACGCCATTAAAAAATTAGCCATCAAGTATAAGGACGCCAACGATGCCCTCTACCTGGGTCGCGGCTATAATTTCCCCGTTGCTCTCGAAGGCGCTCTCAAGCTCAAGGAGATCTCTTATATTCACGCAGAAGGCTATCCGGCAGCGGAAATGAAACACGGCCCGATCGCCCTGGTCACGGAGACCCTGCCGGTGATCTTCGTCGCCACCAAGGATTCCTATCACGAAAAGATCGTCAGCAATATCCAGGAGATCAAGGCAAGAAAAGGAAAAGTATTGGCCGTGATCAGCCAGGATGATGAATTGATCGCAGGAATGGCCGACGACATCATGCCCGTACCCGAAGCGGATGAACTGGTAGCTCCCCTGCTGACGGCGATCCCCATGCAGTTGTTCGCCTATCATATCGGCGTAGCCCGGGGTTGTGACGTAGATAAGCCGAGAAACCTTGCCAAAAGCGTAACCGTGGAATAAGATCAACAATAAGTCCAACATGAACGAGATCAGGAAAAGCCCCATCGATTCTTTAGGATACCATTTCATCGACCCTCGCTATCTTCCCAAAGGAAAGGATGAATACTATCTGCGCGACCAGCAGAACAGGAGCGGCATTACCTACCGGCAGCTATCGGCCTACGAAATAGAAGTGCTGGTGCGCAACCGCAATACCTCTTCCAATTGGAACCATATCCTCGTATCCGATGCCTTTGCCCCCGAGCTGGTGCAGAATTGCAAGTTCTTCGGATTGGTACGCATCGGTAAGCTGGAACCCTTTTACCTGGAATTCCACAACCTTCGCCGTCCCGTAGGCCTCTATAACAGTACCATCATTAGTTGCGACCTTGGCGACAACGTATCCATCGACAATACCAATTACCTTTCTCATTATATTATCGGCAACGACGTCATGATCGTCAACACGAATGAACTGACGACGACGGACTATGCGAAATTCGGCAACGGTATCCTGAAAGAAGGAGAAGAAGAAGCCATCCGCATCCGCCTGGAAGTATGTAATGAGAATGGCGGCCGCAGCATCACCCCCTTCAATGGAATGCTGCCCGGTGACGCCTGGATCTGGAGCCGCTTCCGCGACGACGAAATACTCCAAAGCAAGCTCTCGGAATTCACGGAGAAAAAATTTGACAACCGTCGCGGATATTATGGCAAGATCGGTGACCGGACGGTGATCAAGAATTGTAAGATCATCAAGGACGTCTGGATCGGCAGCGACGCCTACCTCAAGGGAGCCAACAAACTAAAGAACCTCACCATCAATTCTTCGCCCACCGCCAAATCCCAGATCGGGGAAGGATGTGAAATGGTGAACGGCATTGTAGGCTACGGATGCAGGGTCTTCTATGGAGTAAAAGCCGTCCGGTTTATCATGGCCTCCCATTCCCAGTTAAAATACGGCGCGAGGCTGATCAACTCCTACCTGGGTAATAACTCGACCATTTCCTGCTGCGAGGTATTGAACTCCCTCATATTCCCCGCGCATGAACAGCACCATAACAATTCCTTCCTTTGTGCCGCGCTCGTGATGGGGCAGAGCAATATGGCCGCCGGCGCCACCATCGGATCGAATCATAATTCAAGGAGCCCGGATGGGGAGATCATCGCAGGACGGGGCTTCTGGCCGGGACTTTGTGTCAGCCTGAAACATAATTCCAAATTTGCATCCTTCACGATCCTTGCCAAAGGCGACTACCCGGCGGAAATGAATATTCCCATTCCCTTCTCCCTCGTCAGCAACGAGGTCAGTACGGATGAACTGGTCGTTATGCCCGCCTATTGGTTCTTATACAACCTGTATGCGCTGGCCCGCAACTCCTGGAAATATGTGGACAGGGATAAAAGGATCGAGAAGGTCCAACACCTCGAATTCGATTTCCTGGCACCGGATAGCGTCCATGAAATGATCGAAGCCCTGCGCACCCTTCGTCTCTTCACGGCAAAAGCGCATGTCCGGCAGTTTGAAAAGAACAAAAAACACCCGGAGGAAGCCCTGCTTGTCATGGGAAAGACCCTGCTGGAAGGCCCGCAGGATAAGGTGGAGGAACTGGAGATCCTGGCGGATGGGTTTGAAAATGGCGAAAGAAAGGTCAGGCTCGTAAAGGTTTTCCAGGCCTACCAGGTGTTTAAGGAATTGATCGCCTACTATGCAGCGACGCAGCTCCTGTCTTTTATCAGGACCCATAAACCAGCCGGTTTCGAAGTCCTGCAAAAAGCGATCCCTACCCCTTCGGGAATGACCCAATGGAGCAATGTGGGAGGTCAGTTGATCCTCGACACCGAGCTGCAAAAATTCTTACAGCAGGTGCATACCGGCAAGGCGAAGTCCTGGGACGATGTACATCAATTCTATACCCGGCAAGGCGCGAACTATGACCGCGATAAGCTGGCGCATGCCTTATCCGCTTATAAAGAGATCTTTGGCGTCAACCTCAAGCGGGCTGGCAGAAAGGCCCTCCATGACCTGCTTGCCCAAAGCATCCTTACAAAAGAATGGATGACAAAGGGGATCTATACTTCCCGCGCCAAGGACTACACGAACCCCTTCCGGAAAATGGTCTACAGCTCGCAGGAAGAAATGAATACCGTGATCGGCGCGCTGTCCGACAACAGCTTCATCCGGCTGCAGAAGGAAGCGTTAAAAAAATATCGAAAGGAAGTGGAGACTATCATAGCCGGGAGCTCCCTCAAATAAAAAAAGCCTTCCGGATGGAAGGCTTTCCCTTAATTTCTTTGCCGCGGTTATTTCTTGATAACTTTCTTAACGCTGTCGGCTTTTGATTTTACTGAATCAACAGCGGCGCGGGCGGTAGAATCGATGGCTTTCTTAGCGGTATCCGCTGCAGCTTTGATCGTGTCAGCAGCAGCTTTAGCATTAGAATCTACTGCGCTGGCAGCAGAGTCAGAGGCATTGTTGCAGGCAGTCATACCGCCGGCGATAACCAGGATGGCCAGTAATTTTTTCATGTAAGTTTTTTAAAGATTGGGTTATTAATGAGCGCAAAAGTAATATTTTTATAATACGACCCCTATTTTTTCCTGAAAAACAGCCTCAATGGCACGCCCTTGAAGTTAAAGTTCTCTCTTAGTTTGTTCTCCAGGTAGTTCTTATAGGGCTGTTTGACATCATCCGGGTAATTGCAAAAGAAGGCAAAAGAAGGCGTATGCGTCGGCAACTGGGTAATGTATTTTATTTTCAGCGAATGACCACGCACCACCGGGGCATGATAAGCTTCCACGGCCTTTAGCATTATCTCGTTCAATTGGGAGGTCGTCACCTTGCGATGCTTGTTGTCATATACCTCCAGGGCTGATTCGATGGACTTAAAGATCCTCGTTTTATCCTTGACGGAAATAAAGATGATGGGCACGTCCGTGAAGGGCGCCAGCTTGTCTTTTAACTCCTTCTCATAGGCCTTCGCCGTATTGGTCTCTTTTTCCACGAGGTCCCATTTGTTGACGAGGACGACGATCCCCTTGCCTTTCTTTACGGCAAGGCTGAAAATACTAAGATCCTGGGCCGTGATCCCCTTGGAAGCATCCAGCATCAACAGGCAGATATCGGCCTCGTCCATGGCCCTGATGGCCCGGATCACGGAATAGAATTCCAGGTCCTCATGCACCTTCGCCTTCCGGCGGATACCCGCTGTATCGATCAGGATAAAATCTTTCTGGAACAGGTTATAATGCGTGTGGATCGTGTCCCGCGTCGTACCGGCAATATCGCTGACGATGGTGCGCTCCTGCCCGATCAGGGCATTCAGCAGGGAGGACTTCCCCGTATTCGGCTGACCGATAATGGCAAACTTGGGTACGTTCATTTCCTCCTCGATCCCTTTTTCTTCAATAAGGTCCGTGATGGCATCCAACAATTCGCCGGTACCGCTGCCCGACATGGAAGAAAGGAAAAAAATGTTCTCGAAGCCCAGGCTATAGAACTCCGTAGCCTCCAGCAGCCGATCGCTGTTATCCACTTTATTCACCGTGAGGAACACCGGCTTGGTGGTCCGGCGCAATACATCGGCCATCGCCTCGTCCAGGCTGGTGATCCCCGTTGCGACATCCACCATAAACACCAGGGCATTGGCTTCTTCCAGCGCGATCATTACCTGCTTCTTGATCTCGATCTCGAAGACATCCTCACTCTCGGGTACAAATCCGCCCGTATCGATCAGGTTAAAAGACTTTCCATTCCATTCGACCACTCCGTACTGCCGGTCGCGGGTCACCCCGCTCACATCGTCCACAATGGCTTTGCGCTCTTCGAGGAGGCGATTGAAAAAAGTACTTTTCCCAACATTCGGCCGGCCCACGATCGCAACTGTAAATCCGCTCATATCCAAATTATTATTAACTAACTATATCCGGGCTCAATACCCGTATTCTTTCAAAAAAATTTCATTGTCACGCCATTTCGGCCGCACCTTCACGAACAGCTCCAGGAATACTTTGCGGTCGATGAACGCCTCGATATCCTTCCGGGCTTCCGAACCTAGTTTCTTGATCATGCTACCCGCCTCGCCTAAGATGATCCCTTTCTGCGACTCGCGTTGCACGACAATATCGGCCCTTATCTTGGTCAGCGTCGTCTTTTCCTGGAATTCCTGCACTACTACCGTAGCATGATAAGGGATCTCGTCCCCATACAGGTAAAAGATCTTTTCCCGGATCATTTCGCCTACAAAGAATTTAGTAGGGAGGTCGGTGAGGTCATCGCCTTCGAAAAAAGGCGCTCCTTCCGGCAACAGTTCCAGGATCGCTTCGAGCAATTGGGGAACATGTGTCTTACGCAGGGCGGAAATAGCCACCAGCTTCCGGCAATAGGTCTTCGCCTCGAAAAAAGCCCGGGCTTCCGCTATCTTATCGGCATCGGCCCCGTCTGTCTTATTAAGGACGACGATCGCCGGCGACTTTAATTTTAAAGAACTGAATAGCTGGTCGTTCTCCTCCCACTGGTCCCGGATATCCACCAGTAATAAAGCGACATCCGCATCTTCCAGGGAATTGCGCACCGCCTGCATCATTTTTTCGTGCAGCTTGTATCTTGGCTCGATGATACCCGGCGTGTCGGAAAACACCACCTGGTAATCCTTTTCGGTCAGGATACCCTTGATCCGATGCCGGGTCGTTTGCACTTTGGGGGATACGATCGCCAGCTTCTCTCCCATCAGGGCATTGAGGAGCGTACTTTTGCCTGCGTTCGGCTTACCAAATATGTTTACAAATCCGGACTTCATACATCAACTCCACAAAGGTATAAAATAAAAAAAGTCCCGCTGTGGCGGGACGCTTGTTGCGAAGGGGAGGATCGAACTCCCGACCTTCGGGTTATGAGCCCGACGAGCTACCGCTGCTCTACTTCGCGATGTGGGCAGCAAAAGTACCGTGAAATATCTGTCTTACCAAATAAAATGACTTCTTCCGGGATTTTTCTCCCGGAAGAAGCCTTTCTTTAATCGTAGTGGGGTGGAACTCAATCTCTTTTAGACACGCTGCTGGCGCCGTGGGAGCGCATTTCTTTAACTACGGCGCTCCCCTTGTAGACCACACTGCTGGCGCCGCTTGCACGTGCGCTCAACTCCTTATTCACGGTGATATGAATATCGGAGGCGCCGGTGGCATTCGCGGTGCAATTTTCCGTCACGAGATCATAACCCTTTACATCACTGGCCCCGCTGGCATGGACCGTAAGGCTGCCGACGCTCCCCGTGATCTGCACATCAGAAGCGCCCGACTGTACCAGGGTCAGTTCATTCAGTTTGACGCCCCCCTTGAAATCACTGGCCCCGCTCAAATGCATCTCCAGCTTATCTCCCGAGATCATTCCGTTGACAAAGACATCGCTGGCGCCGGAGGCGTGCAGATGATCGAGATTGTTGAAGGATACATAGGCCTTTAATTGTTTATTGCCGGTGGTCCACGAAAAACCACCGTTGTCGAGGCTTATTTTCAGAACGCCGTCCACGACTTCCGTACGGATACGGTTCCTCCATTTGATATCCCGGGCGCTTACAGCCATGGCCTCTTCATCGCCCTGGCTCAGGTACAGATCGATGGCACTGGAAACCTCGATGGCATGAAACCCTTTGACAGGGCGCATCTCGGCATTCGGATCGTTAATGGTCGCTTTCTGCGCCAGTAGGTTCATCACCAACAGGCTGCCAATCCCAAGAAAAAGAATTTTTTTCATACACTATCCTTTTTTGCTGACGCTGCCGGAGCCGGAACTCACCTGCTTAACGGAAGCAGCTCCCTTATAATAGACATCACTGCCGCCGCTGGCCGTGGCCGTCAATTCCTTGTTTACCAGGATATGTACATCGCTGCCTCCCGTGGCACTGACATTACAGGTCTCGGTCGCCAGGTCATACCCGTGGAGGTCGCTGCCCCCGCTGGCGGTTACAATCAAATGGGAAGCGTTGCCCGTAAGGGTTATATCCGAACCTCCGCTCTGCGTAATGGACAATTCCCCGATCGACACTTTTCCTTTCATATCACTGCCTCCCGATAAAACAATTTTCAGTTTCTCCAGTTTGAGGGCTTCTTCTACATATACATCCGAGCCACCCGAAGCGCTCAATGCATCCAGGGTACTGAAGGATACATAGGCCTTCATGTTCACATGACCCGACCCCCAATGCTCCCCGTCATTATCCATAAAGATCTTCAAGGTCCCGTCTTCCACTTCCGTCCTGATCTTGTTCCGGATCGATACGGAGGCAGCACTGACCGCAACGGCCTCATCCTTGCCCTGCGTCAGATACAGATCGATCCCCCCGGAGATCCGGATGGCATGAAATCCTTTTACCGACCGTTTTTCCGCATTTTTATCATTGATGAGCTTCTCATTCTGTGCAAAAGAGAAAAGACTGGCGATCGTAAGAGCAAATAGCAATAAAGTACGTTGCATAGTTAGTAGTTTTTAAAAAGACACCCCAGTGAAAGGAATGTTGCATCTCCCTGATTAGGACGACCGGGGGATCAAAATGTTACAAGTAAAAATAGCCGTATATTTACAAATATTCCTTCCGGAGATCGTTCCGGCGGGTTTTTACAGATTCCTCGGGGTGCTATCCTGCTACTGGGCAGATGGCTGAGACAATACCCGTAGAACCTGATCAGGGTAATGCCTGCGCAGGGAAGGTAGTCCAATCATTCACTATTCTTTCTTTTTTTGCAGCATTCTCTGGCATTTATTTAACTGTCAATAAGTTATATATGAAGAGAATTTTATTCGCCTGCTGGCTTGGTTTATCCGCATTTTTCATGGGCACCCTTACCCAGGCACAGAGCATCCTTCCGCCGGCTTCCAGGGCCACCCCTGCACCTAACGATCCGAAAGCAAAGGCTATTCAAGACTCGCTTTCCCTCTTCCTGGCGCCCGTCGAAGTGAGGGCCCTGCGGGCCGGTGAAAAAGCACCCTTTGCCAAAACCAATATCACAAAAAAAGAGATCGAACAGATCAACCTGGGCCAGGACCTTCCTTTCCTGCTCAACCAGACCCCTTCCGTGGTCGTCAACTCCGATGCAGGCAATGGGGTCGGCTACACCGGCATTCATATCCGCGGCACGGATGCCACCCGCATCAATATGACGCTGAATGGGATACCCTATAACGATGCGGAATCGCAGAATATCTATTTCGTCGACCTTCCCGACCTGGCGTCTTCCGTGAACAGCATCCAGATCCAGCGCGGCGTCGGCACTTCCTCGAATGGGGCAGGTGCTTTCGGGGCAACGATCAATTTCTCCACCAACGAATTCAATGAGAAGCCCTACGCCGAATCCAATAACAGTTTTGGTTCCTTCAACACCTGGAAGAATACGGTCAAACTCGGATCGGGCCTAATCAATGGCCATTTTACCATCGACGCACGTCTGTCCCGCATCAGCAGCGATGGCTATATCGATCGCGCGACCAGCAACCTGCGTTCCTTCTACCTTTCCGGCGCCTGGATCAACGAACATTCTTCCCTGCGCCTGAATATCCTTTCGGGTGCTGAAAAGACCTACCAGGCCTGGAACGGCATCCCCGAAG
>Ga0307516_10008405_pt1 | contig 11699 bp, 20 predicted proteins | sample 19_EM_MG_FD_203310 | JGI IMG/M metagenome (GOLD analysis project Ga0307516, IMG submission 203310) | Populus trichocarpa ectomycorrhiza microbial communities from riparian zone in the Pacific Northwest, United States - 19_EM | ecosystem: Host-associated > Plants > Roots > Unclassified | place...
TGGATATCGCCCCAGATGGGGCTCCGCGGCTCCTTTGTTTCGATGTCACTTGGAGGCACGGGATGATTAGTATGCCTGTGAGGGCGAGTTCCCCCGTTGGCCTTCCGCATCCCGCTGGAATAGTATCCGAGGGACCCATGGGACCGTGGACGGTGATACCGTCGAGCCGGTTAGCCACCGAGCAAATATGTGCAAATAGATTTACCCGAAAGAGGAACTTTGTTGAACTCGCGATTGTCACTGAATCCAGCGCTGACGCGACTCTCCGGTTGAACTTGTTGTACGATTTACGAACGCGACATGGGTCGCCTCTCCAGACTATTATACCCGGAGACGGCCGTCGACGCCGTCATCACCGTCACCCTCTTCTTCGCTCTGGGTATCTGGCTCGTCGTCCAGCGCTACAAAACCATCCGTGACAGAGCTGTTCTTTTCTACTGGCCAGCACCACCAGTACGTGTCACTCCGTCTCAGACGCAAACCCCCGACTGACACAGTTTTCGCTCGCAGGAAGCTGACCCAGATCACAAATCCAAATACATTGAAAATCCTTCACTCGACGCCCATGGCTCTGATCCTTCACTCTTGCCGCACGGCGCCGCGAGAGACAGGAAATACATAACTTCTTACGATCCCGCCACCGGACTTCACTTGAAGACGTTCATGGCCGACAGCGCACGGGATATCGAAACGAAAATTGCAAATGCCGCCGCTGCCCAAGAGGAATGGGCTTATTCGTCGTTCGCCGATAGGAAACGCGTTATGAAGTCGTTGAAGAGGTGGTTGGTTGAGAACCAGGATGCTTGTGCGCGCGTCGCTTGTAGGGACTCCGGAAAGACTTGTGAGTTGGCCGGCTCATATATTTGTTGCCACCGCTGTACACGTGTTGACGGTTTCATCTCAGTCCTGGACGCCAGTCTTGGTGAGATTCTGACCACAGCTGCGAAGTTGGATTGGTTGCTCGACCATGGGACCCGTGTCTTAAGACCCGAAACACGCTATTCAAGTCTTTTAACGATCTACAAGCACTCTGAAGTCCACTTCGAACCCCTTGGTGTCGTCGCTGCTTTGGTTTCGTGGAACTATCGTGCGTTATATGCGCATTGATCCCCCCTGGGTTTGGCTAACCGTGAACCTCAGCATTGCATAACTCATGGTCACCGATTATCACTGCTTTGTTCTCTGGAAACGCCATCGTCTTGAAATGTTCCGAGCACGTCATATGGTCTACCCTGTGGTTCGTCGGTGCTATTAAGGAGTGTTTGCGGGCCTGCAAATTCAACCCTGAGCTTGTCCAGGTGAGGTGGAATTTGCTCTTGATGGTGGACGCACGTTAAACCTCTCTCCAGATCGTCTGCTGTTTACCGTCCGAGGCCGAGGTTCTGACAAGGTCGCCGGTCATCAAACACATTACCTTTATCGGATCTGAGGAAGTCGGTCGCAAGGTCGCGCTCGCCGCTGCGCATAACATGACCCCATTGACTTTGGAGCTGGGAGGAAAGGATCCAGCTATCATCCTACCCGGTACAGACCTGGACCGATACATAAGTATCTGGATGCGCGGTGTCTTGTATGTTCTCCTCTACCCTTTCCACCGTAGTGGGTTTCACTGAGTTCTATCCAGCCAAAACGCTGGCCAGAACTGTGTCGGCATCGAGAAACTTATCGTCCACCAGACCCAGTACGACGAGCTTCATGATATGGTCGTACGACGCGCCAAGGAACTTCGATCTGGACCTGTTCTCGCTCCTCCCGTCGAAGGATTCGAGACCTACGCGGATGTTGGCGCCATGATTTCCAAGGATCGGTTCCGCGATCTCAAACGGGTACTTGACGAGGCTGAGCATAATGGAGCTACGGTCGACACTGGAGGAAAGCCTTACGTTCACCCGTACTTTGGCGGAGGATCGTATTTCTATCCCACTGTTGTTGGTAACCCGCCGTCCGATTCGCTTGTCGCTCAGTTGGAACGTAAGCGTTCAATCTTGAGTTGTGTGTGACGTGGTCGGCGCTGACGCATTTTTGTGGTAGTGTTTGCTCCTATTGCATTGATCCAGACCTACGAGACCGTAGAAGAGGCCATCGAACTCGCCAACGGAACGAAATACGGCCTTGGGGCAAGTGTCTTTGGACCGGACCAGACTTATGCGATCCAGGTCGCGAAGCAGATCAAATGCGGAATGGTTTCCGTTAACGACTTTGGAGTTTTCTACGTACGCTCCTTCTGGTTTTCGCACCTATCCTGCATCTACTGATGTCGAACTTAGTTGAACCAGGATTTACCGTTTGGAGGGACCAAGGCTAGCGGCCACGGGCGATTTTGTGAGGACGGTCTATCCCGTGCGGTTTTGGGCGCTGACCGTTAAACCCGACTTAGCTGGACCGGAAGGGTTGCGCGCTTTGACGAACCCCAAGGCGATCATTTCTGACAGGCTCCCGTGGTTGATCCAAACTTCGATTCCCAGAGTTGTGGATTATCCGATCCCCTCGCTCGTACAGAGCTGGTGAGCCCTGACGCCCCGTTATGTCATTCTGTGACCGACTGATCGTAATCTGAATCTACAGGGAGTTCGTATCTGGTATGGTTGCCTTCTTCTACGCCGACGGGTACAGGGCACGTGGAAGGGGATTGGTCAGGTTGGTTACCGCCGCAAGGACGAATGTCATCCGATAGACAAATCCTCGACCGTCGCCCTTTGCGTTACTTCGGTCAGACTGCGGGATACGGGCATGCGAGATGCCCGTCAAACCCGAGGGTCGCCGACCATCCCAGGATCCCCTACCCCCCGATCTGTCAAGGCTTTTTATCCCTTCTCTCTCCTCTCACGTTCCGTTACCGTCCTGATATGGTTGCTTTCTGTATTCTCTTCCTCCACCCTACCTCTATCCTGCCCACAGTAGCTGGTATTTACGCTCTGCTGGATATATATACACCTTTGATACAGCGATTCGTAGACCTTACAGGGCGAGTGTGGGGTGTCTTGGACGACCCGAACGAGAGTCAGCGAGAACGTGAGAACTGGTGCGAGGAGGGTGCGAATGTACGTATGCGGGCTGTGTTGCAAAGTGTGGTTGGGTTGGGCGATCCGAGGTTTGGGGCTAAAGTCAATCGGGAGAGAGGTGAAGAGTGGGCGCGTAGTGTCGGACGTTTGAGTGATGGGCGTCCAAGGTAGGGAAGGCGGCATGCAAACTTGGGTCAGTCTAAAATGAGGGTCGCATTAAGGGTACAAAGGGCAGCGGTCAGGACAAGTTGACAAACAGAAAGTATTGGCGGGTGAGGTGGACGGATGAATGGAAGAGTGCACGGGTGTGGGGGGAAATGATTGAATTGAGGGGTTAGGTTCAGGCGTTCCGAGTTTCAAGCCCCTGCAAGCCTTCGCTGTCGCTCCAAGAACAGGGATACAAGAAGTCTGACATGGTGGTCAGACATTCGGAGGCGTGTGCATCAAATGGAAACAGCGCACTTGTTGTGTTCTTCGTACAGTTCCTTCACAACTTTCTCCTCCATATCTACATCCGCGTTCGCAACCCCATTGCAATCCTGCGCCACCTCTTCTGAATGGGGCAGCCGAGGTCGGAGGGCATGTATATCGTGTAACTTTGCGTTCTCCTGCGCATATTCCCCGATCCGAGTTTCAAAAACCCATCCCACCGGAGGGCGGACCGGGTCGAATGAATGAGGGTAAGAATCTGGGAGAGAGACGGTCGGTCCGGCGCCGAAGTAGGGGGCTTGGTCAGCGGCCCAACCGCGAGAAGAGCCGTCGAGTGCGGGTGCGGCCGTCCGACGCCGTTTGGGGTTTACTATTGGACGAGAAACGGGGGGATCTGAGGATTCTCCCCCTGGTTGGGAATTATAGGCAGTTGAGGTTTGGGGATCCCACCTGGACCCGGAATCACCCTCAGAGTCGTCCCCGTCATCCATTGGGTCAGGCGATCTTCTGCGTTTGGAAAGGGCTGAGGAAGAGAAGAACGTGTGCCGCCCAACGCTTCCACTCCCCCCCGCGCCTGGAACTCCGGGAATGAGATCTGGAGAGACCCTGGGTCGTTTCCTCGAAACTCCAGACGATGGGTCGGCCTGGGTGGATGGTGTGCTCATGTTCGAGGCTGAGTGGGACGTGTTCGGGCCCAGGATGGGCGAGGAGAGATCGTCGCCGTATGCAGCTAGAATCGGGTGTGGCGAAGAGGGGCGCTGACGTTTGAGCATCGTCGATGGGGGAAAGGGAGAGTGCGCTGGTGGTTCGCCGACGGGGGCTGCTGAGTGGACGCGTTGGAGAAACGAGGGGGTGTGACCTGTGTTGCTCACCGATCAAACTCAGGCTGGCTCTCTGTGTTTCCCGCGTTGAACTCTTCGCCAAACTTCTCATTTCCAAAAAACTCGGGCGACCATGGCCGACGATATGGACGTGATGGCCATGATGGGCATAACCGGGTTTGGAAAACAGACTAAAAAGAGGGAGTTGGATCCCAGGCGTTTCGAGAAGAATCGTCGCGAAGAGGTTGGTTCGGATGGTCGCCTGCTGCGCGTCGTGCTGATCATGCCCTCCCTAGGTCAAACCAACCTCTGAAACACCAGCTGCGGCGTCGGGGTCATCCATAACACCACTCGAAGCCGGTGACGAACGAGGCGATGGACGAAACTTGACTGCACCACAGCAGAAGGGTGGCCCCACCCTTCACGATGGCGAACCGGAATTCGAACCCTCGGATGGGGATGACTTGGATGACGATATTCCAGAATTCCCAACAACTCACGAGCTAATTATGAAGGATCACACCAAAGTCATCTCGGCTCTCGCCCTCGACCCTTCTGGCGCGAGAGTCGTGTCTGGTTCACACGATTACGATTGCAAGCTATGGGATTTCGGTGGAATGGACTACAGATGTAAACCATTCAAGAGCTGGGAGCCATCAGGGTCCTATTATGTGAGTATCTTTTCGCACTCTTGCAAGGTCTCGAGAGGGGTTATATATTTTTACCACAAAGATGCTAAGATGCGTCGCGTAGATTCACGACCTCAAATTCTCGAATGATGGCCAGAAGTTCCTCTGTATCACTGGTACAACGCAAGCAAGGTTGTACGACCGGGATGGCGAAGAACAGTGCGCGGCGTGCCTTCGTACTACAAGTTCCCCTTCCGCTAACTTGGGCGCGCAGGGCCACTTACATCAAGGGTGACCCTTATATTCGTGACATGAAACATACGAGGTCCATCATTCACATGCATCACTTTACGTCGTTTTTAGGCGCATTCGCTAACTTTTGTCGACTTTTCTTCGCAGTGGCCACGTCAGCGAATTGACATCGTGTTCATGGCATCCCAAGAATTCCGAGGTTTTCATCACCGGTTCTGCCGATTCTACTATCCGGTATGTGTTGTCGTTTACGGTTTTGAACATTCCATCTTTCGCTTGGTCATTTTCACATCACCAATCCACTGGCTCCGCCGTTTGACCCCATTCGTCCATGCCCTGACGACGGCTACTGCCTCGCCTTAATTTTGGATCTACTTACGGCTGCATACCCTGAACCTTGGTTCTTCCCATTTCCGGCATGGCAACCGGCCACGATTACTGACCTTCACCATGTCGATTTTAGGATATGGGACGTGGAGAACAGACGGAAACAACGATCAGTCATTGTCGTCAAGTCGAAAGAGCGTGGAACGAGGACGAAGGTGACTGCTTGCGCTTATTCGTATGATGGGAATCTGATTGGCGGTGGTGAGTGCTAGTGAATCCTTCCCGACGGTACCTTTTTCGTTGACGAGGAATCACCTCGTGCGCTGTTCGTTCAGCGTGTTTGGATGGCGCCATCCACATGTGGCAAACCAGCTCGAACTTTGTCCGACCGAGCATGACGATCGAAGGTGCACACGCTAAGGGTGTCGAGACCGGTTCGATTGTCTTTTCGGTGGATGGGAGAACTGTCTTGACAAGGGGTGGGGACGACACTGTTAAGCGTACGTAAACCTGCTGGAGTCTCGACGTCTTGCATGACGCACCCATTCATTTCCGAATCCTGCATGCTTACATGGTCCTCATGTTCTCACAGTGTGGGATTTACGGTCTTTCAAGAAGCCGGTATCAGTGAAGACGGAGATGATGACGTTGTATCCACAAACAAATGCGATCTTTAGCCCTGACGACAAGCATGTTGTCACGGGTGTCGGGGCCGGTTCAAAGGGTGGACATGGTAAACTCTTGTTCATGAGCAAGGATTCACTGGAGGTTGTGGAAGAACTGGTGGTGGATTCGAGCCCGGTCAAGGTGGTGTGGCATTCGAAGATCAATCAGGTCAGTTGGTCAATCTTATCTCGTTGTGGGGGCTCTTCTCCTTTCGATCGATCGGAACGGGAAGCACCTCCCAACCCTCTGTCCGCCCATTCGGGTTCTGGTGTGCTGATCTTTATTTCTTTTGCCTTTGCATCTGCCGTGCGATAATCAAGATCGTGACAGGATTATCTAATGGCCAAATCTGCGTGCTGTACTCCCCGGCATCGTCACTGAATGGGGCCAAACTCCCGTTGAGCAAAGGTCCGCCGAGGAAGGTGACGATCGAGGACATGTCGGATGCCCTGGCTCAACCGGCCATCATCACACCGCATGCGCTGCCGATGTTCAGGGAAGGGGAGATCGCACGGGGCACAGGCAAGAGGAAACGGGAGAAGGAGAGGTCGGACCCAAGGAAGAGCAGGCGACCAGAGCTGCCTGTCACCGGTCCAGGCAAGGGAGGGCGGGTTGGAGCGAGTGCGACGCAACATGTCGTGCAAAACCTGGTCAAGGATACGACGAGAGAGGAGGACGTACGTGGCCTTTTTTTCTTTGCCCTCCTGAACGATCAGCTGATTATCGTCGCTCCCCTTGCCGCGTTCCTGGTCCTGGTCCATGCTGCGGCGTCTTTGGTCGGGTCTCACTCACGCTCTGGCCATGACTTTTTCTTTTGTTACCGTTGTTTGTTTCTTGTCCGTGGTAGCCACGAGAGGCGTTGTTGCGACACGCAAAAAGCGCAGAGGAAAACCCGCTGTGGACAGCAGGTAAGTGGTATCCGGGGTCCCGGTGGCTTTTGTTTGTATCTGTTTGTTTGGCTGTGGCGATGCTGATTCGTTTGTTCCTTCCCCCATCGCCCGCTCGCCGCCCATCACCGTCCCTCCCCCTTCTCTGTTCCACCTGCGATCTGCAGCTTGGACGAAGAACCAGCCGAACCCGGTGTTTGCAGAGGTCGAGCAGGAGGAGGAAGAGGGGGAAAAGTGAAACCGGGTCGTTTGTTTGGTTGCCGCGGATGGGGAGACTGCGGTCGGCGGTTTCCGGGGTCCGCGCCTGTCTCTGTTTATAAGGGATTAGGACAAAATTTCCCGCTTTTCCAATCATCTCTCGAGATTCCCTGGTCCCCTCTCTGCCACCCCGTCACCGTCACACTCTTTCCGTCACACCCCCCTCCCCCCGCATATTCCTCCCTCCCCTTGCACCTGTACTCTACTCTACGCTGCTAAATGACAAACCCTGACTTTCCTTCCGTCGACTCCCCGGCGACCCCAATCAACGTCACGTCTGCGCCTAACGTTAAGATTGACACAGACTTCAGCGAGGAGTCTGACGCGAGACATGAGCCCATCCCCCTCAAGCTCGAAAAGCCCAGTAAAATTGACCAAGGTCCGTAGAAAAACGCGTTTTCTCCACTGGAAATTTCTGACTTCCCCCCTTTCTGTATAGATGTGATTATTCCCATCGACCCACGCCATGAAACACCCCCAGGAGATGTAGAGATGCAGGAACGGGGAGAAGAGGACGGGACTACACCACCAGTACTTTCGCCGTTCCCGTCAGCCGAGGGAGACCACGATCAGCCGGGCGAGGAAGGAGCCGTTGACACACACGGAGGACCGAACGGAGTAAACGGTCATGTCGTGGTGGAACAGGATTTGAAGATGGACGATGCTGAGGATGTGAAGGATGAAGCCGGACCCGCTCCGTTGCCCCCTACTTCCCCTACCCCTGGAGTGGAGGACGGTTCTCAGGGGACGGATGCTGATGCCGACGAGCCCAATGCCCATCTAGCTCCCGAGGACCAACCCCACCCCGCAAAGAGAGCAAGGAAGCACTCTGACGCTGACGCCGCTTCTGTCATTTCTGTACGTGATTTTTACCGCATGGCGCGTTTTGTGTCGTTTTGTAGATTTGGGCGTGCTGATCAAACGCGTCTTCTATGTTTAACAAGAATTCAAGTCCTCCCCCAGTCTCCGCTCCTGTCCCCGTCTTGAACGGCACACCCGCACACCCCCCACCGAACCCTACCCCAATACACACTCAACCCCTAACGTCCAGCTCGCTCGGAACTACCTCACTTTCACCAGCTCAACACAAATTCTGCGTATCAACCCTGAGGAACCTGAAAAAGTCGAAAGACGCGCGACCGTTCTTGTTTCCCGTTGACGTCGTAGCGATGAACATTCCGCATTATCCGGAGATCGTCACCCATCCTATGGATTTCTCGACGATCGAGCGGAAACTCAATTTTTCGAGCCCCACGAAACCCGATCCCAATCCGGAGAACCCGCGATACCAGACCGCGGACCAATTCATTGCGGACGTACGACTGGTTTTCACAAACTGCGTCAAGTTTAATGGTCCGGAGCACGCTATTTCGCAGATGGGGAGGCGAGTGGAGGAGTTGTTCGACAAATCGATAAAGAATCTTCCACCCCCTGAAGAGGCAAAACCCGCTCCTGTCAAGAAGGCTCCTCCCCCTGCCCCGGCCCCTCCTGCCCCAACCCCCACTGCCGCCGCCCCCGCCAAGCAACGCGTACCTCGCCGCCCCTCAACGTCAACCCCCGTTATCAGACGGAACGATTCCATTTCTGCCGGCGGGAGCAGACCGAAGAGGGAGATCCACCCCCCACCATCGAAGGACCTACCGTATGCAGACGTACCCAAGAAGTCGAGAAAGGCGAGGGCGGCAAAGGACAACTTGAACGCAGAGCAGTTGAGGTTTTGCAGCAAACTACTGAGCGACCTCCATCGCAAGACGCACTGGAACATTGCCAGTCCGTTCTATGAGCCTGTTGGTGCGTCATCCTTCAATTCTCGGGACGAAAGAACGATTTCTGACCACTGTTCTTCGCAGATTGGGTTACATTGAACATTCCAACCTACCCTAAGATTATCAAGGAGCCCATGGATTTATCGACGATGCGGAAGAAGCTGGACGCGCACGAGTATTCCAACGCCCAAGCGTTCTTTAGTGATTTCAAACTCATGATCCGCAACTGTTTCCACTTCAACCCCGCTGGAACGCCCGTGAACCTGGCGGGTATCGAGCTACAACGGCTATTCGACGACAAGTGGAAAAACCTTCCACAACCCAAGCCCCAGCCCGCCTATGACGACGACATGGATGCCGAGGATGACGACAGCGAGGACGAAAATCACCGTGATTTTTTAACGTGTACTTCTTGCTTCTCGATGCTGACAGATGTTTGGCTTTAGGCATCGCCGAGATGGAGAAACAGATCGAGGCCATGCAAGGCACCATTTCCGCCCTGAAACAACACAAGAAGGAGAAACCGCCAAAGAAGGCAGCTCGTCAACAACCCACGCCTACCGCTTCTTCGTCCAGCAAGCCCGGAAAGGCCTCCACCTCCTCAAAGAAGGCGACAAACACGAAGAAGGCTGGCAAGAAGAGCGCCGCCGTTCCGGGCGATGATGATGTGTTGACCTTCGAGCAGAAGAAGGATCTTTCCGAGGCTATCCAAACTCTCGACGGCCAAAAACTCGAGAGGGTGATTCAGATCATCCACGAAGGTGTTCCCGAGATTCGCGATGTATGTATTCTCCACTTGTTTTCCAGGTCCTACGCCAGTTACTAATGTATACTCTCCTCGTCCCAGAGCACTGAGGAGATCGAACTCGAGATCGACCTTCTTCCGGCCAACGTCTTGACCAAGCTCTACAACTTTGTCATCCGACCACTCAAAGCCGCTCAACCCAAACGAGCGCGCACCGGAAAGGGCACCGGCACGGGTGGGTTGAAGCGAAAGAGTATGGACGAGGATGTGGAGGCTGAGAAGATTCGAGCCCTCGAAGCGAGGATAGCGTTGTTCGAGAAGAACGCCGCAGCGAACAACGGGGACGCTAGTCATGGCGCTGGGGGCGCGAACGGAGGAGGGGGCGACAGATCGAGTGATTCGAGCGACTCAAGCGACTCTGGAAGCGACTCGGAATGAGTTGCACTGCGGTTCCAAAGGCGCACGAGCTATTTTCTTCCCGTCGTCCCGCCCACTCCTAACGCTTCGCTCCGCGACTAATATTGCCCACCGAGAGTATATTTCTTCCCCCTCTCTGTCTTGCAGCTAGCTTTCCACCTTTCTATCGGTACTCTCCGTTATCTCCGTTTTGTGTTCTTTTCTCCTTAGTCGTTTAGTACAAGCAGGTTCCCTCTTCTCTGTCTGAATCCGAGTTATGGCTTCACCCCTCCCGCTCTCTCGCTCCTCAATTTCCGTCGTCTGCGATCGATTCACTGTCCCCTCGTTGTCCTTGTCAAAAGTTTTCACGACATCTCGCAAAGTTTTCCTGTTTCCTCCCTTTTTTGTATCTAGCTGCCCATCGTGAGTAGATAAGTCCTGGTATACCCCGTTCGTGTAGACCTTTTCCCCCTCCTCCAAGTTGTATATTTCCTCCTCTCGTTTTGGCACGTCTCGCCTTCGTTGCCTACCTCGAGGACCTAAGATCCCCACAGTGGGGGAACACTATTTGAATTAAAAGATTAAATATTAATATAATGAGCACTTACCGCCCTCACCTCTGTTTACCTACCTCAGTCCACAATTGCCCACACTCCTGTGGGTGCGTGGTTGATCTAGATCTGAACATGCCGGGGTATCCATCTCCGTACCTTATCTTCGTATCGGGAGGTCAGAGGCCTAGGTCCTGGGGTGTTTAGCCTCAGTCGGTTCCGAACGGAAGGTTTTGGAACGTGGTAGAGGGCCGCGAGGATCGTTCGTGGCGTTCGGAGTGGATGGCCAAGGGATTCGAATCGAGCGCGATTGGGCCCGGGCCAGACAGCGTACCTCAGCGACCACCACCCGACTACGTTCCGTTTACTGTAACAAGAGGGTGATCGAAAACGAGGAGATCTGAGTGTGACGTGTGCGGTTGGAGGGGGGAAAGGTAGTGGTTGCATCGCTGGCCCAGAAGGTACCGTCCAGAATCCCCACCCAACGTCAAGCTCGACGGAATGACGACTAGACGGGCCCCACCCAAGCGGGTACGATGTCTCGTAATGCGAGTGTTGATATGCCCCGGCGCGCACGTCACATGTACTGACCTACTGCGTTTTCCCGGGGCTATCGCGGCCGCGGCTGCCACGACTTCGAAACCTCCGGCTCGCAATGGAGTCGGCGCTTGTAGTTGGTATCCTGCAACAGGCCCAGAGCGGCGAGTCCAGATCCACGCAAAACGAGAACTTGGGAGAGATAGACGCACCGGATGACGTGCACCATCGTTGGGCACGAGGGTCGTTCCGCTTGGTAGGTGGTGCGGGGGTGAGGAATGAAACTAGCGTGCCAATGCACATTGGGCTCGCGATAGTGGCGATTCCGTCCCCGACTGACTCCGAGTGGTCTCATACTCTCAATGGGCGCAGGGTTTACCAAAGACCCACTATAGCCCCCCCCCCCCCCGTCAAGAGAGTAGTGAACGAAAAA
>Ga0307516_10008406_pt1 | contig 11699 bp, 7 predicted proteins | sample 19_EM_MG_FD_203310 | JGI IMG/M metagenome (GOLD analysis project Ga0307516, IMG submission 203310) | Populus trichocarpa ectomycorrhiza microbial communities from riparian zone in the Pacific Northwest, United States - 19_EM | ecosystem: Host-associated > Plants > Roots > Unclassified | place...
TTAAAGTAAAGCCTAATAAATAACAAATAAGATATCATTATTCTCTTTAACATATTTATTATGATTTTAAACTCAAATCTAGAAAAATATCAATTCCTTATCAAGAAAAAAATCCAATAAAAAATGAAATAAATATAATATACAACAAATCACCTATGCCTAGAACATACAACAATCCTTTTTCTATATCTTAAAGTAAAAAAAAATGGAAAAGAAAATGAAATGGCGAAAGTGATTAAGTTACAAGTAGATTTAAAAATATAAAGATTAATTAATTTATTTATAAAACTAGAGGGACTATTTAATTATTTTGTAAAATTAGAGAAACTCATTGACATGTTATATAATGTGTTTTGACTAGTTCTGTTTTTAATTTCTGAACTTTTAAGCAGTGTTTGGTTATTATTTTATAATAGAAAAAATAAAAACAATAAAAACAAAGAAAACAAGATAAAAAATAAGACGTAGATAAATTATGTTTGATAATGATATACATAATAAAATAATTGTTTTTGAATTCTGTTTGGTTATGGTAGACAAGATAAAATAAAATAAAATAAAATTTATTTTATCCTTAATATGTATTGTTGCTAGACTTATATATTTTTAAAAAATAATTAGATATCTCTTTTTACTTAGTTTATATTGAATGTTGAAATTAATAATATTATAATAACCTTAATTATAAAATTATGACCGACTTGATGGGTTGACTTGGGTCTAGACTAGTTCTGGTCCGGTTAAAAGATAGAGGAAGGATTAATTTGACATGACCTAGTAAAAAACTCAGGTAAACCCGGGATAAAACACGGGTCAAAAACCCGTTGATTTTAAAAAAAATTTGATAAAAACAAGATTGTTGTCATTATTTTTTTAAAACAATATAAGTCAACTGGGTTAACCTTCCAGGACTATGACTTGAACCTTGCCTCTGGTTGACTCTTTGGTCAGGTTTTAAAACCATAATAATAACCACTTTTATCCATAAGTTGACTCGGTTAACCCATGTTGACCCTTCCGACCTGTGAATTTGGCCTTACCCCAGTTGAACCTCGAGTTAAGTTTTAAAACTATGATAATAACAAATTTTATTATTACATTGACCCGAGTTAACCCGGGTTGACCCTCATGATCTGTGCCTCGAGTGTTACACTAGGTTGGCCTTCGAATCAAGTTTTAAAACTATGATAATAACAACTTTTATTTTATATTGACTCAATTTAACTCGGGTCTTATATCAGGTCGACCCCTGAGTTAAAATAATAACAACTTTTGTTTTTATGTTGACCTGGGTTAATGATCAACCTCACTCATGACCCGGACCTTGCCTCGAGTCGACCCCTGAATCGGGTTTTAAAATATAATAATAATTTTTTTTATTACGCTGACTCAGTCAACCCGTGTCAACCGAACCCTTGACCTAGGCCTCGACTAGTGACTCAGGCTTTGCCTTGGATCAACTCTCGAGTTGAGTTTTAAAACTATGATAATAACTATTTTTATCCTTATATATCTTACTTCAACAATTTTGGAATTGAAAGTTTTTTACAAGCATGTTTTAACAAAAAATAATAAATATTAGTCCGATAGAGACTTGTCCTTTTTATATCTCTTGTTTTGGAAGTATATAAATTTACTATAAAACTTTCTCAAAGACAAATTTATTTTTATGTTTTTTAAATTATTTAATAAGCCAAAACTGCTCAGTATTTCACTGTGCAATTCCACAGTAAAATGCTGAACTGTCTCTTTTTTTTTTCTTTTTTTTTGTTTTAAACTGAGCTGTCTTTTTCTTTCCCTTTTTTTTTGTTTTTTAAGCTGTCTTTTATTTTTTGTTTTTTATGCCTTTCAGGTTTTTTTTTACTTCTTTCTTTGTTTTTTTTTAATATTTTTTTTTGTTTAATTTAGCTTGTTGATGTTAAATTATTTTTATTTAGTTATTAGACTTTCATGACACGGATCTCAGATTTAACAGGTTAACTTGGTTTGACAAGTAAACCCGTACTTTTTTTTGTTTTTTTGTTTTTAATTAATTTTTTTTGTTTACTTTTGTTTGTTAATGTTAAATTTCTTTCTATTTAATTATCAGACTTTCATGACACATATCTCAGGACTGACGGGTTAACCTGGTTTCACGGGTTAACCCAATTAATTCTGGGTTAACCCGTCTATGTTTTTTGTTTTTTTTCTTTTAATAATTTTTTTATTTAAGTTAGTTTGTTAATGTTTTTTTTTATTTAGTTATCAAACTTTCATGACACGGATCCCAGGTTTAACGGGTTAACCTGGTTTGACGAGTTAACCTAGAGTTTTTTTTTTTTTTGCTTTTTTTCTTTTTAATTAATTTTTTTTTGTTTACTTTAGTTTGTTAATGTTAAATTTCTTTCTATTTCGTTATCTGACTTTCATGACACATATCCCGGGTTTTACGGGTTAACCTGATTTCACGGATTAACCCAGTTAATTCTGGGTTAACCTGTCAATTTTTTTTTCTATTTAGTTATAAAAATTTCATGACGCGAATCCCAAGTTTGACGGGTTAACCTGATTTGAAGGGTTAACCCAGTTAATTCAGATTTTTTTTCTCTTTCTTCATTAGTTTTTTTCTTCATGTTGGTTTTTCTTCATTAGTTTTTCTTTTTTTAATTAATATATTTAATTATCACACTTTTATGACACGACCTTATAGCTAGACCCACATCCAAGGCTCTTGGGTCTGGTGTTGCAGCCAGACTCACTTAAACTTGAGTCACGTAAGTTTAATATTATTATTAATATTATAAATATTACTCTTGGATCAAGCGTTACAGCTAGACCCAAGACTTTTGGGTATCTCTTTGAAGAAAGACCTTACACTCTTAGATATTAGCTTTTTTATATTTTTTATGCAAGAAAAAAAAAAATAAACCCGTGGTGTATGACTTTGTTTTTTTTCCTTTTCTTTTTCTTTTTAAGCTTTTTACTGTGGACTGCATAGTGCAATCCACAGTGAAAAAGTTGATGCCTTTAGTTTTTTTTTAATTAATTTTTTTAATTTACTTTCTTAATATTAAATTTTTTCTATTTAATTATCAGACTTTTATGACACGGATCCCAGATTTGACAGGTTAACCCAGTTGATTCAGATTTTTTTCTTTTTCTTTATTAGTTTTTTTCTTCCTCTGGATTTTTTTCTCTTTACTTTTTCCTTTTTAATTAATTTTTTTTTAATTTAGTTATCATACTTTCATGACACGAATCTCAGGTTTGACGGGTTAACCTGATTTGGTGGGTTAACCCAGTTGATTCAGATTTTTTTTATTTTTCTTCATTAGTTTTTTTCTTTCAATTTTATCTTTTAATATTGTATGCAGTCCATAGTGAAAAGGCTGATGCTTTTAGTTGTTTTATTTTTTTTTATGCCTTTCACTTGGACTACACGAAACCTTCTTCTTCTTTTTTTTATTAATTTTTTTAATTTAGTTTGTTGATATTAATTTTTTTCTATTTAGTTATCAAACTTTTATGACACGGATCTCAGGTTTGACGGGTTGACCCAGTTAATATAGATTTTTTTCCTTTTTCTTCATTAGTTTTTTTCTTCTTATAGGTTTTTTTTTCTTTTATTTTTTCTTTTTAATTAATATTTTTTTTGTTTAATTTAGTTCATTAATATTAATTTTTTTCTATTTAGTTATCGGCTGATGCCTTTAGTTTTTCTTCTTCTTCTTTTGTCGTTTTTATACCTTTGACTGTGGACTGCACAGTGCAGTCCACAGTGAAAAGGCTGATGCCTTCTGTTTATTTTTTTTTAAAATTAATTTTTTTCTTTTAATTTGGTTTGTTTATGTTAAATTTTTTTTATTTAGTTATAAGACTTTCATGACACGGATCTCAAGTTTGACGGGTTAGCCCAATTAATTCAGATTTTTTTTCTTTTTCATCATTAGTTTTTTTCTTCATATAGGTTATTTCTTCTTTGTTTTTCCCTTTTTAATTAATTTTTTTAATTTAGTTTGTTGATATTAAATTTCTTTCTATTTAGTTATCAGACTTTTATGACACGGATCTCAGGTTTGACGGGTTAACCCAGTTAATTTAGATTTTTTTTTCTTTTTCTTCATTAGTTTTTTTCTTCCTATAGGTTTTTTTTCTTTTAACCCAGTTAGTTTTTTTTTTCTTTTTGTTTTTTTGCCGTTTTATGCCTTTGACTGTGGACTGCACAGTGCAGTCCATAGTGAAAAGGCTGATGTCTTTTGTTTTTTTTTCTTTTTAATTAATCTTTTTCATTTAATTTAGTTTGTTAATGTTAAATTTTTTTCTATTTAGTTATCAAACTTTCATGATACAGATCCCGGATTTGACGGGTTAGCCCAGTTAATTCTGGGTAACCCGTCAATTTTGTTTTTCCATTTAGTTATCAAACTTTCACGACACGAATCCAAGGTTTGACGGGTTAACCAGGTTTGAAGGGTTAACCCAGTTAATTCAGATTTTTTTTCTTCATTAGTTTTTTTCTTCATGTTGGTGTTTTTTCTATGTTTTTTTTAATTAATCTATTTAATTATCACACTTTTATGATACAACCTTGCAATCAGACTCACATCCAAAGCTATTGGGTTTGGTATTGCAATCAGACCCACTTAAACTTGGGTCATCCAAGTTTAATGTTATTATTAATATTATAAATATTACTCTTGGGTCAGATATTGCAGCCAAACCCAAGACTTTTGGTATAACTTTGCAGAAAGACCTAAAACTTTTATATTTTAGCTTTTTTTATATATTTTTTATGAAAAAATATAGACCCGCGGCATCGCGCGGGTCATGTAACTACTACATTTCTATTTTCACTGTTTTTGTTTCTTTTTATTATAGGACAGTAAACAAAGAACACTTATGATTTTTTTTGTACCATAAAAAATCAATAATGCATAAATTGTTTTTTAATCGTTTTCCAAACAAATGCTCCATACTTTAGACTTAGTTTTTACAGGCCTAGCGAAGAGCCACATCTATTAATTATTAATTATTTATTTTTTTGTAAAATTTGTTTTTGTTTCATCCATGCAAAATGACTTCAAAGTTATGACTTGATATTTCATATATGCTTTTATTATTACGATTACTATTATTACGGCTCAATAAAAAAGAAGAAGAACGGGTATTTAATTTGACCTCGCATAATAAATACATAATTATGCAAAAATATAATATCCAATGTTCAACCTTGTTTACCTAAAAACACTCCAAAAACATCCTTCAAACATCAATGAACTCATTTCCATGGTTAAAACACATTTTAATTAGGCTAAAAATTTAAAATCAAATATAACCAAATTAAACTTTTTAGACTCTGATTTTTTTTTTTTTGCATGATTAAAGATCAAAATTAAATTCATTTAACTTCCTTCATGAAGATAAATTTACATGAAGTTTAACCTTTTTATTACGGAAATATGGCTAATCAAAAGCTTTCCTTTATCTCATTTCTTGTTGACCTTTTCTCTTATCCCTCAATTGTTGACAGAGAAATTAGGGTAGAACCTTATCATAGTTTGGTTGAAATTAATTCAAAGGCTAAACTCCATAACGTCGAAGATGTCTTTGTTTTTGCCAATCAATGGTAACAAATTTATTACACATACAATCCTTCATTTAGAAATGATCATTCAATAACTGATTGGTTATTCGTAAAGAAAACCAAACATAGAGGTTGTGTCGAGGTTTTTCAGAATGACAATTATGAATTAACTATGGGAGATTATGTCTTTGAACTTGGTGAATTAGTTGATCCATATCAAATTGCTCCATCTAATAACTTAGAAGAAAATTCAAATTTTCGCATCACCGAGAATATTTTTATTTATGTTGACGTTGAGGAGTTGGATGATGTTTTGTGCTCCAACTGACATACACAAGTCGATGAAGATGGTAACGACAAAATCAATATACAAGATTGCGATAGAGATGAGGACGAGTCAATTGACGAAGAAAAAGAGAATTTTTATTAATTTTCACAACATGAATGTGTAATGCCATAAACTATAATGTAATATTTCTAGACAAAATTCAATTTAATGTAATGACAATCGTGTTAATTTATTTTTGAATGACAAAGAAACATTTATTATATTATTGTTATGTGAATTGATGTTATTGTGTTGTGTGTGAAGTTGTGTATTTAAGTATTTGCAGGATGGATAAATAGGGAATACATATAAAATTTGGCATCAGACATTGTTTTACACCGATGGAAATACTAACAGATTATACATTACATACGGGTATACCAATAAAATATATCCGTCGGTATATTCTAGAGACTATAAGAACTATTCCCTTTCACCGTGGCACTGTTCACGGTGTTTATTACATACGGGTATACCGATCAAATGTGTTGAACGATATATTCCAGAGACCATGGAAACTATTCAACTTCACCTTGATATTGTTCATAATGTGTATTATATATGGATATACCGACGAAATGTGTCTATCAATATATTCCAAAGACTATAGGAACTGTTCACTTCTCAATGACACTGTTCACAATATTCATTAGATATCGGTATACCGATATAATGTGTCCGTCAGTATATTCCAGAGCCTATGAAAACTATTCACTTCTCAATGCAGTGATAACTAATAATCTTTTTATTGTTCACTTTTTTCCCAACAGAATCACTAATGGAATGAAAAGCCGTCAATAATATTTAGAGGGGCTTTCTAAAAATTTTTGTGCAAATTGAAAATTTCCATTTGACTTTATAGACGAAATCACTAAATGAAAATATTAAAACTATTAATATTTAATTGTCCATCAATAATCCCGTTGGTAAAAACTAAAATAAAAGACTATAATCATGATAGATCAAGGCTTCATCTTCTTCTCTAACACACTCGTTTCTCTCTCTTTCTCTTCTCTTCTCTCTCATTCTCACTTGAGATCAAGTATTCTCTTCTCTTCTCATCCTAAGGTATGTTGTCTTTTTTCATTTTTCTTATTATTTTTTTTGGCTTTATTAACAATGTCTTTTTTTTTTTCAATTTAGAGCCAAAATAAAGCACACCATTAAGGTAAGAATTTTTCATTAATTTTTCTTCCTTTTTTGTGTTCTTTTTGGATTATTTTTTTGTCATTATTTTTGTTTTTTTGTCATTATTTTTGTTCAATTTTGTGTCCTTAATAATTTTATGAATTAATAAATGACATTAATTTTAGTTGTTATTGAAATAATTGTTGCATTATTTTGTTGAATTTTAGTTATTTTTTTTTCAAATATTTTGTTCAATTTCAATTAAATGTGTAGGATTAATTTTAATTATTATTTTGTATTTATTCCATTTAGAATAAATTTTTGTAAATTTAGGATTAAAAATATTATTACTTAGAAATAATTGTGTTAAATTTTAATTGTTATAATAATAATAATTTTTACATTATTATTTCGTTGAATTTTAGTTGTTTTCTTTTTCAATTTTGCTGTGCAATTTCAATTAAATGTGTAGGATTTATTTTAATTATTATTTTTAATTTTTGTAAATTTAGAATAATTTCTTGTAAATTTATGATTAAAAATATTATAACATAGAAAATATTATTTTTTTATGAAATTGAATTATGCTAAATTGTTAAAAGAAATTGAATAAAATCAATTGGTTTGTGGCATATATGTTGTGTATTTATAGGTTTAGAAATTTTAGGTAGGCTCCCTATAGGGGAGATGCTGCCGAATGTTTTTTTTTTAAATAGGAATCATTTCATTTTTTTTATTTGTTGATTTGTGTAGATGCATGGGGAAAAGTCTATTGCACGTTGCGAGGACTTAATCACTGCTAGTTCTTCTAGCAGCGATTCTGACGACCATAAGTCATTAGGTGTCGATCTAGAACAGGCATCCGAGGCACATGCATCGACTCACAATGTGGGCTCGTCGAGTGCGATGCCACAACATCGAGGGGGGTCCCTTTACAACGAGATCCATTTACCCGCAAGTACGAGACCTAATGATAGGACAACCTTTCAATGTAAGTTTGTTTTGTTTTCATAACGACATGTTCAATAATTGTTTTAAAAATAATATCATTTAACGAATGCAATTTCAAGTTTACAAACATTAAGTAAAATAACATTGACCTTTAAATCATCGATGGAAATTTCATTATTTCAATGAAGTCAGGTTTCCAAACATCCTAAATGAAAATCGCAGGTCGATGCATGATTTTCAAGGTTCAATGTTAATATTAACTTAAATATTTTTTATTTTAATTTGTACCGTTTATTGAAATTAATGAAATTTTCTTTTTAGAAATTTTTACTTCAAGGAAAAATTTGAATGAGAGAGAGTTGATATAATAATGTTGCAATGAGGGTTTAGAAGAATCACGTTGCAATTAGATAAGATTGAATTCATGATATTTTTTTATTCCAAATATTAAAATTTTATTTTTCATTTCCTAACATATAATTAATTTGTATCATGTAGGTTGCGTGATTTTTGATATGAGGCGCAAAAGAAAGCCAAAAAATATATGAAAGAAAGAGAGCTTCCAGGCTGGAATGACATAGTGGTTTGGAAGGATTTCAGACTGTTGTACGTCTCAGAGGATGTATGGGCGGAATACATTAAGCACGTGATGTTCGTGCGTTTCACTAGACGGTTATAGTCCAATACAGATAACCAAAACCGATGGGTTCATAGTTTCATTACCATGCACATCGGCGACTCCGTTTCGTTCGTTTCACATATGAAAAGGATGGTATTTTTTTTATTACATCTATTTTTTTATAAATATATTTAAATGACAATATTTTTTTATTGCAGGCAACGATTCTTAGACTCGAGCCAAGCCTAATGGAGCTTTTAGTTGAAACGTATGTGCGGAGTGATGATCGCCAAAACAGGGTGCAACGGTTCATTGATAGCCGAGCTCAACACTTTGTAGTATGTTCGTTTTCAATAATTTTTTTCTTAAGTTATTATTTACTTGAATTTTATGAATTTATTTTTTCTTTCTAGGACACATATAACAGCCGATTAAAGGAGAGATACGAGAACGATCCTTCGACCCATCCGAATATCGATCCGGATTTGTTATTGGAGGCATGATCGTCTGATGGACCTGGTAGCAATCACGTGTACGAACTCTCTAACATTAGGTCAAGAACTTGCTGGCGACGCTTAGTACTTCAACAATTGGATGCTCACAATCAATTCCAAACGTTCAAACTTTGGAGTTTAGGGCGATATTAGACCAATAGGTATAAGATCGGACAACCCATCTTAATGATAAATATGAACGACTCACTGCTAATTATGAAGAACTCCTTCGATTCGTAACGAAGATAAGATCATAGATGGGTGGTTGATGTGCATCCCCTAATTAGCCCTACAGTCTTGACGATGACTAGCATTCTCCTCCTCCTTTAACACTATCTCTATTTTAGATTTATTGTATTTGAACATGCAAATGCTTAAATTTGTAATAAATATTTGATTTTTACACGAATTTATTTGATTTTAATTATTTTCTACTTCTGTTCAATATATATTTTTAAAATATTACTGACGTGGTTACCGGCAAAACTAGACTGTTGATATATTCTAGAGAGTTACTGCAAATGTTACTGCTACTGTTAACGCACCAACATAATTACATATAGTATTCTACCAGTGATATGTTATATGTATCGATGGATATACCAAAGGAATAAAGCAGGTAAATGTTTTTTAGCGCGCATTGTTCATCTATAAATCCATCGTTATATTTATTACCGACGGTCCATAAATTACCGACAAGAGTTTTTCCGACGGACTGTTTCCATCCGTGAGTCCGTCGGTAAATAATTTCAAAAGAATTTTTTAAAAAATTTCAATAAACCAACAAATACCTTCATGTATAGAACGTGAAAGAGATAGAGAAACTTCAATCTTTTGACAAGAAATAAAGGATACACACACACTCTAAAATTATAACCCAAAAAAAAACAATGATCTATCCCACTTTATTAGGACTTCAGAATTTCCCTTTAACCATATGAAAGCCAATTTTTCCAACAAGCCAAGACACCGACCATCCCTAGTAGTGCCACGCACCCTACGAATCTCTGAAATCCTGTCTGGCACATATGCTCTTGTACTTGGACTAAACATAACAGAGCCCTGACCAATGTTAATCTGTTGCCTTGATTCAACTTCGGTAAATCCTCAGTATGTCAACAATATTATTAGTACAAGGAACAGAGGCATTTGCAGACGAAAGATTGTTGTCAGCAGAAAATAGATGGAAGATACTAGCCTACTTGGACTCCTGCTCATAGCTATACCCGACACTAGCTAGCTATACCCTAAATTAGCATACAGACACTTTCCGCACATCAAAGAAAGAGACAAGGAGTCCATTACATAAGCTAATAGGTCAAAAATCTGACATCTCTTTTGGGCCTTTGACTTTGGGAATGAGAACAGCATGCGTGAACTTACTTTTTCCTGGTAATGACATAGGTTTTATGTCCGTTTTCAGTAATTTGTTTTTTTAATACATACTAATGTGACTCAAATAAGTTGACATTAAAAAAATATGAAACAACTGAATTAAATTAAAGAGTATATTTTATATTATTAATTTAACTATAAAAATTAATTACTAATTTAATTGCAAAAATTAATTATAAATATCTAGATACATTAAAAAATGTTGGAGCCGCAAGTAGATATAAAGAAGAATAATTCTCGTAAAAATAGTATAAGACCCGACAAGTATTTCATAATCCTTTGTTTTCGAAAGTTTGCCTCCATTTCATCTCTTAGAGCAAAAATTTATTTTTGAAACAATTCTTCAATGGTTAATGATGATTGTCTTGAACCAGATTGTAGGGTGTTTATGGTCAAGACACTACAACCCAACCTCATATCTCGGGTTGTAATTACAGAGGTATTATAAACTCAATTCTTATCTGGTCTACTAGTTGCTTCAGCCACCCATCATAACTCTGGATTAGTTAATTGGCTCATGCCCAGACTAGGTAGCCTATAAAATAAATAATTAGTTAAATATTATCACAAATAATTATAATCATTTTAAAAAAAATACTTAAAAATAAAATATAGTCTTACGAGGCACTTTACATGGTTAATAAAAAAAAACCGACCTGCCGATATATTTGCTACCAGAGCTATGAGTTTGCTTGTTTCTCTTCAAGGAGTCAGTCCATGATTGCCTTCTAAAGCTATACAACGTCAATTACTCTAAATATCTATCTCAATTTCTGAAGATCTAAAATTCTTCCATACCTTAAAATTATTTGACTTGCTTCTCCTCTTAGCATATATGTATATATTATACAAAAAAATACGCAAAATGGTAGTACCCCAAAGACTATATTATGCACCTCCATCGTAGTAGCACACCACTGACCCTCAATACTTTATCCTTCTATTTTATTAGTAATCATGATTTTAGGGTAATTATTTATCATATTTTTAAAATGAAATTCATTTGTTAATACTAGCTTGTACGTATATTATACATATCCCGCGATAGGTAAGGTTAAAGCTTTCAGAACTTACTTTGTACGATTTCAGTTTCCCTTTCGGAAATGAATACAACGATGACATATTGCAGTAAATACACAAATCTTTCCTTGATCATAAATTTTAATCATCACATTAATTAATATCTATAATTATGTATCTTTTTTTATTCTCAGAGAAGGA
>Ga0307516_10008408_pt1 | contig 11697 bp, 9 predicted proteins | sample 19_EM_MG_FD_203310 | JGI IMG/M metagenome (GOLD analysis project Ga0307516, IMG submission 203310) | Populus trichocarpa ectomycorrhiza microbial communities from riparian zone in the Pacific Northwest, United States - 19_EM | ecosystem: Host-associated > Plants > Roots > Unclassified | place...
GACCATGCACAGCCACGAAGGGCTGAACGACATGGTCTACAACCGCTGCATCGGCACCCGCTACTGCTCGAACAACTGCCCCTACAAGGTGCGGCGCTTCAACTACTTCAACTACAACTTGGACGTCATCGGCATCACTCCGTACACGCCGACCGAAGATCCGAAGATGAAGCTGAAGGCCATGGTCTTCAATCCTGAAGTCACCGTGCGCTCGCGCGGCGTGATGGAAAAGTGCACGTTTTGCGTGCAACGCATCCAAAACGCCAAGATTCCCGCCAAAAACGCGCACCGCGCCATCGAAGACGGCGAGATCAAGACGGCTTGCCAAGAGACCTGTCCGACCGACGCCATCGTGTTCGGCGACCTGAACGACAACAAGAGCCGCGTCGCGAGCTTGCAGAAGCTCGACCGCGCCTACTCGCTGCTGGGCGAGTTCAACAACCGCCCGCGCGTGCAGTACCTGGCCCGCGTCACGAACCCGAATAAGGAGCTTGTCTGATCATGGCCGCGGCCACAGAGCTCAACGCCTTTCAGTCGCCGCCCAAGGGCGACAACATGTTCGCGAAGATCACGGACAACGTGACCCGCATCATGGAGGCGCCCAAGCCTCCGCGAGCTTGGTACATCGCCTTCGGCATCGCGCTCAGCATGCTGACCATGTTCCTCGGCAGCATCACCTGGGCGGCTTGGACCGGTATCGGCGTGTGGGGCAACATGATGCCCGTCGCCTGGGCCTTTCCGATCGTAAACTTCGTGTTTTGGATCGGTATCGGTCACGCCGGCACGTTGATCAGCGCCATCTTGTTCCTCTTGCGCCAGAACTGGCGCACCGCGATCAACCGCTTCGCGGAAGCGATGACGATCTTCGCGGTGATGTGCGCCGGCATCTTCCCGGGCGTGCACATCGGCCGGCCTTGGTTGCCGTACTACATGATGCCCATCCCGAATCAGATGGACATGTGGCCGCAATACCGAAGCCCGCTCGAGTGGGACATCTTCGCGGTCAGCACCTACGCCACGGTGTCGATCTTGTTCTGGTACATGGGCATGATCCCCGACTTTGCGACGTTTCGGGATCGCTCGACGTCGACGGCCAAGCGCCTGGCCTACGGCCTGGTGGCCATGGGTTGGCGCGGCTCGTCGCGCCAGTGGCACCGCTACGAGCGCGCTTACCTGATCTTGGCGGCGCTCGCGACGCCGCTGGTGCTCTCCGTGCACTCGGTCGTTTCTTTCGACTTCGCCACGGCCCAGCTGCCCGGCTGGCACGCCACCATCTTCCCGCCCTACTTCGTCGCGGGCGCCATCTTCGGCGGCTTCGCCATGGTGGTCACGCTGGCCGTACCGGCGCGGCAGTTCTTCGGCCTCAAGCGCATCATCACCATTCGCCACCTCGAGCTGATGGCCAAGGTGATGATCGCGACCGGTTTGATGGTCGGTTACGCCTACGGCATGGAGTTTTTCATCTCCTGGTACGGCGGCAGCAAGTACGAGGGCTTCACCTTCGTGAACCGCCTGTTCGGGCCCTACGCCTGGGCCTACTGGACGATGATCAGCTGCAACGTGATCTTCCCGCAGCTGTTCTGGTTCAAGAGCGTGCGCACCAACGTCTGGGCCATCTTGCTGATTGGCATGATCGTCAACGTTGGCATGTGGTTCGAGCGCTTCGTGATCATCTGCACGTCGCTCACCCGTGATTTCTTGCCCTCCAGCTGGGGCTACTACATTCCGACCAAGTTCGACTTCATGACGCTGGGCGGCAGCTTCGGCCTGTTTTTCACACTGTTTTTGCTGTTCTGCCGCTACCTGCCGATGGTGGCGATGTCCGAGGTCAAGGCCTTCAGTCCCGCTGGCGGCCACGCGCGCCCGCATCTGCACGGCCATGGCCATGACCATCACGCGCCCAGCCCCGAGCACGCTGAGGCTCCCGTTCACTGACCGAGAAGACCATGGACGACGCACACAAGCCCCAGGCTGAAGCGACAGCCGCCGAGCTGCACGGCATTCTCGCGGAGTACGACACGCCCGACCAACTGGTCAGCGCCGCCGAGCAAGTGAAGAAGGCCGGCTTCGAGAAGTGGGATACTTACAGCCCCTTCCCGGTGCACGGTATCGACGAAGCCATGGGCATCAAGATGACCGTGCTGCCCTGGATCACGCTGGGCGCCGGCCTGACCGGTCTCGGCACCGCGATCCTGATGCAGTGGTGGATGAACGCCTACGACTACCCGTGGCTGGTGTCGGGTAAGCCGACCTGGAGCATCCCGGCCAACGTGCCGATCATGTTCGAGCTCACGGTGCTGTTCAGCGCGATCACGACGCTCGTCGGCATGCTGATGCTGAACGGCTTGCCGCATCCGTCGCACCCGCTCGACTTGGTCAAGCGCTTCGGCCGCGTCACCGACGACAAGTTCTTCCTGATGATTCAGGCGGCGGACCCCAAGTTCGACGAACAAGACACGCGCGCGCTGATCGACAAGACGCATCCAGTCGCCGTCGAGAGCGTGCTCGAGGATCGCGTCACGCCCGAAGACATGCCGAAAGGCTTGATCTACGGCTTGGTGGTCGTGACCTGCGCGGCGATCGTGCCGTTCGCGTTGGCGGTCAAGGCGCGTCATTCACATAGCGACAAGCCGCGCATCCACATCATTCAAGACATGGACTCGCAGCCCAAATACAAGGCGCAGCGCGAGAACCCGATCTTCGCCGACGGTCGCGCCGATCGCGAAGCTTTGCCGGGCACGGTGGCGGTCGGTCACCTGAACGACGATGACCATTTCTACCACGGCCGCACCGGCAACAGCTGGGCGCGCACCTTCCCCGCGCAGGTCGAGCTGAGCGAAGAAACCATGGCGCGCGGCAAGGCCCGCTTCGGCATCTACTGCACGCCGTGACACGGCCAGGCCGGCCTGGGCGACGGCATGGTGCACAAGCGCGCCGAAGCGCTGGCGCAAGGCGGCTGGATTCAACCGAGCAACATGACGCAGGAGTACCTGCGCAACATGGCCGTGGGTGAGCTGTTCAACACCATCTCCAACGGCATCCGCAACATGCCCGCCTACGGTCCGCAGATTCCGACCGAGGATCGCTGGGCGATCATCATGTACGTGCGCGCTCTGCAGAAGAGCCAAGCCGGCACCCTCAACGACGTGCCCGAGTCCGAGCGCGGCAGCCTGAAGTGAAAGACGACATGGCAACGGAAAAAGGCAAACAGGACGCGAGCAAGCAGCCCAAGAAGTCGGCCGAAAAAGCCGACGGCGGTAGCTCGGGCGGCGGCGGCTCCAAAGGTGGCGGCGGCTCGGGCAATCTGGGTCCGGACTACGCCGACGACAACATTCGGCTTGGCGCCGCCGGCCAGTCTCTGTTCAACATGGCCGCCGGCATCGGCGCGCTCGGCCTGGCGGCTGCGGTTGGCCTGGGCTCGATGCAGGGCGACGGCTTCCGCCGCTTCTCGCTGTCGTACGTGACCGCGTTCATGTGGGTGCTCACGCTCGGCCTCGGCGCCTTGTTCTGGGTGATTTTGCAGAACTTGGTGAATTCGCACTGGAGCATCGTGCTGCGCCGCGTGGGCGAGCTGATCGCCGCGCAGGCGCCGCTGCTGGCGGTGCTGGCCTTGCCGATCGTCGTACCGATCTTCACCGGCCATTCGTCGATCTACGTCTGGTCCGACGCGCACGCGGTAGAGGCGAATCACGCCCTGCACAAGAAGTCTGCCTACCTCAACAGCAACTTCTTCTTGCTGCGCTTCATCGTCTACTTCGGTTACTGGACGCTGATCTCGCGCTTCTATCTGAAAAACTCGCTGCTTCAGGATTCGAGCAAAGACGCCAAAGGCATCATGGCCAAGATGCGCACGGTCGCGGGCCCCGCCATGATCGGCTGGGCGCTGACCATGACGTTCGCGGCCGTCGACCTGCTCATGTCGCTCGACCCGCTGTGGTTCAGCACTATTTTCGGCGTCTACTATTTGGCCAGCTGCGTGCTCGGCAACAACTCGTTCATGGCGCTCGTGGCCATGTGGCTGCAGAAGCGCGGAGTCTTGGCCAAGAGCGTCACCACCGAGCACTTTCACGACCTCGGTAAGATGATGTTCGCCTTCACCATCTTCTGGGCGTACGTCGGCTTTTCGCAGTTCATGCTGATTTGGTACGCGAACATTCCGGAAGAGACGGGCTGGTTCAAGCAGCGCTTCGTCGGCGGTTGGGGTGGCGGCTGGGGCCTGCTCAGTGCGGTGCTGCTATTCGGCCACTTCGTGATCCCGTTTTTCGGGCTGTTGTCGCGCCACATCAAGCGTCGCCGCCCGACCTTGGCCTTCTGGGCCGTCTGGCAGCTCGTGATGATCTACCTGGACATGTACTGGCTGGTGATGCCCACCCTCGGCAAAGACGTCACGTCGCCGCCGTTCGCACTGGTCGACGTGTGCTGCATGGTCGGCATCCTGGGCGTGTTCATCGCCGGCATCGCCATGCGAGCCAAGAACCTCAACCTCATGCCCACGAACGACCCGCGCCTCGAAAAGTCGCTGGCCTTCACCAACCTCTGAGCCCATGGCAACTGAAGACGACAACGTCAATTCTGGAGCCCTCGGAACCCTGCTTTCGGTGGGCGCCTTCTCGACGCTCGGCATCGCGCTGGTCGTCACGGCGCTGGTCCGCTCGGAAATGTCCGAAGAGGCCGAGAAGAAAGACGTCGGGGCCGATCGCCCCTTCAAAGATCTCGTCGCGGAGCAGACGGCAAAGCTGAGCTCCCCCGCGGCCTACGTCGATCGCGGCAAGGGCCTGGTCTCGTTGCCGATCGAGCGCGCCATGGAGCTCGTGGTTGCGGGTCTGAAGAAGGATCCGAACAGCGCGACCCCGCCTCTGCCGAAAGACGCCAAGCCCGAAGCCGCCGCGCCCGCTCCGTCCAACTCCGGCGACGCGCTGCCCGCAGCCGCCCCGGCCCCGGAGGGCACCGTGCCCGCGCCCGGCGCAGCCCTGCCGCCGCAAGACGCAGCCGCCGACGGCGAGAAGAAAGACGGCGAAAAGAAAGACGGCGAAAAGAAGGACAAGGAGAAGGACAAGGAGAAGGAGAAGAAAGACGCTCCGAAGCCGAAGCCCGCTGCTGCCGCGCCCGTTCCCAAAGCGCCTGCGCCAGCAGCCCCCGCCCCTGCAGCTCCCGCCCCCGCGCCGAATGGTCAGTAGCCTGATTCGCCACGGAGCGAGCGCGCTCATCGCCGCATCGCTCGCCTTCACCTCCGTTGCCGAGGCAGATCCGACGTCTGCGCCCGACCACACGGAAGAAGCGCCCAAGCGCCTGAAGGGCGTCGACGTGGTCGAGCACCTCGGCGCGCCGGCGGCCGAAACGCTGCCCTTCAAAGACCAAGACGGAAAATCCGTCACGCTCGGTGACTACCTGCACGGCGGCGTACCGGTCATCCTCACGTTCAACTACTCGAGCTGCCCCATGCTGTGCAGCTTGCAGTTGACCGCCTTCGTCGAAGGCTTGAAGAAGCTCGCCTTCTCGCCGAACCAGCAGTTTCGCATCGTCACGGTCTTGCTCGACCCGAAAGAGACGAACGACAGCGCACATCGATTTCGCTCCCGCTATCTGGCGCAGTACAACCGCCCGGGCACGGAGGCCGGTTGGAACTTCCTGCGCGGCTCGGACGAAAACATCCACGCGCTCGCCAAGTCGGTCGGCTTTACCTACAACTACAACGAGGTCCGCGGCGAGTACGTGCACCCCGCCGTGCTCACGCTGCTCAGCCCCACCGGCACCGTAGCGCGCTACCTGTATGGCATCGAATACCCGGAAAAAACCCTGCGGCTCGGCCTGGTCGAAGCCTCCGAGGGCAAGGTCGGCACCAGCCTAGATCGGCTGGTTTTGTACTGCTTCCACTACGACTCTTCGGAGGCCCGTTACGCCCCGATCGCCGCGCGCATCATGCAGCTCGGCGGCGGCGTGAGCGTCCTGGTCCTCGCGGGATTTTTGACGATTCTCATTCGGCGCGACAAGAAGCGCACCCTGGTCGAAAGCACAGCGCAATGACTCTTCACCTGCTCGCCCTGCTGGCCGATCCCAAGCTGCCCAAGCTGGCACCTTCGGATTCCTTTTGGCTCCCCGCCGACGCGTCCGTGACCTCGCGCAACATCGACTGGGTCTGGGACTTCATGGTCTGGATGAGCGTGCTGACGGCGCTCGGCGTGTTCGTTGCCATCTTCCATTTCGTCACGAAGTACCGCGCCAAGTCGCGCGCCGCCAACGAGCACGCCGAGAAGAGCGCCGAGCACAACACGGCCCTCGAAATCACCTGGTCGGTGCTGCCGCTGTTCGTCTGCATCGCCCTGTTCGTGTGGGGCTTCAAAGGCTTCGTCGATCTGCGCACACCGCCAAAAGATGCGATGGAGCTGCATGCCAACGGCCAGAAGTGGAAGTGGACCTTCGACTACAAGTGCCCGACCGGCACCTTGACCGAAGATGCGCTGCACGTGCCCATCGATCGCTCGGTGCGCATGCTGGTGAGCTCGGTCGACGTGCTGCACTCGCTGTACATTCCGTCGTTCCGCACCAAGATGGACGCGGTGCCGGGTCGCTATACCGACTTGTGGTTTCAAGCCACCAAGGCCGGCGACTACCCGATCTTCTGCGCCGAATACTGCGGCACTTCGCATTCCGACATGCTCTCGCACGTCGTGGTGCACCCCGCCGGCGAGTACGAAAAGTGGCTGAACAAAGCCTGCGTCGACGCCGACTCCAAGTCCGGCCCCGAGCGCGGCAAAGATCTTTTCGACCGGCAGGGCTGCTCGACCTGCCACACCGTCGACGGCACGCCCAAGATTGGACCGACCTGGAAGGGCTTGTTCGGCAAGATGGAAATGATGACCGACGGCAAGCCGTACAAGGTCGACGAAAACTACCTACGCGAGTCGATGATGGATCCCACTGCCAAAGTCGTGCAGGGCTTTGCGCCTGCCATGCCCACCTACAAGGGCAAGCTGAGCGACAAAGACATCGACGGCCTCATCGAATACATCAAGAGCCTGAAATAAGAGGACGAACCATGGCGTCACCCACCACGACAGCCGATGCGGCCATCCCCCAGACGAAGGGCGCCGACGACAACTACCTGACCCACGACAAGGGCTTCGCGTCCTGGGCCTTCACGCTCGATCACAAGCGGATCGGCGTCATGTACCTGGCCTCGGTCTTGACCGCGTTCGCGCTGGGCGGCGTATTCGCGCTGCTCATCCGCACCGAGCTGTGGTCTCCGGGCAAGACCATCATGGAGCATGACACCTACAACCAATGCTTCACGCTGCACGGCGCGATCATGGTGTTCTTGGTGATCATTCCCGGCATTCCGGCGGCGCTCGGCAACATCATCTTGCCGCTGCAGCTGGGCGCCAAAGACGTGGCCTTCCCCAAGCTGAACCTGGCCAGCTACTACCTGTGGATCATTGGCTGCTTGTGCATGCTCGGGTCGCTGGTAACCAACGCCGCTGACACGGGCTGGACCTTTTACGCGCCGTACAGCACGACCACGCAAACCAACGTGATTCCGGCCGCCTTCGGCGCGTTCATTCTCGGCTTCAGCTCGATTTTTACAGGGCTGAACTTCATCGTCACGATTCACAAGCTGCGCCCGCCCGGCATGACGTTCTTCCGCATGCCGCTGTTCGTGTGGGCGCTGTACTCGACGGCGCTGATTCAGGTGCTGGCCACGCCGGTCATCGGCATCACGCTGCTCATGTTGATCGTCGAGCGCGTGTTCGGCCTGGGCATCTTCGACCCCGGGCTAGGCGGCGATCCGGTGCTGTTCCAGCACTTCTTCTGGTTCTACTCGCACCCCGCCGTCTACATCATGATCGTGCCGGGCTTCGGCGTGGTCAGCGAAATCATCCCGGTATTTTCGCGTAAGCGCCTGTTCGGCTACCAATTCATCGCCATCAGCAGCCTCGCCATCGCGTTTTTGGGCTTCTTGGTCTGGGGCCACCACATGTTCGTCAGCGGTCAGTCCGTGCTGGCGGGCACCATCTTCAGCGCCATCACGTTTTTGATCGCCATCCCGACGGCGATCAAGATCTTCAATTGGGTGTCGACCATGTACAAAGGTCGCATCCACTTGGACACGCCCATGCTGTACGCGCTGGCGTTCTTGTGGGTGTTCACCATCGGCGGCCTGACCGGCGTGTTCTTGGCGGTGATGGGCGTCGACATTCACCTGCACGACACCTACTTCGTGGTCGCGCACTTCCACTACGTGATGATGGGCGGCGCCATCACGGCCTTCTTGGGCGGCCTGCACTACTGGTTCCCCAAGGCGTTCGGCAAAATGTACAACGAGCGGACGGGCCAAATCGGAGCCTTGATCGTGTTCGTCGGCCTGAACCTGACGTTCTTTCCGCAGTTCATCTTGGGCAGCCGCGGCATGCCGCGCCGCTACTACAACTACCTGCCGGAGTTCCAAGGCCTGCATCAACTGTCGACCATCGGCGCCTTCACGCTGGGCATCGGCTTTTTGATCACGGCCATCTCGCTTGGGCGCGCGCTCAAGAACGGCAAGAAAGCGCCCAACAATCCCTGGGGCGGCGTGACCCTGGAGTGGACGACGGTTTCGCCTCCGCCCTACTACAACTTCCAGACGCCACCCCCGGTGACGGCTGGCCCCTACGACGGCTACGAAGACCTCGTCTACGATGAGGCGATCGGCGGCTACGTGGCCAAGAAAGCCTGAGCAGGACGTAAGCCATGACTGAACCCAGCACAGCCCCAGAAGCCGTCAAAAAGGTGTCCGCCCCGCCGCCGGCCGCGATCGACCACGGCCACGACGACCACGGCCACGAGGCGCACGATCCGATTCACGCCGCGAACCCGCACCTGGCGCATCACTTCGATACTCCGCAGCAGCAGTTCGACGCCGGCAAGCTCGGCATCTGGCTGTTCCTGCTCACCGAGGTGCTGTTCTTCGCGGGTCTGTTCTGCGCGTACACCGTGTACCGCGCGATGCACCCCGAGGTGTTCGTCTACGCGCACTACTTCCTCGATACGAAGCTAGGCGCGCTCAACACCTGCGTGCTGCTCATTTCGAGCCTCACCGCCGCTTGGGCCGTGCGCAATGCGCAGCTGGCCGAAAAGAAGGCGCTGATGCTGAACATCGTCATCACCATCGCCTGCGCGTGCACCTTCATGTGCGTGAAGTATGTTGAGTACTCGCACAAGTTCCACGACGGCCTTTTGCCCGGTAAAAACTTCCAGCCCAAGGAGCAGATCTGGGAGCTGAAGAGCTTCCGCGATCGGCACCCCGAGGCCGCCGAGTACGCCGAGAAGCTCAGCAAGCTCGACGAAAAGAAGGCCGCTCCCGCCGCTCCCGCCGCGGCCGGCAAAGCCGAACCGCCCAAGGTAGAGAAGCTCGAGCGTCCGACCGAAGAGGAGCTGGAGCCGCTGCTCGCGGCAGGCCTAGTCGGTCCGCGCTCGCTCGACCCGAGCGCGCACATTTCGCGGCCGCGCATGGCGCACGTGTTCTTCGGCATTTACTTCTTCATGACGGGCCTGCACGGCTTTCACGTGCTGATCGGCATCGGCATCTGGATCTGGATGCTGGTCAAGGCGTCCAAGAACCAATTCGGAGCCAACTATTTCGGGCCGGTCGACTTCACGGCGCTGTATTGGCACTTGGTCGATCTGATCTGGATCTACCTTTTCCCCCTCCTCTACTTGATTCATTGAAGGCGGCTGACCATGAGCGACGATAAGCCCGAGGCAGAGAAGCCCGCAGCAGCCGCTGAAGCTGCCCACGACCACGCCGACCACGACCACACAGGTCACGACCACGACCACGCGGATCATGACCATTCACACGCCGGCCATGGACACGGCGCAGCGGCCGCGCATGCCGACGGTCACGACCACGGCCTCGCCCACACCACGCCCGTCTGGCTGCTGTTCGCCATCCTCGGCGCGCTGCTCGTGCTCACGGTGGCGACCGTTTCCGTCACGTCCATCGACTTGGGCGCTCAGGGCAACCTGGTTGTCGCCATGATCATCGCGACGGTGAAGGCGGCGCTGGTCTGCACCTTCTTCATGCACTTGCTGTGGGACAAGAAGTTCCACGCCGTGTTGTTCCTCACCTCGGTGCTGTTCTTGATCTTGTTCTTGGCCATGACCACGAACGACCGTGGCGAGTACCAGCACCTGGTCGACGAGTATCGCGCGCAGCAACTGCAAGCGAAGTAACTCGTTCAGCGCCGAGCGATGGCTGCCACGGAGGCGCGCGAGGCCCATAGCGTGTCGGAGATTTCGAGCACTAGCGCGTCCATGCGCTGGCGGATCTCGCTGTGGGCGGAGCTGCCGCTGACCAAGATCGAAAAGGTGACGCCCGTCTCTTGCTCGGGGCCGAAGACGTAGCCGCTGAGGGCGGTCACCTTGTTCAGTGTGCCCGTCTTGGCGTGCACCGAGCGGCGACTCCGCAGCGCAAAAAAGCGGGCGCGCAGCGTGCCGTCGAGCCCGCCGATGGCCAGCTGCTCCTGGTAGGCCTGCGAGATGGTCGGATCCAAATACGCAGCCTCCAGCAGCCGCGTGAACGTGCGCGCGCTGACCCGGTTCGCGTCGTACAAGCCGGAGCCGTTGCTGATCGAAAGCCCGTCGTCGGCCAGCTGCCGCGCCTTCAGCCAATCGATTTCGACTTGCGCGGCATTTTGAGCGCTGCCCGGCTTGCCGCGTTTTTCGGCGGCCAGCGTTTTGAACAGAGTCTCGGCGTAAAAGTTGTCGCTGGCCTTGCCCAGCTGCTGCACCAGCTCCGAGAGCTTCACCGAGTCGCGTCCGACTAGCTCGCTCGGCTCGTCCTCGCCGCCGCGCTTGGCGTCGCCCTGCACGACTACGCCGAGCGTCGTCAAGATGCGCTTCAGCACGATGCCCGCGTAAATCTCGGGATTTTCGATGCGGCGCGTCAGGTGCACGACCGTGGCGCCTTCGGGAATGCCGCCCGCCACTTCGGCGCCGAGCATGAGGCCGTGCGGTTTGAGCGTGAGCCCGACGTGGTCGCGCTTTTTGCCCTTTTCGGTGCGCACGTCGCCCTGCACCGACACGTAACCCGGCGGCTCGAACTCGACGCGCGCCAGCTTGCCCGGCTCGGTCGGAAACACATGCATCGTGGTCGAATTGCGATCGAGCGACACGGCGCTCACCGGCGCACGAAAGGCTGCCCACTCGCCTGGTTGCTGCTCGAACGCCGGCGGCGTGTACTTGTCGTCGAACGCGCTTTGATCGACCAGCACGTCGCCCGTGACGCGCTTGAGGCCAAGGGCGACCAGGCGCTCGCCGAAACCGCGCAGCTCGTCGTAGCTGAATGTCGGGTCGCCGTTGCCGCGGATGACCAGCCGCTCGGCGACGCCGCTCTCGAGCTTGCCGAGCACACCGACGTGGAACTTGAAGTCCGGGCCGAGCTCGGACAACGCGACGGCCGCCGTGATGAGCTTCTCGTTCGATGCTGGATTGAGCGCTTTGCCGGCCCCATCAGCCATCAGCTCGCGTCCGCTGCCTAGGTCGCGGAGAGCGAAGCTCAGCTCACCCTGATGGGTTTTCACCCAGCTTGAAAGCGCCTCGAGCTTGGGGGCCAGGTGCGCGACCAGCTGGCTTGGCGCCTGGCTCGGGCGGGCGACGCTCGTCGGCGCGGGCGGCTGCACTTCGAGGCTCGCGGCGGGTGGAAGCGGTACCGGCGGCGCG
>Ga0307516_10008409_pt1 | contig 11696 bp, 10 predicted proteins | sample 19_EM_MG_FD_203310 | JGI IMG/M metagenome (GOLD analysis project Ga0307516, IMG submission 203310) | Populus trichocarpa ectomycorrhiza microbial communities from riparian zone in the Pacific Northwest, United States - 19_EM | ecosystem: Host-associated > Plants > Roots > Unclassified | place...
GTTAGTATTACGTTCCCTCTTAGCACTGTCATCCTCTCTCCTTCTCTTCGGGTCGCTTGCACCCTTCCCCCTGGATTAGGCTTCAGTATATAGTCCTAGTCCTCACAAAAATAAGAAGTTTCTTTTCGGCCCCCATCTGAGTGTCTAAGTGCGAGTCCTGTCGTTTCCGCAGTTCCCTATCGTTTTCTCTCGTGTCCTGCCGCTCTCTCTTCGTTTTCTGACGACCCTAGACGACCCTATTCAGTCCTCCGACAATTTCCGGTGGTTCCTGCTACTCTCAGCTCTCCCTAGCGCGTGTCTACACGCTCCAGGCAACCTCCCTGTTCCCTAGTCGCGCACTCCCTGCGCATTTTCACTGCGCTCCTCACCCCTACTCTGCTCTCGACTCCCAGAACCTCCGAGTGCGCTCCCGCGCTCTAGTCTCCTTAGCTCTCCTAGTCAAGCCAGACCAGGTCTCCTTGGGCGGACACCCATTTTCGCGCCTTCAAGGGACTCACCCCCTACAACGCACGAACAAGACAGTCAATCAATGTATTCGTTTTCATGTCGAACGTAATCAGAAAGGATGGGTCAGGGCCTTACCCCGGGTGCGCTTTCACATCATGAACTCAGTCAATGCCAGCACTGGCTTTTCTCCTTTTCAGCTCCATCTCGGTCGCTCGCCTCGTCTTTTGCCACCCATTTCTGCACGAGACGATGCCAATCCTGATTCATTTGATGCAGCTTCTTTCCTTTCTCAACTTGAAATGGACATACTGGAAGCACAAGACAACCTCCTGGCGGCTAAAGCACAACAAGCTCATGCCGCTAACAGTCGTCATGTCTCCGAACCCACTTTCAAGGTTGGAGACAAGGTTATGTTATCCACTAAACATCGTCGTCGTGATTACATTGCTAATGGCTCGGGCCGTGTAGCTAAGTTTATGCCGCGCTTTGATGGACCTTATACGATCTTGTCCGCTACACCGGAAACCTCCACTTATGTTCTCGAAATTCCCCAATCTCCCCAGCTATCTAATACGTTCCATGTCAGTCAGCTACGTGCATACGTGCCGAACGACCAAGACTTGTTTCCCTCATGAGAACTTCCATGACCAGGCCCAGTCGTCACAGCGGACGGACAATTAGAAAATTTTATTGAGCGCATTTTGGATGAGAAGAAGATTGGCCGGTCGAAGAAGTACCTTGTACGTTGGGTTGGGTATGGTCCTGAGGATGACGAATGGTTGTCCAGGAAGGACCTCGAAGAGTGCGAGGCCTTAGATAGATGGGAACAAGAACACGGAATTTGATCCGCGGTGATTTTTTCTCTTATACTGACTACGTACTGACATTTTTCAAGATATTGAAGTTATTATGGGCAAGTTTGTGGTGGTTAGCTTCGTCGTGGAAGAGTGGATGAAGACTCAAGACTGTGATAGAGACACGCGGATAATTTCCCTCTCAAGACGGCAGGCTCTCGGATGGATAGGTTTTGTTTCATAGGTTGGAGGGGTGTAAGCAGGCTTACCCTTTCCGGTATCTGGTCTGTGCGTCTGTGCGGCTTAGTCATTGCTTCATTTGTGTTCCATATATACCGAGCCCCCGACCTCGTCGGTGGCTCTCTCTCTCCCCCTTCTTTGTCTCTCCCTTTGTCTTCTCTGTGCAATACACACGCGCCTGTCCACGTTCTGTTTCCCGTTCGATTGTCTGAGTGACCTCACCTCACAGTGAGTCTTTCACATGTATTCGCCGCCGTGCGATCCTCTCCGCCCGTGCAAATTCAGCATGTCCAGACGCCGCATCAGCCGAACGCGCCGTCAATGAAATCTGGGAGAGCTGCTTCAGCGACACAAGGCCATTTGATGAGGTGCATGTGTCTCCCTGTCGGACGGTGCGTTTGCTATGTAGATCTATGAGTATTAACCCACTTATTACCTTGGAACTCGGGATCAGTAGCAATTTTGCCATGGGAAACGTGACAGTTAACATCCTCCCTTATTAGTGTTTTATTTATTGTTGTTCGTACCTCAGTTGACAGTAGTACAGTTCATTATCTCATAATGCATTGTGTCGCGCTGCATAAATATCATACTGCATGAAAAGTTCGTCAGCCTGATGGGCTCGGGCGCCGGGATTTGGGTAAAGTGGTAGAATCAGAGAATAGCTTGGGCACGACATGGTGATATTAGCAATTTCTTCTGACGAACTATGTGTGAGCACTATGTCACACTTGAATGCTGGACACACCGAGTCGCTCGAGTGAAATTGCCCTCGTATTAATTATTCAGAGCTAACAACAGAAGATGAAATGTAGAGACTTATTCCGAATCTATGGGCAACGCCGTATCTTCTTCGAAAAGGGCCCAATCATTACTCGAAAACTTTGCTGTATTGTGAGGTGGATACCGCCCGTTGCGTCTGGTCCAGCAAGGTTGCCACTTGTGCCAGCTGTCCGGTGGCGGGGCCGATCGTGGTTTCTCTTTGGCGTAGGCGACGAGTACTTGATCGACCTTATTCAGTATACCTGATTCCCACCCTCCCTCCGAGGTTGCGGCATCGCAACACTTCATCGTCCAGTCGTTGATCCCTTCTACCCATGCTGTATCCTCGGAAGGGCACCAGCCATCGGCGTCGACGGCAGTGTCGAGAGAGCCTGAGTTAGAAGTGGATGCAACATCGTGAAGCTGTCGTCCTACATTGGACTTCTTTGAAGGGGTGGATTGGCGTTCGTCGCTGTCGGCATCGCTCTCCTCCTCTTCACTCTCCTCCTCTTTACTCTCCTCCTCTTCACTCTTCTCCTCCGGCTCCTCTTGTCCCTCCTCTGCATGGTCTTGGTCTTGGTCTTGGTCATCGTTGTCTGTGTCATCGGAGGGACCAGAGCGAGGACGGGAGCGAGCGACGAAGTCATCCGGTATCACTAACTCAGTCCAATGGCTGTACAGTTTCATGACTCTTTCAAGCCTTGAATCCGCTTGTGAGATACGCTTGTGGGATGCAATTTGTTTAAGAACCCGTGGAAACTTGAAAATTCCATCGGATGCTCTGGCAAGTAGTTTTGGCCCAGCGTTAAAAACGACAAATTGTGGCTGGACGTGGCTCTCGAGGGGGCCGAGCGTGGCAAAAGGGTAGTGATGGGTGGAGTGCTCCGCAAGGTTGTTTGCATCCTTGAAGTGACAGATGGGTGCCTTTAACTCGGGCATAGGCAGAAGATGATAGTTGTAAATGGTACCACGTTTGAATAACTATAAAAAAATGGGTCAATAGGAGAACGTAAACGCCATGTGACCCGGTGCAAAGGACACACCTTGTTCACATTAATTTGCGAACGATCCGCAAGGGCATTCGTTATCGTAGCTTTTTCGAGCTTTTTCAAGTCCCAATCCTCTGGTATGAGCATGAACTTCTTTTTATCGAAAAGGAAGTGCCAATCTGATCTCACTAGTGTTGGATGAGCGTGGGGATAGAACATAAGTCGATTACTTTCTAGTGTTACTCACGATGGATCAAGTTGCGGGTTGAATCAAGGTTGAGGTTCCCGGGTAGACCCCATGCGTACTCCAATTTCGTGAGCTAAAAACGGATCAGGACAGGACGTGACAGCGTGAAAGTGGCTCGCCTCGGAAGGCTGCGTCGAACTGGGTATCAAGTGGCATACGTTGACCGCGTCAGCCAAGTTCGTGAGTAGACATCGACCCTTATGCGGGTCAGCTTTGGATGCCCTGTCCCTCTGTTTTGGGTCTACTGAAGACCCCCACTTCTTGCGTTTTTCTGGTGTCTCATTGTTCTTGGAGGGACGCTGCTCATTGCGCTCCGCGTTCGGATCGTAACTTGGGGACTCGTCGGGAGGACTGGAGTCTTCCTGAATGGATGAAAGAGTCAGCGTCTTGCTTTTTCGGCTTGGATTCCTGCAGGGACCAGGTGGGGAAGGCGTTGACATGGTCAGCGATATTGGATGGTGAGGATTGGTATCGACTGGGAGACCACTGATCACTGAGTACTGAAAATTTAGACCTCACCTTAGCTCCTCTTCCATCTCCGAGTCGTTTTTCAACTAGTCAGCGTCCACCGTGCCAGTTCAAACAATACGCGCGACGCCATCACATGACATGTCCACCTACACTTATGTAATCAGCTTCCTTTCCTTTCTTGGCTGTTTCTTCGTCCCTCTGCGGGCTGACGAGGTATCTACATTTGTTTCCCATCCTCGTACTCATTTCGGAGTCGGAATCACCCAGTATTGACAGCACAGTATTTTGCTAATTCAGTATCACCCTTCCACACATGAATCCACGAGGCATGGACGAATCAACAACAGACGACGATAATGCATCTCAGACGACTGAAGATGACCCACAAATATTCGCACCTGCACTTGTTCAATCTCACTCAGCAGTTCCGCCGCCACCTCCCGGTGCACAGATCCAGGCTGCTCCACGCGAAAGACCGAACTACAGACTGCGACATACACTCAGGGGACATACCCAGTCTGTATCTGCAGTCAAGTTTAGTCCTGACGGGACCCTTCTCGCTTCGTGTGGTACGTACTTCTGCTCTTCATATGCTTGAGTTTCTTGTAAGGGGAATTGCTTACGTCTTGTGATATGTTTCGTGACACATGTAGCTGCGGACAATGTTGTCAAAATATGGTCGCCTCTCACAGGAGAACTAATCCGCAACCTCCCATGGTCGAGCGATGGGACGTACCTTGCTTCTGCATCGGACGATACGAGCATACGAATATGGAACGTCGAAACTGTACGTTCATCACTACTACCCGTGTATAGCTCATGGAAATGATCGGTGGGCCCCTCAGGCCTCAGGGCTCAACAATAAAGCATCCATGGGGACACACAAACTTCGTGCTCTGCGTCAACTACAACATGCAGCGACCCTATTAGTCCCCAGTAGATGCGAAGGCGACCTGCGTATATGGAACGTCGCGAGAGGTGCATTTTCATGTGGTCTCCCCTTTGCATCGAGAATGCTTATCGTTACAGGAAAATGTATTAAGACATTCAGTGCCCATCTCGACTACGTCACTGCCGTACATTTCAATCGTGACGCATCCCTGATCGTGTCATGTTCCCTTGATGGGCTAATGTGCGTCCCTTCAGGCTTTATCCATCCACTGTTGTAGAACCTGCGATAACCGTGTGCAGACGGATGTGGAACATAACGACAGGGCAATGTTTTAGAGGGGCACGATGCCGTATGATATGCCCCGTTCTTCCTACTCGTCACACTGATAGACCCCGTCCAACCGCAAATGGCAGCCAGCATGTTCAGTTTTCTAATTCACAATACATTCTGTCGACTGCCCACGACAGTGCGATCAGACTGTGGGACTACCACACTTTGCATTGCCTCAAGACATACATTGGCCACCGCAACGAGAAATGTTGCTTCGCTGCCTGTTTCAGTGTCATGGGGAAAATGGATCGTCTCAGGTAGTGAAGATATAAGTGTACATTTGGGATTTACAGAGTAGAGAAGTTATGCAGATGAACAAATCCCCCGCGCATTTTTGTACTGCAGCGCGACAATGTGAGCGATGGCAAATTTACCCCTGCCGGCCTGGCCGTGAAGCCAGAAGATCCACGGCACATGAGCGTCAGGATCGTTAATCCAATCAACGATTTCTTTCAGAATTTCCACCCTCGTTCTATCCATGCATTTCTTCCTTCCTTGTATTATGTCCCGCGCCATCTGCATACGCCATACCATCTGGACTCAGATCCTCGAGGATATCAAGGACACGATGTACGTTGACGTGCGTGTCGCGTAGGCGTGATCGCGGAATTTTTGCATCAATTCATCCAGCGCCTTGTTGTATCCGTTGACGACGGACTGTGTTTCGGAAAGAATGTTCCTTGTGGCTCGTTTCACTGCGATGATACCTAGTTAGAAAGGGCGTGATGAAAGTATTCAAAAGTATTTCTCGGTTTTGGAATGGTTTGCGATAATATTGGGCATAACTACTGACCATATATGTCCATGGCCTCGATATCCTCTTCAAGAAGTAACTCATAGACACCTTGAATCTTTGAATGTAGGCCAGAGACCGAGTGGTCTAGTTTCGCTTGCTCAATGATCACCTGACAGTGATGTGAGATGCATGTCTCAGCCAACCAGAAGGGCACACCTGAGCGGCATTGGTGAGAAGCCCCAGTGCCATCTGGGTGCAAGGGTGGACCTGTGGATAAATGTCAGCCTGCTTGTCACTCCAAGGAAAATGCGATGTAGTACATTAGCAATGGTACTGACTACGGTGTTGAAAGCCTTGAGTGGGTCGAAGCACGTCGAGTTGATGGTGTCTATTTGAGAGACGGTAGTGTTGATCCCACCGATAAGGTCGACGGCGTTTTGCGTAGCACGAGAGGTAGATACAACTGCACCGAGCTCCTTTTTTGCAGCATCAATCTTGTCACGCACAGTCATAGAAGCGACTGCCCGGTCCACTGTGCTTGTCAGCGTGGGCGGCCATTTTGTGGACGAGCGGGTCAGCAATTCCACGGCCTTGGATCCGCTTAAATAAATGCACTCACGCTCATAGAGGTACTCTCGATTGTTTGGTTGGAACGATTACACGGGAATAAATCCTTAAATCTCTCCAGTTTTCCCGTGGCGATGACATTGTCAGTGGATCTCGGAGATGTGACTTGAATGGGTTTAGTTTTCCAAGGTTTCAGCTTAGAGCGACGAGTATTGGGCTGATTGTTGGTCATGTGTAACTCGGCGATGGCAGGAGAAATACAGGTTGGTTGAAATCTTGCACTTGCAGGTCAAAGGCACCAACAATGGGAGAGAAGGCTTGCATAGGTCTGCACCACGTCACGAAGGCCTAGTATGACGTGCTTTACACACTGCTTAGTCGGGTGTAGTCGCCGTAGTCGTGCTCTCGGTTTCCTCTGTACCTTTATTTTTCCCTCGTGTATCACGTAGCATGGGGGTGCTTGCCGTGGTCGCGTGTTTGCTCGTTCTCGCTTCGCGCTCTAGTCTTCACGTTCGTTGCGTCGCCCTGCACGAATCACAGTCCTTTTGTCCCGCGTCTTCGCGTCTCGTTCCTCGTCGACAGCGTCAGCTGTCCTCGCGTTCATCACGTCTTTTTCTTACGTTGTATCGCTCTGGGCTTGCAGCATTGCACCTGTAGCGTCGTGGGGGCGTCCGCCGTTTGTGGAGTTTCCTCGTTGTCTAGTTTTCGTCGCGTGTTTCCTTGTCGCGTGGATTTTGTCGGGCCATCAGTTGTTTCGCAACAGTCATCCATCACATGTCGTTCGCAGTGTTCGTTGCACTGTCCTCTGGTCGCGTCGTTCTTGGAGTCTTCACATTGCACGTTTAGTGGCCTCACCTTCTGCTCTCCTCGTTTGTCGTGCCTTTTGTTGGGTCAAGGGAGCGACTCGAACACACAGTCGGCCGCTGTGCTTCGCGCCCTTTGTCTCTGCATCTTCGGTCTTACTCTTCTCGTTGTGTTGTTGCACGTGCCCAGTTGAGGGGGCGTGTTGCAAGTCAACAGTCGCGTGCTTGTTTCCCCTACATTAGTGTTTCGTTTATTGAAGTTGTTGACAGTCGTTGATTCTCAACACTGAGGTACGCTGTTCGCTGTTCGTTGTTTCTGGCCCCAGGCTGATGGGTTTGTGCCAGACTGTTGTTAGCCAACACAGGTCAGGCCAGCCATATTCTATCACCAATCAGTCATTTAGTCTGCTGCTAGCTTGCTCATGGACACATACCAATTACCCCCTTGTGTAACACACCCCAATAGCAGTGCAGACAGAATAAGAAGTGGGCTGTGGGGAGATTTGCTGTCAAGTTGCTGTACTGCACCATCTCCGGCGTATGCCGAGGGAATTACGTCCCGGATTAATCACGAACAGGATACATCAATGACCTCGCGAGAGCGCAACGTATAAGTTGAATAGACTCAGACCACCTGTGACTTCTGTTAACTTTCGCCAGAAAGCATGGGCGAAGAGACCCTGGATCGACCAACCTGTAGGCGGTGTCGCGATATCTACTATGATGTTGGCGATTGTTTGCCCTTGGGAGCGGTAGTTACTAGTCCGTAAAGGCATAAGCCGCTGTCATAGGAAACTGACGCCTTCGAACAGTTCTCGTGACGATGTTCCCTTCGCCAATGCGGCAGTTTATTCGATAAGGTTTGCAAGCCGGTTCAACAGGAATCACGCGTTCTTCAATTGGGTTGTGCGCGTGCGATCGAGCTTGACAAGTATGCACACAGGCAAAAACTTCAGCTTGATTACAGGCTGAAACTCAGTGAAGGCTGGTTCGTCAGGCCTTAACCAGATGTCCACGATTGTTCCCCGTGCGCCGTTCGTTATGTCCAGATCGGTCTCTACGTTCTGTGTCACCATCACCTTCATACCAATCGCTATCTGTACTACGTCAGGCAAGTCCTGTTTGCGCTGCCTGGATTGGCTTCCAAGTTGCTTCATCAGGGCTGCGTATCGTTCAGAGAGGGTTAACGGTTGGCCCTTAATTGTGTCCTCCGCCTGGCATACAAGTATTACTTTTTCGGCGACCCTTCCGTGTTTCTGGAGCGCTGTCTCGTTCCAAATTCTCCGGACTGCGTGGCGAGGTGTAACCAAACATGCGTCATTCCATGGATTGGATTCAAAATCAGTAGGGATGGCATCGGGATTAGTCAGAACCAGTGTCCGCAACATGTGTACATGGCATTCCTGAACCTGGCCGAAACGAGGGTGATGAAGGAAGTCTTGCCAGACTGGATCAGTGACGCGCATTTGCTGTTTCAGAGTGACAACGGTTGTGAATTCTTCGAAAATAGTTCGGCCAGTCAGGCTATTTTCGCGATTACGTTGAACAGAGGTGATCGGGAAATACAAAGCTTCAGATGGAGCGCATGCAACTGGAGGAAACTGAAAAAAATCTCCACACAAGATAACACTGATACCTCCAAACGAATGGGATGAAGGTGTCTCGCCCTCAACCATTTTGCCCACACTGATATTTCGTGACAGTTTGGCTAAAAAGGATTTGCTAATCATAGACACTTCATCTATGATGAGGTACTTGGCATGCTTCCACATCGTCTGCAGTTTCCCCCTCGATTCAGCACTGATGCGCCCATCATTGCGTGGAGAGATCAGACTGATTGTGTGTGTTGTCTTGCCATCAATCAATGATGCAGCTATGCCTGTATATGCTGATTTCTGTAGCATGGACTTTGCTCCCCTGCGCACAAAATTTTCTGTCAATGTCTGGATGACCTTCGATTTGCCCGTCCCTGGTTCTCCATGAATTAACATTCGCAGTGGGGGTGCATCCTTGCCTGCCAAGGTAGCATCGAGATGGGCCGTGATTATGTCAAAGTGTCAAATCCAGGTCCACTCCGGACAAAGTCCGGACGAAATCCGGTTAAGAACTCGAACGAGGGGGAGGCAGGGGTTGGCCTAGGCCGGGAATTGCTCGGGGGGCAGAGTAGACCGATTGGGTACAACGACAGAAGTAAAGCGTTGACCCCTTGCGTGGATTCCGGTCAAGACAAGAGAGCAGGGACAAGAGTTACGGAGTGGGTGACTTAGTTGATTTCAGACTAAAGATACAGGACCGAGTACAGGACTTTATATACGGAGATGGAAGTATCCTGAGTATATACGGTGACAAGTAAACAACCAGAAACCGGAACAAGGGCATGAGAGTAAAAGGAATAGGTCAGTAAAATAAACAGGGACAGGAAAATAACCAGGGAGTCTGGCTCGAAGCAAACACGGGGAACTGGAAGCATACAGGGACGACAGAGCGAGTGCAGGAACAATGTGGTAAGTGGAACTAAACCGGATAGGGGAGACGACGAGGGCTGAGTACGGACTTAACAGATACTATGTGCACGAGCCTAGTCTGGGACCGGGGATGAAGCGCAAGGGCCGGGATCGAGCTGTAGAGGTGCGACGAAACTGGAGTAACCGGGCGAGCGACCGGAATTGGGCATGGTCGTGACAGTATCCCCCACTTAGGGGCCGAACCCATGAGGCGCCATGAGGCAAGCATGAGGCCGGCTAAGAACAATGGTGAGTCCACACCCTTTGTCTGAGTTTGAATTCATTCTTATAAGTGAATCGACGGATTTCGTTCTCAGCAATTTTTTTTTTCTAAAACACTCATCATGTCCACCGCATCCAAACAACCCACCCCCACTATCCCCATCGTGCCCGGTCAGCAAGACTGGACAAAGGCCAAAACGCCAGAGCTGCAATCGGACGACGATGACGACGTCAACGTGGCCTGGGCGAAGGTGGAAGAGCGCCATCGACGCAAGCAGGCGAGGCGAGAGGAGAAGGCGCGCCGGGAACGTGAGGAGGCCGAGCACAAGGAGCGAGAGGAGGCGGAGAAGAGGGCCCGGCTTTTGGCGGAGTGGGAGAGGATTCTCACCGAGAAGGCCCGGCTTATGGCGGAAGACAAGCGCAAGGCGGCGGAGGAACGTGCACACGAGGCGGCAGAGAAAAGAGCCCGGGTAGTGGCTCAACAAAAGGCCAAGGAAGACGCGGAGCGGAGGGCGCGGGAAGAGATCGCCCGGCTCCAAGGGGAAAGGGAGCAGGCGTATGCGGAGAAGAAAGCGTGCGAGGAGGTGACCAGAAAGCAGAAGGCAGGGGAGGCGACAAAGAAGAGGCAGCACGAGGAGAATGCGGTGGCCGGGCCCAGTGGGAACCGGTCACAGGAAAACAGGTAAGTATCGGTTGATTTTTTTGTTTCTCGCTAACCATACCTCGCAGCTGCATGCGATGTGCACGCATAGGTGTTCCTTGCACGAGGGATGCCGAAAACCCCCGGCAGCGTGCGTGCATACGCTGCACATCGATGAAGGAAAAGTGTGAGTGGCCGGAGGTGGAAGGGAGCGGGTCCGGAACCGGAAAGGGGAAAGGGAAGGCGGTGGCAACGTCTCCCAGAGCCGGCGAGAAGAAGAAACGTGTCAAGAAGTCGGTTGCCAAGATTGACAACGACGTGGAGATCGTTGTGGGTCCGTCCAGGTCCGGGTCCGCGCTCATCGAGCGTATGGACCGGCTGATCGAGGTGGTAGAAAACCTCGCATCGGCGCAGTGGTACACGGCGGCGGCGGTTTCCGCGTCCAGGCAGTCGCTGGGCACGCTCGTGGACGAGTGTGCCCTGTTCGGATTCGAGGAGACCAGAGAAGCTGGAGTGGAGTCGACGGATGGAGAGGATGTCGACCAGGAGGAGGTCGAAGGGGAGGTTACCGGGCTTCGCGAGGACAATGAAGTGCACGCCTCGGAGGACGCTTGAGTCCGGTCCGGACATTTTTTTCTTTCTGTAAACTTTGTTGTATTATTATTATTATTATTTTTTTTAATGTTTATAAAAGAAAAGCGTCTAGGAAATGAAACAGAGGGGCAAGACAGGGAAAGAGACAGACAGAACAGGGAGAAATGATTTTCAAACACGAGAAAGAGGTACCGGGAATATTACCGGACTAGACAGAGGCCAAAGGGCCGGGTTTGTCAGGGTACCGGGAATGATATTCGTCTAGGAGTTCTACTGCGTTACCAAGCTCGGTGGCGAGTAGCCACGAGGTTTCCTCGTCAGTGCCCTCATAACCGGTGTGAGTCAAAGTGTGGATTTGGGTCAGAACAATAACCCAAACACAACACCAACAAAGGACTACGAAAAAGTGCGAGTGGTGGTTTACCTCCGCGGTGTCCAGAGAGGATGTGCTGAGGAGG
>Ga0307516_10008410_pt1 | contig 11695 bp, 20 predicted proteins | sample 19_EM_MG_FD_203310 | JGI IMG/M metagenome (GOLD analysis project Ga0307516, IMG submission 203310) | Populus trichocarpa ectomycorrhiza microbial communities from riparian zone in the Pacific Northwest, United States - 19_EM | ecosystem: Host-associated > Plants > Roots > Unclassified | place...
TACCAAGGAGCGCGTGTTCTCGTCGTCTGTGCAGTTGAGACCTGTACGGCGGTCAATACTGTTGGCGACTACGGAGGCATAAGAACTCACTCTTTGCTTTCGTGGAGTAAGCAGCCTCCGACTTGTCGAGGGTTCTGCGGAAAGCAGTCAGAACCTTGTCCCACATATCTGGGGTAGGTTTTGTCAGAGCGAGCTCCACTGGCTCGGAAATGGACCGCTTGAAGGTCCTCTGTGGAAGAGAGTTAGAGGAATGGCGCGGTATATGAGCGCGAAGGGACCCACCTCGATGGAATTGACCATCTTCTTCGTCTCATCTTTCCTACACTGGTCGGCCACCAACTGAACCTCTTCCTGGAACAACGAATACTCCTCGTCGTAACTCCAGTCAACGCCCTCGATCGATAACTCCTTGGCGCCGGTCAAGAACGCCTTCTCGAACTTCGAACGACTTCCGCTGACGATTTCAGCAAAGTTGTAGCTCTCGCCCCGCAAAGCGTCCAACATCTCTCTCTTGAATGAGACCAGGCATAACTTGTGCAAGTTCTTGAGTTGACCGAGGAAGAGAGGGGAGAGGGTCGATTCCATGACGTTGATGAGGTCACCACGCTTCCGTTGGTAAACACCCTTATGGTAACGAGAAGCGTTCTGGTCATAGCGGGCTGCGTGGCTGTCAGTCTCCGTCGAAACCCGGATAAGAGCTATAGTTACTCAAGGCTGCCGTCCACCAGCTCCGCATCATATTGCCCAAGCCTTCGACGACGCGACCAGACTCAACGGGTTTGCGTTGTGACTTCGATTGTTCGTTGAAATCCGCCAAGGCCTGAGTAGAAATTTCATCGCATCGGAACTGAGCTAGGAGTTCCTGTTGCGTGGGCAGATCGAGGTCCTTGTTCGATTGCACTTGTTCCTGCGAGGTTGTATGTGAGCAAAAAAACCATCCCAGGCCGCTACAAATACGCACCCAAATCCCCTCCATGTAGAACGCAACACCATCGGCGGGAATGCGCTTGTGGTAAGCGGGTTTGAAAACGTAGTCTTCTCGAGCCTTGTCTGTAAAACGACCACGCAACCGGTTGATATCGGCCTCAAAGACGTCGGGCCTGAGAAGCTTGTGAGAGAGAGTTGTGAACGAGAGGTCAAAGTAATCTCTCAGTTGACGATCTCTGAGTTCCGTTGGCTTTGAAATGGTGTCCCAAATCCTCTCCATGTCGGAGGTGAGCGTAGTGACGAGGTTCTCCATTGGTGTGGTGCCGAGGTGATCACGAATGACGAAGAGCAAGAGAGTTTTCTGATGCGTCCTGGGCGTCTCCGTCAATACAAGAACAAGGAGAGGATTGGGATAAGAATGCACCCGTCCGCAGCAGGCTTGCCAAACAACCCCAGGTTAACCTCAAACACCGTCTTGAGCAAACCCATATTCGCGCCCTGGTACAGGCCAACTTGGTGTTCCCACAGGTTGACGATAAGCACCTCTGAGGAGGCGAGCGAGAAAAGGGCAGACTTTCGCTCAAAGTCCTAAATCGAACGTTGTTTTAATCACCGGAACGCGAAATGAGATCCGCTGCTACATACCTGATCCTCACCACGCTCCCTGCCGTCAGTTCCCTCCACGTCCATAACCAGTACGTTCATGCCCTTCCCCCTGCACATCCAAATACCTGTAAACCGGCAACGGGTAGGATGCGGGCCGAGAGCCACGGTAGTAGGGTAATTGGTTAACGAATGTAGCAAACGAGGAGGTAGATTATTGTGAACCATTGCTCACCCTTGGTGGTCTGCTGCCTCTTTGTTTCGTTCATGACGTCGAAGTCAGTACCGAATAATCGGTTCAGTAGTGTACCTAACCCAACGCGTCTCGTCAGCAAACCAAGCCTTCGAGAGTATTGTGGACCGAGGTTACTCTTTCCGGTTGACTGCGAGCCAAAGACAGCCACCAGGTCATAGTTGAATCCAGCATCGCCCAAGCCCCAAGTCGAAAGCTGTTTCGTGAGGTCCTGCCTACAACAGAGCCGTGGATTCAGTTCCAGTGCACACGAACCAAATTGCGAAGCGATGCGAAGACTGACGTGAACTTCTTCTGGTCGTCTACAACCTGTACCCGCTCGTAGCTCGGGGTGCCGTTGGGCAGGAATTTGTCTTGAGCCATGGGAGGACGTCCGTTGTCTTCGAGTTCGTGGTAGTCGAGAGACAAGATGTGCGCGTGCGTGTGGAATGGGCGAGGGTGCGAGGGTACGTGGTCTTATAGAAATAGTGATACAGTGTGGAGAGGAAGCGGTCAACAGGTGTGCTTGATTACTAAGCGATCACTACAATACCAACATTAATCGAAAGGTTAGAGGCGTGAGGATGTACAAAAAGACGTAGGATTGTAACTATACTCTACAAGTCTTCAAATGCAGGCAGCAGAAGGATGAACAAGGGTCAGCGACGAAAGCGAAAAGCAAAAGAAGGACGAAAATCTACTGCGAGTTAGTGGGGGCCCAGTACGCTTGCAGCTTGCCACGATGAAGGCTCGAATCTTGAGCAGCGGCGACTTGATAACGGACGCGGAACGATAAAGTCTGCAACGCGGCTTTTGCCCTGGAGCGGTCGAGGTGTGCTGCACGCGTGTCGACTGAATTGAAACGCATCACACAAAATGAAGGTCAGCGCGCGGAGCCCATGCTGCAGGGAGTTATATAACGGATCCTCACCAATCTTGGCATGCAAATTGCCCAATTGTATACCAACAGCATTCAGGTCGCTCGCACCTGCTCGGACCTCTTGCTCAAGCTGCCGCGTGATGTCCGTCAAGGCCGCACTGAGGAGTGTCACCCTATCGGTGACGTTTTCGAAGTCAACCTCCTCAGACCCTTGGGTGCCCATCAGCCCCCCTTGGGGAGACTCCAGGTACCCCCGTATCTTTGAGGCAGGGCCGAGTGTATTTAGATCCTGATCAGACATCATCAGCGTTGTGTCACCTCTGATGTAAAAGTGAACTCACCTCAGGGATAACGGTACCCTCGACGATGAGGGCAGTCGATAACCAGCGCGAGATGCGGCGGATCGTGGGGGATCCATTACCCAATGCTACAACGAGAGCGGCTCTGTTCGGTGTAGACAAATTCGACGCAAGTTTCAGGAGAGACATGCATACGAAACGCTCCTGCGCAGAACGTCAGGCAGGGGACGGGAATGATGTCACCGGTCGACTCACCATCTGGGGTGGCACACTACGTTCGGCCAACGTGTCGATGGCCGCTGTAGCCAGCCGTCTCAATGATGGAGTAAGAGATCTATCGAGCGCAACAATGCACAACAGGGTAATCATCCCGGAGACGTCGTCGAACGCCATACTACTGCGAGGCAAGGCTCAATTGAAGCTGAGAATGAACAGTGAGGGGCATTACGTACTGCGACAACCTCTTTACGAGGTTCAACCACCCTCCCAGTAACTCTAGTTCGGCCCTCACATGATGGCTGTCGGAGGACTTGATGTCGAAACCAGCGGCCGCCAACACATCCGGCTTCGCCCCAAGTATCACAAGTGTCGATACAAACGCGGCAAGGGGCAACGGGTGATCGAAATGTGACGTGGATAAGGCATGGTACATCGCTTCCTGCATCACTTCATCACTTGAGGTGAAGGCTGCAAACGTGAGGGTGTGAATATTCGCGGTTATTGTAAAAAGAAAATCGGGAGTCACCTTGTTCGAGTAACCATCGTAGGCAGGATCCACGGTTCGAAGGCTTGATCCGCTTGACCAACCCGTGGTTGAGCATTAGCCTGACAGCGAGCACGTCTAAAATGCGCACCGGTCAGAAAGGCGTCCAAACCGAAGTCACGTAACTCCGCTTACCGTTTCTCTCGACCGCGTTTCTGAACCTAGCGAACACCGCGTCGGACGCGTCCGCAGTGATCAACTTCACGTCTTTCACAGGAGCCCTACCCTTCTTGGAGTTCCTCTCGGCGTGATCGAACAACTCGATGCCGGAGTTGGTTCCCCGCCGCCTCGCGAGTTTGTTGCGCTTGTCGTTCTGCAGGATCTGACCCACTACCATTCCTTCGTCCTCTCCGAGGATAGTCACGACCGCCTGACTGTCCAAGATCGCAGCTGTTGACTCCCCCCGTTTGACGATACTAGTCCGGACCGACAGGGTGTCCTGGTTAGGGAACTCTTCCAAGAGATCGTCGATTTTCATGTCTTTGATCGAGTTGATATGCTCTTCAGCCCTCTGCAAGTCGGTGGCGCTATAACCACCCTTCTCGGCCTTATTGTGCTGCCTCATGAGCTCCCTCAAGGGGTTTGCAGTCTTATTTGGAGCTTTGGTAAGGATCACGGGTTGTCGCACAGGTGCCTTGTGTTGGCGCATGGGCCGGCCGCTATTGGAAAACAGGGTGCTGGAGGTTAGGGTTGTCCTGGCCGTAGAACTGAACCAATTGTCAGTTTCCGGGAAGAAATAGAAATAGAAAAAAAAGCGAATACACACGTCGAGGCTTTCCTGGCACCTGGAGACCAGTGAAGATCATCGTCACTACTGGAGTCGTCGCTAATGTCGGGCAATGACATCCCATCTGAGTCTGGTGGCAAAGAATACTGTGCTGCAACTTCGGCCTTCAACCGCTCGATGAAATCTGCATCATCGTCGCTAGCGTCGGCCATCGGCTCTTCGGGGAGGTCGCTAGGGGGAGGAGACAATGGGCGGTAGCTGACGCTCGACTTGCGCGGAGGTGAAGAAGGTGGTGGTGAAGCGATGGGTGAATGGTGGGCGGGGGTCGATCCCAAGGGAGTCAAAGATGACGGTGCCGGTGACATAATCGTGGTGAGAGCTTCGACCGGTAGTTCTGGGCTGGGGGTAGGCAGGGTGCAGGGGATGGATTCCAAGTATGGTTGTGACTGGCTCGATGGAACGAAGTCATCGTCCATGGACTCGTCATCAACGTCACCCTGTGCGGATATATCCTCCATTTCGATATCGGGGGGAGGCGGGAGAGAGAATGATAGGCTGGAGGCACGCCATCGTTGAACGTTCTCCTTGACCTCCGGGAGCCGCTTCACAGGCGTGGGAAGCGTTAGTTCGTGTTCCTCAGACAAGCTGCTCGGAGCGTAGAGGACAGAGCGCGCGGGGTCAATTTTGAGCTTTTTCGAGGCGGGAGATAGGGACGTTCGATCGTTCTGTGCCGGTCGAAGATTCTCCTTCATCACGGGAGGACCGGGAAAAGTTGTCCGCGGAACATAAACGACCCCCTCGGGCTCCTCATCGTCGGAGTCATAGCTAGACGGCTTCTTCCGTTTCGTAGCTGGCTTTGCAGGGGCGACTTGCAGCGAGGCGGAACGGAGATTCGCCGACGGACGCTTGCTTAAGGAGACGCCGTTGGAATCCGTCTGCCGAGTGCGATAGCGTGTGACTCGCGGTTCATTTGATGGAGTGAGTTCGGGCTTCCGGCTTGAGGAACGGATAGAGATCGAAGAAACGGATGTCGTGGAACCCTTGCTGAAGGATTTACTCGAAGCGGAGGTACGACTCGAAGACGCCGGCGAGATAGTGGAGCCGCCGTCCTTCAGAGCAGAGAGCCTGGAAGATTTTCGAGTGGTGGATGATGTAGAGGGGACACGGAGCGCTTCGTTCTTGGCCGACCCACGATCTGAGACAGGAGCAGGGGAGCTGGATAAGCTGGACATGGGTGAAGTCGAGCGTGTCGAGGAGGGGTCGGTGGTTTTGCGCGAAAAATAATCTGTAAGTTTCTTGGCTTGCTTCTGGGCAACGTTCGCCGTCTTTGCCGTTCTTTTCGAGACCATTGCCGCCGTTGTAGTCGGCGACGGAGGATGAAGTGGAAGTGTTCCGGCAAAGGTCGCCACTCGCGTTACATGAGGTCACGTGGCGCCAATTCAGTCACATCACTTCACACGGTTGCACCTGATTGACCACGTTTTTTAGAGTTTGCAAGCCGAGCCCCCAGCGGACTACCTAAATACTCTAGGCTGGGCGCATCTTCCCGACTGGGAGCTGATAAAACGGAAGAGAAAAATACTGGAGGCTACCTCCCCACCTGTCCTCGGTCTCTTTCGGAGCGACGCTTAGCTGTGCCCAAGCTACATCCAGCCCGAGAGCATTGAGGTGCAACTCCGAAATGTTCGTGTAAACGTCGTAGAAAAGGGCGTCTGGTACGAATCAGTCAACGGGGGAAAACTCTATCGTCACCGATACCCACTTGTCGCTCCCAACCCGTTGAAGAAGCTGAAACGCGATTCAGGGCCGTCGACGAGAACTGGGAGATGTTTAAAGAACTGGTGGAGCTCTAGTTATTCCATTCAGCCTCTTTGAGTATAGTTCCTGGGGTGGGCCACCCTACCTTTGTACTCTTCGGAGAACGTGTCGGTGTATATGACGTCAAAACCCCCGACACCCAGAAGTTCGGGTGAGTCGATGTAATCCTGCCATTTTCCCTCCAAGATCTTCACGTTAGGTTTCGAGTACCAGCCTTGAGACCTCATGTGCTCCCGAACGTCCGGATGGGCTTCGATTATGACGTGCAATGCCGGGAGGGTTGGGAGCTCTTGAAAGAACGAATCTATCTTTACCATCGCGGTGAGTTAATGTCAGAAGGGGAGAGAAAAGAATCAACCTACGATCCCGAGACCAAAGCCAACATTCAAAATCTTCATCCCGTCGTTCGATTTTGGGTGATCAGCGCACAACAGTTTTACCGTCTCTCGCACTTGAGGGTCCCTAACAGTTCCTGAGCAGATCTTCGTGAGAGATGCAGGGGTCAATGTTCACTGATGTCCCGTTCCCAACCCATCATAACCCCGACCTCCTTCTTGCCCTCGCGCAACAGGCATATTTCCTGTCCGTGTCCGTCTCGCGTATAATGCAATTTGGAAGAGAGGAATTTCTCCGTGGATCCCGTGGCAGTGTCATCTTGTGCTCTCAGGATTATGGAAACGGGTAGGGAAGGTTTTGAGGCGATGAGATCCAGCAATAGCTCTTGGGGACTGACCGTTAGAATGTTCCCAGAACGAAGGAAAGATCCAGGGGACTCACCAGATCTAATCCCAGCATCACGTATCAGCCGATAGCAGGTTTCGTTATTCATCGACAGGGCGATGTCGGCAGCAGTGTTGTGCAAGTTATCAACTGGAAAGGACGGAGAGGATGATCAGGGTGCCAAAAATTCCACGACGTTTCACCCTACCCGCATTCCAAATCGCTCCTTTTCCGATCAGGATACGAACGAGCTCGTCGTCCTCGACGTATGCGGCAGCGTGAAGCGGTGAAGTTCCCTCATCGTCCTGATACCACAGAGGTGCGCCGGCATCAATCAACGTTAAAATTTTGGGCAACGGCCGACGGTGAAGGATCGAGAAAATCAGGTAGCCTCCCAGCATTGAGAGAGCCTCGATGTCCTCGTCGGTGGCCATAGCGCTGGTGAGGTTGAGGATCAATGTGAGGGTGCTTTTTGATCGATCGTCACTTTCTTGAATTGTCCTGCACTACAGACGCCACCAATGGGCACAACAATCCCACCGGGCACACGTAAACGAGAGAGTAAAGAGGAGCAACTGGAGCCACATAAAACGAAAGCGAGCAGTACGCTATCGAGGATCCCTGGATCCCCTCATACGGACCCACTCCGACCTGCAACTTCTGGCGATCACGAATAAAATTCGAAGACGATCATGAACGGTGAGATCAGTGCTGAGTGGGTGTGAAGTCGCGGTCATAAATATCCGAGATGGAATTGAGCTTCGAGTTCGCAAACCCCTACATGGGGCTATACTACGCAGCCGGCCCACTGTTCCACGCCAAATCCAGAGTCACAGGGGAATGAGAAATCTTGGCATGTACGAAAAAAACGTAGAAGCACTGAGACCGGCGACAACGGGGATATAGATATCTACCAACGTGCGCGCGGCGCTGTCCGGGCCCAGGTCAAAGCTTCAAAGGCTCGGAAGGCCTGTGAAATATCTTTGGTCTGGTCGGCGGAACCACGAACGTTTGATCACGGAGGTACCAGCTAACAACGGAGTGTGGGTACCTTCGAACGGGGGAGTGATTCCCCAAGATCGAGGAGGTGCTGGCAAGAGTACTGCAATATTATTGCCTCGGAGAATACCAGTGCGGAGGGCCCTGAGCCACGGGTTCCTGCCAAGCACGGGTCGGCCTTTACTGTATGTGCTGCCTGGAGAACACAAATCCACTCCACCAAAGCAAGCGAACGAAGAACACAGGATGTACCAAAGGTCTTCAACTGCCAGTCAACTTATGCTGTACACGCACGTGGGAATTTGCCATCCAGTACGTGATCCTCCCAGTGCGCACGTTCCACAACACGATCCTCGTCCGCAGTCCTTGGTCTAATCTCATGACTTCACCTGACCGGTCCAGGCTGTCCTGGCGCAGCTCACCCAAGGGCCGTTCCAATTCAGTCTATTGCGTCGGCCCGCGGCAACTCGCTCCTTGACAAATCTGCAAAGCTTTTGCGATGCAATGCTTTTGGTGCTGCGGCTTGTCCTGTGGTCTTGACAGATCGGGCATGGTCCTCCCAGGTGGTATAAAAACCACCGGGCTTTTGCAGTTTGGTCTCCCAGCAAACACCAAGCTTGCGAAATGATCGCGACTGTCCCCTCAAACAGCTCCTCGAAGGTATGTCTTTCCCATGTTCACGAGCACTGGCTGTCCTTCTCATACCATCCCCAAGACGCTCATCACCCCCGGGCGTCGCTACTCCGACATGCCCCCGAGTTATGACGCCGCTGAGGCAGAACCACATGGTACGAATTCTGTCTGTGACCTCAGCCTTCCTTGCCTGACGCGAATCCCGCCTAGCCTTCATTGATGGCAAGTCCATACGGAAACCCTCCCCCCAGACCCCACCTAGGCCACTGATATCTAGGGGCGTACCATCCAATGGTCTTCTGGTCCAAAACGATCCGAAACGAGACTCAGAGAATACCCCTCTGTTCCTCGATCCAACGACCGGCGAACCACGCGCCGCATACCATACGACCCCTTACGAACTGTCGGCACAATGCGCTCAGTACGGACACGTCGAGAAAACGAAGTATGGCGCTTTGGGTAAGCTTTCGATCGTTCTCCCGTTCCGCCGCAACGAACTGACCGACCTTCTCCAGGTATCATCGCAGCGGTTGTGTTTTTCCCCTGGGGACTCTTATGCTTGATAGGGTCTCATCGTATCTACTGTGAGCGATGCGGTCTGGTTCTCCGGCCCCCACGCAAGTGCAGGGAGATACGCCGATGTGGAAGTCGGAAGAACCATTCCTGTGACCGCCGAGCGAAATGTTGATCTCCTCGGCTATGACCCTGGTTTATGCTGTCCTCCATGCTTTTTCCCTCTCGTTTGTAAATCGTTTAGCTGAAGTAATGGATTTGTATTACTCTGTGCACCCTACTATAAGCCACGGGAAATGACGAAAGGAAATCAAGGCGGGTTATCAGGCGATCACGACGAAAATGCCCAGCGACCCTTCCCATCTCAACCACGTTATGACCACCGTCTATCTCGGTAGTCACCCACGCGGCCTGACGCACGGTGCGTGAATTGGGAATGCCGGGTCTTCCGGTTGGGAGAACTTGGCCCAACTTGAGGACGTGACCGAACCGTTCGACTGAGACAAAAAACCCCGTGGGTGGGCATTGCCAGTCTCTACGAGCCCATGGGGTCAAAGGTTTGGGCTCACCCAAGATCAATTCTGACCTCTCTCATTTTCCGAGTGCGCCTCCGACGGCAATAACCACCGCAATCAACCCAGACACCTGTATGGCTCTCCAAAAGCTTGACACTCCCGCAACGTGGTCATGCTCCGCCATCGGATCCTTTTGTCCGCTCCCTGGGGGAGGTTTTTGGCCAGGGTGGAAGAACGGACTCGGCTCTGGTCGGTGGTAATGGTATGAGTGGGGATGAGATTGTGTTTGGGAGTGGGAGTGTTGAGAGGATGAAGAAGATGATGGGGCAGTCCGACGGGATTCCCAGGCGTAGGTAGCCTTTGGCCCTCTCCGTCTCCGTGTCTCGTAGAAAGCCCCATAATCGTAGGTGGGTTTTGGAATCGGAGCATCGAGGAGTGTACTGTCGTATGCACGCCTAAACGTTAGTGGGGAATTCGTATCAGAGGTCGGGGTGGAGCGAGTGCGAAGGGTCTGCGAACCTCTCCTTGTCATGTCCGAGAACCGCATACGCCTCACTGATCGCTCGGAACTTCCCCTGAGCTGCTGGGTCACTGTTCACGTCCGGGTGGTACCTTTTACTGAGCTAACGGGACGCCTCGTGAGTGGTAACCTCCGGGTAGACAGTTGGGTTGAAGATACCTTGTAGAAACTGGTCTGATGCCATCCATAAGTGGAGATTACTTCGCAAGGGTCGGCATACAGACCTTTATCTGTGCTTTGGTGGCGTTTTGAGGCACAGCGAGTGTGTCATAGTGGGTCGCGAGCTTCAACCGGGGACATGACGGGCGCATGAAAGTTACAGTCAAGGAATTGATCCGATCCGTCTGGCCGTCCGTCACCCGTCCCGCGCCTCTCCTCAATCCAAAACCACGACTATCGACGATTCCAATCACACGATGTCTTTCACAACTCAAGGTGTCACGCCAGAACTCAAAGCCCAGTATCTGCTCACGCTACCCGCGATCCGGGACAGGTGTTCTCAAGTCCACGATCTCGCCAAGGAGGGAAAGTTGGAATACTTCGAATACCACCCAGAGAACGAAGAGAAGGTGGCAGATTTCTGTCTTGAGATTATCCAGGTAGTTGTCCTTCTCGAGGTGTCCCAAGTCAGATTCCACTGACCGGGTCCCGGCCGACCGCTAACAGCGTGACTTCCAAACAAACTATGCCTCGATCCCTCCTCACGGACGCTGGCGACACATTGATGCGGGGTTGCCTCGTGTGGAGCCTCTGTTGAAGCGATGGGCATCTTCCCCGAACCCTCCCTCCGACAAGGAGGTGACGAAACGCCTGATCGACTTGTTTCTCGTCTCCGTCTTGCTCGACGCTGGGGCCGGAAATGTCTGGTCCTATACAGAGGCGTCGAGCGGTCAGAGGTTTACGAGGAGTGAGGGCCTTGGCGTAGCCAGCGTCCATATGTTCACAGAGGGTCTATTTTCTGGGGACCCGGATCAACCATACAGAGTGGATGGTCAGCTCACCACCCCTTTTATTTGGACCGATGCCGTGAGCTGAATCGGACTTTCCACTAGCCAAGGGACTCGCGAGCGTCACAACAGAGAGAACGGCCGCGGCGTTCCAGGTCACAGAGTCCAACCCGATGGTCGGACTGGAGGGTAGAACATCGTTGTTGGTAAACCTTTCTAAGGCCCTCTCATCCAATTCCGAGTTCTTCGGACACGATGCAAGGCCGGGTAATATCGTTGGTGAGGAAGCCTCCATAGTCGATCCTGGATTTAAACGTGCTAATCCCCGGGCATCAGATTTCCTAGAGAAAGAGTCAAAAGTACTCGAAGGGAAGACGGTTGTGCCAATCGCCGCCGTTTGGCACCTCCTGATCACTGGGCTTTCCGTAATTTGGCCGTCCCGCCTATCGCTCGCCGGCGTCTCGCTCGGGGATGTTTGGCCATGCACGTCGCTTAAGAATTCGTTACCCGAGGCCGGGTTTGAGGAGGGAGATGATTTGGTCCCGTTCCATAAGCTTACCGGCTGGACGACATACAGCCTGCTGGAGCCAATGGAGAAG
>Ga0307516_10008411_pt1 | contig 11694 bp, 8 predicted proteins | sample 19_EM_MG_FD_203310 | JGI IMG/M metagenome (GOLD analysis project Ga0307516, IMG submission 203310) | Populus trichocarpa ectomycorrhiza microbial communities from riparian zone in the Pacific Northwest, United States - 19_EM | ecosystem: Host-associated > Plants > Roots > Unclassified | place...
TTTTATCGGAGTCGATAATGGAGATTTGATTACGCATTCCATAAGTGTAAATTTTCAAGTGGTGGGCTGCCACTCGCCGCCCTATATGGGCGTTTGTGGTTAGTAGCTTTTGGATTATTATTGAATGGAGCGTCATTTAAAAAAAAAATTGCAGTAGCCTCCTGTGATGGTTGTGGCCGTGGCGGTGTTTAAACGGGAGAGGTGTGTTTCATTTATAGGGGGGGGTGTTCAGCGATGGAGTCCAGTGGCGATGGTGAGACTGTAGGGTTTTGTTGTTGGGGTTTTGTTTTGCTTTGGGAAATTTTGAGAAGGAAGAGGGATTTGGTGGGTCGGGTTTGGGTCCAAGTTTAGTTGATGGACTTGGTATTTTTTTAAATTGGCCCCTTTTATTTTTATTTAAAACACCATGAGTTCCATTTTATCCATTATACTAATTAGGGTATTATTATTTTTAATTAATTAACAAAAACTAAATGAAGAAGTGTTTTGCGTTATTTTTGTTTTTGCTTTTAATTGTTTTTAAAAAAATTTTTTGGCTTGAAAAAACATTGGATTGATATTTTCTTAATAATTTCTGATAATTTTGATGTGTTGATATTAAAAAATTTAAAAAAATCTAAAAAAAAGATCTGTTTTCAAATAAAAAGTTATTTTAAACACCATAATTCTAAACACCTCCAACCTCCACACAAGATGCTATATCAAAATAGTGCTTTATTTTTATTTTTTAGTATTTTATCCTTTAACATTGAGTTTTGTAATTTGTTTTCTATGAGATTATCCTAATTTCATAACTCGAGTCGTGACTTTGACGGGTTAATTCAGGTTGACTTGAGTTTTTTATCCTTTTTTAATTTCATCATTCAACATTGACTTGATTCATAATTAAACTTCATAATTTATTTCAAATTATTTTCTATAAAATTATCATGGTCTCATGATCTAGGTCGCAAGTTTGGCGAGTTAATCTGAGTTGATGAGAGTCTTTCCTTTTTTTGTCATATTTTTAATTAAGTTTTTTAAAATTTCATCTTTTAACATTGGGTTAATTGAAAAATAAATTTCATAATTTGTTTTGATTTGCTTTCTATATGTTTATCCCAGTCTTTTAACCTAATTTGCAAGTTTGATAGGTTAATTTAGGTTAACTCGAATTTTTTTATCTTTTTTTAATAACACAATTTCAATTTTATCCTTTAACATTAGGTTGATTGAGAATGTAGTTTTATAATTTGTTTTGATTTGCTTTTATAGAATTATAACAATCTCATAGTGGGTTGATCCAAGTCAATCCAATATATTAACTTCTCAACATTTTAAAAAAATATCTTCTTGAAATTCTTTTGAGTCAAATTACATTTTTATCGGTCATTCGGGTTGTCTTTGGACCCATCAAGTCAACTGAGTCACATCGAGTCAATCTCTATACGGTTTAATTTTTTTTTTCTACTAGAAAACACTAGATATTTTTATGTTTTAAAAAAATTAATCCGACCCTCGGCACAACCCACACCAATAATCTAGTTTGAAGTTATCCACACACCCACAAAAAAGTTTTTTTCTTTCAATTTTTTTCTACGGCACCGGAATATCAATTAAAAATTAAAATTAATTAACATTAAAATTAAAAATTAAGTTAAATTATAAAAATTAAATTATAAAAAAAAGCTAAAATAGAAAGCAAAAACATAATGGTCACACATTTTACTATCCACGGCTACAATGTAAATACCATTTTACCTTCTAAGAAATACCAATAGCACGTGGTGTTGGGGGTATTTTTATATTTTTGCTTGAGCTATTGGTCATTATTAGATTGATCGATGGTGGGATTGTGATTTTCTATTTTTGGAAGTTCAATGGAATTAGTAATTTTTCCTTAAAAGCAAAATATTTGAAACTAGCATTTGGGAGCTTTTATGTCATTTAACTTTTTTAAAAATAGTAAAATAGCTCGATTATCTTTGAAAGAAAAAATTTTAAAGCTTGTGTTCAGGGGCTTTTTTGTCTTTTCATTTTATTATCAACTTGTTTGAGAATAATTTAATCTTTTAATAAACATAAAATAATAATAAAATGGAAATGTGATTAGCACGTGCATTGCACGCTCCAGCGTGTGGGAAGTGCCTATGACTTTTTGGCATAGCGTTTGCCGCCTCTTAGTAGCCAAAAATATGATTTTATCATGTTGTTGAAATCATCGCGATATCTTTCTCCAAATGGGGTGGCTACATAGTGGTGGAGGTACAACAAATAGTCATTGTGGGGCTTTTTTTTCTTTTTTCTTTTCCCTAAAAAATCACGCTAACAATTCAAAATTTCATTATTGTTTTCTTAGTTATTGATATTTCAACTTCGGTTTTTATTCTTTTGATTTCTATTTTTTATGTCTTTTTGTAAAAGTTTTATTTGTTTTCAATTTCATCATTCAATCCTTATTTATGATATATTATTTTCTTCAATTTAGTCCTTATTCTTTTGATTTATAATTTTTTAGCATTTTGTACAATTTCTATTTGTTTTCAATTTCATCATTCAATCCAAATTTATGATATACTATTTTCTTTCCAATTTGGTTTTCATTCTTTTGATATTTTTGTCCTTTTGTTAAAGTAATTTTTCTTTTAAATTTTATCTTTTAATTTATTTTTTTATTACAATTTTGATCCTTATTTTTTTAATTGCTATTTTTTTTTTATTTTGAATCCTTTTGTATAATTGATTTTTTTTCCCTGATGTTGTCCTTCAATATTTGATTGGTTTGAGATTAGCTTCACGGTTTTTTCATGCATGGTGCTTCCGGTCTAAAGACCCAAGGTTACGAGTTTGAAAAGTTAATGCAGATTGACATCGTTTTTTTAACTTAGTTTCTTTTTTGATTTCATCATTCAGTCTTATTTTTTTAATGAGTTTTATGGTTTTTTTCAATTTATTTTCTTTTGGGTTATCCCCATATCATGACTTGGGCCACGAGTTAACCCGACTTTACTCGCCCCTTATTATCCAGGTTATATGTCTGTCATGCTAACTCGGGTTAACTTGAATTACTTTTCTTTGACCTTTTTTTTTACTCAATTTTGTTCTTTCATTTTTAATTAGTTGCAAACTAAATTACATTGTTTTTCTCCTTTTAAAAATAGGTTTTTTATCTTAAGTTATTGTGATTTTTTTTTAATTTTGGTTTATTTACTATTATTTCTAATTTTTTTATTATTTAATTAAAATAAAACTAACTTATTTAAACCAATAGAATCTATTTGAGTTATAGATTCTTCTTCTTATTTTAAATCACGCTTGCATTGTATAAACATCATTTTTTATTAAAAAATAATATTACAACCACCATCATAGGGCGCCCATGTCTAGTTAAAACTAAAGCTAAAATGGAAAGACTTTTCCTAAATGAAGGCTTTTCTTGTTCTGTACATCTACACATTGCAATTTCAATTATGTTCCAAAATCTACAATATGGTCCTCGAAGTTTTTTTCCATCTTCGGTCTCTATAATTTTAGTTTCTTACATTTTTGTCATAAAAACTTTATTTATTTTGTGTTTTAGTCCTTAAAACTTTAAACAGAAAAGAGAAAATTATTGAAAAAGAAGGGGATAAAGAAAGATTTTGGCTAGCCGCATCCTTACTACAAAAGGCTAATTTTGGTGTTGATTGGTTTATATTAAAGACAAGGATTTAATGAAAGTGGTTTGGGCCTTTAATCATGTTTGAAAGAGTATATATAAATCCAAAAAATGTTTTGACTTAATTTTATTTTGAGTTTTAAGACCGGTTTAAAGATACTTGGAGTTGAAAATGGAATTATTGAAGTTCGTAGAATATTTTAGGTATTTTTATGCAAAAATAGGTTTTTCGAACTAAATTTACCAAACCTCGTGTGGACACAAATTTGAGTGCTTAGTGCTTGAAAATTAAGCAAGCAAATGTGTACAAAATTTGAATTAAAATATATGACTGAATACAATCTCTATTTAAAATATTCTTATAAAAAAATAAAACAATTCTCTGATTCTTCCCTTGAATTTAATTTGTGATGACTTGATAAGAGTTTTATATTTAAAATATATATATATATATATATATATATATATATATATATATAAAATAATGCATTGTTGCTTGCAATTTCACACAAACTAGTACCATTTAACTAATATTAGATCATCACAATAAATTAATATAGATATTTTTCTACTGTAAAAATAAAATATAAGTGTCAAATTTGGAAATTTAAGACCAATTTTGATTATAATTTATCAAATCAAATGATAAATCAAAGTTTAATACCCAATTTAAAACAATTATAGATTTTAGGGACTAAATTAGAAGTTACAAAATTTACTGTTATGTATGAATAGTAACCAGTAACTTTGACTGGCCTGGAGACTTTTTTCTTAGCCAAAAATGGTTACCGCGGGATCTTATCTCAAATATTTCGTCGTCTCAAATCCACGGTACGATTCATTCATAATATCTCTTGATTGTTGATGAGTTATGGCTGATGAAAAATCTTGGGTTTTTTTTCCCTCTTGTCACGGTTCCCATGCATTCTCTCTTCTCTGTTAATTTCTTTCTCTTTCTGTACTGCAATGTCAACTGAGAGAGGAGAAAAGCTAATTGAAATATGAAATTCGGAGGAAATTAAAGATTGTACGTAGTAGTTCCTTGTTGCCCTTTTTAATAAAATATAGGAAATTTGTTGCTGTTTTCCGAGCACAAATTAAAGACTGTTTGTTGGAAATTTGGCAGAAACACATAATTGAAATAGGATTTTTTCTTCCTCCTTTCAACAGGTAAAAGTTGACATGCATATGGCTATAAAAAGCAAGGGCAAAGGCTTTTCTTTTCCAGGAGATTTTGCCCCAGAAACTGCTCATCCTTCCTTTGAATCTGTCTCTCCACTTCTTGTTGAATTTCTAGTACGTACTCAAGAACACGTGAAACTGTAAATTTAAATCAAACAACATGTGATATAATACAATTTAGATCATAAATTAAACCATGATGTCTTTTAAGGAACAAAAGCAAACCAAACCTCTGTTTGATAATTTAATAAACAACCCTAGTCCTAATAATTGAGAAGGTACCGTAAATGTTTTGGATTGGAAAGATTTGTTCAGCAGAGAAGTACTGGAAGAGGAAAATTCTGACCATTTTCTTATCTCGTTATTTAAAGAGTTGGAAGGTTGAGGCACCAAGTTTCATGAGTCTGTAGTATACAAATGGTGAAAGAACGTCTGCAATAATGCCATCTAAACTGATACTCGCCCATGTTCCATCGGAGAAGACAAGCTATTACCGATTTGAAGCCAAAAACTGAGACCATTTCATCTGCAGCTGGAACTGGACTATGTTATGTGGTACTGTAACCCTGCAATTGACCTACCAAGCAAATCAAAGTTCCACATGAAATTGTAAAGATACTTGATGCACTCGAATCAGATTCATAGGAATGCAAAAAGGAAACTGAAAAATAATAGTTATTTATATGGTAATGAATCTTACATAACACTCGTTTGAAAATACAGACATGCTAGCTGAATAGCTGAATACAAAGCCATAAGATGCTCATGATGACATGCAATTCAGTATCAATATGCCTTCGTACATAATTGCTACTAAATATTGGAAAGAAAATAAACAAAAATATTTATGATGCTGGAAGGCTTGCCCATAATACAACTGCAGCCATCCTAGTTGTGAGTTATACAGTTCCTACCAGAAGCAACTCAAGGCTCAGCCTCCCGAGGAACAGGAGGAGCAGAAGCATTATTTCCCAAAGTAGAACCTTCATGAGAACTGGATTGAGCGGAACCTTCATTGGCTTCTTTTAACCCTTTCAGTCTCCCCAGCAGAAGCCCCCCAGCAGAAACATGGGAACTTGCTTCGCTAGATCCTTCCGTTGAACCTTTTTGCCCTCTCTTTTTCTTCACCTTTTGAGCCCAACCAACAAGGCCTGCTTGCACATGCTCCTCAAATATTGATTTCTTGAAAGAACTTCCCATCTTTTCAGGAAAAAAAAAAGTCAAGCTGGAAAGTTTCACAAGCAAAGGCACAGTTACGTTTAAACACATCGTTACCCACCTGTGAGACAATGGCATAAAGGGGAAGAGTGCTGTAGCTACAGAGTACCTGAATAAACACCCTGAATTGAACAATGGTGTTTATTGATTAGCAGGGAGAGTTATTCAACCAAAGTAGTACAGGATTTCAGAGGAGAAAAGGTCAGCAGTTTCTACCCTATAATTAGCCGTGGAACAATATATTTGATTTGTCCCATTATGCAGGAATCAAAACCATATTGAACCTGTGGATGGATAGTAGCATACTGTTATTGATATTATCAAGTCCATCTCAATGAATCCATGATGAAAACACACCACAAAAGATCAGCTTACCCAGATCCAAAAGAAAAATGCAATCTCAAAAGCATTTTGGAAGAGGATGAAATGGATCAATAAGTGGACAAAGCCAGGCCTGTGGAACCAAAAGTGATTATCTGATGGTTGAACTACTAGTTCCCCTTCTATGGCTACATGTTTCTCAGCGACCTCGTATGCCAACTGGTTAATTACATGCTCCAGCTTTGTGCCAACAGCGAGAAGAAGCTGAAAAACAATTGCTTACATGAATCTTGGAATAGGAGTAACAAGACGTAGGAAAGTGGAAAAATAACTCACACCAAGGTAATTGCAGTTTCTTATAGAAAGCCAATGAGCTAGCTCAATCAACAGGTGATCAACTTACAAGACTAGAGTTCAAGTCTCCTATGAATCCAAAATGTTTCTCATCGCAAGCCAAGTTTGCATAAACATGCCCATGCTATGCATTCATATGAAAAACTGATTACAAGAAAATACAAAAGTGCAAGGGTGCATAAATGCAAGAAATAGTTCATATACATTATATTAAAAATTAACCATATCACTATGATGACTATTTCTATGTGGATGATAGTCATTTGAAGTCTCATTTGGGTTAACTCACAATATTAATCTGACACCAAGGAGTAGCCAGGGGTTTGGTGCTCATGGAGATCTAAAATTGTTTGTAGATTCATCTACATCTCTAAATGTTGAAGGGTATGATCAACGGTTTCCACTTTGAGGAAACTCCATGCATCAACCACTGTGCTATCTAAAGATCCAAACTAGTCTTAGTTAATTGTCAATAAGAAAGGTAACAACTTGTGACAAAAAAAATCTGATAGTAAAAAAAGATGCTGTCCCTGATTCAACCACAATACTATGTCCTCCATGTTCCATTAAAGCAATAACTTGTAGTATAGAAGTAATCACAAAAGACATCTAAGTTAGTTTATCTTCTTTTGTAACAATACCACATCTCTTAAGGATTGCATTCAAGATGGAAATCAATGATGATCAAACTAGAAAAATGCTGCTGTTTCATGTGAGTGACAGAATTTATGGTAGAAGACATAGGCAGGAAGCATTAACAAAAAAACCAGAGTCCAATTGGAACTCAACAAACTGGACACTCGTCTAAATAATGTCAACCTTTTAGAAAATTGGGGTAGGCAGAAGCAGGTCATGTTTCAAAACTATTGTCAATGTAACTCTCTAAAACAAAAACTATAACATTAATGACTTGGATTCAGGAATTAGAATTCTTGTATATAGACTCAAGCATGTTTATGACTTTGTATGTAAGTGATGAAAGTTTGGAAGAACTAGGGCATTGCATGTTCACTGCAAGAAGAGAGAGAGAATATTTTCTAAGCATGTTTCTGCATTTTTCCTCTAATCAATCTCCCTCCAGAACATCACAACATTTTGTGATTCAAGTGTTTCGTGAATTAGTGTGATCTTTTTTGAGGTAGCTGAAACAATAAAGTACATTAAAACACCACAAAAATTCTTAGGAGAGGACAAAGAAAGAAGGCACATGTAAATTGGTAGAAATAGAATTAAAGAGTACAAGTCTACTCACAATTAAAGGAATGAATGCTATCCAGAAATATGTGTGCCAACCTGCATGAGAAAAAAGAGAAAAATCACATCTAACAGATATATCCCAAAATGAGCAGAGACAGCAAAAACCATATGCAACAGTTATCAGATTTCAATTTTTCCTTTGTGTTAGGAAATCTATATATGGCCTTAGGAATGCAGTCTAGAATTACAGGATTCATGCTACAAAACTCTGGTATTCTTCCAAAAACAGTAACTTTGGGAATTTAGAAACCTTGTCTTCAATAAATTAACTTCTTTGACCCTTGCAGGGTAAAAAAGACATCGTGACTACATAGTACATTTATAAACTTGCCTTGTTGAACCAACCTTCTAAGTTAAATATTTTATATATTGATGACTACCACCACCTTACTAGCTATTGCCAGCAGAAATAGCAATAGATGATCCATATCAAGCAGGAGAACAATAAAAGGGGACAAATCGCCATGGTCCAATTTCAAAAAACAAAGTATATGACTATTAATTCAATCCAATGGGCAGTAGGTGCATATAAATCAGTGATCCGGAATAAGAAAGTGTGGAACAGACTTATAGTATATTCTCAGGGAAATAATAATGAGGATCGATCGAAGAAATTTAACACATGAGTACAGAATATGTTGGTTGGTAGTTTAACAATTCAAAAGAAAAAAACTCAACATGAACACCAAAAAGGTATGATTAAATTTTGCTTCGAAGAACCTAGATTGATTTTCTGTAGTGAGAACGCAAGTGTAAAATTAAAACAGGAGAGATGCAACAACACTCGACAATTGGCACAAATATCAAGGTCTACAAATTAATCAATGGAGGAAGAGCATACCATTGATATTCAGCAATAAGAAGATGACCACGAAAACCCAAAGATACCAACTGCAGCCATGGAATTGAGTGAATTAATGAGCAAATAAATATAAGAAATGTAATTAGACTAAGAGTAAGCAAAACAAGCAATATGAATGTCTAGCCTTGAAAAGGTATTCTTGGACATCACTTGCCTTATACCAACAACTGTCTTAAAGTCATCTTCGAGGGAACGTACCATGTATCTGTGAAAATTAAACTTTGGGTTTCCTCTGGTATGTGTCTGCAGAACAACCAACAAATACACAGAGAAACAAGTAATAAAATGCAACATAGGAAGATGCAAGCTAATGATTGTAAGACAAATCTGACCTTGCATAAAATACTTACCATGATAAATCCTAGCCGTAAAGTTATGTAATCTGACTTGGTCACAGACGCATAGAATTGCTTGAAAAAGGAATGCTGAAGAGAAACAAAAATGAGAGGAAAAAAAAATCAAGATCAGGACATGGTTCCTTGAGTTGCCAAAAAGATACTGCTAGTTGTTCTCCTCAAATCATTTTTAGTGGTTAAAATTAAAATTATTTCCTCACGAGGAACGTGCTTTATTTTGTTATTGATATCACAATAATGAAAAAAGGAATGATGATTAGATTTTTGGTTAAATGTCAAAGTAAGGAAGAGCTACATTTTTCTTTGGGAGGATATGAAAATGATAAGATCGTCAGATGATGATTGCAGCATAATCATATAGCCAAATGACCTGCAAAATGACTTGTCTGACCAGGCAACTTTATTTGATGGCCCCAACCCGCACAAATTAGACTACCCTGAGTCCAAATCTGTTTTAGGATTCATTTCAAGTTCCAACTCAATTTTTGAATTTCCTTTTCTGGAGAATATTCTTATCTGGTGTGGATTGTCTATGTGTATCATGGGATTTCCTTACGAGTATACCTTGTACAACAAGGTTTTGGATTCGGGCTACCTCTATAAAGTAAGGGTAGAATTATTACCCAGATGACTTACCCCATAGAGAATATATATCTTGTTTTGAAATGCTTTCCATAATTATTGCCCAGTTTGGCATAACTTTCTGAAAATGAATAAACATGTCAATCCACTCCAAACTCCAAGTCGAGGCAAAGAGGTTCTTAAACCATATGATGTGATGCCTCTTAAATGCCCATGGATCCCAGTGAGAGACACCGAGACCGTTTGGGAACGCGGTTGAAACCGCGTTCCCTCAAATTTCAAAAATTGTTTTTTTTTTGTGCTAAAAATTATTATTTTTTATGTTTTTAGATCGTTTTGATATATTGATCTCAAAAATGATTTTTTTTTAAAAAAAAAACATTATTTTGATGCATTTCTAAGCGAAAAACACTTTGAACCGCAACCGCTACCACAATCCCAAACAGGCCCATTTGAAGAATGCAGGATAAAATAGAAGGGGGAAAAACAGACTTACCAGCCATACTCGTAGAGCTGAATTTTTACCAATTCCCAAAAAATGCTCCTTGATAAAAGTATGTTGTTGGACATGGGTGAACTTTTTTTTCAAAACTGCAAGATCAAAGCTCACATATTAGAAGCAATGAGGAAAACTAACTGCTAAAATGGTTTTCCAAGAAATTGGGAAAGGGAAACTGATTGTGTAAGCCAGTTTTTCCCCCTCATCCACTGGGCATGAAGTTAATCTGGAATAAGGCATTGATCAATCAACTTGCGCTCTTACTTCCAGTGACAGAACTAAAAGTTTGTGAGCAACAACGTTTTCAAGGTATCCAGAAAAATGAATGATAGATGCAGCTGCTAATTATAACGCAAATCAAAGACAAGGGTGCACAAAAATTTGCCAGATATTTTTACCTTGTTCTGTATCACAGCGATCGTTTGCAATTTCATTCTCCCAGTGTTTCCATTGACGAATCTAGATCATGGCAATTGATCACAAATGAATCATAAAACATTGAGAAAGAAAAATGAAGTACCCTGACCACCTTAAAATTTAAACAAAAACTGAAGAATCGTATTAGGTTCTCACCCTTGCACCTCCAAAAAGAATGGTGAGAACACAGAAAGTTACATGGACAATGGCCAGGACAAAGATGAAGATATGTAGATGGTGTATGGCTTCCAAAGATAACAGCGGTACCTTGCCCTGAAGAAAGGAAATAAAAGAGAAAAATGATGAGGGAAATCATTGTGATTTATCAGCACAGATGCAGAAACCTAGAGTGTCAAGAAAACATGACTTGCAAAAAACAAATGCATAGGATTAGACTATATCACTGTGCCACAGCGCAATCTGAAAGAAGAAACTATAAAACTGTTCTTCTTTTCCCTCCTTACATTCTTGCTTCACCTTTTATTTAAACAATTTAGTTGTTGTACTAGATTACAGAATAAGGAGTTCAATAAGACCATATTATACACATATAATTGGAACAAGAAAGTCAATCAGGAAGCAAGGAAAAAATAAACAAATTTTACCATCATTATCTTAACTTGGAATACACCTTGTTGAAAATTGATTTTTAAAAAATGAAAAAGACATCACTAAAAACTCATGTCATCTTTAATCAGATGTATAGCTCAAGAGCAGTTAATATTGGCATTTGTTTTACCACTAGCATTTAAGAATGATGATAAATAGAATGAAAAGACAAAAACAATGATTATAATCCAATTCTTTTTATAAAATTTATGAAAATTGATGTTATATAAAATTGAAATTCACGTGGTTATAGCTAAGCAGATTAGTTCAAGGATATAGCAGTAAATGGTTAATCATGTACTGCAAATATAATGAATCTCGCTAACATAGAATTCCCTTATTGAAGAACTCTTGCTGTTCTTAATTAATCCCAAGTGTGTATCAACAAAATTGGAGATAA
>Ga0307516_10008412_pt1 | contig 11694 bp, 5 predicted proteins | sample 19_EM_MG_FD_203310 | JGI IMG/M metagenome (GOLD analysis project Ga0307516, IMG submission 203310) | Populus trichocarpa ectomycorrhiza microbial communities from riparian zone in the Pacific Northwest, United States - 19_EM | ecosystem: Host-associated > Plants > Roots > Unclassified | place...
GATTGATTTCCTTAATTTTTCTGGCCTTTTATCTTTCTGCTGTGGCCATTGGAGTACTCTTTTCAATTGTTGAGCTGCATGGTTGAGAGAATCTCGTTTCTTATTAACTGTTGAACCTTGGTTGTAAATGGTTTGGTCACTAAGATTATATTAACAACAAATCATGAAAATTAATTTTACTTTTTTTTAAGGGTTTTAAAAAAAACAAGAACAATTAATTTACAACTTGAACCTAAACAAAATCGCATCACAAGCTAGTGAAAAGAGAATAAATTAACTAAACACACAAAAAAAAATGAGGTTTTGATTTTGGTAAGATTTTGTGTTTGTATGGAGGAGAAAGAGAAATTGAGTCGAAGATAAGAAAAAATAGTTTCTGAAAGTGAGAGAATCGTCAGTCGAGGAGAGAAAACTGGTTTTTTTAATTTAATATATATATAAAGATAATTTAGTTATTTTATTGGATTTGAAAATTTATATTGATACAGAATGTAAACTATTTAAAGTATATAGAATAAATGAAAAATCAACCTAATTAACTACGGGATCTTAAAAATTTTTCCTTATGTATGATAAGGTAATACACAAATGGGCAAGATATTGAGAATAATTTTAGCGTACTTTTTTTTAGTTAATCATTGATATCTCATATCTGAATTAATTTATGGGCATTTTAACTAATTTTCCGAAACTCTGAAATTAATGACCATGTAAGTTTCCAGTGACTCTGAGATTTATAGTACTCGAACTGGTGATCTCTAAGGAGCAAATCCAGAGCTTGACCAATTAAACTATACCCCTCAGCAAGGTTGTCAAAAATATTTTTTTGACACGACACAGAATATATAATATAAACTCGGATCGTAAACTCGAATAATAAAATCGTAAAATTGTAAGTAAAATATTTTAACTAATTATATATTGACAATTCCAATCAAGTAGTCAATAAATTTTGTAAATTGTAACTTTTGTTAAACTCGTAAACTCGGTCCGAGTTGATCAAGTTTGACCGAGTTTGCTGATTTTTAAGTTTGTAACTCAATTCTACACGTTATATATGAGTTGACTCGTAATATCTTATGTATGATTTTACGAGTCAACTCGCGAGTTTGATAACATTACCCCTCAGAATTAATTTTAATGTATATTGGAATGACTTGTTCTTATACATTTTGAAGGAATATTGTTTTGGTTACAAAAGTTTGGACTTTAAATTAAGGCGAGACAATACTGAGCTCTGAACTACGGCTTTTTTTGGCCAATTTATATTCTAAGTCTTCGGACAATATATATATATTAAAGTTAATGTCGTTAACGTATATATTTTATTATGTCATGTTTTTTCTCTTGAAAAATACTTAATGTAATTTTCTTTACGTGATATATATGCAAAATGATTATGAATCTATGATAACAATAAATTTAAATTAACAAATTATTACAGATAATTTTTCAGCTTGGGAAAATTCCATGGACACCTCTAAGAAATTTCAACCTTTTCCAAGTTTGTGAAGCCCTGTGTCAAGAAACAACGATATTGTTGGACAATTCCTCAAAATCTTTGCACCATGCTAACCTGTCAATTACGAATTGCTACGTTTTCCAAAAAAAACATGCTTATAATACCTAAACATTATTTTTAATAAAAAAAAATATAATTTAACCCCATAACAAAGCGCGATCACCGAGGCTAATAATATAGTCCATGTGGTTTCAAAATAGATAATTAAATCCATGACATATTTCAGTTTTATGACAGCCTACATCCCTTCGTTCAAAATCAATTTTAATTGATGTTAAATTGATATGTGGATATTGTTCATCAAGCATACGAATGTGATTGTTGACCATTATATTTAAGCTTTGAACTTATTAACAGTTGAAGGTGTTCTTGAATGAAAGAATAAAGCACCGAGTGGGTCACGAAATAGAAATTTTAAGGACCTAATTCTACATTTTAGAGCCACAAACCTGTGATTTTCATAAATAGAAACCACAAGGACCCTTAGTGTCCTTTTAGGTTTCCTTAATAGTCTTGCAGCCCAACTGGAAGAAGCAAGCAATACTGGCAAAATCATGGCAGCAATGAACAAAGAAGTGAAACAAATATAGATTGAAGAAAATCATAAGTAAAGTCAATCCAACCAGCTTCGTCTCCAGCAACAGTGCCAGGTAAGCTCTTCTTCCCCCGTTTGCATTTTAATTAACTGCTCACTGTGCATGCGTGAATTATAATTCCTGCATGCTTGCACAGTGACATTGTTTCTAGCTTGGTCACTGGATTGGGCCTTGATCTAAGACCTATCAAGCTTATTTTGTACGATTAGGCTAGATCCAGTTTCTATAAAAAAAAAAAAAAACTGTTGAGACTGATGTGGGCCTGGATCTAAGATTCATTCAGCCTATTTTGTTTTTTTTTTTAAGGTTAAGAGTATGTTTTGCAAGCACACCTCATGCCTCTTATCTTTTTCTTTTTTTTTTATTTTATTTTAATATTTAAGTCAAATATGCCTTTTAAAATATCAGAAAATTTTTGAAAAAATAATTCGAGTACCCTTTTGAATTCATTTATGGTTCCTTGCATGTTTTTTTATGACTTTACCTAATATTGAATTGTAGACACTGCGAAATGCGAATTTGGTATAAAATATATACTAGTCTTTTCTGTTTTTTTTTCTTTTCTCCAAAAAAAATAATAAAAAAAGAAGGTTCCCTCATTGCAAAAATATAAAAAATATGTTTTGCTTTCAATTCAAAGTTTTACTTGTTTATTCAGTGACGCCAGATTCAGAAATATTTGTATTCACTAATGTTAAAATTAAGAATACTTTCAATGTTCACTAATGCCAAAATTATAAATTGGAACACTAGAATTGAAAAATATTCTGGACTCTAACATTCATTGACGCCAAAGTCATGAATATTTTTTAAAGTAATATTTACCAATGCTAGGGTTGAAAGTATTTGTAGTTGAATATTCAAATGACACTAGAGTCATGAATATTATAAGCAGACCATCAAAAGCAAAATACAACAAATCCTTAACACTTTAAGACAAAACCAGCAATACAGTCTACCTTAGGTAGAACGCTAAAATGATGATAGTATATTTCTTTTTGCGTAATCAGTCCCGTACCATATAATTTTTATTGAGTAGTTAAGGTTTCTAGTGACCATAATACTAGGTGGTAATTCCTTAAACCATATCTTTTTACCCTCTAAGAATAAAATGTTAAATATCTATTATTTTTACCAAAATTTTTAAGATAGTTGCAATGTCAAGTGCGACACAAGAAATGCAATTGGTAACAATTTTTATTTGCTAAAACATCTTTTATTTATTAATAAGATTGGTTTTGCAATTTCATTTATCATCTCCTTTTCAAACCTTAACCATATATATATATATATATATATATATATATATATATAATTTTTTTCGTTTTTTTCTAAAACAAAAAAGTTCTCTCTTTTCCCAGGATTTTCTTTTTAAATTAGAAAAAAAAAATGAGACAAAAAAATATTGAAAGGTAGCAAGGAATTTGAAGGGTGGAATGGAGTAAAACATCTATTTCAACATTTCTGTTTTTTAAAAAAATAACAAGCTTGCTAATTTTGTACCATCTTAACTTTTTCTTAACCCATGTATATTTTTTTTTTTTTTTTTTTGAGATCATTAATTAATATTGGCTTTGAAGATCATCCAAGAATACAACTTATATCAGATAATTTTTTATATCATAATTTTTAGGTCAAACAACAAAAGCTATACATGCATAATTTTTAATGCATCACATAGAAATACTAGATTTTTTTATAAATATTAATAGATTGAATATAATTATTTATAATTTGAATGATTTCTACAACTATAATAATACAAGATTTGGAAATAACTGAATCAATAAGGCGCCAAAGACCATGTGGATCTGCAAAATAGTACGAGCCTCTTGTCCAGTAACTAGTGAGTCCTGTTGGGCTAATGTCCATTGTTCTAACCCCCACGAAGTTTCGTGGCTTGTGAGTAGGCTTGGCGGCATCAATGAAAGTCCAAGCTATTATTGTCGTCAGAAAATCAGGAACAGAATCTTACTCCCGTACTTGCACGTGCGTGTGTGAAGCGTTTGCTGACTTCCCCGTTGGTTGAGGTTGAATCCGACCGACCCAAACGAAAAAACCAAACCAAAAATTCTTATCAATTATCTCTCAACTTCATTATACCACTATTTAATCCTCCCCCTCCTCCTAATCTTCTGTTTTTGCTCACACTTTATCCAATTCATTGGTAAGTCCTCAAGATTTTTCTTCAATTTCATTACCTGGCAAAGTTCTTAACTTTTCTTAAGAACTAGGGTTTCCTTTCCGTAAACACGAGGAAGAAACTTTAGGCCTTGATTTCCCCTCTGGGTTTCTTTTCTTTTCTCTATTTCTTTTTTTTTTTTTTTTTTTGCTTTGAGATTAAAATGAAAGTCTTCGATAGCTTGTATGGTTCAAAGAACCCCAAATTGAAAGGGGTTTTCAATGGATTCTGTACTTTGATCTTTTTGTTTTTATTTTACAACCGGGTAGATATACTTAGAAATCCTTTTGTTGGTAAAATTTCAAGTCAAAGAGGTGTTTTTGGAGATGGGGCAAGGGGTTATTCGATTATTCATCGGGAAATGATTGAAGTCAATGCTAATTCATCGAGCTTGGCTAATGTGACTGGTGATCAAAATGACTCAAGCTTAAAGAATCAGGCTTTGTGTAGTGGGCTGATTAATCATGATGGGTACGCTAATGAATGCGAGTACTTGAAAGCTAACCCGGATTGTTCGTCGGGTGGGTTCTTTGATTATATCAAGTTTTTGTATTGTGATTGTGGTGATTTTAGAATGTTGGGTTATGTGGTGTTGGGTATCTGGCTTGCTGCTTTGTTTTATTTGTTGGGGAATACAGCTGCTGATTACTTCTGTTGTTCCTTGGAGAGGTTATCGAATCTTTTGACATTGTCACCCACAGTTGCTGGTGTTGCACTCCTTCCGCTTGGGAATGGAGCACCAGATGTGTTTGCAAGTATCGCTGCCTTTGTCGGAAAGGATGCAGGTGGTGTCGGACTTAATAGTGTTCTGGGTGGTGCGGTGTTTGTTACTTGCATTGTTGTTGGGGCTGTATCATTATGTGTTGCGGATAAGGAAGTTCAGATTGACAGGAGATGCTTCATTAGAGATATTTGTTTCTTCCTTTTTACACTAATGTCGTTGTTGATAATTTTGATGGTTGGTGAGGTGAGTGTTGGAGCGGCTATTGCATTTGTCTTGATTTATGTGGTGTATGCAGTTTCTGTGGCTGCTAATGAGATGTTGAGGAAACATGCACAGAGGTTGAAATTGGATGCTGTTACACCATTGATTCCTGTGCGAGGAAGTATATTTTCACAAACGAGTGGTGAAGAGGATACAAACATTTATAGTTCTCTGCTTGACCTTGAGACTGAAAGTGACGTGCCCCATCTACCTTCTTCCCTGCCATCATGGATGTGGGCTTCGAATGTGGCCATTTATTCCAATCACGCATCAAAGATCAATTTGCTGGATGAAGAAGGGCCTCCGTGGGGCTGGACTGATGAGGGCATGGAAATCCGCAGTTCTTCATTTTCATGTTCCAGGCTGTTGTCAATGATGGAGTTGCCATTGGTAGTGCCCAGACGGTTAACAATCCCATTAGTTGAGGAGGAAACATGGTCAAAGCCATATGCTGTAGCCAGTGCTTCCTTGGCTCCTCTATTACTGGCATTCTTGTTGAGTAGCCAAGATGATGTGGGTTCTGAAAGCAGAATCATAATGTATTTTATTGGCACTGTAGTTGGTTGTGTGCTTGGTGTTCTTGCATATCAACATACAAACTCTGATCATCCACCTCAGAGGTTCTTGCTTGCCTGGGTATTAGGGGGATTTTTTATGAGTATTGTGTGGTTCTACATGATAGCTAATGAGCTTGTTGTTCTGTTAGTTGCATTTGGCCTAGTCCTAGGAATTAATCCATCAATCCTTGGATTAACTGTATTAGCATGGGGCAACTCGATGGGGGATTTAGTGTCAAATGTTGCATTGGCAGTGAATGGTGGTGACAGCGCACAGATTGCAATGTCCGGATGCTATGCAGGTCCCATGTTCAACACTCTTGTTGGCTTAGGTGTCTCAATGCTGCTAGGAGCCTGGTCACAGAGCACTGGTATATACGTTGTTCCTCAAGACAGTAGCTTGTTTTACACAATGGGGTTTCTCATGTTAGGATTAATCTGGGCGCTTGTTGTCTTACCTAAGAACGACATGCGCCCTAGCAAGATTTTAGGGATGGGCCTCATAGCTCTGTATGTGATTTTTCTTTCAGTAAGGGTGGCCATTTCCATGGGATATTCAGTTAGTTGACCAGATGCTATCTTTTCGGAAGGGCAGAGTCCTCAAACTATTATTGTCCCGACATTTCACTTGTAAAATTGCAATTATATCATAGCGCCTGTATAATCTTGCCCTCACTTGCTGTCAAATTTTGAATGACCTCCCTTTTCAGGGCTTACATTTCACATGGTAACAGGATTAATTTTTTTTTAATTAATATGGGTGTCCGGGTGAATTTGCATGCACATTAATACTATATATATCAAACTAAGAAAAAAAAAGAGTGATCATATTAAAAAAAAAATGTTTGCTAAAAAAAAAAAATTGATGTTGATACATTTCAATCTAACTAGGAGGGATACACAGAAATTTGAAAATAAAAAGGGAAGAAATGATCCAAATGAACTTTAATGTGCTTGTTAACATGCAACTCATGCATGAGCCCATGATAATTTTTAAAGATATTGGATTAAAAGATAGAATTTAAAATGTCGAAGAATAAAATTAGAAAAGAAAATCAATTTTTAAAAAAGGGCAATATTACCCGGGTTAACCTTTCAATCATGTTACCTTGGTCGTAAGCCTGGTGTAACCCAACCAGATAAAATTACGACCCTCAATTCTTAACTAACTCAACGTTAGAGGATGAAATTGAAAAACAAATCTCTCAGAACAAAAACAAAATAGTAATATAAAAGAATGAGAACAAAATATCAAACAAAAAAATAAGAGGGGAAATAACATTGATTGATTTAAGGGTGAAGTTAAAAAAAAAACCAAACATTTTACAAAAGAAATCAAAATAAAAACCCAAAATTAAAAGAGAGATGGTCAAATCTGAAATTAAAATAAAATAAGAGGAAAAATAACATTTCAATATTAGAAAACAAAATTGGAAAAAAAATCCAGCTAACAAAAGGCCCCAAAAAAAAAAAAAGAATGAGGACAAAAACTCTAAACAAAAAAATAAAAGGACAAATAACATTCATTGATTCAAGGGTGAAATTAAAAATATCCAAACATTTTACAAAAAAAATCAAAACAAAAACTCAAAATCAAAAGAAAGATGAACAAATCTAAAACCAAAACAAAATAAGAGAAAAATTAAAATTTCTATCAAGGGTGAAGTCAAAAACAAATTTAAAGTTTACAAAAGGAATCAAGATGAAAATCATACAAAAAAGGACTAAGTCACATATAAAAAAAAGGACAATATGGATTTCTGATTAAGCAGTGCATTTTTCGAGACGAAGAAAGAGAAAAAAGAAAGAAAGAAAGAAAAAGTCACCGGAGCCAAACTGCTATATGGACCACCTCATCTGAACAATGACTCCATAAGCTTTTGAACGCTGTTATGATTGTTGAATTTTCACCTCACAACACCATTGCACGCACCACTTGAAGTGCATAAAGCGATCTTAAACGTTAACAGGTAGCGCCAACAACTTTTCTTTTAAAAACATTAAATATTATTTTTAAAATATGAAATTCCCCCTATCTGGACCCTATAATTACAAAAATACCACAATGAAAAGACAAATAAGACATTAAACCCAAGCATAAAAATTTCTGACTATAGGGGTAACCAAGTAAATGCATTGTACATTTATATATAAAATATTAATTACTAATTTTAAAATATAAAATATAAAATTGCCCATTCCCATAAACTCAAAATAACCACATTGAAAAGATGAATAAGCTCATATATCTAAGTTTAAAAATTTCTGATTGAAGAGGTAACTAAGTAAATTGATTATGCATTTCTAAAAGATGAACTCGCCTCTCTAACAAAGGTTGTTTTATTTTGATTTCAAGGGTATTCAAGTTATTACACTATGTAATTACAAAGTAAAAAGACTTCTTTGTTCTCAATAAATATTACAATGACCGATTGGTCCTTATACAATTATAATATTACCCCGTGAAGCCAAGCAAATGAGTTTTTTTTTAAGGTCAAAATAATCATTATACTATTCTCGTTCACAGTACACTAAGTATAGGTGCACAATGAATTCACCACCCCAATTAGTTTTATTAAAAAAACTTCTATGTTTTGTTTCTTATGTCATTTTTATAAGCAAATGTAGAAAAGAAAACCACAATGCTATGATTTTTTGTCATTATTTTTTTAGTTAGGATTGTTAACATAAATAGTTCAATGATACCTTCTCCCATGTACAATTCCAAGAGCTTCTTGGCATTGAATCGGCTATGATGTTTAACATGTTCTTAACTATATTCAATACATCATGAATTTATTCTTCTTCTTTTCAATGTTCGTGTGAGATCCAGAGCCCAAAAGTGTTTCAAGTGGTGAGAGACGAGTAATTAAAATAAATTAGGTTTATTGAAAAAGTTCTACATCTAATTGGTAAATTACATTTCATTTCTCCTTCTTTTAATGATCATTCTTTTACAAATCCCACCAAAATTCAAAATGAATGAAAAGTCTTTAAAGATTGAGTTTGGTCGACTTGTGTTCTTACAAAAAGCGAGAGGGATTGTTGGTTTCATAGGTATAGAACCTAAACTAGAAGGTAAGTATAATAACAATAAGCGAACTTTGTCAAGCAGTAACTTGCATTTTAAATGTATTATAATAAAAGATATGAATGGTGTTTAATGTGAACTATAAATTAACAATTGTAAAGTAGCTTTGGATTTATAATCTTTTTAAATGTTGTATATTTGTTAAGCACGAATGCAAGCACAAATGCATGAGAGGTTAATGATGCATTCAGGGTTATTTATTGTGGCATTGCAATCACCAAGTTATTTTGTTTTTTTTTTTTTTATTAGAGTTAAATCTATAATGAATGGGGTTCGGTTTGAATAACAGGGAATATATAACATAATGATTGTTTTTGGAATTTGAGTACATATTATGAAGGGAGTGTGGACTTCTTCTGTTTTTTTGGATAGGGTTGTTTCTTCACTAACATCTGATGAAGGTGTTATGGTACCTGTTGTTGCTCAAGTGGGAGAGGGTTGGTTTCAGAAGTGCTAGATTTGCATAATACTCCATGTATAAGATAATTTAGTGATCTTGAGTCTAAGAATCACTTACACAACTATCATGGGAGTCTTTCTATAGATATATGTGATCTCTTTATATGAAATTCTCTTACAGGTTAGTTCATTATATATTTCATCTGACAAGCACCTATATATTCGTTAAAAGTATTCATCACACCTCAATTTATGAGAACAATTATTTCCTTTCATAATGGAAGGAACATAATATGTATCGATATTAACAACTCTAATTAATATCCAGTCTTAATAAAACATTGACCATAATCATTTAGGAATAATTTTCTGATGCAATAGAAATATTATAATTATAACTACTTTATAATTTCATTTGCAAAGCATTTTTGTCCCATGAACTTCATCTTTACTCTAGACTCGTTAATTAAACATTAAATTCATTAATCAAATATAAATGAATATTAAAGACAAAGAAAGTTTTTATTAATAATAAATATGTTATATACAAATAAAATCAATAGCTTGACCTTGAATCACTAGGTTTTTTTAATTAATTCATTAGAATAAACAACTATAGTTTTGCCTTGTACTAGAGTAATTAAATAATAATTTTTATTTTATTTTTTCATGTGTGTTGTTAAAATAAAAAAAGATTATATCTTGTGAAATACAATAATTCTTATTATATATAAATATAATAAAACATTATAAAAAATCAATTCAATGCCAAGTACGATGTAGATCCAATTGTCACCTAGATTTTAAAATATGGAATATATCCAATTGTCACCTAGATTATAAATAATCAGTCTAAATACAATACAGTCCTAATAAAATGCTCAATCCTCAATTGAATAATACAATATTCAATCTAATTCAAATCCAACTGATCCAAAAGCGATTATGGGATAGGAAAATTAAAAAGCTAACTTGATCCATACAAAGCTTATTGAAACAATTGTTTTGTAGTTCCACATATGCTAGGATTTACAAAATAAAATGATTTAAACCAGTGGCGTGCATTCAATAATCCAAGTCTATGTTGATTCAGTATTGTACAAGTTCGCCATTTGGGAACACGACCCAAATGACGTTTCATAAAAAAATAAAATTGTTTTTGCTTCAAATAATTTTTTTATGTTTTTAGATCGTTTTAATTTGCTAATGTCAAAAATCAATTTTTAAAAAATAAAAAAAATATTATTTTAATGCATTTTCAAGAAAAAAATAATCGCTATCACAATACAAAATGCTACCTAAATCTCAATTGATTGGAATTGGTGTAGGCTCTGAAACCAAAGCTAAAATCAAAGAAGGATTTGGATTTGAAACCAAAAAAAAAAAAAAAAATTGACTCCAAAACATAAACCAAAATAAAAAAAAGATTAAAAATTGAGTCTAAAATCAAATAAAAATGAGCTAGAAACCGAGCCCAATGAAAAAGAATCATAGGCTCAAAATTAAGCCTAATACAGTTGAAAAATAGGTTGCAAACCTAGCCCATAATGAAGGTAATTATTCTATAAGATTATCCCTATGAGTATGACATGAAGTATACCTACAACCATATTTCATACCAAGCAAATTCATGTGATTTGTGTGTGTATAATTACTCATGAATCACCAAATACATACCATGAACATTTTTACTCGCAACTATACTGAGAAGAATATTTTCCTGCATTTTATCTTTTTCTTTTACACATTTTATTCCTCTTACATCATACTACTTAAATATCAAAGGTTTCATTAACCTATATAAGATACTTGTTTTGTAGGACATCATGAACCACCAACTAAGTTTTTATTCAAAAAAAATATATTTTAAAGTCAATTAAACAGCCAAGGAAAGCCTAAGATTATTGGAAGTTTTATTTTACTTTATTAGTAGGGTTGTCTATAGGGACTTAAACAAAAGACAGTTCAATTACTTTTCTTTCCTAGTTCTTTCTATAGTTGACAAACAGAAACTTCAAGATATGAGAGGGTGACATACCTCCTCATTGTAGGTACATCAAATTCCTTAAATCTATAATAACTAACACAGAATGTGAGGATACTCACAAAGGCTCTACTAGTCACTCAAGAGCATCTCAAGGCCTTGCCTCCTTTTCCACATGTGGCTCCACCACTTGCACACTCAATACATATAGAAAAATCTAGTTCGAGAAATAAATAGGTCAAAATGATATGCAAGAGAGAAAAAAGAGTATTATCATCCCTCATATCCTATACAAAAGTTATTCCCACTATCATGATAATCATTCTCCAACTAGATACTACAAATAATATAAAGCCCAGCCCAAAGACAAACCAACAT
>Ga0307516_10008413_pt1 | contig 11694 bp, 9 predicted proteins | sample 19_EM_MG_FD_203310 | JGI IMG/M metagenome (GOLD analysis project Ga0307516, IMG submission 203310) | Populus trichocarpa ectomycorrhiza microbial communities from riparian zone in the Pacific Northwest, United States - 19_EM | ecosystem: Host-associated > Plants > Roots > Unclassified | place...
GCCAGGACCGGCGTGCCGTCGAGCGTCACGGGCTCCTCGCCGAACGATCCTGGCGGGTACAACAAGTCGGAGAACCGCCCAAGGGGCTGGCTGAACGATCCGTCTGGCCACCGACCAAAGTAGGCGGTGCTGAACGAAACGTCGTCCCATATGAACTCGCAGGACTCCTCTGGCGGCTGAGTCGGCAGAGCCGTGGCGCCAGCTCCTACGAGAAGCGCCTTCGAGCGCTCGGCATGAATACGCTCAACCCAGAACTCCACGTCGTCGTGCTCACGCGTAATCCGGCCGATCCTCGCGTCGAGTCCCCAGCCTCCGAACAGCCACGCCGAGATATCGTCCGCCTGCAGGACCGCGACGACCTCGCGGATAACACGCAGCTGCCCTTCGGTCTTCTCGTCCTAGCCGGCCGAGCCGCACGCCTTCCAGAGCTGGAAGCAGGTGCCGCGTACGTCCTCGACTGCCGGTAGTTTGACGCGCATGTCGGAGCAGACCGGTTGGGCCGAAGATCCCTCGCAGCCATCACACCTCTTGCTGAGCACCCCGCTGGGCACCCTGCGGCCGGAGTCGATCACGCCGGCCATGGCGAACGGCCGGGAGGTGGTGGTCTTCGCCGGCACCGACGAGGAGTCCCTGCCGGTGCGATTCGTCGACCTGGACAGCGGGGCGCTGCTGCCGGATCGGTCGCTTCTGCACAGCCCCCACCTCGTCGGGCTCGCTCGAGGCGCGGGGCGCACGCTGCTGACCACAGTGACGGTCCAGGGCACGGTGGCGGTGCGCGAGGCCGAGACGGGCGAGCCGATCGGTCCCGCGATCCACGGGCCGCAGTCACCCCTGGCGGTCGTGACCGGCCTGGTCGGCGGCCGGGAGTTCGTCGCGGTGTCCGATCGGGACGCGACCCGGGTGTGGGACCTGGCTGACGGTGCAGAGGTCGCCGCGCAGGGATTCGGCGGGCACGCGCTGGTCGCCTACGAGGGGCGCCTGCTGGCGGTGTCTGGCGGCGAGGACATGTGGCGGCTGCGCGACGTGCTGACCGGCGAGGCGTACGGTGCGCCGCTCCCCGCCCACGGCCCGATCGTGGCGGCCGTCGTGCACCGCGGCCGGGTGCTCGTCGCCTCTCCGGGCGTACCCGTGCGGGCCTGGGACGTGGCGGCCGGCGCCGAGACGACGCTCCCTGCCCTGTGGCTCGCCGACGAGATCGGGCAGGCAACACTGCGCCGTCTCGCGCTCACCGAGCTGGACCGCGGCCTGGCGGCGACCGTGACGTGGGAAATCCCGGCGGGCGGCAACCGGATCGAGCTGTGGCTGCCGGGTGACGACAGGCCCCGCCGGGCCGCGCTCCCCGAAGCCGATGCCGCCGCCGTCCTGTCGCACGACGGGCGGCTCCTGACCGCCGTCGCCGGCCGGTCCGGCGCGCTGTCGGTGACCGGTATCCGATCGCCGTATTACGGCGGGCCGGTCCGGTCGTTCGGCGGGTGGGCCAAGCGGTCCGGCCGCATGCTCGCCGTGCTCACCGGCGACCCGGCCATGCTCTACGACATCGAGGCCGGACGACCCTTCGCCCGGGTCGCGCTGCCGGACTTCGCACCGGAGAATCCGGTTGAGGTCGTGGTCGACGGCGGCGGGTTCCGCGTACAGGACACCGTCAGGGGCAGAGAGCTCCTACGGCGCGACGGCCAGCACGACAACGACGCCGTCGCCGTCACCGCGGTCGGATACCACGAAACCGACGACAAGGCACTGCTGGCCACCGGCGGCGCCGACGGTTCCGTACGCGTCTGGAACGTCTCGGCCCGTGAGCCGATCGGCGGCCCGTGGCACGGCCACACCGGCCCGGTCACCGCCGTGGCCCTCACCCAGTGGCGCGGCCAGGCCGTCGTGCTGTCGACCGACGCATCGGGAACGACACGGATGTGGATGATCGGCGGCCCGGTACGCCAAGCCGGCCACACCGACCGGGTCAGCGCGGTCGCGGGCGGCGTGCGCGCCGGCCGTCCGGTCTTCGCATCCGGCGGCGAGGACGGCACGATCCGCTTCTGGGACCCGGTGACCGGCGCCGGCGTCGGCGAGCCGATCCGGTCCGGCCCGGTCGCCGGGCTGGCGTTCGCCGGGGACATCCTGGTCTCCAGCGCTGACGGCGTCGTGCGGCGCTGGGACCCCGCGACCGGCGAGCCGATCGGCGAACCGTTACCTGTCAGTGTGCTTTAGTGAGCACACGTGGGGTAGTCCCGCCTTGCGTTGGGACGGTCCCGGTCTTGCCCGCGGGTGCGGTGCCGGGTCGACGTTTCACAGCCACCTGCCCCGCGAGCGGGGTCTTCTGGTCGGCTCCACGTCTTGCCACCGAGCCACTCCCGGCGGTGTCTATCTCGGCCGCGAGGGCGGCGAGGTTACGGGCGGCGTTCAGATCCCGGTCCAGGACCAGACCGCAGGATTGACAGTCGTATACACGCTCGGACAGGGCCAGCTTGGTTTTCACCGTGCCGCAGGCCGAGCAAGTTTTCGAGGACGGATACCAGCGGTCGGCGACCACCAACCGGCCGCCACCCCATACCGTTTTGTAGCCCAGTTGGCGGCGTAGTTCGGCGAAGCCGGCGTCGGCGATGTGCCGGGCCAGGCGCCGGTTGCGTAGCATGCCGGCGACGTTGAGGTCCTCCACCACAATGGTGGCGTGTTCGCGGGTCAGCCGGGTGGTGAGCTTGTGCAGGCCGTCGCGGCGCAGGTGCGCCACCCGGGCGTGTGCCCGGCCGAGCCGCGCGGCGGCGCGCTGCCACCGGTGCGACGGGTGCCGGCCGGTCCTGCGGTCCGGGCCGGTCTTGCGGGACAGGCTACGGGCCAGGCTCCGCAGCCGGCGTTGCGCGGCGACCAGGTGCCGCGGGTTCGCCACCATCTCGCCGGTGGACAGCACCGCCAGATGGGTGATGCCCACGTCCACGCCGACGGTGGCGTCCGGCCCGGCCGGACTCCGGTCGGCCCGGTCCACCTCGACGCAGAAGCCGACGTGCCAGCGGCCGCCGTCGCGACGCACGGTGGCCGACATGATCCGGGCGGTGCCCGCCTCGATGCGGCGGGCGAGTTTACGGGCGGACTCGTGCAACTTCAACCGGCCCAGCCGCGGCAACACCACATGCCGGCGGTCCGGCTCGACCCGGATCGCACCGGTCGTGAACCGCACCGCCGGGGTGCTACGACGCCGCGACTTGAACCGCGGGAAGCCGACCGGCCTGCCGGCCCGCTTACCCGACCGGGAATCCGACCAGCTCGTCAACCCGCGAGCCAACCCGTCCAGGCCGGTGTTGAACGCCTCCTTCGAACATTCCACCCACCACGGCGCCACCTCAGCCTTGGCAGCGTTCCACGCCCTACGCAACGCGGGCAGCGACCAACCCAGGCCTGGCGTGAGCTGATCCTCCGGCACACCGTAGGTCCGCTCCGCCGACCGCTGAGCCACCACCGCCTTGACCCGGGCCAACGCCCAGTTGTACGCCACCCGCGCCGCCCCGGCATGCCTCAGCACCGCCCGTTCCTGCCCCGGGGTCAGGTCAAGAGCGAACCGGTACGCCTGCACCGTCCTCACTCCTGGCCTCCCTCAAGAACCCACCCAGCAGTAGGCACGAGACTAGCGCACCAATGACCAGACTGAACGTCGCCCCCGCGCCGGGCAATCGAGTACCGGGCGATCCGCCAGTCCCGAACGACGCGCAGATCCACCGCAGACACCCGACCACCTGTCACGCACCGGGCCCTGACGGACATCCATCAGCTTCCCGACCAGGATCACCCGCCGAACCGGCACGACGCGACAGGCAGCATCCCCGCCGGGCACCCCCACCATCGCGCCCGCAAACGCGACACCACACCACCCTTCAACCGGCACCAGAGCATCCCATAGAGCGCTAAAGCACATCGGCATGGCAGCAGCCAGCAACCCCTGGTTGTGCCGCTACCGATGCCGGGTCCTACGGACGTGACGGAGAATCCGGGTCGCCTGGGGACGGCCGAGCTGGACGGCCGTGCGCTGGTCGCCGCCGTCGCCGACGAGCAGCTGCGCGTGTGGGACGCAGCGACCGGCGAGCCGCATACCACGATGCCCCTGCCGGGCCCGGCGGCGCTGCAGGACCTGGCCGTCAACGACGGGCGGCTGCTGGCGCTGACGGTCTCCGACCCCGACCAGGGCCGCTTCCCGGAAGCCGCCTGCATGGACGGCAAGCAGATCACCATCTGGGACGTGCCCGCCGCCGAGCCGCTCTTGCACCCGATGCTGACCAGCGACGACGGCGGCCACGGCGCGTTCGGCTGGGTCGGCGGCCCGATCGGCGGCCGCTTGGTGGCCGCCCACGGCGTCGACGCGGGGAAGAACGAGCAGGACGGTGAGGGCGTCTGGCCGGAGGAGGCCGGCGACATCTACCTGCGCGACATCACCACCGGCGAGCTAGGACCCGACTTCCGGCCCGAGGCTGGCTTAAACCAGCAACTGCTCATCACCCGCGTACGCGACCAGGACGTGGTCCTGGTGGCGGCGGAGAGCGCCGTGGTGACCTGGGACGCGGCCACCGGCTGCGAGGCGGCGCCCCCCGTCAAGAGCCTGACCGGCTCGATCACCTGCATCGCCGCAACCGAGGCGGACGGCCGCACGTACGGCGCCGCCGGCGACTGGGCCGGCACCGTCCGGATCTGGGAGATCATGCCGCGGCCCTGAGCCCGCCTCACCGAAGGCGGATGTTCTCGGGGCTTCTACGATCGGCGGGGTGACGCGACATCTACTTGTGCCGGGCCGGGGGATCCCCCGGCCGGAGCATTGGCTGCGGCGGTGGGCCGATGCGTATCCGGAGTATCGCTGGGCGCCCGAGCCGCCAAGTCCACCGCTGGTCTTGAGAGATCGCGTGACGGCGCTGCACGCGGTGGTCAGCGAGTCGGACGAGCCGGCGGTCCTTATTGCACACAGCGGCGGCTGTATCACCACGGTCGTGTGGGCGGCGAACCACGTCGGCCCGGTCAGCGCAGCCTTGCTTGTCACGCCGCCGTACATCGACGGACTCAAGCCGGACGATCCCTCGGATATGCCCTGGGTGGTGCCTCGGAGCAGGTTGCCGTTCCGCGCTGTCGTGGTCGCAAGCCGCACCGACCCGTACACGACCTTCGCGCAGTTCGAGCAATTCGCCGAGGACTGGGGTGCGGAGCTGGTCGACGCGGGCGATGTCGGTCACCTCGACACCGCGAGCGGCTTCGGCCCCTGGCCGGACGGGGAGCGGCTGGTCAGCGAACTCGGTTGAATGCCGGCGTTTGTCCGGGCCATGCGACACGCCGGCAATGGTCGGCCAGCAACGACCACGACCGGCATGTCAAGAAACGCCGGCCGGCTCCGATCCATCTGTGACCGCACAGAATGAGGAGCAGATCATGAGCAAGTCGAATCACAGACGAGACTTTTGCAGGCTCACGCGACGACTGACCGCGATACCTCAGTCGGGCGATGGTCCGGCCGCCGCAACCCCAGTCCCCCTGTCCGAAATGCCTGAAGCTCGGCGGCACGCGCGGCCGCCGGTCGCACTTGCCGGCCAGCGAAAGTCCGCTTTGTCCGATTGCGGCAGCACCCCGGGGAGATCTTGGACGCGTCCCGCCCCAGGGAGCGTGGCGCGTAATTCGTTCGGGCCCCCAAGTCAACTCTCGCTTTCGGCGAACGATCTGCCCTTTTCACCCGTTTTGCGCAGCAGGGCCGGCGACAACGGGCCAGGCGAGGCATCGGTTTCATTGAAAACGACGTCTCGGCGGCTGCGCGAGAGGCCATTTCCAAGGAAAGTGAGTTGATCGAGGGGTTGATACGACCAAGACTGCGGCTCAAAGTAACCCATATCGGGCAACCGAAGGGCTTCGAACGCGGTAAACGGGCGACAGCTCAACGTCCTTGATTGCGCGCCATGCTCCAGGAGGGCGAATATCGACCAAGATCTATCACGACGCCCGGAATATGCGGACAAAACGAACGCAGCAACAGGCGAGCGCTCGGAGGCTGAACTCGCGGATGGGTAACTATTAGGGCAAAAGGGACGGGGTTGTGTAGGCAGTCAGCTGGCAGGGCGCTCAGGACGTGAAGCGAAGCGAGCGGCCGCGCCCGGTCTCGGCGGGAGCTGCGGCGCGCAACCACGCACCCACCTACGACATGAAGCCCTTGACCTTGAATGGCCCCCTCGATCGGGCGCTTGACGCTAGGGCGCCGAAGAGGAGCAATTGTCAAGACTTGTGGATGACTGACGCCCGCCCAACATGCTGGGCGGGCGGGTCGTGCCGGTGACTCGCTCGTTTGCGTTGCTATGCCTGAGCGGGTATATGTTGGTGGCTGCGTTCGCGGCCTCGCCGAGCGGGATGCGTGCCTGCTCGGTTCTGCATCCAGTCGTCGAAGTAGTGGAATCCTGCGTTGGTTGACAGCATCCGGTCGCGATGGGAAGGGTCCCTGCCGGCGCCGCCCGCGCGGGCGAAATCCAAGGCTTCACTCAGGATGAAAGGCTTGATGCCTCAGCTTGTGATTCGTTTCGTGCCTGGGAGAACAAGCTGGCCAGCTCGTCGTCCATCCAATAGACGGTGCCGCCACGGTCGGGATTGTTCCACTTCCAGCACCAACTGCGGCCGGCCGCGGCGCAGTGCCGGCTCGGCCAGGTCAGAAGTCCAGCGATTCCATGACTGCCGTTCGGAATATGATGCATCCGTGCAAGTTCCTCACCGTAGTAGCGCTCGTTAGGGCTATCGATCAGGGTGGAGAACAGTGCCTGGGCTCGTGCACTGAACTGGTGCCAGACCGCAGTGGCAAGCTCCAGGTCGTCGGGACGCCACGCAGTCGCCGGTTGATCAACGAGGTCAGGGGACTCATCGTCAGAGCCGTCGAAGCCGTATCCGGGCGATGACTTCAGCCAACTGCCATACATGGCGTAAAACTCGGCCACGCGGTCCTCAGGCACCTTCACCGAGATATCGATCATGGTTTCGCCTCCCTCAAACTCACCGGTAGATATCAAAGAATATCTCATGAGGGTACATGGGATATCCCAAGATGCATAGGCGTCGGTGTGGTCTTGGCGGCCGCAGTCAACTGCGCGGGCCGCTACCTACCGAGGTGCTTGCCCGACCACCGACGATCGTGCGCTTTCGATGTGGACATCCCAGCCGGCCGGGTCCGGAACCCAGGTCAGCGCGATGCAGGAAGTTTCTCGCGCTCAACGGTCGGATCGCCGGGACGTCCGTAGCGTCAGATTCGGGTGTGACAACCTCACCCACTACTGACACGCCACACGCCCCTGAGCAACACCCATCAGGTTGGAAAGCTCAGGCTGCGGCCGTCGTGGCGGCGTCGATGACGGAGCGTTCGACGAGTTCGCCGCGTTCAAAGCGGGCGCCGGCACGCACGAGGGCGACCAGGTGCGGTGCGTTGACCGCTCGCCACCGTTGCTGAGCGGCTTCGATCAGCTTGAACGCCATCGCGAGCCCGGCCGCTTTCGAGCCCGGTCCTTTGGTGACCTTGGTCCGGTGCCGGACCGTCGCGAAGGTCGATCGGGTTCGTGGTGCGCAGATGCACCCAGTACTCGGCCGGGAAGTCGTAGAACGCCAGCAACTCGTCCAGGTCATCGACGACCTTCGCGACCGCCTTCACGAACTTGCCGCCGTAGGCGAGCTTGAACGCGGCGACCGCCCGGCGGGCGTGCTCGCGGTCCTCGGCGTTCCAGATCTGCGCGAGGGCCTTCTTCGCCCCGGGATGCGCGGATTTCGGCATGGCGCCGAGAAGTTGGCGATCTTGTGGAACCAGCAACGCTGCTCCCGCGTGCTCGGGAACACCTCGCGCAGCGCGTTCCAGAAGCCGAGCGCCCCGTCACCGGTCGCGAGGACCGGGGCGCGCATCCCGCGGCGTTTGCAGTCACGCAGCAGGTCGGCCCAGGACTCGGTGGACTCGCGGTAGCCCTCCGCGAGCGCGACCAGTTCCTTGCGGCCGTCGACCCGGACACCGACCATCACCAGCAGACAGAGTTTCGCCTCGTCCAGGCGCACGTTCAGGTGCACGCCGTCGGCCCACAGGTAGACGTAGTCGACGCCGGACAGGTCCCGGCCGGCGAACGCGCGGGCCTCGTCCTGCCACTGCGCGGTGAGCCGGGTGATCACCGGCGCGGACAGCCCCGAGCTGGTGCCCAGGAACTGCTGCAACGCGGGCACGAAATCCGACGAGGACAGCCCGTGCAGGTAGAGCAGCGGCAGCACCTCGCTGATCTGCGGCGACTTACGGCACCAGGCCGGCAGGATCGCCGAGGCGAACCGCCGCCGCTGGCCGGTCTGCTCGTCGAGGCGTTTGTCGTTGACCCGCGGCGTGCTCACCTCGACCGCCCCGGCCGAGGTGAGCACCTGCCGCGGCCGGGCGTGCCCGTTACGCACCACCAGGCGGCGGCCGTTCTCGTCGAGCTCGCCGGCGTGCGCGGCGATATAGGCGGCGACCTCGGCCTCCAACGCGGCCGCGAGCATCCGCCGGGCGCCGTCACGCACGATCTCATCGATCAACGAGCCACCGGGCAAGACCGGTTCGGTCACGGCCGCTGGCGTCGGGTCTTCCGGGTTGACTACGGTAGGCACGGGCGTACACTCCCCACCCGCGTTGGCGCGCGGGCTCTACTCGATTCCTTGGCTTGGAACTCGTCGGGAGGGTACGCCTCCCAACACTCATCCACAGGTTTCGAGCATTGCTCCCGAAGAGTCGAGCAAAAGTCTCAGACGCTCGACGGCCAGGTCGTGGTCTCGCACTACCGCGGTGGCGGATAATTTCGTCATGGCCAAGCTGATCTTCTCCGCGATCACGTCGCTCGACGGGTATATCGAGGATGAAGCAGGAGACTTCGGCTGGGCCGCCCCAGACGAAGAAGTCCACAGCTTCCTCAACGACCTTGAGCGTCCGATCGGCACGTATCTCTACGGGCGCCGGATGTACGAGACCATGGTCTATTGGGAAACGGTGGACGTGCTCAGAGACCGGTCACCCGTGGCGTGGGACTGGATGCAGTTGTGGCGAGCAGCCGACAAGGTGATCTACTCCCGCTCACTGGAGACGGTGTCGAGTGCCAGGTCCCGCATCGAGCGGGACTTCGATCCGACCGCGATCCAGGCGATGAAGAACACTCTGGAGCGCGACATCACGATCGGTGGGCCCGACCTGGCTGCTCAGGCGTTCAGGGCCGGGCTCGTCGACCGGTGCCAACTGTTCCTGACGCCTGTCCTCGTCGGCGGTGGCAAGCCTGCACTGCCCAAAAATATTCGACTCGATCTGGACCTGGTCACCGAGCGTCGCTTCGGTAGCGGTCTTGTCTTCCTCGACTACCGTTTACGATGACCATCGGCTGGTCGACAGAACCCCATAGACAGCGCACGTAGTATCGTTCGCGGCGATGATCTGTGACCCGATCGGCGGACGGGCGGCCCGATGAAGGCGCCGCTACGGCCGGGTGACCCACACTTTCTCGGCGGCTACCGCCTGACGGCCCGCCTCGGCCAGGGCGGCATGGGCACCGTCTACCTCGCCCAGGACCCGCACGGGCGGCCGGTGGCCATCAAGGTCGTCAAACCCGAGCTCGCGTACGAGGAGGAGTTCCGCGCCCGCTTCCGCAGTGAAGTCAACCGGGCTCGCCAGGTGCCGCCGTTCTGCACCGCCGAACTCCTCGACGCCGACGCCGACCACGAGACGCCCTACCTGGTCGTCGAGTACGTGGACGGCCCCAGCCTCGCCGAGGTGGTCGCCGAGCAGGGCCCGCTGACCGGCGGCAACCTGCACAGTGTGGCGGTCGGCGTGGCCACCGCGCTGGCCGCCATCCACGGCGCCGGCGTGATCCACCGCGATCTCAAGCCGGCCAACGTGCTCTTCGCGCTGGGCACCCCGAAGGTGATCGACTTCGGAATCGCCCGCGCCTTCGAGGCCACCAGCCAACACACCGGCACCGATCAGATGGTCGGCACGGTCGCCTACATGGCGCCGGAACGCTTCGACAGCGACTCGAGCCGGATCGGGCCGGCCGCGGACGTGTTCGCGTGGGGCGTGGTCGTCACGTACGCGGGCAGCGGTCGCACGCCCTTCGGCGGCGACACCGCAGCGGCGACGGCCGGCGCGATCCTCACCCGGCCGCCGAACCTGAATGGTCTGCCCGCGCCGCTACGTGACCTGGTCGCGCGGACTCTGGCAAAGGAACCAGGCCTCCGGCCGACGGCCTTCGAACTGCTCGACGAGCTGGTCGCGGCGGGCGCGCAAACGACCGTCAATCTCGCAGGGCGGCCAGAGCTGCACCAAGCGGCACAGGCGGCGCGGCAGACCGGCCGGCATTCAGCCGCGAACCACGACACCGGGGTGTCGTCGCGGCGGCTCATCGCGCCCGCTTTGGCCGTCGCAGCCGTCGTCGCCGTCACCACCGGCGTGCTGACCCTCACTCCGCTCCGGCAACGGGTGTTCGGTGAGGCGTCGCTGGGTTCCGCGGCCGGCCCGTCGTCGGCCCCTGCGCCCGGCGCGGCGGCGCCCGCCGTGCCCAGCGACAGCGCGTCACCGAGCGGTGGCGACACACCCAGCGCCGGCGCCGACGAGGGAAACCGCGACGACGGGCCGGTCGTGGCCCCGACCCTCAGCAAGACGCCGCAGGCCGCGCAGTGCCGCGACTCCGACGTCGAGATCACGATCACCGCGCAGAGCGAGAACCCGACGGCGGTGGGCGCCCAGAAAGGGCTCGTCACGCTCGCCAACCGCTCCAGCACATCCTGCCGGGTCGACGGCCGCGTCTTCGTCAGCCTTTACAACGCTGCCGACGAACGTGTGCAGGTGCCGACCACCTCGGTCAACGAGCCAGGTGAATCCGTCGACATCCTTCTGCGGCCGGGCACGGGGGCGTTCCAGGGCGTCAAGTGGGAGGCGTGCGAGCGGGACGACTCGGACTGCCCGACCGGCAACACGCTGCGCGGCAGCCTCGATTCGTCGAGCCAGGGCGTGGTCGCGGAGCAGGAGAACTTCCCCGACCCCAGCCGGAGCCTCATCACCATGAAGTCGCTGAAGATCGGCACGCTGCAACCGAGCACCCAGGGTGTCGTCGCCTGGTAACCCGCGTCGCCAAGTTGACACCCGTTCGTGCAGGTCGGGCTGCACAATGGGGTGCCCGGGAAGACCGTCTCCGGGGCACACCTCGACGGAAGGATGGGACGAGTGAAGGTCCCACCGTCACCGCGCCGCCCCAGGGTCGCCGCGCCGGCCCCGGAGGCGGAGGCCCCGCGTGAGCTGTCGGCCCGCGGTCCCGCGCAGTTGCTGCGGCTCCAGCGGCAGGCCGGCAACGCGGCAGTCAGCCGGATGATCCAGCGCAAGCCCCTCGACAAGGCGGACGACCCGCAGGGCTACACCTCGCAGATGGGCGTCACCTTCCAGGACGAGGGCGTGATCCGGCGGGAGGTGCACGGCCTCAAGTACGGCGTGAAGGGCGGCTTCCAGAGCAAGTACGCCACCAAGGCTCACCCGGAGGGGACGCCGAGCGCCGAGAAGGCGATGACCAAGGAGAGCCCGGACAACATGGCCGTGGTCATCATGCCGAACCGTCCGCTCGACGGCGTGCCCGTCCAGGTGGTCCTTCACTTCCACGGCTTCGGCTTCCGCGGGGGCACGGACCCGTACGCCGGATATCTGGTCGCCACCGGCAAGGGCGGCAAGTC
>Ga0307516_10008414_pt1 | contig 11694 bp, 8 predicted proteins | sample 19_EM_MG_FD_203310 | JGI IMG/M metagenome (GOLD analysis project Ga0307516, IMG submission 203310) | Populus trichocarpa ectomycorrhiza microbial communities from riparian zone in the Pacific Northwest, United States - 19_EM | ecosystem: Host-associated > Plants > Roots > Unclassified | place...
TGCGCTCGCCTATGCGCGCGACCGCTTGCAAGGCCGTTCGCTGTCGGGAGCGAAATTTCCGGACAAACCCGCCGATCCGCTGATCGTGCATCCGGACATCCGCCGCATGCTGCTCACCCAGAAAGCGTTCGCTGAAGGCAGCCGCGCACTCGGCTATTACGCCGCGAGCCTGGTCGACCTGGTGGAGCGCTCGCCGGACGCGGACGAACGCAAACGCGCCGAGGAACTGCTCTCGTTCATCATTCCGATCACCAAGGCGTTGCTGACCGAAGCCGCCAATGAATGCACCTATCACGCCGTACAGATCATGGGCGGTCATGGCTATATCCATGAATCGGGCATGGAACAATTCGCACGCGACGCGCGCATCACCACGATTTACGAAGGCACCACCGGCATCCAGGCGCTGGATCTGCTCGGACGCAAGGTGATGCAGGCGCAGGGCGCCGGATTGAAACAGTTTCTCGAAGAGATCAGCGCGTTCTGCCATGCGCACGCGCAGAATCCGGCGCTGGGCGATTTCATCGGGCCGCTCGCGATCGTTGCCAAGGAATGGGCTTCGCTGACGCAGGAGATCGGCCGGCGCGTGATGGGCAATCCGGACGAGGTAGGCATCTGCGCGGTCGATTATCTTTTCTATTCCGGCTATGTCGCACTGGCGTATTTCTGGGCACGCAGCGTGGCCGCCGCGGATTCATCCGCGCATACGGACGAATTCAAGCAGGCCAAGCGCGCCACGGCACGATTCTATTTCGCCCGTATCCTGCCGCGCACGCTCGCGCACGGCGCGGCATTGCGTGCCGGAGCGGACACGCTGATGGCCCTGCCCGCGGCGAGCTTCGGCTGAAAAATCACAATTGCGCAAAAACCACAATTACACAATGCCTCATTCCCGCCATGAATGACGCCGCACCCGCACCGCACATCCGTCTCGCGCACGCCGACGACGACGAGTTCATCCTCGGCCTCGTGCCGCGTCTGGTGGAATTCGACCTGCCCGCCTGGCGCAAGCGCAACGAAACGCTGAATGGCATCCGCGACGATATCGCGCGCCATCTGCGCGAGCTGCCGCCAGCCACGCACCTGTACGTTGCCGAAGAAGAGGACGGCGAACGCCTCGGCTTCCTGCATCTGCAGACGCAGAAGGATTTCTTCACCGGAGTGCTCAACTGCCACATCAGCGATGTGGTCGTGGCGCCGCAACACGACGGCAAGGGCGTAGGCAGCGCGCTACTGACATTCGCCGAGCGCTGGGCGCGCGATCACCGCTGCCGGCATCTGACCTTGGCGGTGTTCCCCGCCAACGCGCGCGCGCAGGCGCTCTATGAGCGCCACGGCTTCGGCGTGGAGACGCTGCGCATGTGCAAGGCGCTGAAATAAGCCCTGTCATCGGCGGTTCGCAAACGCCCGCTATTTTGGTTTATGCTGCGATTCAGGGCGCATTCGCTGCGGTTCGAACGTCCGGCAATTCGTGGCGAATAAGTCATTTGCGGGTCAACCCAGATGGCTGGCGCTGCCGATTGGCCGGACATTCGGGAGGAGCGAATGCTGGTAGTTAACACTAGCAACGACATCCATAGCACCCGCGTCCTGTCCCTGGATTCCAGCGGGCGCATCCTTGATTGGATGTCATGGCAGGACGCGGTGTGCCTGTATGTACGCGGGGCCGTGGCGTGGACGCTGGGCGACCCGTGCCTGACGATTCACGGCGGCATGAGCCGCATCACCGGCGAGCAAAGCCAGATCGAGCTGCACCCGATCGTCGCCAGCCGCGGTCATGCGCGGCCCAGCCTGCTCGATCCCGCACCGGCGCTGACCAATGCGGCGCTGTTCGCGCGCGACCGCATGCTGTGCCTGTACTGCGGCGAACATTTCAGCCGCGGCGAGCTGACGCGCGATCATGTCGTGCCACTGTCCAAAGGCGGACGCGACAGTTGGGAAAACGTGGTGACCGCCTGCCTGTCGTGCAACGTGCGCAAGGGCTGCTACACGCCGCAAGGCGCCGGCATGCCATTGCTCGCCGTGCCCTACCGGCCGAGTTGGGTCGAGCATCTGATTCTGTCAAACCGCAACATCCTCGCCGACCAGATGCAATTCCTGGTGCATCACCTGCCCAAGAATCGGCGACAGCTCGTCTAGGGCTGCCGTATTCCGCCAGAGCATCCGCTGAGCGTTTTTTGGGGCTGGACTACGATAGCCGCATTTTCCAAACCCAACGTCCAGTGGAACTCGGGCGGCGGCCATCATGTTTTTGCGCAGTAGCGGACGATCCGCCGCCATTACGACGACGGATCGCGAATCGAATTCGCGCAAATGGCCGGCATGGCACCGGCATATGCGTTTATTTCTGCATCAAGGTCGCAGTCGGCGTGCCATCCGCCGTGGTGTTGCCAAACAGACGGTTATTGCCGAACGAATTGATGATGCCGCTGATCGCCAGGATCCCGGTATTGTTGCCCGTTATGGTGCTGTTGGACATCCATACCGTCGAATTGCCGCCCTGCGCGATGATGCCGATCCCACTAATGCTGTTGGCAACCAGCGTGTTGTCGAGATCGATGCGCGCCGCGTTCACACCTGCGCCGATCGCGTACGACTTGATGTTCGCTACCGTGTTTGCGGAAATCGTAGAAGTATGCACGGAGACAGTGCCGGTGCGCACCTGCAAGCCAAGGTTGTTACCCACCACGCGCACGTGATCCAGCGCCGCAGCAGCACCGACCGCCTGCACAAAAATGCCGCTCGTTGCGCCGGCCGCCGTCGCGTTGGAATTGATGGTTGTATCGTTCACTGCCAGTACGGCGTTCGCCGTGCTCGGCTCGAAATCAATACCATTGGTGCTGTAATTCTGGATCGTGCAGTGATCGATCACCAGCTTACCGACCGCGAGCACGCGCACACCGTTGGTACCAAGTGTGGTGCCGGCACCGTCGATGCTCAAGCCACGCAGGACGACCGTGTCGGTTGCGCCAGGCGTGTTGATGATGATGCCGTTGACGCCCGAGGAGAGAATGCTGCCGACATTGCCGACGCTCTCAAGCGTGATCGGCTTGGTGATGGTCACCGCGCCGAAACCGCCCGGATCGAGCACGTCGATGATGCCGCCACTGGCGGTTTTCGATATTGCGCCCGCGAACGTCTTGCACGGCGCGGTGCGGCTGCATGGGTTGACGTCGTCGCCGACCCCGGAAATCCAGGTGCGGGTTGCCTGCGCAAACGCCGAAGACGCGCCGAGCAGGAGCAGAAAACTGAGACAGAATTTCACGATGAAGCGATACTTGAACATGGTATTCCCCTATTGCGAAAGATGGACAATAGCCGCCGGCTCGCGGCTGCGCGCAAGTGTGCCGCTTGGGGCACCGATTGCAACCCGCAATTTATACAGTGCGCACTGCAATCGCATTGATCCTGCACGCATTCACGTGCAGGTCGCGTGACGGGCACAACCAAATTTCCTTGCCCTAACCGCTTGAGTGGCCGAAAATATTACCCCCTATCAAGATTCGCCCCGATGATCGACGCCCAGCGCTATCCGCGCCTCGCCCGAATCGACACGCCCGCCGAACTGCGCAAGTTCGGTGAAGGCGAGTTGCCCGCGATCGCGCGCGAACTGCGCGACTACCTGATCGAATCCGTGGCCGGAGCGGGGGGGCATTTCGGTGCAGGGTTGGGCGTGGTCGAGCTGACCATCGCCCTGCACTACCTGTACGACACGCCGGCCGATCGTCTGGTGTGGGACGTCGGCCACCAGTGCTATCCGCACAAGATTCTCACCGGGCGGCGCGATCGCATTTCGACGATCAAGAAAAAGGACGGACTCGCGCCGTTTCCGAAACGCGACGAGAGCGAATACGACACCTTCGGCGTGGGCCATTCGTCGACGTCCATTTCCGCGGCGCTGGGCATGGCGCTCGCGGCCCAGCGCAAAGGCGACGCACGCAAGATCGTGGCGGTGATCGGCGACGGCGGCCTCACCGGCGGCATGGCGTATGAAGCGCTGCATCACGGCGGCGATGTCGACGCCGACATGCTGGTGATCCTCAACGACAACCAGATGTCGATCAGCGAGAACGTCGGCGCGCTGCCCAAGATGCTCGCGCGCCTGATGACCAGCCGCACGCTCAATGCGATGCGCGAAGGCGCCAAGCGGCGCCTGAAGCGCGACGGTTTCCTGTGGCGCTTTCTCAAGCGCTGGGAAGAGCACGCGAAAGGCATGTTCGTGCCGTCGACCCTGTTCGAGGAACTGGGCTTCCATTATTTCGGGCCGATCGACGGCCACGATCTGCCGCTGTTGCTGCATTCGCTGAAAACCCTCAAGGGATTGAAAGGCCCGCAGCTGCTGCATGTCATCACCACCAAGGGCAAGGGCTACGCGCCGGCCGAGCGCGAACAGATCGAGTACCACGCAGTCGGACCATTCGATCCGGTCAAGGGCGTGGCGAAAAAAGCCGCCGGCAAGATCACCTATACGGAAGTATTCGGCGATTGGCTGTGCGACATGGCTGCGAACGATACGCGCCTGTACGGCATCACGCCGGCGATGCGCGAAGGCTCGGGGCTGGTGCGCTTTTCAAAGGAATTTCCGCAGCGCTATTTCGATGTCGGCATCGCCGAACAGCACGCGGTAACGCTCGCCGCCGGCATGGCGTGCGAGGGCGCAAAACCCGTCGTGGCGATCTATTCCACGTTCCTGCAGCGCGGCTACGATCAACTGATCCACGATGTCGCGATCCAGAACCTCGACGTGACGTTCGCGATCGATCGTGGCGGCGTAGTCGGTCCGGACGGCGCCACGCACGCCGGCAGCTTCGATCTGAGTTATCTGCGCTGCATTCCGAACCTGCTGATCGCCGCACCGTCGGACGAAAACGAATGCCGCCAGCTGCTGAGCACGGCGTTTCGCCATGAGGGTCCGGCCGCGGTGCGCTACCCGCGCGGCAACGGTCCCGGCGCAAAACTCGAAACGGAACTGAGCACGCTGCCGATCGGCAAGGGCGAACTGCGCCGGCGCGGGTCGGGCATCGCGATCCTTGCGTTCGGCAGCCCATTGGCCGCCGCGCTGGAAGCCGCGGCGGACTTCGGTGCAAGCGTGGCGAACATGCGTTTCGTCAAGCCGCTGGATGAGGCACTGGTGCTCGATCTTGCACGCACGCACGGCATGCTGGTTACTGTCGAGGACAACGCTATTGCCGGCGGCGCCGGCGGTGCGGTCGCCGAATTGCTCGCGTCCAACGATATACAAATCCCCATCCTGCACCTCGGCCTGCCCGATTCGTTCCTCGAGCACGCCAGCCGCGAGCAACTGCTTGCCGACGCGGGTATCGACGCGGCCGGGATTCGCGCCGCGATCCGCGCGCGCTGGCCACGACTCGGGCCGCACAGCATCGCTGAAGTGCGCAGCGCGCGCTGATTCGCGCGCGCTGCTGGCCGCCGGCTACGGTGCCGGGAAGCTCCTGCTGCATATACATCCGGCTTGCGCGCCCGCTTTTCCGCGCTTTTGGCGTAAACCATTGAACAGGCGCTACCGCGAGGCAGATCCATGGCCAAAATACCGGAACCGACAACTTGGCGGCGCACGATCCTGTGCGTCGCGCCCGCGCTGATGCTGGCGTGCGCCTGCGTGCCATCGGGCGCACAGGCACAACCGCTCTATTCCATCGATTTTCATGCTTTCGGCAGCGCCGCGAGCATGTCGGCGAACGGCTGTTTCTGGCTATCCGGCAGCATCAGCGATCCGGCACCGGGCTACTCCGCCAACGGTACGTACACACTCTACGCGGGCTTCTGGGCCGCCGCTCCCGGCGTGGGTGTGGACGAAGTGTTCTTCTACGGTTTCGAGGAGTGCTGATCATGCAACGCAAGACCCGCCACGTTTTCGCGCTCGTCATCGCATTTTGCTGCAACATACTGGGCGCCGCATCCGCGTTGGCCACGCCGCAGTCCACCGCGTTCACCTATCAGGGTCAGCTCAATGCAAGCGGCAGCCCCGCCAACGGGACCTACCAATTCACGTTCACGCTCTACAACGCATCGAGCGGCGGCAGCGTGATCGGAGCGCCGGTCCAACAAGCGATCGGCGTCGTCAACGGGCTGTTCACGACCGACCTGAACTTCGGCAGCGTGTTCACCGGCCAGCAGTACTGGCTCGACATCCAGGTCGGCTCCACGACCGGCAACGAGCAACCGCTGTCCGCGCGCCAGCCGGTGAACGCGGTACCGGTGGCGCAGTACGCGCTCAACTCGCCATCGCGGCCTCTGATCCTGCACTACAGCGCCGTTGCCGCCAACCAGACCACGCCGAACTCGATCCCGCTCGGTTCGCTCAACGGTGTCGCCTACACGCTGCAGTGCTGGTTCAGTTCCGCCACCAACAAGTTGACGGAAGAACTCGACAACAGCAGCGGCATCGCCTTCGATGTGCACGAAGCGCCAATCGCCCAGAACGACAGCACGGTGGGCGGCACGCAATTCCTCAACGCGACCAACTTCGGTGCGGCGCAGCTGTGGACGAACTCCGTCAACAGCGGCGGTCACCAGGAGCAGCTGCACATGCCGCTGACGATCGACCTGCACAGTTCGCCCGAACAGGTGCAGCAAGGCCACATCTATATGCGCGCCACCACGATCGGCTACAGCGGCGCGGCCTCGCACACCTGCGACATCGAAGGCGAAATGGTGCCGGCAAGCTGAGCAACTCGGACGACGTGGCCAATATCGTCCGCGCCGCGGCGCCGGCCTGTCTTACCGATCACGGCCGGCCGCGCTAGGCTTGTGCCGTCTTTCCGACGGCAGGCATTCATGTCCCATCGCGTCCAGTTCGATTTCGAAATCGACTTCACCAACGGCGGCAGCATCCAGGGGCAGGACTTCCGCCTCGATATCGCCCACGCCGACATTGCCGAACGCGAACTCGCCGACCTGCTTGTCGCGGACCTGCGCCTGCTGATGGTCGGCGCGGTGCGCATCCGCAACCGGCGCATCATTGCCGAAGCGCACAAGCGCGCAACGATCGATACGCCGCGCGCGGGCACGTACGTCGACCTGAGCCACACGATCGACAACGGCACGCTCACGCACCGCGGATTGCCAGGCCCGCTCATTTGCGATTATCTGTCGCGCGAAGCCTCGCGCGAGCGCTACGCACCCGGCACGGAGTTCCAGATCGCCAAAATCGAGATGGTCGTGAATACCGGCACGTACATCGATTGTCCGTTCCATCGTTACGCGGATGGCAAGGACCTGGCGCAGACCGCGATCGCGGCATGCGCTGATCTCGATGCGATCGTGGTGCGCGCCGACACGCGCGCATCGCCGGCGATCGGTGTGGAGGTGTTCCGCGATCGCGAAGTGCGCGGCCGCGCCGTGCTCGTGCACACCGGCTGGGCGCGGCATTGGAACACGCCGGAGTATTTCGGCGAACACCCTTTCATGACCGAGGAAGCGGCGCTGTATCTGCGCGATTGCGGCGTGAAGCTGGTCGGCATCGACTCGATGAACATCGACGACACACGCGGCGGTGCGCGCCCCGTGCATTCATTGCTGCTCGGCGCCGAGATCCTGATCGTCGAACATCTGTGCGCGCTGCATGCATTGCCGGACGAAGGCTTCGCGTTCAGCGCCGTGCCGCCGAAATTCCGCGGCGTGGGCACGTTCCCGGTCAGGGCAATGGCGCGGCTGCGCTGACCCCGCCGGTCACGCGCTCGCGTTGCTCGAGGTCGCGCGCGGTGAACACGTCCACAAATCCACTTTGCTGCAAAATCCCGCGTACCGCGTCGCCCTGCTCGTAGCCGTGCTCCAGCAGCAGGGCGCCGCCCGGATGCAAATGCGCCTGCGCAGCGTGCGCGATCGTCCGGATCGCCTCGAGTCCGTCGGCACCGGAAGCCAGTGCATCCGGCGGCTCGAAACGCAAATCGCCGCGGTACAGATGCGCATCGTCGGCCGCGATGTACGGCGGGTTGGAAACGATCAGGTCGAAGCGGCGCGCGCCGAGCCCGTCGAACCAGTCGCTGCGCAGGAATTCGACGTTGCCCAAACCCAGGCGTTCGGCATTGCGCCATGCCACCTCGAGCGCCGCGGGACTCGCGTCCGTAGCAAGCACTCGCGCGAGCGGACGCTCGTGCGCCAGCGCCAGCGCAATCGCGCCGGAGCCGGTGCCGAGGTCAGCGATGTCCACTTTTTGCTTTTGCGGCAAACGTTGCAACGCAAGCTCGACCAGCAGCTCGGTTTCCGCACGCGGAATCAACACCGCCGGCGTGACCTCCAGATCGAGCGACCAGAACTCGCGCCGCCCCAGGATATATGCAAGCGGCTCGCCGGCTGTGCGCCGCGCGAGCAGAGCGCGGAAGCGTTGCAATGCCGCATCGCCGGGGATGTCCGCACCGTGCGCGAACAACCAGGCGCGCGGCTGCTGCAGCACGTGCTGCAGCAGCAATTCGGCTTCGCGTGATCCTTCGTCGTTGCGCAACAGCGCGGCGCCTTCGACCAGCAGGCCGCGCACAGTGACGGGTTCGCTCACGCGTTCTCCGCCGGCACCGGTTGCGGGACGGTTGGCGCGCTTTGCGGTTTGGCGCGCCAATAACCGCCACTCGTCCACGCGGCAAACCCTTCGCGCAGCCAGCCGATGACGGCATTCGCGAGCCACAGCGCCCACGCCAGCATCAGCAACTTGTAGACCCACAGCGGCAGACTGATCGCGCTCGCCTGCGGCAATGTTTCGCTGCTGTTGTCGCTGAACCACTGCAGCGTCTGCGCGCTCGATGCATTGCCTGCCACGTGCATGTCGGGCTGCCCGAGCAGGCCCTGTGGAATCGCCGAGGCAAGCGCAATCAGTGCAGCGACGGCAAGCGCCACGAGCCCGATCTGCGTCAGGTTGAAGCGCCAGAACACCGCGCTCGACGTGCCGCGCGCGCGCCAGTCGAACGCGAACAGCCACGCGACCACGATCAGCAAGGCGCTCCACGAAAACGTGGAGAACCCGATGCCAAGCAGCAACCAGTGATGGAAACGCAAACTCGTGCGCCGCGTGCGCGACAATGCCCAGGCGAGGACGATCATCACGATCAGTTCGCCCCAGTACAGCACCGCCGGCCCGACTGGCGGACCGAACGCGGCGAGCAGCCAGCGATCGGCCGGCATCTGCAGCAACAGCGTGAGGTTCGCCGCCGGTGCACCGAGGTTGACGGCCGGCGTGCGCACGTGCGGCCCGAGCGCGGTCGTATCGCGGAAACGCACGTCGTAGTTGTGCGCACCCGGCACGATCGGCAGACTGAGTTTGCCGTCGAGCAAGCGCACGTTGAGCACCTGCCCGTCGCGGCTGACGCCGAGTATTTCCGCTTCCTTCGGCAACGCCAGCACCTGATCGCCGCCCTGGCTTGCGCGCAGCGTGAACGCGAGCACATGTGTGCTGGCACGCTGGCCGGCCTGCGTGGTGAGGCTTGCCTTGTCGATCGCACGCGATGCGCCTTGTGCCGACGCCGGACGCGTGATGCGCAGCGACAGCGTTTCGCCCGGCAGCGGATGGAATTCGAAACGCCGAAAGTCGTTCGCGTCATCGCCCGGTGCGGGTCCGACACCGGGCACGCCGCTGAATTCCACGTGCCAGGTCGGACTGACCACGATCGACCAGACTTCGGCGCGCTCGGCCAGCGCCGGCGCGGTGAGCGTCAGCGCGTCGCCGCGGTCGAGCGTGCTCTGCCAGTTCGTGCTCGCCGCACCTTCGCCGAGCGCCGCCGGAATCTTGCCATTCTGTACTTTTATACCCGCGCTCGAGACATGCTCGCCTGGCAATGCCGGCACGTCCACCGTGAAGCCGCCCTGTGCCGGCGCGAGGCGCTCGACCGTCGTCGAGGCGGTCCATTCCAGACCGAGCGACAGATCGCGCAGCACGCGCACGTAGGGTGGAAACTGCTGCACGCCGGCGCTCGGCGCACCGCGTGCGCTGTCGTGCGCACGCACCAGCGTGAGCGTCTCGGTAAGCAGGCGATCGTCGCTCAGGCCCGTCGCTTCCCAGCCCTTGCCCTGGAACAGGACGCGCGCGGGTTTCAGCGGAAACGACAGCGCCACCTTGTCGGCCCCAGCGACGAATTCGATCTGCACGCGATGCACGCCGCGGCCGAGCGCGAGCCACAGCGCGCCCTGCTCGTCGCGCGCCACGGCTTCTTCCGTCGCGCCATCCACTTGTACACTTTTCAGCGAGGCGCCGGCGGCATCGTTCGGCAACGGCACGGCGACGCGCTCGCCGGCGTGCACCTCGAATGTCACGCTGACGCTGTCGCCGTTCGCGCCGATCTGCGCCTCGGCCGCACTGGCGCAGGCCGGCGCGCATTTCGGCGCTTCCATGGCACGCGCGCGCAGCTGCGCGAGCAGATCCGCCGGCGGATAATTCTGCGCGTGCGCCGGTGCGCCGAAACCGAATGTCGCGAGCACCAGCACGCTCGCGCCCGCGAGGTTGCCGCGTGGCGCCGACTTGCGCGGCACGTTGCGGAACAGCTGCCAGATCAGCCAGGCCAACAGCGCGGCGAGCACGATGCGCAACGGACGCACCAGCCATGGCGGTGCGATCAGCAGATGCACGGTTTGCGTGGCCAGCACCGGACCGCTCCAGCTCAGCCACGCCGTGCTGCCAAGCGACCAGCTGGGCGCGCCGCTACCGGTCTGGATCACGGTGGTTTCGCTGTAGTGTTCCACTTTCTTGGACTGCGCCTGCTCGGCATTCAAGCGCATACCGGCGCCTGCCGCCTCGGCCTTGCTCTTCAGCTCAGCCCTGTCGGCACGTTGCGGTTTCGCTGCCTCGCGCGGCGGAGGCGCGGGCACGGGCATGGCCATCGGCTGCGCGACCGTCGTCGCCACGGATTCTTCTTCCATCTGCTGAGCCTGATAATTGTCGACGGGTGCGTTGTTCACAGCGCCAAGTCCGTCGGCGTTCATTGCCGCGCGATGCCGATATATGCCGTTGTAATTGGCAAGACCCTGTCCTTCCAGCTGCGGATAAAGTGCATAGCGCACCTGCGCCGCGACGAACGGCAGCGACCACAACACCAGCGACAACAGCGCCGCGCGACGCAGCCATACCGCCACGTTGCCGAGACGGCCCGCCGGAATGGCGCGCGCAATCAGCACGAATGCGAGCGTGGCGAGCAGTGTCCATAACGGTCGTCCGCCTTCCTGATAGCCCAGCATCAGGTACGCCACCACCGCCACGGCGCCGATCAGGCCGAGGCTGCGCCACGCCAGCAGCACGACGATCGCGCACAGGAATACATCGAGCAGCGACCAGGCGGAAATCCAGCTGCCGCTCGCGTTGTCGGCGCCGGGCGCGGCCAGCAATTTGTATCCAAATGGAAAATGCAGCGTTGCCTGCACGTTGTCGAACGTCTGCTGCCAGCCCGTGATCGGCATCGCCGCCGGCGCCGCGATGCGCACGCCGGCGCCGAGATCCACGCGCGGCGTGCGCCATTCCACGCCGCTCGTGTCGGGCTTCGTGCCGCGCGTGATCAGCAGCGGTTCGCCGCCGGGCTGGTGCGCGTTCAACGCGGTGGCCTGCTCCAGGGAGAACGGGGGCGCGACGTCGAAGCGCCAGCCCTGCAACAGATTGCCGTTGACGCGGTCGCGCGCATACCAGCCGTTGCCGGAAAAATCGAGCCATGCTTCGCGCTGCAGGTTGAGGCGGTTCGCCTCGTCGGCGGCCAGTCCGCG
>Ga0307516_10008416_pt1 | contig 11692 bp, 8 predicted proteins | sample 19_EM_MG_FD_203310 | JGI IMG/M metagenome (GOLD analysis project Ga0307516, IMG submission 203310) | Populus trichocarpa ectomycorrhiza microbial communities from riparian zone in the Pacific Northwest, United States - 19_EM | ecosystem: Host-associated > Plants > Roots > Unclassified | place...
CCATCTCAATCCGCCAATTGTGATACTCGGCCAACTCGCGTGAAATGAATAGACCCAATCCCCGCCCCTCGCCTGGCGGTTTGGATGTGATAAAGGCCTGAAAAATAATCTCCGCCCGTGATGGGTCCACACCAGGTCCGTTGTCCGCCACGACAATCGACTCTGCTTCGGGATCGACTGAGACTACGAGCTCAGGCTTGAAGCCAGATTCAATCCTCTTCTGCGTCTTCAGCCAATATACCGAGTTGCTCACAAGGTTCTCGATAATCTGTATCAGCATTCCCTTCACTGCACGGATCTTAAATGGCCTTTTCGCATTTAAGACCACACGAATCCCGTGCCGCTTGAACTGATTCGCGTGGTTGTCGAGAACGGTACCCACCACCTCTCGCGCATCAAATGACGACTTTGTCTGGCGTCGCTCACCAGTAAATTCGTCGAACGCAGAAACTCGCTTCTGAAGGGTTTTCAGTTGTTCTTCCAGTGCCGACAAGCTGACCTTCTCGTTTCCCTGGCGTTCTGATAGCAGACGCAGGGTGTGCGACACCGCTCGATCCAATTCATGGAAAATGAATTCCGTCATCAAACCAATGCCGGCAAGTTGTACGAACTTCTCCCGATCAGTCTTTGCTGTCGCAGCATCTTTCGCCGCAACCTCCATCACCGTCTGGACGGTCTCCGTGAGCTTGCTGAACAGACCTTCCAGTCGCGTTATGGTAGGTATAGCGGCGGCGCCGGCGGTTCGCCTCAGAACGGCGAACTGCTCGCGCGCCGCCTGCTCGGCATTTGCGAGATCAACACTCGCCAACCTATCTTTTCGCTCTTTTAGCGCGTGGGCTTTGTCAGCTTCGTTTATCAGTCCACGAAATTCATTGTGCAGAAGCCACATAAGAATTATTCGAAGCGCATCGCGCGCGTCTGATTGAACCAAGCCCTCGCGGTTTGTCTGTTCGCTGAGCGCTGCGTGACCCGCTGTGACGCGAACACGTCCAATCACTTGTTGGCGATTGAGCTTGAAGCCGGTTTGTCCAAACGCATTCTTGTCGAGCTCTAACCAATCGTCGCCTGGCTCGCCATAGGGCAGGATGCGAAAACCCCGCCGAAAGAGCATAGGACCGCCGGCCCATCTTCGAATCTCCGCTTGCGTTTGCTGTTTCTTCTGAGTGAGGCCTTCGACCGCCTCAACAATTCGCCGGTTATACCAGTAGATTTCGACGTCGAAGGCTCCGAGCGCTTGTAGAGCTTTCAATCGCAGAGGTGTTGCGCTGTTGGCTGCATGGCCAGTCTTCCCACGCCGACGGAAGACGCGTTGTGCGATCGAGAGCACTTCGGCTCCCTTTTGGCGTACGTCACGCGTGGCATTGCGTAGCCGGTAGTTCATCTTACCGTTTAAGACAGGCTCGCCTTTGTTGATCTCGAAACGCAGCAGACAGGTCGCGTGCGCAGCTCTTAAAAGTTGGTCAGGAATGGAGGGGATCAGAAAGCGCTTGGAGTTGTAGCGGGCGGTGATCAGGCGATTTGCGCGGCCCTTTTCAAACGGATCAACCATCCGCGCGACTTTACCGGACAGCATCTCGCTGAATCGGTCGGCCGACCAGTCGGACGACAATTGGCTAATGCGCAAGGTTGTGCCTTGAAACCGTGAGTCCGTCTTGCGCTTGCCGCGATGCGGCGCAACAGGAATATCGGAAACTTCAAGTTCCGAGTCATGCGAGAAGGCAGACCAGTCGATGTCCAATACGTTGAAGTACTCGTCGTTGGACCTAGTGGTGGACACTCGCAAGTGGTCGCCCAAGCGCATCGTAGACAGGCGCCCGACGCCCTTGTCGCCCAGATATTCGGCGCCGCTCATGTTCTGAGCACGACGGGAACGCGTTCCCACGGTTAGGAAAACGTCGCCCAAGTCTTTGAACGACATCCCATGTCCTCCATCGATTACTTTGATGCTGTTGTGGGTCTTGTAAGCAGCAACTAAGGCATCTCTGAGTTCGTCGTCGTCGGCGGAATCGATGTCGGCGAGGAAGGCTTCGATCCACTCGGGTGACGCGCTGGTATCGATTGAGGATCGAAGTTGCCGGACAAGGTCGGTCTTCGAAAATTCCTCTTCTTTATCGATCGCGTCGTCTATCGCGTCCAGGGCAGCCATGTAAGCGCTATGCGGGAGCACGATGCGCACGTCCAGCTCGATACTGGGCGACTTCGCATCGACTGCGTTTTTTATCAATTCGTAGAGCGCGACTTCATCAGAACTGATGAGCTCTTTGCCCAACTCCAAGAGTGCACGAGCCGCAATTTTGAAAGCCAAGTCGATTTCTCCGTGCTCGGCCGCAGAGAAGCTGCAGCTGTATGCCGAGAGCGTTTCCGGCCCGAGCGAGTGTAACCAACTCTGCCCGTTTCGGAACGCAGTGTCGGCTCTGATCCCCTCAAGATACTTGCATGCCACCGTGATTTTGGTCGAGAGGAGACGAGTCAAACCAGCTATGCATTGGTTTTGGCCGCGACTCGCATGGGAATTTGCTTTCGGCTATCCGAGTTGCGGGAAAAACCGTACTCTGTCGCCATGGCGGATCCCCTTTCTTCTTGATTGCGCGCGACAAGATAACCGTCTCCTCGTCCGTCCCAACCAAATCCGAACAAATGTGTATATTAGTGTGTATATCCTGAAGCTATTGCTTATGTATATTCCTTATAATTCAACTAATTAGTATATATATGCTCCTGATGATCGACAACTACGACAGCTTCACCTACAACCTCGTGCAGTATCTGGGCGAGTTGGGCGAAGACGTGCGCGTGGTGCGCAATGACGCGTTGTCGGTGGACGAGATCCGCCGGCTGGCGCCGTCGCGTATCGTGATTTCGCCGGGGCCGGGCACGCCGGATCATGCCGGGGTGTCGCTGGCGCTGATCGAGAAGCTGGGCGCGCAGGTGCCCATTCTCGGCGTGTGCCTCGGGCATCAGAGCATCGGCCAGGCGTTCGGCGGGCGCGTGATCCGCGCACAGCGCATCATGCACGGCAAAACCTCGCCGATTCATCACAACGGCACGGGCGTGTTCGCCGGGCTGCCGAATCCGTTCGAGGCGACGCGCTATCATTCGCTACTTGTGGAGAAATCCACATTGCCGCAGTGCCTGGAAGTCACTGCGTGGACGCAGGACGAACACGGCGGCGTGGATGAGATCATGGGCCTGCGCCATCGCACGCTCGCGATCGAAGGCGTGCAGTTCCATCCCGAGTCGATCCTCACGCAGCACGGTCACGACCTGCTGCGCAATTTCCTGACCGAGCAGCGCCGCGCCGCGTAGCCGTTGCTGTTCAGCCCTCAGCCTCAACTGTCGGACAACCGTGCCCATCACACCGCAACAGGCGCTGCAGCGCACGATCGAGCATCGCGAAATCTTCCAGGACGAGATGATCGACCTGATGCGCCAGATCATGCGCGGCGAGGTCACGCCGCCGATGGTCGCGGCGATTCTCACCGGCTTGCGCGTGAAGAAGGAAACCGTCGGCGAGATTGCCGCCGCCGCGAGCGTGATGCGCGAGATGGCCGCGCGCGTGCACGTGCCGGCGTACCCGCACTTCGTGGATATCGTGGGCACGGGCGGCGACGGCACCAACACGTTCAATATTTCCACAGCGTCGATGTTCGTGGTGGCCGCGGCCGGTGCGCGCGTTGCCAAGCATGGCAACCGCAGCGTGTCGTCCAAATCCGGCAGCGCCGACGTGCTCGAAGCGTTCGGCGCGACGATCGATCTCGCACCCGAGCAGGTGGCGCAGTGCCTGGAGGAAACCGGCATCGGCTTCATGTTCGCGCCGATCCACCATCCGGCGATGAAGATGGTCGCGCCGGTGCGCCGCGAAATGGGCGTGCGCACGCTGTTCAACATTCTCGGGCCGCTGACCAACCCGGCCGACGCGCCGAATATCCTGATGGGTGTGTTCCATCCGGATCTGGTCGGCATCCAGGTGCGCGCGCTGCAGCGCCTCGGCGCCAAGCGCGCACTGGTGGTGTGGGGCCGCGATGGCATGGATGAGATCACGCTGGCCGATGTCACGCAGGTGGCCGAGTTGCGCGACGACACGGTGCGCGAATACGAAATTCACCCACGCGACTTCAGTCTCGATGTCGGTGGCGGCGCGAGCTTGCGCGTGAACGACGCGGCCGAGTCGCGCCTGCGCGTGCTCGATTCGCTGGACAACAAGCCCGGCGCGGTGCGCGATATCGTGCTGCTCAATGCCGGCGCGGCGTTGTACGTGGCGGATCTGGCCGACTCGATCGCGGCGGGCATTGCGAAGGCGCGCGCTGTCGTCGAAAGCGGTGCCGCGAAAGCGAAACTCGAACAGTTCGTCGCCGCGACGCGGCGTATCGCGGCGCGCTGAACGTGAGCGACATTCTCGCCCGCATCCTGGCGCGCAAAGCCGAAGAAGTCGCCGCACGCCGCGCGCGCGTCAGCGACCAAGAACTGATTGCGCGTTGCGCCGATGCGTCGCCGCCGCGCGGTTTTCGTGTTGCACTCGAGGTGAACATCGCTGCCGGCAAAGCCGCGGTGATCGCCGAAGTGAAAAAGGCCAGCCCGAGCAAAGGCGTCATGCGCGCGGATTTTCATCCCGCCGATATCGCGCGCAGCTACGAAGCCGGCGGTGCGGCGTGCTTGTCGGTGCTTACCGACGTGGATTTTTTCCAGGGCGCCGACGATTACCTGCAGCAGGCGCGGGCCGCTTGCACGCTACCGGTGCTGCGCAAGGATTTCGTGATCGATGCGTACCAGATCCACGAAGCACGCGCGCTCGGCGCGGATTGCATCCTGCTGATCGTGGCGGCGCTGGACGATGCGCAGCTGGTGGATTTTTCCACAATGGCGCATGCCCTTGGCATGGATGTGCTGATCGAGGCGCACGACGGAGCCGAACTGGAGCGTGCGCTTGCGACACCGGCGCGCTTGGTCGGCATCAACAACCGCAACCTGCGCACGTTCGAAACCTCGCTCGACATCACGCTCGCGTTGCGCGCGCGCGTGCCGGCCGGGCGGCTGCTGGTCACCGAATCGGGCATCCACACGCCGGCCGACGTGGCACGCATGCGTGCAGCGGATGTGCACGCTTTCCTCGTTGGCGAAGCGTTCATGCGCGCCGCCGATCCCGGCGCGGAGCTTGCACGCCTGTTCCAATAAGTTTGTCCAGGTGAATTTGTTCACGTGAATTTGTTCCGGTGAGGCAGCTTGCATGAGCGAACCGACACCCGCTTCCACTGCGCCACCGTCTGCGGCACCGGTCGTGCTGTTCGATTTCGACGGCGTGCTGTTTCGCGGCGATTCGTTCAGCGCGCTGATCGGCAAACATCTGCGCCGCCAGTGGTGGCGCGTCGCGCTCGCCTTGCCGGTGCTGCTGTTGCTCGCACCGCTGCTGGCGGTGCGTCGCATGCGCCGGCCCATCCTGCGCTTCATCGTGCATATCGCGTTGATCGGCGTGTCGGAAACGCGTTACCGGCAGATGGCCGCGGAGTTCGGACGCGGTCTCGCAGCGGACACCGAGAAGTTCATCGAAGGCGGCCTGGCAGCGATCAAGCGGCACGCCGCGAGCGGCGCTCGCGTGGTCGTGGTCAGCGGTTGCGAGGAAACGCTGGCGCGCGCGATTCTCGATGAACTCGGCCTGCGCGACATCGAGCTGATCGCCTCGCGCCTGGTCGGCGGCCGCTTCGGCATGCGCGTGGGCGTACACACGTTCGGTCCGGAAAAAGTCCGCCAGCTCGCGGCACGCGGCATTCACCCACCGTGGGATATCGCCTACAGCGATTCCTCCACCGATGCCGCGATGCTCGTCGCGGCGCGTTCCTCGGTACTCGTCAACGCCAAACCCGCCACGCGCGAACGCTTGATCAAGCGCCTCGGCCGCGCACCCGATCAGGACGTGCACTGGGATTGATGGGCGCGTCACCGCGCTGTCATGCACACGGAACATTGCCCGCACACACTGCAGCAGCGGCCCCGCCGGCCGCGCGCAAGCTGCCGCACAGGGGCGGCCGCGCGCCACTGAAATTTTTGACGAACATGAGCATGCCACTGGCACATCCGCGCGCGGAGACGCCCCCTGTTTCCGCCGTTGCACCGGCAAATGCGCGCAACGAATTGGCGCGCGTGGGCGCACTCGCGCACTGGCTCGAGCCGGTGGCGCCGACGGCGCCGATCCTTGCCGTCGGCGAACGCTTTCTCGATGCGGCGAGCGCACCGTGGTTGTCGCTGCCGGTGGTCGAGCGCGGCAAGGTGTTCGGCAGCGTGAGCCGCTACGAATTGATGCAGCGTGTCTACATCAAGCCGTTCGGCCGCGAGCTGCACGGCAAGCGGCCGATCGCGAGCATGATGCACGCGCAGCCGCTGGTGTTGTCCGCCGACGCGACGATCGAGGAAGCCAGCCGCACGATCGCCGCGCGCATCCGTCAGCCGCTGATGGAAGATTTCATCGTGACCGACGCAGACGGCAACTATGCCGGCGCAGGCAAGGTGCTCGACGTGCTCGGTGCGATGGAGCAGCGTATCGCGGCGCACTCGCAGGAACTAGAACAGGCATATCGCAAGCTGAAGTCGTCGCAGACACAGCTGATCCAGTCGGAAAAAATGGCCTCGCTCGGGCAGATGGTCGCGGGGCTCGCGCACGAGATCAACACGCCGCTCGGCTACGTACGCAACAACGTGGAGATGACGCAGGCGGCACTGGCCGACGTCGCGAACCTGGTCGGCGCGCAAGCGCGCGTGATCGACGCGATGCTGTCGGGCGCGGACGAAACCGAATTCGCGGCGCGCGTGAGCGCGCTCGAAGCGCAGCGTGCGACCATCGATGCGGGTGCGCTGGACGATTTGCGCGGTCTGCTCGACGACACCGTGTTCGGTGTAGGCCAGATCGCCGAGCTGGTCGGCAACCTGAAGGATTTCAGTCGGCTCGATCAGGCGCGTCGCGAGCGCGTCGACGTACACAGGCTCATCGACAGCGCGCTGAAGATCGGCGGCAATCTGTTGCGCAAGAAAGACATCACGGTCGTGCGCCAGTTCGGTGACATTCCGCCGATCGAATGTTCGCCTGCGCAGATCAATCAGGTGCTGCTGAACCTGATCACGAACGCGGCGCAGGCGATCGAGCACGCGCAGGGCCGCATCACGCTGCGCACGCACGCGGTCGGCCACTACCTGCTGATCGCGGTCGAGGACAACGGCAAAGGCATTCCGGCCGAATACATCGCGCGCATATTCGATCCGTTCTTCACCACCAAGCCGATCGGGCAGGGCACCGGCCTTGGTCTGTCGATCTGCTATCAAATCATCGAGCAGCACGGTGGACGTATTCGCGCGGCGTCCACGCCCGGCACCGGCACGCGCTTCCTGGTCGCGCTGCCGACGAACGCAAACGCGGAGGTCGCGACATGAGCCAAGAACGCGCCACGATCCTGTTCGTCGACGACGAGGAACGCATTCTGCGTTCGCTGCGCATGCTGTTCCGTGGACCGTACGAAGTGCTGATGACGACTTCGGGCGCTGCCGCGCTCGACATGGTGCGCAACCGGCGCGTACACGTGATCGTGAGCGACCAGCGCATGCCCGAGATGCTCGGCGTGGATCTGCTGCGGCGCGTTCGCGAAGCGTCGCCAGCCACGATGCGCCTGCTGCTCACCGGTTACTCCGATTTGCAGGCGATCATCGCGTCGGTCAACGAGGGCGAGATTTTCCGCTTCATCGAAAAGCCATGGCAGCCGCAATATTTGCTCGATGTGGTCGGTCAGGCCGCGAAAGTGGCAGTGCGCGGATTCGCGCCGACGCCGCAGGCGCCCGCTCTCGCAGCGGTGCCGGCCGTTGCGCTCAAGATGCTCGTGATCGACGAAGACGCCGCGACACAGCAGCTCGTGCGCGAACTGGTCGGCAGCCAACACCACGTGTTTCACGCGGACGCGATCGAAGCGGCGCTCGCTATTCTGAGCGAACACGAAATCGCCGTGGTCGTGGCGGAATTGAGCCATCGCCGCGACGACGTCGCCGGTGCGCTGAAGACGCTCAAGCAATACACGCCCGGCACGCTGACCATCGCTACCTCGCCGCTGCGCGACGCACGCAGCCTGATCGAGCTGATCAATCAGGGGCAGATCTATCGCTTTCTGCCCAAGCCGCTCTCGCGTGAATTGCTGCGCCGTGGCTTGCTTGCGGCGATTGCGCACTATTCGCGCATCAAGGCTGCGCCGATGCTGGCGCAGCGGCACGCAGTGGAACAGGCGAAGTTCGAGCCGATGTCGCTGTCGGCGCGCCTGTTCGACTATTGGAAGCGCATTCGCGAGAACGGCAAGGCGCAGAAGGTGGCGTAGAGAACCATCCGCACACTTCGTCATTCCGGCATTCCCTGCCGGGATGACGGCGGGTGGATGACGGTTCGCGCCTGCAGCGCTTGATCTCCGCGTTGCAACGCGATACGTTAGCACTAACGTAAGTGCTGACGGATGGTCCGCATGTTCCTGCAATCGCAAGCCGAATTGGCCTTGGGCAGCCGCTTCAAGGCGATTTCCGAAAGCCTGTATGGCATCGCCAACGCGGCGTATCGCGCCGCGGGCGTGGAGATCGATGCGCACTGGTTTCCGGTGCTGCGCTATCTGCAGGTGAAAGGACCGGCCGGTGTGGGCGACATCGCCACGGCGATCGGGCAGACGCATTCGGCCGTCAGCCAGCTCGCCACGAAGCTGCAGCGCAGCGGCTGGATCGTGCGCAAGAACGACCGCGCCGACGCGCGCCGCAGCGTGCTCGAACTGAGCGCGGAGGGCGAACGCCGCCTCGGTGCGATGGGGCCGATCTGGTGCGCGATCCGGCGCGGCGCGCATGCTGCGCTGATGCGCAACGTGGGTAGCCTGCACGATGCGTTGCCGAAGTTCGAAGCGGACATAATGGGCGACGGTGTGTTGAAAGACGTCCTCGCCGAGTACGCGCGGCTCGCGGTGATGCAACCAGTCGTCGTGCCGTTCCGCAAACCGCTGCGGGAACATTTCAATCGGCTCAACGCGGATTGGCTCGAACGCTACTTCGCGCTCGAAGAGATCGACAAGCGTGTCCTGTCGGAGCCAGAAGCGCACGTGCTGGAACCCGGCGGTGCCATTGTGTTTGCGCTCGTCGATGGCGAAGTGATCGGCACCTGTGCGCTGCTCAAGGAAGCGCCGGGTGTCTACGAGCTGACCAAGATGGCGGTGGAAACCGGCTGGCGCCGCATCGGCGCCGGGCGCTTGCTGCTGGACGCGATCATCGCGGAGTTCCACAAGCGCCGCGGCAAGATGCTGTTCCTGGAATCGAGCACCAAGCTCGGTCCCGCGCTGAAATTGTATGAGAGCGCCGGCTTCGTGCACCACCCGGCGCCGCGTCCGGGTTCGCACTACCAGCGTTCGGACGTCTATATGATTTATGAGCCGAAGACAAAGGCGAAGGCGCGCAAGCGTGCGTGATGCGCGAGCGCTCTTGCAGGATGGGTTTCGCTTGCGCTCAACCCATCCCGCGGCGGCTATGTGTCGACCCAAAGCGGACACTCCGACAGCACCGGCATCCAGTTAAACCCTATTCCTCATCAAAGACATCTCAGGCAACGACAGTTCTCCGCTGCGATGGACTTGATGAAACGGCATGTTCTATCCATAGTGTTGACGGTTGCCTCCGGTTTTGCGTTTGGGCAAGCGGCAAAGCCCCAATATGGACCTTGGGGATTCGATCTGAATGGGATGGATCATTCTGTTCGCCCCGGCGACGATTTTTTTCGTTACAGCGGTGGCACATGGATGAAAGAAACGCCGATTCCACCGGACCGTTCGTCGTGGAGCCCGTTCTTCATCCTTCGCGCAAACGCCGAACGAGATGTAAAGGCCATCGTTGAAGATGTCTCGCGGCGGCCCAACGCAAAGGGCTCGATCGAACAAAAAATCGCCGACTTCTACGCTTCTTATCTCAACACGACGGCGATCGAAGAAGCGCAGCTTGCTCCGATCCTTGACGATCTGGCCGCGATCGCTGCCGTGCCTACCTATGAAGGCATTGCGAGTCTCATGGGACGACCCGATATCAGTGTCGGTGGGCCCGTCTCAATCAGCCCCTGGCCTGATGCGAAGAATCCTGACCGCTATGCCGTCAATATCGTTCAATCGGGTCTCAGCCTGCCGGATCGCGACTACTATCTGAAGGACGAAGAGAAGTTCGTTGAGGTGCGCGTCAAATACCGCACTTACGTTGAGAAGATGCTCGCGCGCGTCCAGTACCCGGAGCCGGGCAACGCGGCCGATTTAGTTGTTGCGCTGGAAACTGAAATCGCCAAACGACAATGGCCGAATGAAAAGCGAAACAATCGTGATCTCACCTACAATCCGAAGTCGCAGGCTGAACTAAAAGCGTTCGCACCCGACTTTCCGTGGAGCAGCACGTTGTCCACGCAGGGCATTCCGGCACAGGATTTCTTCGTCGTCAAAGAGGCGGATGCGATAGAGGCACTGGCCAAGCTATTTCGCGCGACGCCAATCGAAACCTGGCGCGCGTACATGACGTTTCATTACTTGAACGGCATTGCCGATGTGCTGCCTGCTGTGTTCGACGATTTGTCGTTTGACTTCAATGGCCGTACGCTTTCGGGTCAGCCGCAAAAACGCGAGCGCTGGAAGCGTGCCACCACGGCGCTCAACGGCGCACTCGGTGAAGCGGTAGGGCAACTCTATGTGCGTCGTCACTTCACGCCAAAGGCAAAGGCGCAGATGGCCGCGCTCGTCGAGAACCTTCGAGCGGCGTACGCTGCACGGATCTCGAAATTGGCGTGGATGTCGGAAGGGACAAAGCACGCGGCATTGCGGAAACTAGCCAAGTTCCGCGTCAAAATCGGCTACCCGGACAAATGGCGAGACTACTCGACGCTTGAAGTTCGCGCAGGCGATCCCATCGGCAACCGAAAACGCGCCAGGGAATGGGAGTGGAGACGCGTGACTATTCGTCTCGACGAAACAACCGACCGCGACGAATGGGGTAGGACGCCACAGACCGTCAACGCCTACTACAACTCGTACTTCAATGAGATCGTTTTTCCCGCCGCAATTCTACAACCACCCTACTTCGACCCCGCTGCAGATCCTGCCGTGAACTACGGCGGAATCGGCGGCGTGATCGGACATGAGATGGGACACGGTTTCGACGATCAAGGTTCGAAGTCCGACGAAAACGGCGTACTGCACACATGGTGGAAAAAAGAAGACGTGGAAAAGTTCAATGCGATGACTGCACTCCTGTCGCGGCAGTACTCGCAATACGAAGCGCTACCCGGCACTCACGTAAATGGCGAACAGACACTTGGCGAGAATATTGGCGACAACGGCGGTCTTAGCGTTGCGCTCGAAGCGTATCTCATCTCGCTACACGGCAAGCAAGCGCCCGTCATCAACGGATTCACTGCACTCCAACGATTCTTTCTCTCCTGGGCGCAAACGTACCGCGAGAACATCCGCGATGAACAATTGCGTGCCGACTTGACCTCCGACCCGCATAGCCCAGCGGAATTTCGCGTCAACGGCGTCGTGCGAAACATGGATGCCTGGTACGAGGCTTTTGATGTAAAGCCCACGGACAGACTTTATCTGAAGCCGGCGGACCGAGTGCACATCTGGTAGAGGTACCAATCCTGTCGACGTGATCCAGCCGTGGACTTCCA
>Ga0307516_10008417_pt1 | contig 11691 bp, 11 predicted proteins | sample 19_EM_MG_FD_203310 | JGI IMG/M metagenome (GOLD analysis project Ga0307516, IMG submission 203310) | Populus trichocarpa ectomycorrhiza microbial communities from riparian zone in the Pacific Northwest, United States - 19_EM | ecosystem: Host-associated > Plants > Roots > Unclassified | place...
TTCCTTACCGTCGCCGGCAGCACCCTCGCCATGGTCGTCGCAGCGGCGACACCGGCCTTCGCGGCCCCACCCGCCGAACTGCCCGGCAACGCCGACGTGATCGAAAGGACCTGGCAGCCGGCCTACGACTACGACACCAACGGCTGCTACCCGACGCCCGCCGTTGGACCCGACGGCACGGTCAACGGCGGGCTCAACCCGACCGGATCGCTCAGCGGCGAGTGCCACGACGCCTCAGACCTCGACAACACCAACGGGTACTCGCGGTACAAATGCAACAACGGGTGGTGCGCCATCGCCTACGGCCTCTACTTCGAAAAGGACCAGGCACTCGCCGACAGCTCCGTCGGCGGTCACCGGCACGACTGGGAGCACGTCGTGGTCTGGGTGCAGAACAACCAGGCCGTCTACGTCTCCGCCTCGGCGCACGGCGAGTTCAACGTGTACCCGGCGAGCAGCGTCCTGTGGGAGGGCACCCACCCCAAGATCGTCTACCACAAGGACGGTCTGAGCACACACACGTTCCGCCTCGGCAACAGCAACGACGAACCGCCGGAAAACGCCTACGGCACCTGGCAGTATCCGTCCCTGGTCGGCTGGAACGGCTACCCCAGCACCGCCATCCGCGACACCCTGAGCAACTACGACTTCGGAAGCGCCATCTTCGGCCTCAAGGACAGCTACTTCTCCACCACTCTGAGCCGGGCCATGCCGTCCGGAATCGCGTTCGACCCGAGCTCCGCCACGCCGAACAACCTCAAGCTGGTCAACCGGGCCACCGGCAAATGCCTCGACGTGTACGACTGGTCCACCGCAGACTCCGGCGAGGTGCTGCAGTGGGCGTGCAGCGGCGGCAACAACCAGCGCTGGCAGGTCGAGCCGCTCGGCGACGGCACCAGCCGGATCATCAACACCAACAGCGACAAGGTCCTCGACGTGGCGGACTGCGGCACCGCCGACGGCACCGCCGACATCCAGCAGTACACCTGGTGGAACAACAACTGCCAGCGTTGGCAGCTGGTCGACACGGACAGCGGCTGGTTCCGGCTGCTGAACCCGAACAGCGGCAAGGTGGCCGACGTCGCCGACTGCAACAGCGCCGACGGCACCGAGGTCCGGCTGTGGACGTGGCTGAACAACAGCTGTCAGCAGTGGTCGTTGCAGCCCTGACAGCCTGGATCAAGCTCCGCGTCCGTTCACGCTGACGAACTCAGATATCGCTAACTCGGTTACGGGAGCTCCAGGAACTCCCGCAACGCGGCCTCTACCGTCTGCATCGTCTCGTGGGAGACGAAGCCGTGGTTTTCTCGCAGAGCGGTCCGGTCGAGGATCTGGACCACGCTGTGGATGCGGACGAACGCGCCGGCCAAGGGGTTTCCCGCCGCGAGTCGCACGGCGAGGTGATTGGGATGCGGCGCCTCCCGGACGACGGTCAGCGCCCAGACCGCGAGTTCGGGCACGGCGTTGTACTCGTCGTTGCTGATGACCAGGACGCGATGCTGTGCCCCACCGCGCAGCAGAGTCCAGATCTGACCACGATTTACCACTGGCTGCCGGCGAGCGCCACGTCGTTGCTGGCCTCGATCAGGGCCTCGTCCTCGGTGACCTGCTGCGGGGTCCGGCGACGGAGATGCTCGGCCATCGCCTGGGCGGCGGACCGCTGACGGTCCCGCCTCGCCTGGGCGAGCAGCGGCTGCACGGCGGCGGCGACGGCACCGGAGGCGTTCCCGGTGTCACGCAGGAACGCGGCGATCTCGTCGGGCACGCTGATGGTCATCTTCGTGGTCATACTTTCATCCTACCAACGGGTGCGCCCAGACCCGCCGCTATCAGAAGGGAGGCCCCCCACGATGCGTGATCGTCGACAGCCGGCTCTTCGATGAAGGTGCCGTACGGCTTCCTTACGCATGCGATGCCGTCGAGGCTGCATGGCCGGTAGCCGCCTTTCCGATCACCGGACACCGGCGCTCTAGTCGCGCGCGACGGGCGCTGGATAGGCGGATCGGCCTTATAGGTCAGCGGCCTCGAGAGTCTTGATGAAGGTCGGTCGGCGGGCGTGCCGCGCCCGGAGCTCCTGCAGGTATGACGTAAACGCGGTCGGATCGCCGGCCTTCATATACGCATCACGGAGGGCGGGCAGGAGGGTGATGGCCCGGCGGTAGCGGTATTTGTCACCGGCGTTCAGAATACGCCGTTCGATCATGTCCTGGTACGGGGTCACAACGTCGGCCGGGTGGCTGGTGCGGCGTTGTTCCAGCAGTTTGAGCCACTGCTGGTCGCCGAGCGAGGTTCGATGCTCCTGGCCGAGTTGCCACGCTTCGGCGTCGCGACCGAGTGACAGGAGCACGTCGAGCAGTTCGCCGGCGTAGGCCGGTTGCCGGGCGACCCGCTCTGTCAGGATCGCCAGCGCCCACGGTGCCGGGTCGTCGGCCTCGATCGTGGCGCTGGTCGCGGCGAGTGCCCGGTAGGCGGTGGCCGTCGGGTTCCGGGCGAATTCGTCCCGGCGGACCTGGACAGCGTCGTCGGGTCGGCCGTCGGCGAGAAGCATCTCGACCAGGGCGTCCCGGAGCTGGCCGGTGTGCGGCGAGTCCGGCTTGTCCGCTAGGCCGCGCCTGGCCCACGTGATCGCCTCCGGGCGGCGGCCGGCGTCGCGCAGGGCGAGTGTGATCCGCTCGCACTGGACGGCACTTTCGAGGTGTTCGGCGAGAACGGTGACGTATCGGTCGATGTCACCGGACACCTCCGCCAGTTGTTCCCGCAGGTCCCGTACGGCGGACACGGCCGTCCACGACTGCGGGTCGGCAGTCTGCGCGTGGGTCTCGACCAGGCGGGCGATTTCGGCGAGGCCGGGCTCACCGAGCGCTTCGGCAAAGTCTCGCAGCACGACCCGAGGCCAGCCAGAGCCGTCGCAGGCAAGCGTGACCAGCCACTTCGCGAGAGCAGCCGGTTTCGGAGGTGCTGCGGCACAGGCCCGCGCGTACAGACCCATGATCTCGCGCAGATCGTCCCCGACGATGCCGGACGAGTCGTCCAGGTACGCCAGCGCCCGGGTCATCCGGTCGACCGCCTTACGCAACACCGGGACAGCCTGTGCCGCGTGGCCGGAGTGAATCAGCCGATCGCATGCTTCGGCCACCGCTCGGGCCGTCTGCGAATACTCTCTGCGTCCTCCGTGCGGGTGTTGCCGCCGGTCCCGCCTTAGCCGGTCCACCAGGACAGCCACGTCGTCTTCGTCGGCCATGCCGGCGCCCCCTTATATTCCGTCAGAAGCGTCGGCCTACGCTCGTCTCAGACGTTCCTGCCGACCCTGCTCACCGCCGCGCCGCGAACGCCGCCAAGCGCTCGCTGACCGGGCTCACCCGTGGGCGGGGCGGCCGGACGTAGTAGCCCGGCTTGACCTCGCGCATCAGCTCATCGCCGTCGCGGCTCCAGTCGAACCGTGGCCGTTTCAGCAGCCGCCGAAACACCGCGCTCGCCTTGTCCGTGTCTCGATCGGCCAGCCGGCGCAAAACCATCGGTTCCACGCTGTCATCGTGCAGATAGGACAACACGTGCTCGCGCCACCGGCGGCGCCGGAGCAGATCCGGGTTGGCGAATGCCTCTTCCACCAGGCCGAACTCGGCGTAGAACCCGAGCCCATCCGTCTCGTCGTAGACCAACGCCACCGTATCCGACTCGATCACGTCCGGCGGCAACTCGACCGACATCCCTCGGGGCAGGCCTTCCGGCTCCGGCCCGAGGATCTCCGCACGGCAGAACGTGTAGTAGGCGTTGAGCCGTTCCTGAGCCTGCTCTCCGGGCACCACCACCAGGTCAGCATCGAAGAACCGGATGAACCGTTCCCGGTCAGTGCGCTGGTGCTCCCATGCCCGCGCCAGCTTCTCCGGATTCCGGAACACTGCCTCCGGCGTACGCAAAGACATGTCCAACGCAAGCTGGTATGCGACGTCGCGCTCGGCCGCACGCAGTACGTTGGTCGGCCCACTCAGCATCCACTCGTCGCCGACCGCGATCAGCCGGGCGATGATGAACGAACGGCGGGGCATCTGCCGGAACACCGACGGCCCCATGTTCGACCGGACCCGGTAGGTCATCTCGTCGACCAGGCTCTCCACCACCAGCGCCTGCCCGTCACGCCGCTGCACCTCGAACGGGCCCTGCACCACATCCTGCCAGCCCAGCAGCATCTCCCGCTCGGGCTCAGACAGCTGTGGATGGGCAGCGACGAATTGCTCCACCACCGTCTGGCCGTTGGACAACTCGTGTTCCAGCACGAAGCAGTCCCACAGCAGCATCAGCCGCTGTTCATCGACGACCTCCAGGCCGTTCCCGCACTCCGCCAGGAAACGGGAGGCGGCGCCGTCATACCGAGGCTGTTGAGAGAACGCCACCAGCTCGCTCTTGAATTCGCCAGCACGCCGCAGAAACGCAGCATCCACCACCATTTGCGCTACTCCAGTCCAGGACACAATCGGGGCCGCGCCACCCTATCGATCATCCCGGCCACCAGGCGCGCCCGGCCCGTCCTCCAGCGGTGGTCGCCTGTGATCGGCGACCCGACCCGACCGATGCGGCGCACGGGCAGGGACTTCCCCGCCGCGATCAAGACCGTGACGACCCCACAGCGCGCATGCCAGTCGGTCAGGTGTTGTCCTGGTCCGGCTCCGCTTCGGACTCCGGCTCGCCGATCGGAGGCACCGGTGGGGTGTCGTACTTGCGGCCTCGTTTCTGCAGTCGGGCCTGCGAGCTGGCGGAGAGGTATTTTCCGGCCCGCGATGCCGAACCGGTCTCGGTCTCCCGCGCGAGATAGTCGAGCGTCGCGGCTTCCTCGGCCAGGTCGGCCGCCAGCGCCTCGGGCGCACCGGGCTGGGCTTGGGCGATCTCCTGTTGTGCCTGCCGGATCTCTTTCAGCGCCGCAGCAGAGTCACCGCTGTTGAGCAGGTTGGAGGCGCGGCGCTTCGCCTGCTGAGCGCGCAGGTAGACCAGTTCGGTGCGTACCACTGGATCGGGGATGCGGCCGGCAGCCCGGTCGCCGGGCACCGCGTTTACGTGCACCGGCACCGTCACCGAATGTTGGGCCAGTGCCGGCAGCTCGACGTATGTGAAGGTGAGCGTCGCCACCTCGTTCAGCCCCAGCGCGGCGACCGCCGGGACGTCGAAGGTCAGCACGAGCTTGCGGGTCTCCCCGGCGTAGAAGCTGCCGAGCTCGATGAGCAGGCCGTCGTCGACTACATTGGCCGGCAGGTCGTTGACCACCAGCACATCCCTGACCACCGGGGCGAGCCGCACATGTAGCGATGCGGCCTGGGCGGTTTGCGCGAGCAGCCCTTCTACCTCGCCGGCGATCAGCGCGGCAGCGGTGTCCGGCTCCTCCGCGAAGTGCTCGTTGCCGGAGCCGCCGCGGGCGATCCCCGACATGATTCGCTCGTCGTAGCCCAGACCGAAGCCGAGCGTCGAGGTGGTCACCCGGTGCGTGTACGCCTCGGCCGCCACCCGGGCCAGCGTGTCAGGGTCGGTGATACCGACGTTGGCGTGTCCGTCGCTGATGATCAGCACGGTGGCGCCAGCCGCACCGGCTACTCGTCGGGCCTCCTGCAGTCCGCGAAGGTAGCCGCCGGACAGGTCCGTACTCCCGCGCGTCTGTACGCCCGCGATCGCGCGCTTGACCGCCGCCTTGTCGGCCAGCCGCGTCGCGGGTACCGCAACGTCGACCTTGTCGTCGAAGACCACCAAGCCGAAGTGGTCCCGCGGGTCGAGCCGGTCGACAAGGCTCGAAAGGGCGGTCTTCGCGCCGGTGAGCCGGCCGCCGCGCATCGAGCCGCTGCGGTCGAGCACCACCTGCAGCGTGCCCGGCACCCGCTCGCCGCCGTCGGCGGCCACCGGCGGCGCATTCAGCTCGATCATCACGGACACCTGGTCATCGGTCTCGATGGCGATCATCTCGACATCGAGGTGGGCGGTAATGCGCACAGCGGTTACTCCTTCGCCAAGTCCGGAAGCCCACCGAGCGTAGTAACCGCCCACCACCCGCGACACCGCCCTGGGCCCAACCCTCGTCGGCTACGGCGACGGTGGATGACCCGGTCTCAAGGGGCCGGGGCGAGGACCCAAACGACCATGCACTCGTCGCCGGCGGCATTGGACCAGGTGTGTGGTTCGCGGCCGGGGAAAGTGAAGGCGTCGCCGGCGTTGAGCAGGACCGACTCGCCGGTCAGGGTGATCTCGAGCTGGCCGCGGACGACATAGACGAACTCGACCTCGCAATCGAGCGTGTACAGCTCCGTGCCGCCGCTGCCGCCCGGCTCGATGGTCGAGTGGATCACCTGGAGATGGGTCTGGGTGCCGGGGGTGAGCAGGAGCTCGCTGACGTTGCTGCCGCCGAAGTTGATCGGGCGGCCCTCGCCGGCGCGGACCAGCGAGGTCGTCGGCGGCTCGAACAGGTCGCCGACGCGGATGCCGAGCACCTCGCAGATCGACACCAGGGACGCCACCGACGGGGAGACCTCGTCGCGTTCCAGGCGGCTGATGAAGCCCTTGTTCAGGCTGGTCGCGTCGGCCACCTGCTGCAGGGTGAGGCTGCGGGCCTGCCGGGCCGAGCGCAGCCGCCCGCCGATCGCCGCGCCGGCCGCGGGCGGCTGGGCCACGCGTCGTACCTGGCCTGCCATTTTCCCTCCGGGCCCGTCGTGTTCCGTCAGCATTTTCCAGGACGGGCCGCCGGGATCGGCGGGCGGGGTGCGCGAATTCTATGCAACAAAGGTTGTGTGAGAGGCAACTCAAGACCTATGGTCCCGGCATCAGCGGCCCTCCTGAAGGACTTCGCATGACCGATACCCAGCCCGCGATCGAGCGGCCCAGAATCACCGAGGTCGAGCAGCACGGCATCGACACCATCCCGGCGTCGCACCGGCACTCCCGGCCCCTGGACCTGTTCCGGATCCAGTTCGGCGGCGCGAACACCTTCGCGACCGTCATCCTCGGCACGTTCCCCGTACTGCTGGGCCTGTCGCTCTGGCAGGCCGTCGCGGCGACCGTCGCCGGTGTCGTCGTCGGCGCCCTTTTCCTTATGCCGATGGGACTGTTCGGCCCGCTGACCGGCACCAACAACGCGGTCAGCTCGGGCGCGCACTTCGGCGTCCGCGGCCGCATCGTCGGCTCGTTCCTGTCCCTGCTGACCGCCGTCGCGTTCTACTCGATCTCGGTGTGGGTCAGCGGCGACGCGGTGGTCGGCGCCCTGGTCCGGCTCGCCGGCGTGCACGACTCCGACCTGCTGCGCGGCGTCGTCTACGCGGTGCTCGGCGCGCTTGTCATCGTCGTGGTGATCTACGGTTACGCGTTCATGCTGCTGGTCAACAAGGTCGTGGTGATCGGCAACACGCTGCTGATCCTGCTCGGCGCGGTCGCCTACAGCGGCAAACTCGACCTCGGTTACGACCCCGGCCCGGAGGCGTACTCGCTCGGCTCCTTCTGGCCCACCTTCGTGCTCTCCGCGCTGATCGTGATGGGCAACCCGGTCTCGTTCGGCGCCTTCCTCGGCGACTGGTCGCGCTACATCCCGGCCGGCACGCCGCCGCGCCGGATCCTCGGCGCCACCTTCGCCGCCCAGTTGATGACGCTGGTGCCGTTCCTGTTCGGGGTCTTCACCGCGACCCTGGTCGCCGGCGAGGCCGACTACATCGTCGCCCTGATCAACGTCTCGCCCACCTGGTACGCCCTGCCGCTCATCGTGGTCGCCTTCCTCGGCGGCCTCTCCACCGGCATCACCAGCCTGTACGGCACCGGCCTGGACTTCTCCTCGGTCTTCCCGCGACTCAGCCGGGTGCAGGCGTCCCTGGTCATCGGCACGCTCGCGTTCGTCTTCATCCTGGTCGGCCGCCTCGCCTTCGACCTGATGGCCAGCGTGAACGCGTTCATCGGCGCGATCGTCATCTGCACCACCCCGTGGATGATCATCATGACCATCGGCTACCTGGTCCGCCGGGCCTACTACCGCGAGATTGACCTGCAGGTGTTCAACAAGGGCCGGATCGGCGGCGCCTACTGGTTCCACCAGGGCGTCAACTGGCGCGGCATGGCGGCCTGGATCCCGTCCGCGGTCCTGGGCCTACTGTTCGCCAACTATCCGCCGCTGATCGAGGGCCCGTTCCGCAACGTCGCCGGCGGGGTGGACATCAGCCTGCTCGTCTCGATCGGCAGCGCCGCCGCCGTCTACCTCGTCCTGATCGTCGCCTTCCCGGAGCCCCGGTACGTCTTCGGGCCGGACGGCCCGCGGGGCGTGCCGAGCGCCGACTCCCCGATGCCGGAAATCGTCGACGACCACACCGTCTCGGAGCACCGGGTCCGCGCCCGCGCCGCGTCCGCCGAATGAGGAGAGCGATGTCCGTTCCCCGTATCGTCCGGCACGGTCGCGTCGGTCAGGTCGACGCGACCGTGGTCCCCCGCTTCGCCGGGCCTGCCACCTTCGCCCGGCTCCCCCGCATCGACGAGGTCTCCGACGTCGACGTCGCCGTGATGGGCGTCCCGTTCGACGCCGGCGTCTCCTACCGTCCCGGCGCCCGGTTCGGCCCGGCGCACGTCCGCGAGTCCTCGCGGCTGCTGCGCCCCTACAACCCGGCCGCCGACGTCGAGCCGTTCGCCAGCCAGCAGGTCGCCGACGCCGGCGACCTCGCGGTGAACCCGTTCGGCATCGAGGCCGCGATCGGCCAGATCGAGGCCGGGGCCCGGGCGATGCTGGAGCGGGCCGGCCGGCTGGTCACCATCGGCGGCGACCACACCATCGCGCTGCCGCTGCTGCGGGCGGTGGCCGCCAAGCACGGCCCGGTCGCCGTGGTGCACTTCGACGCGCACCTGGACACCTGGGACACCTACTTCGGGGCGGCGCACACGCACGGGACCCCGTTCCGGCGCGCCTCCGAGGAGGGCCTGATCGACCGGTCCGGCTGCCTGCACGTGGGCACGCGCGGCCCCCTGTACTCAACCCGGGACCTCGCCGAGGACCGGGAACTGGGCTTCCACGTGGTGCCCAGCGTCGAGATCGACGACCTGGGCGCCCGCGGCATCGCCGAGCGGATCCGCGAACGGGTCGAGGACCGGCCGGTCTACCTCTCCATCGACATCGACGTGCTGGACCCGGCGTTCGCGCCCGGCACCGGCACCCCGGAGGCCGGCGGCATGACCAGCCGGGAACTGCTCGCCGTGCTGCGCACGTTCGGCGCGCTGAACCTGGTCGGCGCCGACGTCGTCGAGGTCTCCCCCGCCTACGACCATGCCGAGATCACCGGCATCGCGGCCGCGCACACCGTCTACGAGATCCTGTCCGCTCTAGCACCCCGGAAAGAACTGTGAACGAAGAGATCCTCGCGGCCGCGCGGAAGCTCGTCGAGGCGCAGCCGTTACGGTCCCGGGCCGACTACGAGAAGCTCTGGTACGGGTGGGAGCAGGCCGGTTTCCGGGTACGGTCCTGTGAGTCGTCGGACCAGCAGGTGCAGGTCCTCGGCGACGTGGCTGTCTTCACGCACAGTGTCCTGGAGACCGGCGACGAGATCGGCCCGGTGATCGGCGAGCAGGTGTTCCGTACCCGCAGCAGGCAGTCGATGCACCTCCTCGTCGATCAGCACGCGCAACGAGCACGCCCGGCGCTGCCCAACGGCTCGGCTCAGTCGGCGAACACACCCCACACGTCGGCGGCCGCCCAGGCGAACAGTCGCTCGGCCAGCCCGATCCGGCCGCGCATCGCAGTACGCCATACGAGCCCGCCGGGTTAGCCGGAACAACCGATTTCAGCTGTGGCAAACTCGCGGAATGTGCCGATCGCGGGCGACGATCAGCCGGCAAAACAGGTCAGCCGCAGCCTGTGATTCGTCATGGGTTAACTAGAGGGGGGTTGGTCAGCCCGGCTGCTCGACCTCGTCGATAACCGTGCGAAGCATCCGAACCAGCTCGGCGAGAAAGGCCGCAGCGCCGGAGTCTGTCGGGTCGTGGTCGAGGCTCCAGTTGCCATAGCCCTCGACCAGTTGCATCAGCGTCCCGGGGGACTGCCGCTCGGACAGAACGGCTTCTAAGGCGCCCAGGTACCGGCGGTGTGACCGGGTGTTGGACCGAGCCGACCGCGCGAGGTCTGCGTGTACTTCCTCGAGGCTTCCAGCATCGCTGACGACGCCGGACAGGAAGTCGCGAGCCGTCTCTAGAGCCGGCATGGCGTCGAGTTGCGCCATGCGTGCGCGCAGCGGCTCAGGGAGGCCGGATGTCTCCATCGGCCTACAGTAGCCCTGCCGGGAAAGCGGTGACGATGAACGGCTCAGGCGGGTCGGAGCCGGGGACCAGCTTGATGCGGATCGTGACGTAACTGGTCTCCGCGTACCGTGCGGCACGGGGCCCGGCCCCGTACATTCCGCTGTTGTAATACCCCTCACCTACGCGATGACCGGCGTCGAACCGGGCTGCGTGTGACTCGAACATCGCCAGATCACTGCGAATCGCATCCCAGTTCTCACGGACGTAGTCGCGGATCGTCCGGTTCATCGTCGACGGATCGGTCCATCGGTATGACCAGCTCTCTGACCGGTCCCACCCGGTGTCGCCATAGATTCGACCTTCGATCGACTTCCCATTCGGGTCTCTCGGAAGCGGGATATCGGGACCATGCCGGTCGATCGTGTGCGCCCCGTCGTTGCCATAGGTGTCGTCGTTGCGCGCAACAGTGAATTTCGGTGGTTCGTCGCCGAGTCTGTCGTACCGAGTCATGATCGTGCGCAGCTCGATGTCATCGGGGTGCAGTGCGTTTGCCTGCGTCGATGATCCGCTGCCCGTACCGCTTCCCTGGCCGGCACCGGCACCAGGCCGGCCTGATCGTACGACCCTCGCGATCGTTTCCTGGGCTTGGGCGACGCTGTTTGGCCGCGGCCCTGGCGCACCACCGTCGCCACGTCCGCGACCGCCCGGCGGCGCTCCTCCGTCGTCTGTTCCTCCGCCGTGCGGGGTTCTGGGACGCCCGGTCACGGCAACATCCAGGCGGCAGCCGTATCCACAGCCACCGAAGGTAACAGGCGATGCCCATCGATAAAGTCCCGTGCATCGCCACCGGTTGCCGGGGCCGATGCGGGACAGCCGCGCATCTCGGGCTACGCCTACCCCTCCGTTTGGGTATCCGTTTCGGGTGGGCCGGACGCGTCGCTGCGCGAACCACACATCACGGTTGCCGGTGATCCATTGCCGGAACATTTGACCAGGTCACAGGCCGACGCTGGCCTTCGCGATTGGCGAGGCCGGCATGACGCCCGGCCCTATCGGTGACACTGCCTCGCAAATGCCGGCGGACCTCGGCCGCGAACGACGGCGTCCGGGAACGATCGGGTCGGGGCCGAGACCCCACTCGATCAGATTGCGCGGAGCTCGGCGAGGACATCAGCGGACCACAACGGCCGGTACGCCTCGGCCTCGGCGAGTCGCAGCAGGGTGTCGCAGAGGTGGGCCGGGTAGCGGACGCAGGTGTCGAGGAAGGCGGGGAAGGCCACGGTTGTCACATGGCTGTGGTCGCGGTGGCGTCGCGCTTCGGCCGGCACCGCCGGGAAGAGGCGGCCTGATGGCGCCGGCTTCTGGCCGGACGGGTCCTGCGGCCGGTGCCTATCCGGTAGAAAATTTCGCAGGAGCTGTCGATAACGCCGTTCCCGATCGTCGTCACGGTGGAAGCGGCCA
>Ga0307516_10008418_pt1 | contig 11691 bp, 5 predicted proteins | sample 19_EM_MG_FD_203310 | JGI IMG/M metagenome (GOLD analysis project Ga0307516, IMG submission 203310) | Populus trichocarpa ectomycorrhiza microbial communities from riparian zone in the Pacific Northwest, United States - 19_EM | ecosystem: Host-associated > Plants > Roots > Unclassified | place...
TCGGCCGGCCCGCAAGCCGTCGGGCTACGGCCTCGCCGAGCCGTTCCCGGGCGGGTTCTTCGCGCAGCAGGCCTACGCGTTCCGGCGCGCCGATCGGCCGCCGGCCGGCGAGGTCGACGCGCGCCCCGCGGCCTGAGCCGGTGGGGCTTGGTCGTCCGGGGCCGCCGCGGCGGTCACGACGCGGATGCACGCCGACCACCGCGTCGTCGGCGACGACCAGCGCCGCGCGGCGCCGAGCGCGCCGATCCCATCGCGCGCCGCGGCCAGGTACGACCGCGGATCGTTGAGCTGCTGGATCGCCTGGATGAATCGCGCACGGTGCGGCCCCGAGACCGCGCCGTCCTCGCGCTCGACTTCCGCAGACATATTTACCTCCTGCTGCAATTACGATCCGCCCGCGGATTATTCCTGCCCCGGTCGGTTTTCGCAGCCGCGGCGCGCTTTGGCGCACGGTGCCGGCATTCGCGGCAACTCAGCAGGGGCCCGACCGGCCGGCTCGGGCTAGATTATCGAGGTGCTGCGCCATGCCCGCGTTTTTCTGCTCCTGGTCGTCGCCGGGTGCTCTGCGAAGGCTCCGACGACCGGCGAGTCGCCGCGGCCGGTGTCCGAGGTGGCCGCGGGAGCTGCCGTGCCGGCCTCGGCCACCACGGCCCCGGTCGCCACGCTGCCGCCCCCCGACCCCCGCGAGGCCATGCTGTCGGCCGCGATGGTCGAGCTGCTCGGTCACGAGCACCTGCTCCGCAAGCCGATCGACGACGAGCTGTCGCGGACCTCGTTCGCCACCTACCTCGACCGGCTCGATGGCTCGAAGCTGTACCTGCTCAAGCGCGATCGCGACGCGCTCGCCAGGTACACCGACAAGATCGACGACGAGCTGCGCACCGGCTCGCTCGAGCTCGCGCACCAGGGCGAGAAGATCATGGTCGCCCGGATCGCGGTCGTCGAGAAGCTGGTCGCCGAGCTGCTCGCGCAGCCGTTCAACTTCAGCGATGAGGAGTGGTACGAGACCGACCCGAAGAAGGTCGACGTCGCGACCACCGAGGCGGAGCTGCGCGACCGCTGGCGGCGCCGGCTCGAGTTCCAGGTGCTCGAGCGGGTCGGCCAGATGGAGGCGCGGCTCAAGGCGGCCGAGGACGCCAAGGCCAAGGCGGCGACCGCCAAGAAGCCGGCCCGATCGGGCAAGAAGCTCAAGCTCGCCAAGGGCGCCAAGCCGGAGATCCCGCCGGTCGCCGGCGGCCCCAAGGACGTGACGAACGAGCGCGACGCCGACAGCGACGACGACGAGGATGACAGCGCGCGCGCCACGCCGCTGGCGTCGATCCCGGCGACCCCCGAGGCCCGCGAGGCCAAGGTCCGCGCCGAGCTCGCCAAGAGCTACGCCGCGCAGTTCGTGCGGCGCAGCCACCCCGGCGCGTTCACCGCGGTGTCCGATCTGCTGAACGCGGTGACCTCGTCGCTCGATCCGCACACCAACTACCTGCCGCCCGCCGAGCGCGCCAACTTCGATATCCGGATGTCGGGCTCGCTCGAAGGCATCGGCGCCCTGCTGCGCGAACAGGACGACCTGGTCGCGATCTCGTCGCTGGTGCCCGGTGGCGCGAGCTGGCGCGACGGCCGCCTGGCGCCGGGCGATCTGATCCTGTCGGTGGCGAGCGAGGGCAAGGATCCGGTCGACGTCACCGACATGCCGATCGACGACGTCGTCAAGATGATCCGCGGCCCCAAGGGCACGGTCGTGCGCCTGCGGGTCCAGAAGCCGACCGGCGAGCAGTCGACCGTCGATATCACGCGCGACGTGATCGTGGTCGAGGAGTCCTACGCGCGCGGCGCGCTGATCCAGCACAAGGGCCAGCCGGCGTACGGCTACATCTACCTGCCGAGCTTCTACGGCGGCAAGGGCCCCGGCCAGCGCACCGCCGCGGGCGACGTCGCGCACCTGCTCGGCGAGATGAAGGCCAAGAAGGTCGGCGGCGTGGTGCTCGATATCCGCGGCAACGGCGGCGGCTTCCTCGGCGACGCGATCGAGATGACCGGCGCGCTGATCGATCACGGGCCGGTGGTCCAGGTCCAGGACAACCGCGGTCGCCGCGAGATCCTGAACGACGACCACGGCGGCACCGAGTACGACGGCCAGGTGATCGTGCTGGTCGACCGGTTCAGCGCCTCGGCGTCGGAGATCGTCGCCGCCGCGCTGCAGGACTATCACCGCGCGGTGATCGTCGGCACCGGCCCGACGCACGGCAAGGGCACGGTCCAGACCCTCGCCGAGCTCGACCGCGTGACCGGCAGCAAGGTGGATCTCGGCTCGCTGAAGATCACGATCCAGCAGTTCTTCCGGGTCAACGGCGTGTCGACCCAGCGCGAGGGCGTCACCCCGGACGTGCTGCTGCCCGACCCGGCGGCGCACATCGAGACCGGCGAGCGCACGCTCGAGCACGCGATCCCGGCGTCGCAGATCACCGCGGCCGAGCACGACGACTGGAAGGCGACCTGGAAGACCCCCGCGCTCGTCCAGCGCAGCGCGGCGCGGGTCGCCAAGCAGCCGGTGTTCGCCAAGATGGCCGCGCTCACCGAGGTGCTGAAGGCCAGCCGCGACGACACGCGGATCCCGCTCCAGCGCACGGCGTGGGAAGCCCACCGGAGCCAGCAGCGCGCCGCGTTCGAGGCGGCGTCGCCCGATCTCAAGGCGGGGCCCGCGCAGCTGATCGTCAAGACGCTCGACGCCGGCGTGCCGCTGCCGCCGCCTGCCGCGGGCGGCCGCCCCGACGATCGCCTGAAGATCTGGCGCGACAACGTCGCCCGCGATCCCTGGGTCGAGGAGTGCGTCAACATCCTCGGAGACATGGCGAAGTAGCGGCGATATGCTCGCGGCGTGAAGGCAGGTAACCCGACGCTCTCGAGCTACGGCACGACGATCTTCGAGGCCATGTCGGGCCTCGCCCGCGACCACGCCGCGGTCAACCTCGGCCAGGGCTTCCCCGACGACCGGGGCCCCCTGGAGGTCCGCAAGGCGGCCGCCGACTACGTCGTCGAGGGTCACAACCAGTATCCGCCGATGATGGGGATGCCGGCGCTGCGCCAGGCGGTCGCCGCGCACGACCGCCGGTGCTACGGCCTCGAGGTCGACTGGCAGACCGAGGTGCTGATCACGTCGGGCGCCACCGAGGCGCTGCTCGATTGCTTCCTGGGCCTGCTCGACGCCGGCGACGAGGTCGTGCTGCTCGAGCCGGCCTACGATACCTACGCGCCGGTGATCCGGCGGCTCGGCGCGATCCCGCGCAGCGTGCGGCTGGTGCCGCCCAGCTGGTCGCTGCCGCGCCAGGAGCTGGCGGCGGCGTTCTCGCCGCGCACCAAGCTCCTGGTGCTCAACTCGCCGATGAACCCGTCGGGCAAGGTGTTCACGCCCGCCGAGCTGGGGTTCCTCGCCGAGCTGGTCGAGCGCCACGACGCGTTCGCGGTGTGCGACGAGGTCTACGAGCACCTCGTGTTCGGCGACGCGCGCCACGTCCCGCTGATGACGCTGCCCGGGATGCGGCAGCGCGCGCTGCGGATCGGCTCGGCCGGCAAGACGTTCTCGCTCACCGGCTGGAAGGTCGGCTATATCACCGCGCCCGCGGCGCTGCTCCGGCCGATCACCAAGGCGCACCAGTTCGTCACGTTCACCACGCCACCGAACCTGCAGCACGCCGTCGCGCTCGGCCTCGGGTTCGACGACGGCTACTTCCGCGGGCTCGGCGCGGCGCTCGCGCGGGGCCGCGATCGGCTGCTCGCCGGCCTCACCGCGCTGGGCGTGCCGGTGCTGCCGTGCGACGGCACCTACTTCCTCGTGCTCGACGTCGGCCGCTGGCTGCGCCCCGACGAGGACGACGTCGCATTCTGCCGCCGCCTCGTGATCGATGCCGGCGTGGTGCTGATTCCGATGAGCGCGTTCTACGAGTCCGCACCACCGCGCCACCTGGTGCGCGCCTGCTTCTGCAAGGCGGACGCGACGCTCGACGCGGCGCTCGCGCGGCTCACGGCGTGGGCCGCCCGGCAGGCGTGACCTGGGGCAGCTCGCCCGCCAACATGGTTATCAGTTGCTGATGCGAGAGATTGCCTGTCTCGACGGAACATCGGATACGTCGGCGATGGAATTATCCAGCTCGCGTGCGTCGCCCTGAATCACCACGCACGAAGCGCGTCAGTCGTGGTTGCGCGCCTCACGCATCGGAGCACAGTGATCGGACGATGCCGGGCGCCCGCACGGACTGGTTGGTCGGTGGCGGTGAGATGGCCAAGCTCATCAAGGCCAAGGATTGGTCGCGGACACCGCTTGGGTCCATGGCGCGGTGGCCGCAGAGCCTGCGCACCACGGTCAGCCTGGTCCAGGCCTCGAACTCGCCGATTTCACTGGCCTGGGGCGCCGGCCACACGCAGATCTACAACGATGGTTACTGGCCGATCTGCGGCGCCAAGCACCCAGGCGCGATGGGGCAGGACTTTCGCGAGTGCTGGGCTTCGACGTTCTCGGTGCTCGGCGAGGCCTACGCCGCCGGCTGGTCCGGGCGCAGCGCCCATCTCGAGAAGATGCGGATGTTCCTCGACCGGTTCGGCTTCCTGGAGGAGGCGTGGTTCACGTTCTCGTTCAGCCCGATCACCGATGAGTCGGGTGGGGTCGGTGGGGTGTTTCACCCGGTCACCGAGCTCACCGGTCAGATGCTTTCGGAGCGCCGCACGCGCACGCTGCGCGATCTGGCGATCCGCGCCGGGGTCGGCCGGACGACGGCGGAGGCCATGCAGCTCGCCGCGCTGGTGCTCGCCGAGGACAACCTCGACGTGCCGTTCGCCGTGCTGTACGCGGTCGACGAGGCCGGCACGCAGGCGCGCCGGATCGCGCAGGCCGGGATCTCGCCGGCCGCGGCGGGCCCCGAGCTGGTCGGCCTGGGCCCGGGGCGGTCGCCGTGGTCGATCGCCGAGGCGTTTCGCAGCAACGCCGTGGCCGAGCTCGACGACGTCCGGGCTCGGGTCAGCGAGGCGGTCGGGCCGTATCCCGAGCTGCCCAGGCACGCGTTCGTGCTGCCGGTCCACCAGGTCGGGCTGGCGACGCCCGTGGCGCTGGTCGTCGTCGGGGTCAGCGCGCGGCTGCGGGTCACCGACGCCTACCGCGTGTTCTTCGAGCTGGTCGCCGGCGCGGTCGGCATCGCGATCGCCAGCGCGCGCACGCTCGAGGCCGAGCACCACAAGGCCGAGGCGCTCGCCGAGCTCGACCGCGCCAAGACCGCGTTCTTCTCGAACGTCAGCCACGAGCTGCGCACGCCGCTGACCCTGATCCTCGGGCCGCTCGAGGACGAGCTGGCCGAGCGCGACGCGCGGTTGCCGCCCGAGCGCCGGGCGCGGCTCGACGCCGCGCACCGCAACGCGCTGCGCCTGCTGAGGCTGGTCAACACGCTGCTCGACTTCTCGCGCATCGAGGCCGGCCGGCTGCAGGTGACCTACGCGCCGGTCGATCTGGTCGCCGAGACGCTCCACCTCGCGGGCGGGTTTCGCGCCGCGATCGAGCGCGCCGGGCTGACCCTGACGCTCGACCGCACGCCGCTGCCCGAGCCGATCTTCGTCGATCGCGAGATGTGGGAGAAGATCGTGCTGAACCTCTTGTCGAACGCGCTCAATCACACGCCGACCGGCGGGATCTTCGTCGCGCTGCGCTGGCACGGCGACCACGTCGCGCTCGAGGTCCGCGACACCGGGATCGGCATCGCCGCCGCCGAGCTGCCCCACCTGTTCGAGCGGTTTCGCCGGGTCACCGGCGCGTGGTCGCGGTCGCACGCGGGCACCGGGATCGGCCTGGCGCTGGTCCACGATCTCGCCGGGATGCTCGGCGGCGGGGTCGCGGTCGCGAGCACCGAGGGCGTGGGCACGACGTTCACCGTGACGATCAAGACCGGCTCGGCGCACCTGCCGGCCGACCAGGTCCACGAGCGCGTCGCGCCGGCGGGGACCGTGGCGCCGGCGTTCGTCCAGGATGCGCTGGAGTGGCTGCCCGGCACGCCCGCGGGCCGGCCGGCGGGCGATCGACCTCGCGTGGTATGGGCCGACGACAACGCCGACATGCGGGCGTACGTGACCGGCCTGCTCGTCGATCAGTTCGACGTCGTCGCGGTCGCCGACGGCCAGGCCGCGCTCGACGAGGTCCGCGCCCAGCTCCCCGACCTCGTGCTGAGCGACGTCATGATGCCGCGGCTCGATGGCTTCGGCCTGCTCGCCGCGCTGCGCGCCGACCCGGAGACCCGCACGCTGCCGGTGATCCTGGTGTCGGCGCGCGCCGGCGCCGAGTCGTCGGTCGAGGGCATCGACGCGGGCGCCGATGACTATCTCATCAAGCCGTTCGTCGCCCGCGAGCTGATCGCCCGGGTCCGCACCCACGTCGCGCTGAACCACGCCCGCCGCCAGTGGGCCGAGCAGCTCGAGCGCGCCAACAAGGAGCTCGAGGCGTTCAGCTACTCGGTGTCGCACGATCTGCGCGCCCCGCTGCGCGCGATCGACGGGTTCTGCCGGATCCTGCTCGCCGACTACGCGCCAGTGCTCGACGCGGAGGGCGTCGACCACCTGCAGCAGATCCACGGCGCGGCGCGCCGGATGGCCGCGATCGTCGACGATCTGCTGGTGCTGTCGAAGGTCAGCCAGGCCGAGCTCCGCAAGAAGCCGGTCGACGTCACCGCGATCGCGCGGCGCGTGGTCGCCGATCTGCGGCTGCGCGCGCCGGCCCGCGAGGTCGATGTCCGGGTCGCGGACGGCCTGGTCGCGGTCGGCGACGACCGCATGGTGGCGATCGTGCTCGAGAACCTGCTCGCCAACGCGTGGAAGTTCACCGGCAAGCGCAACGACGCGAAGATCCGGGTCGGCCAGGAGGATGGCGGCGTGGTGTTCGTGCGCGACAACGGCGCCGGGTTCGACATGGCGCACGCCGAGCACCTGTTCGAGCCGTTCCAGCGCCTGCACACCGACGCCGAGTTCGAGGGCACCGGGATCGGCCTCGCGATCGTGCGGCGGATCGTCGATCGCCACGGTGGCAGAGCCTGGGCTCACGGTGCGGTCGGCGATGGCGCGACGGTGCGGTTCACGCTGGGCGCCGGGGCCGCCAGCGTCGAGCACGCGCGCTTGCGATGAGCTCTGAGCCGGCCGCGCCCGCCGCGTGAGAGCGCCCGCACGGCGGACGCCGGCGGAAATCGAGTAGGTTGGATCGCGGCGACCATGACGAGCCGGATCGAGGTGCTGCGGTCGACACGGCTGCTCGACTCGCCCCCCGAGCAGGCGTTCGATCGGCTGACCCGGCTCGCGGGCGGCCTGATCGGGACGCCGGTCGCGCTGATCAGCCTGGTCGACGAAGGCCGCCAGTTCTTCAAGAGCGCCTGGGGGCTCGGCGAGCCGTGGTCGAGCCGCCGCGAGACCCCGCTCAGCCACTCGTTCTGCCAGTACATCGCGCGCGACCAGGCGCCGCTGATCGTCCCGGACGCGCGCGAGCATCCGGTGCTGCGGACGAACCTCGGGATCCCCGATCTGGGCGTGATCGCGTACGCCGGCGTGCCGCTGGTCATCGACGGCGCGGCGATCGGTGCGCTGTGCGTGATCGACGGCAAGCCGCGGGCGTGGACGGAGGACAACGTCCGGCTGCTGCGCGATCTCGCCGACTCGGTGGTCTCCGAGATCGAGCTGCGGGTCGCGCTGCGCGAGGCCAACGAGCAGCGCGCGCTGACCGAGGCGCTGGTCGACAGCATGGGCGACGCGGTGCTCGCGATCGATCCGAAGCGCAAGTTCATCATCGCCAACCGGGCGGCGCGCCGGACCTTCGCGGCGGAGATCGACGTCGGCCGCTCGCTGCCGGCGGACTGGACCACGCGGCACCGGTCGCGCCGGATCGACGGCTCGCGGTTGCCGGCCGAGGACGGCGCGCTGGCGCGGGCGCTGCGCGGCGAGGCGACCGACGGGCTCACGTTCACGCTCCAGCCGCCGGGCGGCGGCCCCGAGCCGGTGTGGCTCGAGGCCAGCGGCCGGCCGGTGCTCGACGCCGACGGCCGCGTCGTCGCCGCGGTCGCGATCTACCGCAACGTGACCGAGCGGACCCGGCACGCCGATCGGTATGGCACGCTGGTCCGCAACATCCCGCGCGGCATGGTGGCGCTGTTCGATGACGCGCTGTGCTGCCTGGCGGCCGACGGCGTGCTGATCCGCGAGCTGGGCATCGACCCGCACCAGCTGGTCGGTCAGCCGATGCGCCGCGTGGTGGGCCCGGCGGGCGGCCCGCAGTCCGACGCGGTCGAGGCGATGTATCGCCGGACGCTCGCCGGCGAGTCGCTGACCCACGACCTCGTGTGGGACGGTCGGATCGCGACGCTCCACACCGCCCCGGTCCGCGACGAGCTCGGCCGGATCACCGCGGGCCTCGTGCTCGCGATCGACTGCACCGCCGAGCGCGGCGTGCAGGCCGAGCTGCACCGCCGCGAGCAGATCGACCGCGCGATCGTCAAGCACCTGCCCAACGGCGCGGTGCTGATGATCGATCGCGACCTGCGGTTCCAGGTCGCCGACGGGCCGATCATGGAGGATCTGCTGCGCAGCGCCAGGCTCACCCAGCTGGTCGGCAAGACCGTCGCCGAGGTCGCGTCGGACGAGAACCGCGGCGAGCTGCTGGCGCTCTACCAGGATGCGTTTCACGGCGTGCGCCACCACCGCGAGATCATGCGCGGCGGCCGGTTCTACGACCTCCACACCGTGCCGATCGTCGACGGCGACGACATCTCGCACACGCTGGTGTTCCTGTACGACGTGACCGAGCGCAAGCGCGAGGCCGAGGAGCTGCGCTGGACCCGAGATCAGCTGGTCGCCGAGCGCCAGCTGTTCGAGGCCACGCTCGGCCACATCGAGGATGGCGTCGCGCTGCTCGACGCCAACCTCAGCATCCTGCTCGCCAACCGGGCCTACGGGCAGATGTTCGGGCTGCCGCAGGACCTGCTGCGCGGGTTCACCCGCCGCCAGTTCGCCGCGCACGTCGCGAACCTGCTCGAGGACGCTGCGCACGCGGTCGACCGGCTCGAGTCGCAGCGGCTCGAATCGTCGGAGGAGTTCGTGTTCGCGCGGCCGCGCCGGCGCGTGCTGCGGCGGACCTGGCTGCCGGTCCGGCTGGCGGACGAGGCCGGCTTCCTGGTGACCTGGCACGACATCACCTCGGAGAAGGCGCTGCTCGCCGAGCACGAGCACCAGCTGCGGCTCGATGCGCTGACCGGGATCCCCAACCGGCGCGCGGCGCTGGGCGCGCTCAAGGTCGAGCACTCGCGGATGCGGCGCACCGGCGCGCCGCTCAGCGTGGCGGTGTTCGACATCGATCACTTCAAGCGCGTCAACGACGACCACGGCCACGCCACCGGCGACCGCGTGCTGTGCCAGGTCGCCCTGGCGCTCGCCGGCGAGGCGCGCGACACCGATACCGTGGCGCGCTGGGGCGGCGAGGAGTTCCTCGCGATCTTGCCCGGCACGCTCGCCGGGGCGCGCACGTTCTGCGAGCGCGCGCGGCTCGCGATCCAGAACCTGGTGTGCCCGGGGATCCGGCGGATCACCGCCTCGGCCGGCGTCGCCGAGGTCGGTCCGGGCGAGGATCCGGCCGCCACGATCGGGCGCGCCGACCAGCTACTCTACCAGGCCAAGCGCGACGGCCGGAACCGCGTGGCGTCGTAGCGGCGCCCCGGGCCGCCGCCCGTTGGGCTGGCAAATCGCTCGCGGTTACGCGAGACTGCCGGCCGGCGCTCGGGTGGTCCGCGTGCGCCGGATCGAACGAGGGGGAGATCGATGACGAGATCGATGACGAGTCGCGTGATCGTGGTGGCGCTGTGGCTGTGTGCGATGGGATGCGTGGTGCAGCCTCGGGCGCGGCGACCGAGCGCGGCGAGCGCAGCCGACGATCGCCTGGCGGCGGTCCTGACCGCGGAGGTGGCGCGCTGTCCGCGCGATGACTGCGAGCGCGCGTGCGAGCAGCGCGATGGCGCGGCGTGCGCGCTGATCGGCGAGCACTACGCCGACGGCTCGTATGGTCACTCGATCGACGCGGCGCTCGCGTTCCGCTACGCGAGCCGCGGCTGCGACGCTGGCGATGGCCGGTCCTGCCGGCTGCGCGCGCGGCTCTACCTCGAGGGTCGCGGCGTGCCGTGGAGCCCCGGACGAGCCGTGGAGGTCCTCGAGCAGGCGTGCACCGCAGGATCCGGCGACAGCTGTCTGGATCTGTACGCGATCTACCACCGCGGTCACGGCGTCGACGGCGATGTCTCGAAGGCAAGCTCGTACCGTGCGCGCGGGGAGCAGGCGCTCGAGGCGGGGTGTCGCGACGGTCGGCCGGTCGACTGTGCGTCGCTGTCGGTCGCGCTGCGAGCCAATCGTTCGCACGTCGTGCCGCCCGAGGCGCGCAGGCTCGCCGAGCGCGCGTGCGACGGCGATGTCTTCATCGGCTGCCTGGACGTCTTCAACGATCGCGTGGTGGCCGGTGTTGGGATCGATCTGGATTCGTTGACCTGGTGGTGCGAGGTCGCGCACCTGGGCGCGTGTGGCGGCCTCGCGGACGCGTACCGCAAATGGGCGGAGTCGTCGCATGACCCCGCGCGACTCGCGCGCGCGCTCGATCTGAACCGGCGTGCGTGCAGGGCCGGCGCGCGCGATGGCTGCGTGACCGCCGGCGATCAACTCGTCAATGGCATCGGCGCCGCGGTCGACCTGGCCGCCGCGCGGACCCTGTTCCTGCGGGCCTGTGACCTCGGCAGCGGCGCCGGCTGTCTGCGGCTCGCCCAGGACGCGGCGGTCGCGACCGGCCACGAAGCCGAGGCGGCGCGGTTCGCCGAGCTCGCGTGCCAGCGCGCGGCGTACGACGGTTGCGACATCGTCCTCCACGGACTCGAGCACCGCGATCCCGAAGCCGCCGATCGCTGGGCGCTCGAGGGCTGCCGGCTCGGCTCGTGGTTCGGCTGTCGGCGCCTGGCAGAGCGCGAGCGCGCGCTGCCGCCGATCCCGCTCGGCGTGCTCAAGCGGATGTACACGCAGGTGTGTACTACCCACCCGGGCGCGGCGTGCCGCCGCGTCGCGGAGATCGAGCGCGACGAGCGCGTGGCGACCGGCGCGCTGCAGGCCGCGATCGCGCAGCGCGATGTCGCCGGGTTTGCCAAGCTCGTCACCCGCGAGTTCTCGGTCGCGAATCTGTGGTTCGACGTGCCGGCGTGCGCCGACAAGTTTGGGTGGCTGCGGACGACGGAGGCGCTGGCGCGCGCCGAGTATCCGGCCTTGCTCGGCTGCCTGTCCGCGCTCGACGTCCGCCTCGAGCCCCGCCCGCGGGGCGATCCCGCGCTCGTCTACGGTCCCGGCGTCCAGCTGATCGTCGAACGCGACGACGGCCTGGTGAAGCAGATCGCCGCGGCCGGACCGTCACCGCTCGCCCGGCCCACCGTGCCGACGCCGATCGTGCGCATGGATGTGCTCGCGGCGCATCTGGTCGCGGGGCCTCGCGATCTCGAACCGGCGCCGGCGGTGCGCGACGCGATCGCCGGTTCCAAGGATCACGTGGCCTCGGTCGATCTGTGGATGTGCGTCAGCGCGACCGGCAAGGTCGCCGCGGTCCGGGAGCTCGGCCACGTCGGCCCGGCCAGCTACGCGCTCGCCGTCGAGCAGGCGGTCGGGGAG
>Ga0307516_10008419_pt1 | contig 11690 bp, 12 predicted proteins | sample 19_EM_MG_FD_203310 | JGI IMG/M metagenome (GOLD analysis project Ga0307516, IMG submission 203310) | Populus trichocarpa ectomycorrhiza microbial communities from riparian zone in the Pacific Northwest, United States - 19_EM | ecosystem: Host-associated > Plants > Roots > Unclassified | place...
AACTCCTTCCCATCGAGCCACCTCTGGAGCGGCCGGCCAAGAGACGAAGGGTGGGTGCGGGACACTCGGGTACGAAAACCAAACTCTCAAAAACACCGTTGTTTCCACCCCCACTCCCTCCGAGCCAATTCCGGACCGTTGTTGCGCCCCCACCCAAACCCAGACCTAAAAAGGCATCGCTCCACCCTCTGGCCGTTGACTACGGCCGTCCAATGACTCCGGTGGTCCCCCGACCATCCTTTTGTATCTCGACTTTGCGGGGGAGCCGTATCCCGCTAACCCCCTACCCCGAAAGTCCGGACCCGAAACACTCGCTGGACGACGAGCTTAGGGGGCCCACCGACCCGGCGATAACTGAGGAGCTCGGTCGACTGATGTGGAGGCAGCAGCAGTGTGCGTGGGACAAAGACGGGGGCTTTGCGGATCCCTATCTCACCAAACCCGTTCCTGAGCTAGATACTGGGTCTCCGAGCGCTCAATCACTGCCGGAGACATCCGCATTGTATGGCCCCCCACCGCGGAATAACGAATCTGTCCGCCTTGGGGAAAGCCTCGCAAACCAGAGCGTTATCGTGGTGGATGACGACGACGATGACGGGTTCGAAGGGGTGTTGGACCTCTACCGCGGGGCGGTGCAGGGGTCGACATTGTCGGCGGAACTCGAGCTCGAACTTGGGGATGATCGTGGGTTGACGAGCGTGGGCTGGGAAGCAGCCAGCACTCTCGAAATCAGCGTCAAGGGTAGATCACCTGCCCATTCGTCCTCTGGAGCGCCTCAAGAGTCTCGGATCCGTACCCTGGGAGAGTACAGACGAGCCATCGAGGTAGAGAAGGCGCTACCACTGTCGGCGCCGCCCGTGAGGAAACCCCCACTTGGCATCGAGTGGTCTTACAGCTGTTGTGGATACGTCACGGGGAGAGTGGTGGACCCACAAAAGGTCAAGACACGGCGGTAGTTCGCCCTATTTATTCCACCGTAAGGTGTTTTCTAGATCACCCCGTTCTGTTAACCTAGCCAGTAAGTAGCGCTGTGTTGTACCTGCTTCCAAGGACGCGTCAGACAATGAACGGCCCCGTTTCCTGGCTCCTTTGAGGGATTGTACGCGCCTTTCAAGGTGAACGAGGATCCCGCGGGAGATAACGGATTAATTAACTCGACCACCATCACACTGGAGAAATCCTCGACCAAATGAATACATTCCTCGGGGAAGTCAGTGGACTACAACCTCTTCCGATGGATGTCCGCGATAGCACGTGGGCCTAACCCTTTCTCGAAGATGATCCCCGCTGGTCTAAGCTAGTACCTGGCGCAGGGATAGGAGCGCAGCATCGGTTTGGCAAGGCTGAACGGGGTGCACTGGCTCCGTATTAAACAGTCCGCACCGCACGTCTGACTGTGGTCTTGGATGAGTTCCCACTTTTTAAGGCAAACGAGATGTGGTGGTGCTTTGTTCGACTCGATGCCTAGGGACAACTCAAGACCGTATCGTTTATTTGCCTTCATGCCTTTTGCGTACACTTCGTAAAACTAGGAACATTGAGAATGTCGTAGGAAGTGTAAGGAGGAAGGGAAAGATGGTCGGCGGTAAAGGATTGGGGGTAAATCCGATTCGGAGTCTTATGAATACGGCTACAGGAGAAAGACAGGAGACTGGACGAATACAATAGAAGAATAAGGTTACAGATTATGGCACGATGCAGGCGGAGTGCGCAAAGGTGTGCCTTTGGCGGGATAGGAGAATGGGACAGGAGGACGAAAAAATGAGGATGAGGGACCGCATTTACAAAAGGCGGCCACGGAGAATGCACACGGCGGGTATCGGGGGTTTTTTTTTTGCCTTCTAAAGGGTGAGTTAGTCATCAACCTTGAGAGCTCCTGCGACTCAATCACCAACCTAACGATGAGACCCAGGAAGTGAGGTCATGAGATGACGCAGAGCCCAACCAGTGAACTGCTATTTGGACGATCTTCGTCAACTGGGGTGTCAGATAGAGGCCCCAGTGAGAGTCCCTCTGGAGGGATCGTTGATGATGACAGGGCGCGATTCCCCCCCAGGTTGCCGTATTCGAACGCGAGAAATAGTGTTGATTCGATTTGGGTGAAAGTGTCCATTGTGAAATGCAGGCAAAGGTGAGGAGATGGATAAGGCAACGCTGAGCGGATGGAACGGCGTGTTGTGAGGATGTTATGGCCCACCTCCCAAATTTTATACGGACCGCCTGCCAACCTTTCCTTTGTTCGCCCAAGTGAAGTAGCAATGGCGAATGCAAATGAGGGTAGCCACTTTCCTTTTTTGGGAAGTCCGTCACAATGGTCACAAGGGCAACGTGACGCGATCGGATGTGCTATTGTGAATCTCGCGGAGAGATGGTCCGAGATGTTTGCGATAGGTCCGCTTCTCCAGTTTACCCAGACCCATCGATTTTGAAACCGAAGTTGGCTGTCCGCGGGAGTCGTGGGGGGGTTCCGTTGGGGCGGGTGTGGGGCTCGGTAGTGGTCATCGAGGTATGGGACCACTTCGAGAGCCAACCGATGAGCAGAGAGCGCGATTTGGATGAACTGTGCTTACCAGCTGAATGGATATCGAATTGGGATCTGGTGATTGGACGGAACAGACAATGAAAGAGTTGTCAGGTAAGCCTGTGACCAGAGTCTCGTGGTCAATTCGATGACAAACAGGGCGCTGGGGTATTGAAATATTGAGGACCGAGACACAAAGCTCGAATGCGAACGTCAGAAGTTGAGTCGGGGGCGGGCGGAGCGTGAGCGTTACGTAACACGTGATCTTTGTCACGCGTCGAAGCCTCATTGTTTCCGAAAGCGGTAGTACATACAATTCTGTGCTCTTTGTCCCGTCTCAGCCACAAAAAGCCATGAAGCAAAAGGCGATTATAGTTCTATCCCCTTCGACCTCACCCACCCCGTCTCCTCCATGGTTGGCCTTCTCTATCCTCTCTTCCCTGTTGCCTCATTCCTCGGCTTCTTCCTCGTCCTGCTGCCACTCCCATGGCACCTGGAGGCTTGGAACTCCGGGACCTGCTACTACATGATGTGGACTGCACTCGCCTGCCTCAACCGTTTTATCAACTCCGTCGTTTGGGCGAACGACGCCATCAACAGGGCCCCGGTCTTTTGTGACATATGTGCGAAACCCACCCCCTCGTTCAAAGTTTGTTCAGCTGATGATTTCGCGCAGCCACCAGGATGACACTTGCCGCATCAGTCGGTATCCCCGCGGCATCGATGTGTATCGTCCGCAGGTTGTACAACATTTCCCAAATCCAAGCGGTCGCCACCACGCACGCCGAGGTAGGAACTTCCATACACAACTCTTCTTCCAGCTCTAACACACCAAACAGAAACGCCGAGCTGTTTTGATAGACACTTTGATTTGTGTACTATTCCCGATTCTTTGTCTGCCTCTGGGTGCGTACCTGGCACTCCAATCCCCTGGCCTCCTTTCTGACACTCATCCAGCTTATGTCGTTCAAGGCCATCGGTTTGACATCATCCAGGAGATTGGATGTCACCCCAACGTCTACAACACGTTGCTATCCTATTTTTTGGTGACAATGTGGCCCATCATTTTTGGTCTCATCTCTTTCGGCTACTGTGGTATGTGTCAACCCCCCACACCAGTATTACCCTGCTGATATTCTCCTAGTTCTTACTCTGCGATCCTTCCTTCAAAGACAAGCCCAATTCACCCAATTCCTGGCTTCGAATAAGGCATTAAGTGCTAGCCGCTACTTCCGCCTCATGGCGCTCGCGTGCGTTGAAATGATGTGCACGGTCCCCATTTCCATCGTCTTCACCGTCCTAAACCTCAAGGCACAACCATACAACCCATGGGTCAGCTGGGAAGACACCCACTATAATTTCTCTCGGGTTCTGTTGATCACGTCAGTCATCTGGCGTCAAAGCAAACTGTTGGAGGTTTCCATCGAATGTGGACGCTGGTCTGCCCCGTTCTGCGCTTTCGCCTTTTTCGCGTTCTTCGGCTTCGCTGAGGAGTCGAGGAAGAACTACAAGAAGGCAATCGTGACCGCCCTTGTTGCGTGCCGCCTTGTGAAGGAGGACGACGGGTCATTGCCGACAAAGTCTACGACCTCATCCAAGTACGTTCGACTATCCTTTCTTCGACCATTGCAGAATCTAACCTACCATCCACAGGCTTCGCCAACTCGCACTCCCCTCCTATTCAAAGACGTCGCAAGGTTCTTTGCCCGTGTACACCCCCCCTCCTCCACGATATCAACCGCCGAACGCTCTTTCGTCACCAATTTCTCTCGACGAAAAGCACTTCATGCCTTTGTCATCAACGACATCTACGGAGTTTTCTTTCAGTGCTTACCAAAGTCTCTCTGAGTCTGGAGAACCCCGACCACCCAGCCCCGCAGCTTCTCAGGCGTCACGAACGTCCGTTGTTGACTACGCTACCTGGGCCGGTCTACCCTCCGCTGACCTCCGGAACGCCCCCACCCATACCCCCACACCATAGGGCGCTCCACACGTGAATTGATGTCCCCATCCAGAATTCACCATGATACCCCTCACGTATTCGTTCTACCGATCACTCAATCAACTGAGGCCGTTGAGGTATAGCCTAGCTTCCCTCACCTTCCGCGATGATTGAGTTATTTCTACTACAATACTCCTTCCGTTTATTTTTGACGATCCTGGTGTCCCGTCCTCATGGCTGTATTCGACTGTATTCACTGTATTCATACCGCTAGTGTATCACGTAGCATCAGTACGACTATGAAAGGACTTACGACTTTCCCGCACTTCGCGCCCTGGGCAGCCCTTCCTAGCGTCCTTCCAATACTCCTGAGCCTTCCTCACCTTGGTAATTACCCTGACGAACTGTCTACGCGAAAAGGTATTCCAGGTTACAACTGAACCGGGTGAGCTTTTGGGTGGAGTAGACGTGGCGTCAACGACCGAGTCGTATCCAGAGGACCCAAGGGTGATACAATATTAATGGCCTGGTTTGCATACCCGTTGGATCACGGAAACGATAGGTAGGCCGTCCTAGGCACATTTCGGCACACGAGCGAATGAGGTGCTACCGGTTTGGCAAGTCGGCCTGCGGACTGAACCATCCGCTGTAGTTTCAAATATTCCAGAACGTGAAGCCGACGATACGGGTTCTGTACCTCCGTGGTCGTCGCCGCTTTCTCGTCTCTAAATTCACTTCTCGACTCGATGTCTCGATAGAGAACAAAGAACCGGTCCCTTCCACCATCAACCCACGCAGTTCTCATACTAATCGTTGGGTTTGGTCAGACGGTTAGTTTGGATGTCCCCGACACCGAGTATCCATCGGGTAATGTAAGCCTCACTGGCCGAAACTGCAACCGCGGTGGCGACTGGTACCCAGTGGCATGAGGGTGGAAGGTTGGGGTTCCTTCGCTGGAGTAGGCCGCTGGAGGCTTCCACAAGTCAAACTCGACCCAGAGCGCGTGGTCGGGGGCAGTCGTTGAGTTACAACTCCCCCCAGCAGTGGTTGGCCCAAACATGCCCTCCCACAACACTCCGATCGTGGATTTAAGGAGCGATAATCTCTGTTTCCAACGGTGATGGCGCATGGGGGGTGGGGGTGGGAACAAACGCGTTTTCAGTGTGCCCATGCTACGAAACTCCAACAAACCGTAGGAGTGTCGGCATGTGAATACCCAGGAGTAGTGCGTAGTAGGAAGGTTCCTTGGATCGTCAAGGACCCCATGACAGTTTTCGCTGAATCTTGCCTGGCCATGGAGGGTGGATACTCGCTTCCGCCTACCAAACAGACTCCAGGGAAACACAGTTTGTACCTGGGCCGGTCAGGTGGAGAAGGTCAAAAATCGGCAAGAACACGTCAATATCGGACAGGCTACAATCCACGCTGTCGATAGTGACAGCCGTGGGTCGACTGAGCCTATTCGAAGGGGGTGCATAGTGGGACCACCTAGTATGACTCCCAATCTCGCCTCACGAGCCGGAATCACGTTCCAGGAGCGTGACCGAAGGGCGGGTCTCTGCTTTTCAGTTGGCGAGAATCTGCATGGTGGGTTTGGCCGAAGTTCAGGACGAGTCCGCGATGCCTATGAAGGGTATGGATCGCCTTAATGGGTCACACAACTACGGAGCGGTTCAGCCTAGCTTATCTTCTTGTACCCTTCTTCGTCGGACGGAGTGCACATATTCGACGGGGGGTCATGAGCACAGGTGAAGAGTGAGAAACTCGAGGCTCCTTACACCGACGAACGAAATATCCCAACCTCTTCGCGATACATCGAAGGACGTTGCAACCCGAGCCCCGCAATGTTTATCACTGTTCGCGTTCAGGAGGACGGACGGCGAGGTCGCATGAGCACCGAGGGACCTGGCAGGGTATTGGGGACACAGGGTAGAGGGTTCTTGGCTCGTGGGTTGGTTGAGAGGTTGCATAAGATTGCTGAGTGATCCTGCGCGGACAGAGGTGGGTGTTTTTCCTGTAGCTAATACCACCTGGCACAGCGGATAGGTGTCCACTATCTAATACCACCTGGCACAGCGGATAGGTGTCCACTATCGTGGACTAACTCGACCAATCGGCGACCACCTTGCGTTTTGAAACAGAATGGATCTGAAGGGTGTCCCTTGTTGTCTGACCCTTTGTACTCTTACGCCTTCCATTTTGCCATGGGCCAGCCCCGATTTTCGGAGGTAACCTCGATTACCGCCCTTAGCTACCCTTGAAGTCGGAAAGCTGGAGTGCGGGTGCATTTGTTGTTTGTGGGCCGCCATTCCTGACCATTGTTGGGAATTCACGCGATGGCGGCATCCACTGGTAAGAAATTCGATCCGCCGGATCCGCAGGGTGGGATTGTGGGGTGCGTCGTAATGGTGGTAGGCTCAATCAGGCTTAGGGTAAGTCGCTACCGTTGTGGCGTTACGGATCCCGGTGCTGTTACAGCAGTTTTGTCCATCGCTACCTGAAAACGTACATTTCGAACCTCTCCTTGATAAGTGGCAGCAGGACGACAGCTCCCAGGTTTTGGTAATGGGCGGGGCGAGATCTCGATGACGTGGTGGAGTAAGTCACTGTGACGTGTTGGTCTCCTACATTGCTTTCGCCCGTCTTGATGACCAGGGTGTCTCGTTCCACTCCAGGAGGGAATGGATGCTGTATTTGACTCGAATTCAAACACCCCGCGTACACTGCCGTTACAAACCGGCGGCCAGATCGTGTTTATTGACGGCATGGGGTCGCTCCGCGACGGGAACATAATACATACCCTGTGGGTAGTGACGCGAGTTTCTGAGTGCGACACGCGCCAGAAGTGGCCGGATGTTGGCGCGATTAGTGACTTATTTATTACGGCTAACAGCTCAGGGGCCGCTCCGTGGCGGGGGGTGCTCTCTGGACACCGCCTATGTATCAGAAATCGGGTTATGTTAACGGAGGATACGCGTCCCCCCTCTGACTTCGCGGCGTTCGATCCCGTTGCCTACGAGAACATACAAACCGAACAGCATCAGGATTCAAGCACCGGAGTTGTACGGCCGACGCACAGGCCCGAGTTGGTTCGGGAAACAGAGTGTCGGGGAAGACGAAGGCCCGAAGCAGGGGATTGTATTGCAATGACGATCGGATGCAAACAATAATCAGAACCTATCAGAAATCGGAATTGAAATCAGCGGGTACCAGGACAGGGGAAGACCGGAGACGGGATTCAAGGTCCAGGAGCAAGCGCTGATGGAAGCTGAAGAATCTCACGGGTCGAGTCAGAGCAAGCAACCGTGAATGAGTCGACTGTATCCCTCTAGGCCAATTTACGACTGGTTCCTGCGAACACTGGGGGTGATAAGCCGAGCCGGTGGGGAGCGGGAAGCGACGAGGGACTGGCATTTTCGCACAAGTCCTTTGAATGCGTTGAGTCTGATTAGATCGAGGGTACGCGGGTAGGATAAGTACATCCAGGTATCGTCGTGGGCAAGCAAACGACTAAACGAAAGCGGCCAAGGGAGCGAAATCGAAGAGAGAAAATGGTGTTATACAGGGGGAATCAGAAAACCGAGTTTTATCCAATGGCCAGGCGTTGCCGCCGGCTCCAGGACCAAAAGCCTCAGGAGAGAATGTCACTATCGGGGGTACTGGCGACAACGGTCCAACCCTGCAGAGCACGAGTTAGAATTGTCTACATACCAGTCATCGGGTAAAAGTGGTACTCACGGATTTAAGCCTGTTAGCAAAGGCAACAATATTGGCATTCGCCTGGTCGGGGTTATCGAAGAAAGAAGCGTGGCCGGTGTTCGGCCAGAGCTTAAAGACGAAGTTGCCGAAGTTGGCGTTCATGAAGGCCCTGAGCTTCCCCCCGTCGACGTGCTTGTCCATAGTACCATGTAAAACAAGGTAGGGCATGGTCTTGGCGGAGGCCATCAAAGTGGTTTCGTTCTGGGTATGTGGGATGGACCAAACCCTGACATCTGGATTTTGACCAGCAACGGCACCCATCCAGGTGTACTTAATTCCCTGATCCAGTTTATCACCATAAGCCACGCAAGACTCGGCGAATTCCTTGTCGGTAGGTCCGAAAGCGGCGAGGGATGGGTCCAAGAGTCGAGGAATAAAGTCAAGGATCCATTGGGTGGCGACGGTGGGCTGCATGCTGCGATAGGGGAAAGAACCCATCAGGACAACACCCCCCATGATGCTCGTGCCGTAGTAGGTAGCAACGTCTGCGGCAATGACACCTCCCATGGACCTGTAAAAAGCGAACAATTAGTGGATTCCAGGGTAATGTCTGCAGCCTCCCAAACACACCACCCAGCCAAGATTGGCTTCTTCGTTCCAATGTTGAAGTAGTCAATGACGGCCTTGAAATCCTGAGCGTGTTGTTGGGACCCGTAAGCGGCCTCGACCAATGGTTGGTCACTGATACCCTGGCCACGGACGTCGTATCGGACCTATGACATTGAAAATAAACAAAAACCAGTCAGACGGTTGAGCTGCACGAAGCCTAATGATTTTGGGGTGAGGGTAGGTAGATTTTACGTACCATAAAGAGGTTGTTCGTCATGAATGTGTTCGTCCACTGTTTGTCGAAAGCGAGAGAGCTACAAGAGAAACCCGGGATGAACACGACGGCTGGTTTGGCGGGGTTACCCGTAGACTCTGCCCAAATCTTGGTACCATCGGCAGAGGTGACGTAGACGGCCATGGCAGAACAGATGAGAGAGATGAAGGCGAGGAGAGGGGCGAACTTCATGGCTGATTCTCCGTAGTGTGGGGGAGAGGATGGAGGGGGTGGTGGGGAAATATTCCCATCGAAACCCCCACCCTAAGTACTCCTGCAGAATCGCGCGGTCGCAACGGAATGTGCGTCCCGCCCAACGGTTCAGGTTGGCGGGGAAGCAATCAAGTTCTAGATCACCGGACTGGGCCGCATTTGGGTTACAGCGGATCTCATTTCGATGGGTCGTTTCCCATAGGATGCGGCTTGTTTACCTTCTGATGGTATCAGGGCTCGGCACCCCGGCACCTGTTCGTTCATTGACAGCGAGGTTCAATATTGAACCATCCAGCCCCCGAACGGTCGGCAACCTGACCATTTCGTTCATTTGTGTTCCGCGGTGCCAGAACGTACCGTCGATTTTCGCGAGCTGCGTGATAGTTGGAACGAGTCGCATGCGGAAGATCTGACCCCGGAATCTGTCTCCACGCCAGCTGCCGAGCCGCAAGACCATCAAACGTGAGAAACAAATTGAGGTTGTAGTCTCTGGAAAACGTGCTATCAAACCAACACCCCCTGTATTTGATCCCGCTTACCCATCGTGCTGTATGCGCCATCCTGACCCCTGACCCAAAACCCCAGTTCCACGACCTTCTTTCCAGAATTAGTCGTCTTAAAGTGGCGATGGTCCACAAGCGACGAGCTTGACCTTCCCTTCGTATCTCGTGCCTAGGAACAAATTGGACCCGGTTGCCCGGTACGCTTCTAGCCGTCGTCGGATCTGTTCTGCGGTCGCGGCAGGCCGAAGGAGTTGCACTTGCAGTCGATAAAAATATCCCGCCAATCCGCCATGGTTTGGCTGCGGGCCGACGATGATGGGGACAGTGGGAGGTTTGTAGTAATCGACGGAGGGGGGATGTTTCCGCGCCAGGAACGCGCCTCACGCGCTACCAGATGGGTACGAGCTTGGAGTTTGCGTGGCAGGCTGGTTCTAAAGGAATAAAAACACATTCTACCCCGGTCACTGCCTCTGCCAACGTGATCTTACTCAGCGTGTTTGTTCTTCCCTACATTGCTCGGTTGCGCCCACCCTACCGCCTCGTGTTTAGCACGGAGAGGCGGTTGAAGGGTCGGTTTTACAAGCGATCGTTCGGCCAAGGGACCATCATCGACGCCATGGACCTCGGATGTGCCTCAGGAACCGCACATCACTGATCGCCCACAGAGGGTGTGAAAAGTGAGGGGGGATCGGGATTCATTCATTTTCAGGCCCTCCATTCTCGGCAACAGGGGAAATAACCACGTCACAGCCGGCGCTTCTCCAAACAGGGTATAGCGCCTGACCCGTCCGGACTTATCGGCAAACCTGTCCTGGCAAGCAGTGACACCCGAGCATTCTTGACCTCAAGAGGCGGCATCGTTGCCAAAATTGAACAGTATTTGGCTCAGGCGGCCTGTGGGTAGCGCTACGTAGGGGGTGGGGCGTTCCGCTGCGGATGGTCAATATCAAGTTCGAATGTCAAGATTCCGTATGGTGCGCGTCACTTAGTCACCACAACTTTTCAACAGTGGCAAAATTGGGCGGGGGGGTGAGAGGGGCGCTAAAATCCACCTGCCGCCGCGTCAGTGGCGCCGCTTCTGAAGGGGTAACGCCTCCACCCAGGTCAGAACGTCAGTATCCTATACTTTTTGCGTGTTGTAGGATGGTCCAGAGGGCGGCCAGCGTGGGCGCTTCGCTCTAAACCCGGGTGCTTGCCGTGCGAACTATTGCCTTTTATGGGAAGTGGCAAAATCCACGGACAAGAAAATTAATATCTTGGCGGGGGAACATTTTCAGGAGATTCTGTCTGACAGATCTCTTCTACAGATGAAAAGGAGATGATCTATCAAGGTAGATTGTTTAGGAGTGGATTGTGCGAGGTCGGATTTTCGCCGAGGATCGGTTGTCACAAACTTGTGGTGACTAAGTGACGCGCACCATACATAAATGCCTGGCAACGAATTCCAAGGAAAGTGGGTGTTGTATACCCCCGTGTGGCGTCGTTTCATTGGACCTGGGACAACACCCTGGGACAACACCGGTATAGTGGTGGAAATAATGATTTTCCGGTGTCCAAACACCAGCCAACCGCCATTGACGTGTATCGTGCGTGACGTTCTGACATTCTAACCGAGTAACTTTGCGCTAGTGGCTGACATTAAATAATAGCAAGCTCACAATTTGGCTAAATCACGGGTACCGTTGAATCCGGGGTAAAGGACACACCCCGCTGGAATAGTTGACCCGACCGTAAGACCGGTGGCGGTGGGTGTGTGATATACGGTTTGCGCGGGCGTGCTCGTCCCTGGGGGCGTGAGATCCGAGAGAGACACGCAAGTCCTCGTCTTCGCCTTGAACCCGGAATAGAGTCCAAAACGACAAATGGAAAGAGCAGTCGTACTTTATGTCAACTCGTAACCCGGTTACGACAAGGAGGGAGTGGAAGTAA